>Ga0070670_100001978_pt1 | contig 16757 bp, 14 predicted proteins | sample KBSS63metaG_FD_64665 | JGI IMG/M metagenome (GOLD analysis project Ga0070670, IMG submission 64665) | Switchgrass rhizosphere microbial communities from Kellogg Biological Station, Michigan, USA - KBS S6-3 metaG | ecosystem: Host-associated > Plants > Roots > Rhizosphere > Soil ... | reverse complement strand
TAGACGTCGCGGTCTGCCTGCGCGGCCATCAGGGCGTCCTCGGCCGACCCATTGGTGGCAAGTCCTGCCGCTTCGCGCACTGCCTCGGCGAGACCTCGGTTTGGATCGTCGCTCCAGCTGGAGAACACCACGACGAGCGGATCCTCGGGGAGCTCGCGAAGGGAGCGCGCGACCGCGGCCCGCAGGAGCGACGACTTGCCCACGCCGCTGGGCCCGTAGAGCACGGTGAGGCGTGACGCGATGAGATTCGCGACGACGATTTCGCGCTCACGCTCGCGTCCGAAGAAGAGGAGGGCGTCGAGCTCCGAGTCCTCGAACGCGCTCAGGCCCTTGAACGGCGACGTCGGTGCGACCGTCATGCCGCGTCCTCCAGACGTCGTTCGAGCAGCGAGAGGAACGACACAGGGTCGGCATCGAGCGGCGTGACGTCGAAGCGGCGCCAGAAGGCCTGCGCCAACGGGCTCGGCGTGCGCTGCACCGCCCACGACCGGTAGCCGACGGACCGCTCCCCCCAGATCCGATTGAGGATCAGCCGCAGGTTCCAGTCCGCCATGTCGTAGCCCAGGAAGAGAAAGTGGCTGCGACGCAGCTTCGCCGCGAGCGAGACCGGGACGACCGCGGTGAGCTCCGAGCGTCCGAGGTAGTCGATGTAGTCGTCCTCAGTGATGACGAAGCTCTCCCACTCGCGCTCCGGCAACGGGTCGACGGCTCCGTGGAGCTTGAGGAGGATCGTTCGTCGGTCGAGGCTGAGCTCGGTCGCGTACGTGTTCGGGACGTCGATCGGACGCGGCGGCTCGTTCGGCGGGCGATGCCAGAACCGGCCACGATGCTGGCCGGTCGCGACGTAGGAGACGATGTCGAGTTCCTCCCCAGCTTCCTCGAACGCGCGCTCGAGCGCGAGGTCGTAGTTCGTCGTGACGATGAGCTGATGCGGCGCCCCTCGCTCACGGAGCGCCGTGGGGAGTCGGGCGAGGAACCGATGCAGCGGGCTAGGCTCGACTGCCTCCTCGAAGCGGAGGTGCAGCTCGTCGTACAGCGGGCCGGAGCCCTGCATCGTCGCGACGTACTGCGAGACACGTGCGAGGTCGACCGGCCGATCGTCGGGCACCTGAAACGCCGATGCGAGGTGGGCGGCCAGATCGCCGGCCCCGTCGAGACCGATCACCGGGACGATTCGACCGGCGAGAAGCGCCCTCACGATCTCGGCCTCCTCGTCCAGCCGAACAGGGCTGTCGTCCGCGCTGACGAGACCGGCCTCGTGCCGAAGGATCTCCGCCTGGAGCCTCTTGAGCTCCGGGCCGGGCTCGATTCCGAGTTCGTCGATGAAGCGGGCGCGCGCATCCTGGTAGACCTCCAGGGCCTCCGCCTGCCGGCCCGCACGATACAGGGCGAGCATGAGTTGCTTCCGAAACGTCTCGCGCAGCGGGTGGTCCCGCACGAGTCCCTCGAGCTCGCTGCCGACTTCGGCGTGACGGCCGAGGTCCAGGTCGGCGTCGATTCGTTCCTCGCGCGCCACGAGCCGCAGCTCCTCCAGTCGTCGGATCTCCGCCTGGGCGAAGTCGTCGAAGGCGAACTCGGCGAGGGCAGGACCGCGCCATAGCTCGAGCGCGTCGTTCAGACGCTCCCGTCGCTCGTCCGCGGGAAGCCGGCGCACGTCGGTGAGCGTTCGCTCGAACCTGCGTGCGTCGATCTGCTCCGGGCCGACGCTGAGCATGTAGCCCGGCGCGCGCGTCTCGAGCACGTCTGCGCCGAGCGCGCGCCGAAGACGTCCGATCGTGTTCTGCAACGAGGCGGTAGCGGACTTCGGCGCCTCCTCGCCCCAGAGGAGATCGATCAGACGATCGGTCGGGACGACACGCCCGGCATCGAGCACCAGGATCGCGAGAAGCCCGCGCTGTTTGGGACCGCCGAGCGCGACGTGCCCGGTCTCGTCCGAGACCTCCAGCGGACCGAGTATCCGGAATTCGAGCGTCACGAGCGACCTTAGAACGCCGCGCTGGCCTGTGTCCAGCATCGCGGTCACAGATCACTCGAATGCGCTCAGGACCCGCTCAAAGAGTGGTTAGCGGCCTGTTGGCGACCCGTTGCCGGGCGGTTTGGGCCCGCTCCGAGCGTGCGGGCCATGACAACCGCACGCAACATCTCAACTCGCGGCGCGCTCGCCGCCCTGGTCGTCCCCATCGTCGTTGCGCTCTCGGTGGCGCTGTCGTCCGAATCGGTCGCACAGGCCAGCTCCCCCGGGAGCGGCTGCGTCGGCGGATTCGGCTGGCCCGTTCGGCCGTTCGAGCGCCAACATCCCATCCGCGGCGGGTTCGGTGACCCGCGCACCGTGTTCGAGCAGCCCGCTTCAGACGGGACCGCACTCGAAGGCAACGGGAGCTTCTCGTTCCACCAGGGGCTCGACATCTCGGCGCCGGATCGGTCGCCCGTCTACACCGTGGCGTCGGGCACGATCACGCGCGCTCGCGGCGGTCGCGTAACGGTCGACTGCGGGAACGGGCGCTCGTTCCAGTACTGGCACGTCGATCCCGCCGTGCGCGCCGGTCAGCAGGCCGTCGCCGGGAAGACGCTGCTCGGCTACGTGCAGCCCAAGCGCGAGCACGTGCACCTGACCCAGCTCGAGGATGGCCGTGCGGTCAACCCGCTGGCGCCGAACCGGCTCACGCCGTACCAAGACTCGACCACGCCTCGCGTGCTCTCGATCTCGATCCGATCGAACGCGGATCGCCTGATCCTCGAGGCGGAGGCGATCGACACGCCCTCGCTCCCCGTTCCCGGCCGCTGGTACGGATTCCCGATCACGCCGGCACTTCTGACCTGGCGAATCGAGGACGCGTCAGGCCACGTCGTCGTGCCGACCCGCCTCGCCCGCGACGCGCGAGGGACGGTGCCGTCGAACGACCGCTTCTGGGACACCTATGCGCGCGGCACCCATCAGAACTGGCCCGTCTTCGACGGACGGAAGCAACGCGGCATGACCGGACGCTATGTCTTCAAGCTGTCGAAGCGGCCCGTCGACGCACGCACGCTGGGAACCGGGAAGTACGTGCTCGTCGTGACCGCGGGCGACACGGCGGGCAATCGGAGCTCACGGGCGCGGGCGTTCAGCCTCGATGGCGCCTGAGCCGATCGGGACCCGCTCACAGCACGGCTAGCGGCTCGTTGGCCGGCGGTTGCCGGGTCGTCTGGGCCCGCTCCAAGCGTGGGGGCCAATGACAACTTCACGCAGGCGCCGTACTCCCAGCATCGACACGCGCGACAACGGTTCGCGCTCTCGCATTCCGTTGGAGTTGAGCCTTTCTTGAGCGGGCGCTCGAACGATGCGGCCAACCGACCAAGGAGGACGCAATGACGTTCCGACGAACGGCGCTCGCGACAGCGACGTCGATCGTGCTCGCAGGATCGCTCGCGGCGCTCGCCCTCGCGGGCCCTCCCGCCGGAAATCCTGCCGGCGGGTGCGGCCAGGGACCGCCCCCGGGACAGGGCGGCGGACCGCCCGGTGGCCGGTACGGAGGCCAGTACGGAGGCCCGCCCGCACCGCCGCAGCCTCCGACTCCTCCCGGGGGCCAGTACGGCCCGCCCGGACAGCAGTACGGAGGCGGCAACGCGAACCCGGGTCCGCCGAACGGATGCCCGCCAGGGGGCGGCGGCCAGTACGGGGGGCAGTACGGGAAGTGAGAGCAGCCGTCGCGACTCCCCGCGCGCGACTGCACGGGAAGGCCGCCGATCCGCGATCGGCGGCCTTCGCAGTGGCATTCGGCACCGTCGCCGTCGTCGGGTCGCTCGACGGCGGCTACTACGCCGAGTCGTGGACCTGGATCGGGCTCGCTCTCGCTGCGGTCGCAGGACTCCGGCTCGCGCTCGGCGACCCGTACCCGGGTCGACGAGCGCTGGTCTCCCTCTCAGCCCTGGCCACGCTTGCTCTCTGGATGCTGATGTCCGTGCGCTGGGGGATCGCCGGCACTGAAGCCGTTCGGGAGGCGGGCCGGTGTGCGATGTACGCCGCAGGGCTCGCCGCGCTCGTCGTCATCGCCCGTCCGTCGACGACGCGGGCGCTCCTCCACGGCGTCCTGTGCGGAGGACTGCTCCTCGCTATCCTCGTGCTGGCCGAGCGCCTCGTCTCGCCCAGGCCGCCCGATCCGTACCAGGGCACGCTCCTGTTCGGACCTGTCGGCTACGCGAACGCGCTCGGGATCCTCGTCGCGCTGACCCTCGTGCTAGCGGTGGGCTTCCTGCTGGAACCCGCCCAGCCCGGCACACGCGTGGCGCTCGTGACCGCTGCCGGCGTCTCGGCGGTGGCGCTGCTTCTCACATCGAGCCGGGGCGCCTGGCTCGCCACGCTCGTGGGGCTCGTGGTGCTGGCGGCGCTTCGAGCACGGTCGCGACGTCGAGTTGCAATCGGACTGGCTGCGCTGCTCGTGGTCTGCGCGGTCGCCGCACTCGCGGCTCCGTCCATCTCGATGGGCGACCGGCCCGCGTACTGGAGAGCGGCCGCGTCCGACGCGTCCGCGCATCCGTTCGTCGGATCCGGAGCGGGCAGCTTCGACGACTACTGGCTCGTCCACCGCCCGATCTCGGCGTACGTCGAGGACGCGCATAGCCTCTACCTGGAGACCGCGGCCGAGCTCGGCCTCGTCGGACTCGTCCTGCTCGCGTGCGCGCTCCTGGTTCCGCTCGCAACGGCGGTCGCGGCGCGCCGGCAGCCTCACGGTCCGGTCGCAGCCGCGGCGTACGTCACCTTCCTCGTCCACGCGGGCCTCGACTGGGACTGGGAGATGCCCGCGACGACGCTTGCCGGCCTCGCGTGCGCCGCGGCGCTGCTCGGAAGTGCGCGCCGGGCTTGACTGGGCCTTGAGCGGCGCCCGCGACGCTCGGCCCATGAACGTGAAGCTCACACAGCCCGAGCTCATCGACGAGGTCACGCGCTACCTCGCAACCGTGGAGCTGTTCCGCTCCCTCGGCTGCGAGCCGGTCTGGCGGCGTGAGTCGACCCGCCTTCCGGAGCCTGACGAGCCCCTGCTTGGGACCGGCGCGACCGCACCGTCCGCCCACTGACGTCGGCTACCCCACTGGAGCTGCGTTGAGCGTTCCTTGAGCGCAGACGCCGAATCTCGGGGAGCTCAATCATCGACCCGAAAGGGGAATGAGATGTCCAAGATCGCCGCGGCAGTCATCGTGTTGGTCGCGCTTGCCGCACTCGCCGTCGGGCGGGTCGCACAGTCGTCGGCGAGCAGCGTCCAGTACAGCGAGCCCGACCGTCTCTTCGGTGGCGGCCGCTTCGAGTTCGACTTCGACCTGGGCCCGAACGAGCTGATCCTCCCGCGGGAGTTCAGCCTCGAGGCCGAGAGTCGGAACGGCAGGAACGGCTTCGGCACCCGGATCTACGGGAATCCCGACCAGCCGGAGCCGGCCACGCCGAACGTCATCGCCTGTCTCAACGTCGAAGGGAACCACGCCGTGATCGGTGGCCTCGACCCCGCCGGTACTCCGTACGTGCAGTACTTCGACGACCGGAGCACCGCGGGCAAGGCGCCTTCGGACCGCATCACGCCGGTCCTCGGCATGTCCCCGGAGGACGCCGCAAGGCTAATGCCGAAGCAGTTCCCGGATCTCTGCCCTTCGGCCGTCCCGTCGTCCGAGTTCGGCGACGTGTGGGCGACGCTCGAAGCCGGAGACGTCGCGGTCGTCGACCACTAGTCGAGCGTCCGCGAGGCGCCGAGCGGTTACGAGCGCAGATATGCGAGCACCGCCAGCACGCGGCGGTGCTCGTCCTGCGCCGGCAGGAGGCCGAGCTTCCAGAAGATCGAGTTGACGTGCGTCTCGACGGTCTTCGGGCTCACGACGAGCTTCTCGCAGATCCCCTTGTTCGAGAGCCCTTGCGCCATGAGCTCGAGGACCTCGCGCTCGCGCGGCGTGAGCTCGTCGAGCGGACCCTCCTCGCGCCGGCGGCCGAGAAGCTGAGAGATGACCTCCGGATCGATCGCGGTTCCCCCGCGCCCGACACGGCGCACGGCGTCGAGGAAGTCGTCGATCTCGAGCACGCGATCCTTCAGGAGGTAGCCGAAGCCCTCCGCCGACTCGCTGACGAGTGCGAGCGCATGGGTCGCCTCGATCACCTGTGAGAGGAGCAGCACGGCGACATCGGGCTGCTCGGCGCGAAGCTCGACCGCGGCGCGTGCGCCCTCGTCCGTCTGCGTCGGGGGCATGCGGACGTCGACGATCGCAACGTCGGGCTTGAACCGCCGAACCGCCTTCTTCAACTCGTCCGCGTTGGCCGCCTGCGCGACGACCTCGAAGCCCCCGTCCGTGAGGACGCGGGCAAGACCCTCGCGCAGGAGCACGGAGTCCTCGGCGATCACGACGCGCACGGGATCACCCCTCGCACCCGCGTGCCCGAGCCGGCGAGGCTCTCGACGACGAGGCTGCCGCCGCGCGCCTCGACGCGATCCGTCAGTCCCCGCAGACCCGAGCCGACGCTCTCCTCGGCGCCACCGTTGCCGTCGTCCGAGACCTCGATCACGAGGAGGCCATCGTCTCGCCTCGCTGCGATCGACGCGCGCGTTGCTCCGGCGTGCTTCACGACATTCGTCAGCGCCTCACAGGCGACGAAGTAGGCGGTCGCCTCCACCTCGGGCGTGAACCGCTCGTCGGTTGCGTCGACGGTCACGGGCAACGGCGCACGTGCTGCGAGCTGCTCGAGCGCGTGCCCGAGGCCCCCCTGCGTGAGGATCCCGGGATGGATGCCCTGCGCGAGCTCGCGGAGCTCCTCGACCGCGACCTGCAGCTCGTCGGCGGTCGACGAGAGGAGGCGCTCGACGTTCGGGTCGCCGCTTCCGCCAAGTTGCCGCTCGGCGGCGCGGAGCTCCAGTGCGAGCGCGACGAGACGCTGCTGCGCTCCATCGTGGAGGTCGCGCTCGATCCGCCGGCGCTCCTCGTCGGCCGCCGAGACGATCCGTGCTCGCGATTCCTGCACGGTCTCGAGCTGCGCGCGCACCTCGGCGTGCAACCGCGCGTTCACGAGCGCTAGCCGGGCCGCCGCGGCCACCGCCTCGACGAGCTTCGGCTCGTCGCGCAGCGTCGGGTCGTGGGCGAGGACGGCGAGCGGCTCGCCGTCGTGCTCGATGAGCGTCACCGCACGCGTCGGCCCGTCCTCGGGAACGAGGAACGTGGCGCCCTGGGCATCGACGTACTCGTCGCGCTCCGGCAGCCAGAGCCCGAGCTCCAGCGTCGGGTCCTCGAGCGCGACCGCGAGCTCGTCGCGGAGGTCTCCGGGAGCGGTTTCCTCCAGATGCACGACGAGCTCGCTCACGTGGCTCCGCGCAAGTCGCGCTCGCAGCAGTCCCCAGAGGATTGCAAGCGGCAACGCGGTCAGCGCGATCACCTGCCACCAGAAGAGATCGACCGTGAAGGCAGGCGGTCGCGACGAGAACGAGAGGGCGCTGTCGAGTACAGCACGCAGCGCGGCGACGACGGCCGCTAGCAACAGAGGCCACAGGATCCGGCGCGCACGCGGAGTCGCGAGGAGCAGCTTCCGGCCGATGAGGAGGACGAAGGTCGTCGCGAGCACGCCGTAGCCCGTCACCGCGTACGCGTCCTGCAGGAAGTCGACGACGCCGCCGTCGGAGACCACGGCGATGAGGCTGTCGTGGGGACGTGAGTCGAAGTAGCGGAGCCTCTGCTCGCCGTCGTGGAAGAGCAGGATCGCGAGCGGGAACGCAACCGCGACGACGTACGCGACGTAGAGGAAGACCCGCTCGACGCGATCCGTCACGCGACCCGACGGGTACGCGAGCGCGACGTGCGCGACGAGGGCGTACCCGAGCTCGCCGATGAGGAAGAACGCCGTGAAGGCCAGGTCGTCGTGGCTGTACCGGAACTGCCGTGCGAGGAGCGCGAAGCAGACCGCGACCATCAACGGGCCGAGACGGTTGTCCGGCCGCCGCCTCCAGGCGACGAGACCAGCGACGAGGAACGACCATGCGGCGACGACAGAAGCGATCGACCGCGCCGTCGTCGTGAGCGGCAGGTTGTCCATCTGCACGCGATACGCGAGGAGGCCGAGGAGCACTCCGGCCAGAGCGAGGGCGAGCTGCAGCCAGCGAGTCCTCGTCATGCGCCAATCGTCACACGCTCGGGACGCAGAGTCCACGGGGCGTGCACCGGTCGGCAGATCGGGAAATTCCCGAGGCGACTCCAAAGCTCGCCCGGTTACCGCGAGAGCCGCCGCCGCCGACGATGGCGGCATGACCACAACACCCCACATCGAGCTCACGACGAGCCCCCGGTGGAGCGCTCGCCGGACCGTCGAGAGCCTCACCCACGCGGCCCTGGCCGCCATCGCCTTCGCGCTGCTCGCCGGCGCCTGGCTCTCGCTCTTCACCGTCGTCCCACTCGACTTCACCGTTCGGTGACCGTCGTCAACGACGTCCACTCGCGTCTCAACGAGACGACGGTCGACGAGGTCGTGCCGATCGACTCGCCCGAGTCGATCGGCGCGGCGCTCGACCGCGCTCGTGCCGCCGGTCGTCCGGTGTCGATCGCCGGCGGCCGGCACGCGATGGGTGGGCAGCAGTTCTGCAACGGCGGCACCGTCCTCGACACGCGCCCGCTTTCAGGCGTCGTCGCGATCGACGACGAGCGCGGGCGGGTCGAGGTCGAGGCCGGCATCCAGTGGCCGACGCTCGTCGACGCGCTGGCGCGCACGTCGTGGGCGATTCGCCAGAAGCAGACAGGCGCCGACGACCTCTGCATCGGCGGAGCGATCTCCGCGAACGTGCATGGACGCGGGCTGCGCTACCGGCCGTTCGTGGACGACGTCGAGAGCCTCGTCCTCATCGGTGCCGACGGCGTCGCGCGTACGTGCTCACGCGACGAGAACCCGCACCTCTTCCGGCTCGTCTGCGGCGGCTACGGGCTCTTCGGCGTCGTCCACTCGGCAACGCTGCGCCTCACGCGCCGCCGCAAGGTCGAGCGCGTCGTGCGCCTCGCGCACGCGAGCGAGCTCGAGGCGCTCTTCGCCGAGCGGATGGGCGAGGGCTACCTCTACGGCGACTTCCAGTTCGCGATCGACCCCGCCTCGCCCGACTTTCTCCATGGCGGGATCTGCTCGTGCTACCGACCCGTCCCGGACGACACGCCACTCGGCGCCGACCAGAAGCTCTCGGCCGAGGACTGGAGCCGCCTGCTCCACCTCGCCCACCACGACAAGTCGCTCGCGTACGACGTCTACGCGAAGCACTATCTCTCGACCTCAGGCCAGATCTACCTCTCGGACCGGCATCAGCTCGCCACCTACGTCCCCGGCTACCACTGGGCCGGGTCGAGCGAGATGATCAGCGAGCTGTACGTCCCGCGGCCGCTGCTCGCGGACTTCCTCGCGGCGGCCGCACGCGACCTGCGCACGCTCGAGGCGGACGTCGTCTACGGAACCGTGCGTCTCATCGAGCCGGAAGACGACTCGCTGCTCGCATGGGCGCGCGAGCCGTGGGCCTGCGTCGTCATGAACCTCCATGTCGAGCACACGGTCGCGGGTGTCGCCGACGCGTCGGTCGCGTTCCGCCGGCTGATCGACCTCGCACTCGAGCGCGGCGGAAGCTTCTACCTCACGTATCACCGCTGGGCGACGGCGCGCCAGCTCCTCGCCGCGTACCCGCAGCTCCCCGCCTTCATCGAAGCGAAGCGCGCGCACGACCCAGACGGCCTCTTCCAGAGCGACTGGTACCGCTGGCTCTGCTCGACCGTCGAGCTCGAGGAGGCGGCGTGACCCGCAGCGTAACCGTCCTGGCAGCCGCCCTTCGGGGCGACTGCGAGTCGTGCGTCCGGACGCGGGTCGCGGGCGTGACCGCGCTGCGTTCCGATCCGCGCGGCGGCGACGGTCCGGTCGTCGTGTACGCCAACGCAGCGACCCCGAACGGCATCGACGAGCCCGCGGTCGGACGTTTCCTCGGCGGCCTCGCGAGTGCCGGCTTCGTCGCGATCGCACCGGAGCTCCCGGACGTTCGTCGCGGCGAGGTGACACCGGAGACCGTCGAAGCGCTCGTCGGCGTCGCGAGTGCGTCAGGCCCGCACGTCGCGCTCATCGGCGCCTCGACCGGGGCCGGGCTCGTGATCCTCGCCGCGGCGGATCCCCGGATCGCCGAGCGCGTCACCTCAGTGGTATCGATCGCGCCGTTCGCGAGCCTTCGCGAAGTCCTCCGAATCGGGACGACGGGGTACTACCGCGACGAGCCGTTCGCGGCCGCGCCGCTCGTCGGCGTCGCCGCCGCGCGGTCGCTCGCGGCGTCCGCGCCCGACGACCTCGCCGTTCCGGCGCTTCTGGAGAACCGCGACCCGGCCCGCTTCGACCACCTCCATACCGCGCTTGCACCGTCCACGCGCGCACTGATCGAAGAGCTGTCGCCGCTGACACGTGTTGCGGACGTGCTCGCGCCGCTCGAGATCCTCTCCTCCCCCGACGACCGGTTCTTCCCGGTGGACGAATCGCTCGCGCTCGCAGCGGCCGGCCGCAACGTCCGGCTCACGGTGACGCCGGCGCTCGAGCACGTCAGGCCCCGTACGCGCCCTGGGCTCGTTCGGGTTGCAGCCGCGCTTGACCGGACCCTACGTCGAGCCGACGACGCGGAACAGCGCCGCCCGGCGCTCCGACCCTCCCCCGCGCGGTGACCGCACGCCTCCCGCAGCCCGCGAAGTTCGTCCTCGTCGGCGCAGGCGGATTCGTGCTGAACATGCTCGGGTTCACACTGCTCTTCGACCTCGGCGCGTGGTACCTCGCCGCCTCGGTGCTCGCATACCTCGCCTCGAATGCCGCGATGTACGTCGGGAACCGCTACTTCACATTCGGGCTGTCACACGCCGGCTTTCTTGCCGCCTACGTCCGCTACGTGGTCGTCGGTGCCGTCGTCGCCGCACTCACGGCAGTCCTCCTCGCGGCCTTCGTCGAGGCCGTCGGCCTCGACCCGCGACTCGGGCAGGCGCTCGCGCTGACCGTCCTCGTGCCTCTCTCCTTCCTGCTGAGCAAGCGCTTCGCCTTCCAGCTGAGCCCGGACACCGCGTAGGGAATTCCCCTAGGCGCGTGCCTCGCAGAAACGTGATTTCTCCTATGAGAAATCAGGTCTATTCCGAGGTCTGCAATACCTTGAAGTTTCAGCATCCGACGCATGGAAATCACGCGTCGGAATTGCTCACTGATTAGTCACTCGTTAGCCGCTCGTGGTTGGGCGGTTAGGGGACAGACCGAGCGTGACCGGCGTCACCACGAACCCAGGAAGGGGGGAACGATGCGCCAGGTCACCTCACTGCACCGCACGCTCGTCGTGCTCGCAGTCGGTCTGCTCGCACTCGCGGCTCCGCTCGTCGCATACGCCGACGGCGGCACGCCGCTGGGTCACTGAACGAATGCGATCAGATGGAGCGAAGGGCCCGCTCACCGGGCCCTTCGCTATGCCAGGACCTCGAGGTCGAGCAGGTCGCGGGCCTGGGCTGCGGCTACGACGTTCCCCTTCAGCTCGAACAGCCCGATCGCCTCGCGAATCGCCGCCTCAGCGTCGCCATCGGCATCGGCCAGACGGAGGACAGCGGCCATCGAGAGTCTCGTGGATGCGATCACGTTCAACCCGTCCGTGTCGTCGGCGAGACGTACAGCCGCGTCAGCCAGCCGAAGGGCATCGGAGTGCAAGCCCCTTCGCGCACGAAGCTTGGCCTCGATAGGCAAGAGCAGCAGCTCCTGCTGCGTGTCATCGGTCGCAACATTCGCACGCGATATAGCCGCCCAGTGCTCGGCTTCGTCCAAGCGGTCCTGCCTGTACAACGTCTCCGCGAGCTTCGCCGCCCGCGCTACCAGCGTGATTCGGTTCCCAATGCGCTCGAAGTACTCGCACTGATCCCGAAGCGTCGCCTCGGCAGCTTCGAGCTCACCCGCGAGAAGCTCGAGGTCCGACCGCGCGGCGCCGCAGAAGACCGCAACCGGCGCCGATGCTCCTAGCTCGGTGAGCTCATGCTCTGCCTCGTCGATGAGTTGGCGCCCCGCAGCGAAATCGCCGAGCTGGGCCTGGAGACCCCCGACGAGCGGAAGGATCGATGCGCGCCCGAAAACACCGATCGTCGCGTCGGCACTCAGCGCGGTACAGCGGGAGATCCCCATAGGCACCGGCGTCGGCCCCCAGTAGATGGCTCCAGCAAGCTGCTGGAGACAGGTGGCCGTTGGAAAGGCCGTCCGCCGGTAATAGGTGAGTGCGCGTTCCTCGGAGTCTTCCAATGCTGCGTAGTGCCCGCGCATGCCACCGAGGACGTAACCCTTTAGCAGCCAGACCCTCGCGAGCGACCTGTCGTCCTCGAATGCCTCGAATGCAGGGACCGCCTTCTCGGTGAGGGCGAGGAGCTCCTCCGCCGCACCCTCCGGCTCCGTCACGAGGCGTCCGTATGCCGCTTCGACGCTCGCCCGCAACTCGATACGGCGGTGGCCGTTCGCCGCGGCACCCTCCACCGCCTCGCGGAACCTGGCGTTGCCCGCGTTCGTCTCCCCGACGCTCAGGTACGCAATCCCGAGCTCGCACATCAGCTCGTACCGCGCTTCACGATCAGGCGGGAGCAGACCCACGGCACGCTCGAGGAGGCTGATCGTCGCGGGCATGTCACCACGCTTGATGGCCCGAATTCCGGCGTCGCCGAGACGTGCCCCCCCGTCGTGCCCCAACCGCTCCGTCCGGCGGTCGCTCTCGCCCAGCTCCGTCCGCAGCGTGTACGCCTGCTCGAGGTGGTAGCCGACGAACTCGTCGAGCTCGGCGAGGTCGGGCGACGTCTCGTCGAGGCGATCGGCGAAGCGCTCGTGAAGCTCGGCGCGCAGCCGCTTGGGCGCGGCGCGGTAGACCGCTTCCTGCACGAGGACGTGGCGGAACGTGAACTGCGCGTCGCCGCGCGGTCGTACGAAGCCGCGGTCCGCCAGGGCGCGTAGATGCGCGTCGGCCGTCGGCACAGCGGCGGCGTCGAGGAGGGCGACCACGTCGTCAGCGCCGAACTCCTTCCCGACGACGGCGCCGCGCTCGAGCACCGCGCGCTCGCCCGGGCCGAGGCGGTCGAGACGCGCAGCGAGCAGCGCCTGCACGGTCTCCGGCAGGCCGCGCTCGACGAGCCCACCCTCCAGCGCGAGCGCGAGGAGCTGCTCGAGGAAGAACGGGTTGCCCTCGGCGGTCGCGACGATCCGCTCGCGCTGATCCGACTCGAGCACCGTGCCGCCGAGCCCGTCGAGGAGCGCGTACGTCTCGTGGGCGGTCAGTGGGTCGAGGACGATCCGCGCGGCGTTCGCGCGCTTGTCGAGGAACTCGGCCCGCTCTTCGAGGAGCTCCTCGCGCGCGATGCAGAGGACGAGGATCCGCGCCTGCCCCTTGTCCGCGAGGTGCTCGACGAGCTCGAGGAACGTCGGCTCGGCCCAGTGGACGTCGTCGATCACGAGGATGAGCGGCCGCTCCCGCGCGAGTGCCTCGCAGAGCTGCCGGAAGAGCAGCGCGATCTCGGGCGCGGGCGGCGGCGTCTCCGCGTCGAGCGCGGCAACGACGGCGTCGCGCTCGGGGCTCATCGCCAATTGGGCGACAACGTCGCGAAGTGGCCAGTACGTGATGCCGTCGCCGTACGAGAGGCAGCGGCTCCAGAGCGTCGTGACGCCTCGCGTGCGCCGCGCCAGCTCTGCGGCCAAGCGCGACTTGCCGACACCCGGCGAGCCGATGACGACGGCGACCTGCGTCGATCCGCCGTCGACCGCGCGCTTCAGCGCACGGCGAAGCGCTGCGAGCTCCCGCTTACGCCCGACAAGCGGCGCATCCTGACGCGCCTCGAACGCCGGTGCGGCGGCCGTTAGGCCGATGAGTCGGTAGGCATGCACCGGGTCGCGCTTGCCCTTGATCGTGAGCTCGCCGAGCGGCTCGAGCTCGGCCGCATGATCGATCAGCCGACCCGCGACCTCGCCGACGACGATCTCGTCGGAGCCGGCGGCCTGCTCGAGGCGGGAGGCGATCCCGACGGCTTCCCCCGTCACCAGCCGCTGGCGCGCCTCGGTCGGCGTCGCGACGACCTCGCCCGCTTCGAAGCCCACCCTGATCTCGAGCCCAATCCCATGCTGGCGCACGAGCTCCTCGTTGAGCGCGGCCATCCCTGCCTTGACGTCCAGCGCGGCGCGAGCCGCGCGCAGTGCGTCGTCCTCGTGCGAGACGGGGATCCCGAACGCGGCCATGACCGCGTCGCCGGCGTACTTCTCGACGACGCCGCCGTGGCGCGTGATCGCCGTCGACACCGTCTCGAAGTAGCGGCGAAGCACCGCGGCGAGCGCCTCGGGATCCAGCGCCTCGGCGAGCGCCATCGACTCGACGACGTCGACGAAGAGGATCGTGACGAGCCGGCGGAACTGCATCGCCGGGCGGGCAAGCGGCGCCTCCTCGAGCAGCAGCGACTCGTCCTGGCGGAGGATCGCGGCCTCGAGCTCGCGCAGCTCCGGCCCGGGGTCGATGCCGAGCTCCTCGACGAGCGTGTCGCGTGCGTTGCGGTACGCGGCGAGGGCGTCGGCCTGCCGACCCGAGCGGTAGAGCGCGAGCATGAGCTGCGCCCGTGGGCGCTCGCGCAGCGGCTCGGCCTGGACGAGCGCCTCCAGCTCGGAGACGAGCTCGACGTGCCGACCCAGCGCGAGGTCCGCCTCGATGCGCTCCTCGACGACGACCGTGCGGAGCTCCTCGAGTCGCGCGATGTGCGTCTGTGCGAACGGCTCGTAGAGGAAGTCCGCGAGCGCCGGGCCGCGCCAGAGCGCGAGAGCCTCGCGGAGCGCGACCTCCGCGGCCTCCGCCTCGCCGCCTTCGAGCGCGGCCCGTCCCTCCTGCGCGAGGCGCGCGAAGCGGTGCGCGTCCACACGCTCCGGCTCCAGCTCGAGTACGTAGCCGGGCGCCCTCGTCGCGAGAACCGGCCCGAGCGCCTTGCGGAGCTGCGAGACGTACACCTGGACCGCGTGCGCCGCCGTCTCCGGAGGATCGCCCGGCCAGAGAGCCTCGACGAGCCGATCGACCGAGACGACTCGTCCGGGCTCGAGGGCGAGCGCAGCAAAAAGCGTGCGCGGCTTCTGACCGCCCAGCGCGACTGTCTCACCGCCTCGTTCGACCTCGATCGGGCCGAGGAGACGTACCTCGAGCTCTGGGGTGCCTGCCCCGCGCGCTCCGTCCATGTTGTCCCCTCAGTGGTTCGTGTGCGGTCGCACCATCTCACGCGACTCGCGGAATTTCCATCCCGCTTTGAGCGGCTCTTGAGCGCCTCCGCCGAACCTGGTCGCACATCCAACTCAAGGAGGCGCACGGTGCGCTCAGCACTCGTCTTTGCCATCGCGGCACTCGCGCTCGCCCTGCCGAGCGCCGGGAGCGCCGCTCCACCCTCGAACGACGACTTCGCTTCGGCGACGACGATCTCGTCCCTCCCGTTCTCGGACGACGTCTCACTCACAGAGGCGATCGACGAGAGCGGCGATCCACAGTCCTGCTACGTGCCGGCAAAGACCGCCTGGTACGCGATCACGCCGGCGGCCACGCAGGTCCTCCGCGTCTCGATCGCCGGCTCGAGCGATCCCGGCGCATTCGCCGCCATCTACCGAGACACGGGAGGGGGCATCTCCGGCCTCTCGTTCATGAACTGCGTCTACACGTGGAACGGAGGCGTGTCGAGCTTCACCGCTCAGGCCGGCGAGACGTACTACATCCGCGCCTCGTCCTACTACTACTTCCCGTTCGGGAGCGTCCACGTCGGCGTGCAGGAGATCCTGCCGCCGGCCAACGACGACTTCGCGTCGGCGACCTCGATCGGTGCGCTGCCGTACTCGAACGACGTCGACACGACGGCCGCCAGCGCCGAGCCGCAGGAGCCTGCGGGCTCGTGCTTCGGACCGCCCGGTGAGAAGACGGCCTGGTACTCCTACACGCCCGCCGAGACGCGGTCGGTGACCGCGCGCGTGACGTACGCACCGTGGGCACCCGTCGCGATCGTCGCGTACTCGGGATCGAGCCTCGATTCGCTGCAGGCGCTCGGATGCGGATACGCCGCGCCGGTGACGTTCCGCGCACACGCCGGTGTGACCTACTACTTCCAGGTCGGGAGCTTCGGGCAGCAGGGAGGTCAGCTGACCTTCACGCTCGAAGTCGCACCCGACCCGGTCGCGTCGATCAACTACCACTACCCGTACGACGCCTCCGTCTTCGACCAGATCCAGTTCGTCGACGGCTCGTACGACCCGGCCGGTGCCGGAATCTCGGCGTGGCATTGGGTCTACGGCGACGGCACCAGCAGCGACGGCCAGTCGACTCAGCACCGCTACGCAGCCGACGGCGACTACACGGTCACACTGACCGTGACGACGGCGGACGGTCGCAGCGCGTCCACGCAGCGGTCGGTGCAGGTGAGAACGCACGATGTCACGATCACGAAGCTCGTCGTGCCGCAGTCGGCGGCGGCGGGGCAGTCGCGCGAGCTCTCCGTGGCGCTCAAGAACATCCGCTATGCGGAGTCGGTGACCGTGACCTTCTACCGCAGCCACGTCGGCGGCGGGTGGGACCAGGTCGGCACCCAGACCCAGACCGTGCCGGTGAGGTCCGGGAACAAGACGACGGCATTCAGCGTCCTCTACACGTTCTCGAGCGACGACAAGGCAGTCGGGAAGGTCACGTTCAGGGCGGTCGCCACGATCAACGGCCCTCGGGACGCGCTCCCGGCGGACAACGAGATCATCGCGCTTCCGACCA
>Ga0070670_100001977_pt1 | contig 16763 bp, 13 predicted proteins | sample KBSS63metaG_FD_64665 | JGI IMG/M metagenome (GOLD analysis project Ga0070670, IMG submission 64665) | Switchgrass rhizosphere microbial communities from Kellogg Biological Station, Michigan, USA - KBS S6-3 metaG | ecosystem: Host-associated > Plants > Roots > Rhizosphere > Soil ... | reverse complement strand
GAGCTCGACGTCCAGCCGTCCATGCGCCCCTGAGTAAAACAGATCAGGATCTACCATTCGCCCATTGTCTCGCACAACAAGAGCTGCCTCAACCATTACGACCGGACCAGAGAGAGTTACAGCGTCTGCCACGCCGTTGCCCAAATAGCGCCCGGCTTCATTCGGACCAATGATTTCCTCATCCACCCTTACGATCACAACCCTGACACGCCTGTGTGGGTCGGCATCCGATGCGAACCAAGCGGGCAGTCCGGTCCGCAAGAGGGGTCGGAACCGCCCTGGGAGAGCACCGACGAAACGCACGCTTCTGTGTTTTGTGAGTAGGGTCAACGCCGATTGCCCGGGGAGTAGTTGTTGACCCGACTGGCAACGAAGGTCTCCGACTCTCCCTTCGACCGGAGAACGAAGATCTCGCATATCTCTTGTGCGAGTCGCAAACTCAAGTTGAGTACGAAGCCTGCTAAGGGCTTCGTTCGCGGATGGATCTAGCAAGTCCCGCAAGTGGTTGGCGAGTGCCAAATCAAATTCTTGACGCACTCGCCCCAACTCCGCTTCCTGCTCAGACGCGTCAAGTCGCACTAGAGGCTGTCCGATTGTAACCGTCTGCCCTGGCATGACAAGAATGCTATCTACAAGTGCCGTGGCCGGCGATACTATATCACGTTGCCCTATTATCTGTACGACTGACTGACCACTGCCAAACCGCGTAAGGCGAAATGTAAAGCCGAGAATGGCACACAGCACTATGACAAGCGCCAATGCCCGATAACTCCATCGGATCCAACCTGGCAACAGCTTCAATGGATCTCCGAGGACGCCTGCCCCGGCAGCATGATGTCGCCACGCTTCTCTGCGGAACAACTCCTCGGATTCATCAGACATTGGCGTCCTCTTGTCAGACCATGCTATGTCAGGCCATCCATGCTCTTACACACCATCACAGCGCGACCGCCATGCTCGCCTGACTATAGGGTAACCCGGACGACATCTCCTGCATATATCGCATGTCTTGCGTCGGTTGATGTAGACAACAACGCTTCTACAATGATCATCCCCGACGCCGCGTCCACTGTTGGGGCTACGGATTGCACGGTAGCGCGCAATAGTGGACCCGGCTCTTGAGTGTTAATCTGTACAATATGCTGTGGCCCTAGGCTTGCAGCAACTTCCGGCGGTAGTGCAAATCTAACTAATAGCGGTCCCACTCCGATCACAGTCACAATTGGGTCATGAAGTGACACCAGATCACCAATATTTTTATATCGTCCAGCTATCCAACCATCAAATGGGGCGACAATTCTCGTTGTTTCCAGTTGTAGTCTAATTGCAGAGACAACAGCTTTGGCACTGACCACATTGCTTTGCGCTGCCTGCATTGCGGCTCTCGCATGTTCTAAATCCAGCGACACCTTTGCCAGATCTTCCTTGGACCAAGCGTCCGGGATCGCCTTCCGCGCCCTGAAGCGGGATCCCGCATCAAGGCTTTCTCTAGCACTCGCGATGACATTTGCCTTTGCCGTCTCCAGCGCCGACATCGCATCCACGAGTTTTAGTTTGAGATCCCGCGAGTCTAGCACCGCCAGAGTCTCGCCACGCAAGACGGGGCGTCCAAGTTCTGCGTGGACGGAAACAATGCGGGCCGGAATCTCGGCCCGAAGCTGAACTTCTTGGCGCGAGAGAAGCACACCGACGAAACCTGCACCACTCACTCCGGAATTGTCGCTTGCCCTCGCAAGATGGCTAACGCCCACCAGAAGGGCAATGACCTTCAGCCAAATACGCATGGCGCTTTCTTTCTAGACCGAGGCAAGGAGTACTCGGTCCCAGCTTGGGTCAATCGACGAATGGGAAGCAGTGAGCACAAGTGCGACACCGGCGGCTCCCATCAGGAAACCGGGGTCTTTCGCCAGATAGTAGTCGCGCTCTTCCGGACCATTACCTGAGGGATTTCGTGGCTTCATGCGGGCGAACCCACCAATGCCGACTCCGGGCACCCTGGTCTCCAACAACAGCGACAGCCAACGCCGTGCAGCTGACAGCAATTCAGGGTTACTGACGAGCCCAGCGATGCGCGCGAAGAGATGTGCTACCCCAGCAGCGCCATGGCACACGCCATGGTCATCGACTCCCGTATCTTCAAACGCCATCTTTGCGCAGTGGAGTGCCAGTAGATTCGCCTGAGTGAGCCACTCCTTCCGCTCACAGCAGTTTCCTGCTACAGCGAAAGCGTTTGCGACACCGAGATCGCCATAGCACCATGCCAGCCTGGAATAGCCTCGCTTCGTACCTGACGGGACAGAGTCAGCCGTGTAACCGTACCGGAAGTTGGCCGCGTCATCACGTTGTTCGTGAATTAGCCACGTGGCCGTGCCTTCGAGGACGTCCCTGGCACGCACCGATAACATGTTGAGCTGTTCGGCGCGCGCAAACAATACGAGCATAGCCGGAACGCCATGGGCGACGCCAAGATCTGGGCTGGCGTTCATTCCTGGCGACAGCCTCTTTTGATGGTCAAGCCAAGTAAAGCCGTTACGTGACTCGATTGCTCTCGACGCCAAGGCACTAATGACGTCGGTGAGGATTTCCACTGAGCGGCCGTGCGGCCATCGCTCCAGTGCGTATACACCAACGCCTACAAGGCCCCCAATCAGATCGTTCCCTAACAACCGTGTATTGTGTCTGTGAGCACGCACATGATCAAGCAGGGTCGTTTCCAGTGCCTCGTGAATCCCGTCATTATCGCCCTCGTCCGTGCTCGACTTCTCTAGGTAAGCCTGCACCCACCCCGGTCCGGCGATTCCCATGAAAAGGCTTGGCCCGAGCACTCGATTTGCGAGGTCATCTAACACATTCGACCAAGCGCGATCAGCCGCCATGGTCAGAGCGGCGTCACCCGCCACGGTGCCAATTGACTCTAATGCGAGGGTCACACCCGCCGCCCCCTCCCACAGATCCATGGATAGGCGTTCTCCCTGAACCTCTATCGCAAGCTGATCCAGAATTTCCATTGCCGCGTCTCGGGCTGTAGCTTCCAGCGACTCACCTGCGTATGCAGTCCAGGCTGACATTAACGCCACCTCTTGGCATTGTTTCCCATTCCCGAGCGTCATGACTGTTCTCTCATGCTTCGTCGAACGCACCGTGTCAATACGAACGCATCTCGCGGGCCGTAGATCCGACCGACATTGTGCCTGGACAGCACCGACCCGCGTGCGTCAGCCACCCGCACGCGAGCCGGTCGAGGTCCAACTGTCAGGGCCTTTCTTGTATTAGCATCCGACCGTGCATCTCAGTGCAGCGTGGGTAGTGCAGGCGCCCGGTGAAGAAGGGTTGGTGGGACCCGACCCGTCGCACGGGGCAGGCTGGAAGGTCCCCGGGCTGCATCCACAGCCGTCGGTCCCGCAGGAATCAGTGCTTGGCATAACGTCGCCCCCCACGACCTTCGCCGCCTCTTCGTCAGTGAGTGCCCGAATTGTATCGAAGTTGAGAACGAGAGGGCTGCGCGTCTTGCGTCCCATCATGACCTCCACTGTGGCTCGTTATGGGTTTAGGGCATCACGTGAAGTGTTTCCCTACAACTCGCAACTCCTGAGAGTGTGACTCGTCCGGCGGTGCGCGAGCATGCATGGCTACCTCCGCCACCCATTCCTAGTTGCTGCGTCCCACACTAAGGCGTCATCTTCGTCGCTCTGGCCTGCCACCCTCCCGCAGTGCTCATGGAACCGCATTCGTATTGATTATTCTGTCTTATCTCTGCGCGCAACCAGACCGCGGTATCCCAATGCCAAATATCGATATATAATTGCTTCCTGCTGCGACTGTAGCGATGCGAGCATACGATTTACGTGCATGTGTACTATGCTTGTAACAATATCGGGCAAGGCACGGCCCAGCTTGCCCGCAGCTGCGTGCGCAACCAGAATCTGAACGGCGGGTTGCATTGCATGCGACCTCTCAAGCAAGACACTGTCGTAGGTATGGTCGCCCATTATTGCGTCCACCACCATAGCGCGCGCCGTGCGGAATTTTGTTTTTACCACTTGGAGGGACCCGGACAGACCAGATAGTTCCCCTATCAAGGCTGCTCGCTTCTCAGCAAACTGCAGCTTGTCATCCAGTGACATGCCAAAGTCATTTAATATGCTGTCGACACCGCTAATCGTCCGGATCCATCTCTCATCGCTTGCGGCGTCTATTTCGCGTATGAGCTGGACCGCCGCCCGCGAGTCTGCATGGAACATCGTCTCGCACGCGTCAATTCCCAACACACCACCGTAGCGCTCAACCTCACGATCGTATGTATCGTACGCGATTCGCCAAGCCGTGCCTGATGTCAAAAGGCCTTCCAGCACCCGACTGATCCGCCTTTGGGTGTGGGCTGCGATGCGAGCCCCTGTTCGCCAGAACCGTACCCGCAAGTGAGGATCCTCGTCGTAGTAGCGGACGAAGAACCAGCCGTTTACTAGACCCGCCGTCGCGAGCTGCATTGCCAATGGCTCGATGTTACTTAGCAATATGCGATCTGTTGTAGCCTCGCCACAATAGATCTTCGCATAACACCATTGTGAGCCGGGTGGCCTTTGGCGCGAGTTTCGCATTTGTTGCGAGGTCATCCTGTGACTATGCTGCCAGGGCCCCGATGCCGGGTCGCCAATGGGACCAGTCACAGACGTAGTCGCATTCATTGATGCTTTGCGTACGTATGGTATAATGCATTCGTTGACGAATTCGCCATCGGGACTTGTCACGACAAGTCCATTTGTGCCTGTATTAAGATCTCGCAGCGTCACGCTACGTCGCTTCCGGATTGTACTTATACAGTTTTCAACGCTCGCAATATTGTCGCAATCGATCGGAAGAATATTGTCGCCTTCTATAAGAGACACATATCGCGGCAATCCGAGTCGCTGGCGTGTCGACTGAAACCGGGCAAACCTCGTGGGTGCACTATCCGCGTGCAGTGTGTTCAACTCCTTGCTGTCGAGCCGCCAGCGTTGGGTTGTCAATAGAACGCGCTTGTAGCGCACTCGGGGGAGATATGGGAGTTCCGCGAGATGCTCCCAGTCCCATGTTAAAGGCGTGCACACGCCCTGCCACTGAAGAGCTGCCAAGAAGCGATAGAGACCGAGGCCGGGCAGCGTTGTATTAAGAGCGGATGTGAGTCTTGGCAAGATTCTCCGCCCGAGTCGTCGTGAGCGGAGAATAACCTCTTCACCCTGGACTGCGATCATCAGGTCGCTGAGGTGCACTTGTGTGTCGGTAGTTGCGCCGGACCGCGCCAGTATCGGTATCTCATATTTGCGAAGTTTGGGACGGGCGACTACGTTACCTAGGCGAGGACTTGGTACGTGTACAATTTCACACAGCTCCGCGTCATACAAGGTTGCCTCTGTTGCCAAATGCTTCTCTACCTGCTGTCGTAGCTCTTTGTCTATGTGACAAAAGCGTCCGAGCATGATTGCGCCCGAAGGACCGGATACATGATCAATTCGTGCGCAAATTGGGCTTATGTCATCAAGGGAAACTATCGATCCTCCGATGTGAAATGCGTCAGGCAAGGGGGGGGCATTGCGATCCCGACACTCGTCGAGATGTTCGTCCGTGAGTTCGATCTCATCTCCGCCAGTTGCGCGCAGGTCGTAAAGCAACCGCTGTAATAGCCTGGCGCGCTTGCTGTAGGCGATTGTTTGAGAGAGACGCCCCGGGTGAGTCCGAGGCACCCCGGCCAGAAGTGGCAAGATTGCGGTTGCCCCGGAAGATCCATAGCCTATTCCCGACTCTTCGTCTAAAGCCTCAAGAAGAGGGACGTTTGCGTCACCATAGCGGGAGACAAACTTCTTGCGAAATGAGGTTAACAGGTCAGAAGGCTTCGCAAATAAACAATGCAGCGCCTTTGCTGCGGCCAGAAGTTCTTCGACTATCGAGGCCTTTAGTGTCATACCTGATGCGGGTTTTGTTAGCTCTACCTGAAACATATGGCTAGGGGGTGTTGCCGTAGCGACATCCCCTAATTGATTTGCGATCGAGAGGTAGGAATCGCGTGTGACCCCCAGGCCGTTCTTGTCCACGTTGCCGAGTGCGAGTTTGACGGCGCTTAGTTTGCGATGCTCGGCCTGAAGGCATTGGTTCCGCTCCAAGTCACCTAGTAAATCTTCTAGAGGTCCTGCACCTGTAACCGAATAACACAAATCCGGGACGAGGAGTTGTGACTTAACAGCGTGTTTTACGTATGCTGCTACAGTGGAAGAATCGCCGCGTGTTTGAAGCGAGCGCCTCAGAGCTCCGATTGTTACGCCCCCTGCTGCCACTGAAAGAAGACGCTCCAGAGATGAATCGATCGCGACTGACATTAGGAAATATTCAACACGCTCCAGTTTGGTGCGGACCTGCGTAAAGCGGATGCGCTTACCAACTTCTATAATGCTTGCGTTGGGCCGCACTACCAGACAGTCCCAGTCCTCGCGCATCGAGAATATGCCGTCAATAATTCGTGTAAGTAGCCCGCTATCCAATCGGGTCGTACGCAAGTAGTGAGAACGCGAAGGAAGTTGAAGTCTGCTCTCAGAGTCGATCCTACCCGTTGTCCAACCGGCAAAGAGTCCAAATGGTGTGCAGCGTCCGGACATCCTGGCGCGATAGTTGCCTAGTGCCCGGCTGGTACGGGCCAACTGAGCCGCGTTACGGCTTTCAGAATTGGCCTCTAGCTCCGACACGAGTGTTGACGATGCAAGAAACAGACCTTCACTGACAATGGAGTCGGTGGACCACTCGCGAAGCTCCTGCTCAAGAAGCCTGAGCTCTGCCTCAGAGCCAATTGGCGTCCCTGTCGGTGAAGCCATTCTTACCCGGTCGAGCCATTCCGCCCATTCCGCAAAGGGTAAGAGCGGGGTACGTAAAACGAAGAAGCCCGAATGCACATAAGCGGGACTTAGCGCTGCTGGGTCTTTGGGCGACCCCTTCATTGTCAACTTGTCTCCTCGGGCAAGGAGTGGTCCTGCATGGCGGGTTGTCTGCCCCGCTCAATTAAAGCAGAAGTTGACGGCGACTCTGGGCTTAGGCACCTGACTGCAAGTGGCGGCATACTAGAGAGGCGGCCTTGATGGGTCAACATGCAAAGTGAACGTTGGAAAGAGTATCCGTACACCAATTCATAATGGCGGGTATCAATTGGCAATCGAGAGCACTGATCTACCGATAGATATCGTCGCTCCATAGTGTTGCGCCGACTGTTTCACGGGTCGAGATATGTGTTTATGATAAACAATTGGGCTACAGCCAGTTGGCCTAGCTCGTCAATGACCATTCAGAGCTGTTGGAAGCTGGACGCTCGGCTTATACCGAATACTCGTCAATGAAGACGTTCCCGTTAAAGGCCGCATCGAGCCACTCATGGACCCGGGAATGAACGACCAGAAGCGGATCGCCTCGCAGTAAGAGGAGGTATGAAACCGATCGATGTCCTCGGTGGAGTGGTCATCCTGTTCGGATAAGAGCCACAGACCGTGGCCCGATCGGGAAAAAGAATGAAGAGCCATGCGTAGGGCCAGACCTGAGCGAAAAGTACCCCTCGAACAGGCATCGTCACTGCTTGTCAACCGGACCAGAGAGGAGCCGGACCAACTGCGTGACGATTCGCACCCGATCGGAGGGCCGGCGCAGCCGGTGCTCCCAGATACGGACCACTCTCCAGCCGGACCGGCGGAGCGTGCGAGTAACGGAGCGGTCCCTTGCGACGTTGATGTCGAGCTTGGCCTGCCAGAACTCGCGGTTGGTGGCCGGAGCGGTGGAGCAGGTCGGGCAGCGGTGCCAGAAGCATCCGTCAACAAACACCGCGACCTGCTCCCGGGGGAAGGCGAAGTCCGGCCGGCCCGGAACCCGCCAATGGCGGCGCCAACCGCTGATGCGGTGCCGACGGAACAGGTCGGCGACGGCCAGTTCGGTGGTGCGGTTCCCGCGTCCGCGGATGCTAGCCATGACTTCCGAGCGCTTCTTCTTCGTGAAGACGTCAGGCACGGGCCAGACCCAGCCGATCCCGTACCACTCCGATAAAATTCTCCACTGAGAGGATCTCGATCTCCCGTTCCCGCGGATAGTCGCCGTGCCGCTCGGCGGGCACCACCAGGCTCACGCTGGCCCGGTGCATCTCCGCCAACTGGCCCGAGGCGATGCCGCGCTGGATCGTTAGTATATGCTTGTGCCGCACGCGCGGCGCCTCCTTGACGACTTGGCCCCAGCGGTCCTTGCAGGTCGTCTTGACGCCGACGACGAAGAGCTTGTGCTCCGGGTATGTCGGATCGTCGTAAGCCACCTTGCTTGGAATGACGATGTCGGGCCGGCCCTCGATGTCGGGGCGCACGTCGAAGGGAATCTTGGCCTGCCGCAGGACATGCTCGACGTGGTTTTCGAGGGAGCGGCCCGCCCGAGACTTGCGTCGGTTCATAACCCGACCTGCGGTCTCAAGGAACTCGTCCACCGAGCGGAAGACGCGGCTGATATCGGGCTCGCACAACCGACGCTCCACCATCCGAAAGAGTTCGTATTCGGCCTCGTAGCAGCGCATGAGCCGGCGATCGGACGGGATCGATCGGAAGTCCTGCACGCACTCCAGCAGCGCTGAGAGCGTGTGGGCCGTGAACTCTGCACCAGTCGGAAACTCCCCGGCGGCCGCGGCGAACTGCCGGAAGTGCCGTTCGACGCACTCATCCTCGGACTCCAGCTGGACGAGGGCCCCGCGTTCGTAGACGCCCCACGTGTCGACCACCTCGACGCCGAGCGTTGCCTGCAGCTCGGCGATGTCGTCCTCGAGGTCGAGGACGTGGGCGCTGAACCGGCCGTAGGTAAAGGGGACAAGGACGAGCAGGCTCCCGACCGCGTCCGGACTGAGGAATGGGAAGTCACGCCCAAACCGCGTCAGGCGGTACTCGCTGCGCGTCTTCTGTCCGTACCACGTGACGACCGAGTCCCGCACGATGCCGTCCGGCCAGCGGATGCTCGCCGGATGTTTGTCGAGCCGATCGGCGATTGGCGGATGCGGGGTGAACATCCGCCACAGCGCCTTGGGCAGGTAGAGCCCCGCCTGGTGGCTTCCGGTCGCTCCAGCGTCGTTGGCTGAGATGAACTTCAGGAGCGCGCGCCCGGCCTCGAGCGCATCGGCGATCGCCAGCTCCGCCAAGGGTCCCGGCATCTAGGCCGTCGCGGCCGCGCGCCTAGGGCGCCTCAGAGGCGGTTTCAGGAGCGTGCCGTTGCGCTGCACCTGCCACGCCAGCACCTTGACCATCGCCGTCGCGACACTTCGGGCGGCGGCGGGAACCAGGGCATTCCCGAACTGCTTGTACGCCTGGGTGTCGGAGACCACGATGTTCAGCTCGTCGGGGAAGCCCATGAGCCGCGCCGCCTCGCGCGGCGTCAGCCGCCGTGGATTCTTGCCGGCCTGCGCGATGAGAATCTCCGAGCCGTCTTTGTAGTAGCGCGCGGAGAGGGTCCGACTCACGCCCTCCGGGTCGGCCAGCCCGTAGCCGAAGCCGTTGCCGGCATCGCGATGCTTCTTGGCATAGCCCTGGAGATACTTCCACAGGTGGTCGGTGAGCGTGTACTTCGTATCCGGCCGTGGCTCAAGGATGGACCGGAATTTTGGTGCTTCGCCGCCCGGCGCAGCGGGAAAGTCGAACGGCGGCTGATCGCCGAACACCCGCTTGTCGAAGGCGACGATGAAGACGCGCTCGCGGTGCTGCGGCACCCAGGCTGCGGCGTCGACGATCTTGTCGAAGACGGCGTAGCCGAGGTCCTCGAGCGTGCCCTTGATGACCTTCCATGTGCGACCGCCGTCATGGGACTGCAGGTTCTTCACGTTCTCGAGGAAGGCCACCGGGGGGCGCTTGAGCTCGATGATGGTGGCGAGCCGGAAGAACAGCGTCCCTTGGGTGCGGTCCTTGAAGCCGTGCGCCCGGCCGAGGCTCTTTTTCTTCGACACGCCGGCGATCGAGAATGGCTGGCAGGGAAACCCCGCCGCCAGGACGTCATGGTCTGGGATGTCCGCCTCGTTCACCTTGGTGATGTCGCCGTGCGGAACGTCCCCGTACCACGCCCGGTATGTCTTCTGACAGTACCGGTCCCATTCGGAGGTGAACACGCAGCGGCCGCCGACTCCTTCAAGGGCGAGACGCATGCCGCCGATCCCGGCGAAGAGGTCAATGAACGTGAATGGCACCGAGCCGGGCTCCGAGGGGAGCACGAGCGGCCGTTCAAAGAGCGGCAGCGGCCCCCCGCCCTTCGCGGTCCGCAGCGCCTCGATGGCGAAATCCTTCTGGCTGACGCGCCGACCGTGCGACTGGTCCTCGATCCAGCTTCCGAGGTCGTCGGGCAGATTGCGGATGAGCAGATCCTTGGGCATGGAAATCCTGGTTGGGGTCATGGGGAGAAACGGCTATCACGGATATCAGACTGTCCCTTCGACGGCAAGCGCTTGTTGGCTGAAGGGCAAGCGGCAGAGCATGCTCGCCGGGTGGGACAAAAGAAGGACCGCGGTCTTGACCGTGGTCCCAAAGAGCGAACTAGTAGGCGCCACGCTCCTTGAGGGAGACGAAGGCGGTCTTGGTGAACACGAGATGGTCGTGCAGCTCGATTCCCACGAGCGTGGCCACGTCGTTCAAGCGGCGGGTTACGGACAGGTCCTCCGGACTCGGCTCGGGATCGCCCGACGGGTGATTGTGCCCAAGGACGATGCCGGCCGCCGCGGCGACGATCGCCGGCCGGAAGACTTCGCGCGGGTGGACGATGGAGGCGGAAAGGGACCCGACACTCACGGTCTCGACGCCGATGGTCTCGTTGCGCGAGTTGAGTAGCACGAGCAAAAAGTGCTCGCGGGTCCAGTCCTCTACGCGCGGCCGCAGCACTTGGAACGCCTGCTGCGGATTGGTGACTTCTGGCGGACGCCTGCCGCGGTAGCGGCGCCTCTTGAGCTCTGCCACGTACATGGGTCTTTCCTCCTTGCAAGAAGAAGGGCCTAGCAGCAAAGCTGGCAGGCCCAAGGGTGAAAGGTGCGAAGAAGGAGTCCGCGGCGAGCACAAGTAGCCCGCTGCCAGTCCTTAACCTGCTCGTCGATATGCCCGTTTGCTGAGTGAAAGCCCCGCAGCAGGTTCGGACTCCCATGGCCCCCGATAGCACGGTGAGCCCGAGCAATCGCTTTGAGGCGAGATCATCGGCGCCCGAGCAGGGATCGACGTGAGGAGAGGATGGCGACGAGCGCGGCCCGCCGCGGCACACCGGATGAGGTGGAAAGGTGCTAGTTGAGACCGCGCCAGCTCTGGCACTGGGCGAAGTATTCGCACTCGCCGCACATCCAGGACGGGTTGGGGAAGAAGTGCCCACCCTCGATGGCGCGGGCGGTGCGCTGGATGAGGCGCGCGGTCCAAGCAAGATCGGCCGGCGTGCGAGAGGTCTCGAAGCGCTCGAGCCGCGGGTGCTTGGTCTTAAGGAGCATGTCGACCCGCAGCTTCGGGAGCTTCTGGTGCAGGAGGAGGTAAACGAGCGCGTACGTTGAAACTTGCAAGTGCCGCTCGAGATCTCCTTGGGGGAGCGCCCGGGCGGCGGTCTTGAGTTCGACCACCGTGTCGCCTTCCTCGATGAGATCCATGATGCCGCGCATACGAACCGAGAGGTCCTCTCCCGTTTCGGGATCGGCGAGGTCGAGCTCGAACCACTCCTCCACGGCGGCCGGTTTCGGCCCATGCTCCTCTGAGACATAGAGGCGGAGCATGGCCTGTCCCTTAACCTGAAGAACCTCTTTCGTCTCGCTGCCCTCGAACACAACAGGTTCAAGCGTTTGGGCGAACCAGTCGGCGTCGAAGATCTTGCAGACCTCTTCCGCTGACGGGCTTCCGCCCGCTTGCCGCTGCCGGTGGAACCACTCGACCGCCGCGTGGACGGAGGAGCCGAACACGAGCGCCGCCGGTCGCCAGGGGCGCGGCAGCTGATCGATGTACTGGAACCGGTACTTGAGCGCGCAGCGCAGGTAGAGCTGGATCTGGCTAATGCTGTACAGGCGTGCCACGGCCGTTCTCCTTGGGATCACCGACGAGTTCGTCGATGAGCGCGGTCGCGGCCGCCTTGGTGACTTCGGACAGCTCCGTGACAGCGAAGTGGCCTTTGAGGTACTGGAGCGCCGCCTCGCCCTGGACGCCCTGACCGGCCAGGAGCCGGAAGAGATAGCGCCGCTGCGCCTCGGACATGAGGCTCGCGGCACCATTTAACTGGGGCGGCTGGGGACGAGACGTCGCCGTGCGGACACCGGGCTGGCCATTGCGGGCCGGCCGTGGAGCACGGGCGAATTCGGTTGCACCCGATCCGAGGTCAGAGGCGCCGGGCGTGAAGCCCTCGCCGTCCAACTCCTCGAAGGAGACGACGCCGACGTTAACGGCGTCCCGGAGGGCGCGGGCTTTCGCCCGGGTCTCGGCCATGCGGATCAGGTGCGGCACGATGAACGGGTTGACGTTCTGCGGCGAAGCGTCCCCGTAGCCCTGGAACATGCCACGGCTGGTTTCAACCTCGGCCCTGGCGATTGCCACGCGGCCGTTGTCTTCGCTTGGCGTCTGGATGAGCGAGGTCTTGATGTACTTCAGGCCCTCCTCGTGAGCTTTGGAGAGAAGTCCTTGGTAGGTGACGACGTCCTTCGAGCCGACGACTCGGCCATTGCGGTCTTTGAGCTCGATCGTGCGGATGAGCTGCGACTCGGCCTTCATGGAAGGCCTCCATTTTAAGGGGCTGGTAATTGCTGTTGCGGCGGCAAGGAACTACTTCAGCGTAGCTGAGAGGGCGGCGACTGCGTAGAAGGGTGGACGCGACGCTGAAGTCACCTCAAAGTGGATAAGTCGGCGTGCCCGGTGCCTTCCCGGGACGTACCTTATGCCGGTCTCCGCTTGCGTTGAAATGGACCAGGAGTCTTCTGTGCGCGTGGACAAGTACGCAATCGCTTCGACCATGCGTGAGGTTGCGGCGGGCACTGTGGGGCGGCGGCGCGTTCGCGCCATTTGCGAGCGCTCGCTGTCAGTGCTGGTTGGCACCACATGGACCGATGAAGAGATTGTGGTCCACTTCAGTCCCAAGTTTTTGGCGCTGCTCGACTCCACGGAGTCGCTCCGACTCGTCATGCAGCATGAGCTCTGCCATGTGCTCACCGCCCCGTCGGCTAACATGACGTTGCCTCGCTTCGCATCGCCGGCGGTGACAGCCACGTTCGTCGGCTATCTGGACCTCTTTCGCGAACGCCTTGCCCACGAGGAATTCCTGCGGCGCTTTGCCGGCGACGTGCCGCGGTTTCACGAGTGGCACGCACGCATCTTTGATCCCGCTAATAGCTTTGGTCCGCTCGATCCAGCCGGTCCTGACATCCGATACCATCTGTTCTCACAGATCTTCTCGGTCTACTATGACGCCGTCTTCTTCGAACTCACCGGCGACGACATCTTCGCCCGGTGGTGCCAAGAGAGCAACATTATGACCCTTCATCGGGCGCTTGGCTTCGCGATGGAGGACATGGCCTCCATTAGGCAGCTCTCGGGCAACTACGCTATGCAGCTGGAGCTCATGCAAAGCTCCTGCCGTCTTTTTCTCCATCTCGACCCATTCAGGTTGCTAGCAGGAGAAATGATTCTCGTGCGATCGATTGACGAGCTGACTAACGTCGACGCTCGGCTGCTGGCGCAGTGGCAGGGTCGATCGCTGGCTTGTTCACATCCAGGTTAACGAAAGCCGGCGTCGCGGCCAGGTAGCGGTTTGACGGTGGCCGACATCTACTGTAGACTTGTCCTGCCGAACTGAAATCTATTCCGCCCCCCTCAACAAATCTTCACCCACTTATCTTTCTCCCATGCCTGTTGATTTCCGCGCGCCTCACTCAGTGCACACCCGAACGCACATGCGCCACATCCTCACGGCTTTTGAAGCGCTCATCCTCACCGCCTTTGCGTGGACCGCGATTGCCACAACACTCTTACCATTCATCGCAATCGGATCACACGCTTCTGCAGAACGCCTAAACGCAGGAATTGGCGCGATTGCACTTATAGCCAGCGGCCTGATTGTGCTAGGTGAGCTGTGGCTCGTTTGGGCCATTCACCGTCGCAAGTCAAAAGCGCGGGGCTGGCTGGTGGCCAGGGCGATTCTCTTCGTCGCATATCTCATCCTTCTGCCCGCGGACGCCACGCCGTTCCTATGGTCAATCGCCGGCTGCCTTCTCCTTGAATCAGTGGCCTACGTACTCTTCTGGCCACAGATGGCGGAGGGTGCAACATTGCCCGATCCTGCAGGCCTAAACGAGGGGCGTTAACGGAGCAAGACGATTTGGCGCCGAAGAACTCCATACTCCGTCGCCAAGCGCATAAAATAGATCCCGCTCGCCAGTGCCTGCCCGCCGTTTCCCCTCCCATCCCATGCGAGGCGGACACGTCCCGCTGGCCACGATGCTCGAACGAGGTCGCGGACCTTGCGTCCGGCTACGTCAAAAGCCGCCACCTCCACGCGGCCTGCCCGGGGCAAGGCCAAGGTCACCTGCAGTGGGCCGCGGGACGGATTCGGACTTACGCCGAGCGCAAGTGCAATTGGCAGTCCTTCGGATTCAACAGCGACGATTCCGGGCCGGACGGCAAACAGACCCGACTCGAGCGTGCCTACATTGCCGGCTCGGTCCGTGACGACAGCGCGCAAGACGCAGCTGTCCGCGCCCGTTTGTGGCGGACTCCAGAGCACACTGTCTGCGTAGGCCCCTGCGTAGACCGTGTCAGGAAAAGTGCCGCCCGCATTCTTGGATAGCCAGACGGTCATCTGCGAAAGGCCGCCCCAATCATGGACCTCGAGGTGAATGGCACGAGACGCGCCGGCGGCTACTTCAACTGAATCTGGGGTGACAATTCGTCCAGCGGGCGCAGTTTGATCCACAAAGATATGGGCTACGTCTGGGACAGCCGCCTGGAACACACCAGTACCGTCCACTGCGCGGACCGTCGCGAAATAGTCAGTCGAGTCAGCCAGTGACGCGGGCAGTACAACGCTCGTATCAGCGGTGCCAAGCGCGGACCAAACTGTGTGCGACAGCGCACTGTCGGCCATGATCGCCACGTCGTAGAAGATCGGATCACCGAGGTCCGGATCCAGCGCCCGATGCCACGTCAGGGCATCTCCAGCCTTCAGGAACTCCGGTCCGCCCAAACGTTGCCACGTCGGAGCGCTCGGTGGCGATGATCCCTTGAACGTAAAGCCGACAGTCGCGGTTGACCCAGAATCGACATGCGCGATCGCAACGTCTGGACTGGCATGCTGTCCTGGGAAGGCCACCCAGACCCGATGAAATCCCACAGCGAGCGGGCTGATGGTCGCTGGTGTGCGCAGGCCCGTCGACGCTCCATCGACGAGAATCTCGGCACCGCTAGGTGTTGAGGTGACTGCCAGCCGGCCAGAGATTGGTCCGAGCTCGGTAACGTCCGTCGTCGCCGGATCGCTCTCCACACCAACTGCATTTCTGAATCGCGCATAAATTGTGTGAACCCCCACGCCCCCTCGCAGCGTAAACCCTGCCGCGGAGTTGTAAGGCTGCCACGCGGCGCCCGCAAAGGACGGCTCTTCGGTGACTTCCATTTCACTCGCTCCCTCGCACGAGAGCGTTAGCGTCACGACTGAGTCCTCCGTGGCCAATCCCCCGCCTTGTAGGGCGACGGTCGGACCCCTGGGTCCCTCGTAGTTGCCACTTGCCGTCAGATCAACGCGCCGCGTGTCCAATCCACCCTCAGCATCGACCGCCAATGTCTCCGCTCGCGAGGCAAAACCATGGGCGCTGATGGAGGCAATGTACTGCCCGGGCGACAAATCAATCGTGGCTTGGCCGAGCGCATTCGTCGTAAGCGTAGCGGCCGCGCTGCTGTCTGGGGCATCGAGCGGGATTATCCGCAGCTGCGCCCCCGGCAATGCGCTGTCATCGCTAAGGGCTCTCGCGCGCCCTAGCGATTGCCACGAAGCCAACATATTGCCCCCGCCCGAGCGTGTCACCACGACGTGCGTGACTGCCTTGCCATTTGGTCTCGGGCAGTCCGCCGAGACGAGACACGGGCCACATCGCAAAAACCCGACTACGTCGCTCAGAAGCCGCAAGGATTCATTCGTGTGAGCTTGGTCGTAAGACTTCTGAGTACTGCTGCAGTCCGCGGCAGTATTCCCTGGCAAGGCCATGCGCCCGTGCGAGAGCAGGTACTGGGCGCGAATGACCACTGCACCATCGCTCAGGGTCGACAACGGAACAAACGTGTCGGCATCCCCGAGACAATCCCCCCGCGCACTGCAGATATCCACCGTCGCATCGCTGCCGTACGGACACGCACCGCCCAGGAACGCTTGCCTATCTTTCCCTTTGCGCTCACCGTCGGAATCCAGTCCGCCTGCAAAGAAATACCGCATTTGGGGGAGTACGCCCTGATTGAGGGCAGTGATTAGACTACTGCGGCTCTTTAGATCGTCTGTCGACGTACTTCCGGTGATGCCTGAACACCCAATCTTCGTGAAGAGCGCCGCGCTATTGACGACGCCCTCTGGCTCGCCCAGCAATGGGGATGAGAGCGTGACCAGATGCGACACCCGCACGGGCCCCGACAGCTTGGGCCCTGCTTCCGGGTCGTCCTTCGGATCGACCGCCAAGCCTTGTACGTATGTCCGGCAAACGAGACCGCCCATACTGTGAGCCACAAGTCTGACCGAATCGGCCGCTGAGGGCAGACCCAGGA
>Ga0070670_100001976_pt1 | contig 16769 bp, 21 predicted proteins | sample KBSS63metaG_FD_64665 | JGI IMG/M metagenome (GOLD analysis project Ga0070670, IMG submission 64665) | Switchgrass rhizosphere microbial communities from Kellogg Biological Station, Michigan, USA - KBS S6-3 metaG | ecosystem: Host-associated > Plants > Roots > Rhizosphere > Soil ... | reverse complement strand
GCGCTGCGCGTCGTTGAAGTAGGCCGGGACGGTGATCACCGCCCGATCCACCTCGAAGTCGAACTCGCCCTGCTCGCGGAAGTGCTCTTCGGCGCGCCGCTTCAGCTCGCGCAGCACGAAGGCGGAGATTTCCGGCGGCGTGAACTCCTTGTCGCCGACGCCGATGCGCACCACGCCGCCCGCTTCGCCGCCGACCCGGAACGGCAGCAGATGCGCTTCGCCCTGCACGTCGTCCACGCCACGACCCATGAAGCGCTTTACCGAGTAGACCGTGCGGGCGGAATCGGTGAGCAGGCGGCGCTGCGCCTCGCGGCCGACGAATACCGTGCCCGCCGCGTCCACCGACACTACCGACGGCACCAGTGCGTCGCCCGACGCGTCGCGGATCACGACCGGCCCGCGTTCGGTGGCATACGCCACCAGGCTGTTGGTCGTGCCGAGATCGATGCCGACCACCTTACCCATGCGCCGCCGCCTCGCGCTCGATCGTCCCGAGCAGGTTGGTGATGTAGTTGCGCTCGAGCAGGAGCTGTCGCAGCGACTCGAGCGTGGCCCGCCGGGCCTCCGCCGGCGCATCGGCCTGGCGATCCCACTGCTCGCTGGCTTCGACGAGTGCGCGCTCGTGCTCGTCGCGCTTGGCCTCGATCGGCTTGCGCGCCGTGGCCAGCCGCGCCGTCAACGCGGCCGCGTCGGTGCCCGACTCGCGCAGATCACGGATCTCGTCCAGCTCCTCGTTGAGCGCGAAGACTTCCTCGAGCAGGGCCGGCGGCACCTTGACGGTACCTTCATCGGACTTGCCCATCGGCAGCCCCTCGATAGTGAGCAGGTGCTCGATACGCGACACTGGCTGCTTGAGCGCGCGGTACGCGTCGTTGAGATACGACGAGCGCTCCAGGCTGGCGAGGCGTTCGGCCGGGGTGGCGTTGTAGTAGAAATCCGGGTGGAACTTGCGGCTCAGATCGCGAAAGCGCCGGTCGAGTTCCTGGGCGTCGAGCACCAGCTTGCGAGGCAGCCCGAGAAAGGAGAAGTAATCGCCGTGACGCCCGAGCGACTGGATGCGGCTGCATCCCGGGCAGAAATGCTCGTCCACCGGCACGCTGCTGTTGCAGTTGCGGCACTCCGGAGGCGTGGCAGAACGAACGGTCAGCGGCTGCGCGCTCATAGTCGGTGAAACGAAGACGGCGCTCAGGCGCCGAATGAACTACCGCACCCGCACGACTGCTTCGCGTTGGGATTGTTGAACACGAAGCCTTTGCCCAGCAGGGCGGTGTCGTAGTCGAGTATCGTGCCGTTCAGAAACAGATAGCTCTTCTTGTCCACGAAGATCTTGGCGCCGTGGCCTTCGAACACCTCGTCGCCGAGGCGCGCCTGCTTCTCCCACGCGAACGTGTAGCTGAGGCCGGAGCACCCGCCACCCTTGACGCCGACACGAAGCCCGCCCTCGCTGATGCCCTGCTTGGCCATCAGCGACTGGATCTTCTGCGCGGCGACGTCGGTAATCTCAATCATCGAACTCTGTCGGTCTCCCGGCTCCCGGCTCCCGGATCACGCGGTCGGCTGCGCCGCCGGCTGCACCGTCCCCGTCTTCTCGTCCTGCTTCTTCTTGTAGTCGGCGATGGCCGCCTTGATCGCGTCCTCGGCCAGCACCGAGCAGTGGATCTTCACCGGCGGCAGCGCCAGTTCGGCGACGATGTCGGTGTTCTTGATCGCCAGCGCCTGATCGACGGTCTTGCCCTTGAGCCATTCGGTGGCGAGGCTCGAGCTGGCAATGGCCGAGCCGCAGCCGAACGTCTTGAACTTCGCGTCGTCGATGACGCCGGTCTCGGGGTTCACCTTGACCTGCAGCTTCATCACGTCGCCGCACTCGGGCGCGCCCACCAGCCCCGTGCCCACGTTCGCATCGTCTTTCGGCAGCGAGCCGACGTTGCGCGGGTTCTCGTAGTGATCGATGACCTTGTCTGAGTAAGCCATTGTCTTCTCCTAGCTGGTAGCTAATGCGTGACCCATTGCATCTTCGAGAGGTCGACGCCCTCTTTCACCATTTCGTAGAGGGGCGACATCTCGCGCAGCCGCCGCACCACGCTCGTCAGCTTCTCCACCACGTAGTCCACTTCCTCGTCGCTGGTCCACCGGCCGAGGCCGAAGCGGATCGACGAGTGTGCCAGGTCGTCACCCGCACCGAGGGCCTTCAACACATACGAGGGCTCGAGGCTGGCCGAGGTGCACGCCGAGCCCGACGACACGGCCACGTCGTTGATCCCCATCAGGAGCGACTCCCCCTCGACGTAGGCGAACGAGATGTTCAGGTTGTGGGGCAGCCGGTGCTCCATTGATCCGTTGATGTAGATCTCGTCGAGATTGTCGTGCAGCTTCTTGTTGAGACGATCGCGCATCGCGCTCAGACGCGCGCTCTCGGTGGCCATCTCGGCCTTCGCCAGCGCCGCCGCCGCGCCCAGCCCGACGATGCCCGGCACGTTCAACGTGCCCGACCGCATGCCGCGCTCGTGGCCGCCGCCGCTGATCTGCTCGGCCAGCAGCACGCGCGGGTTACGGCGCCGCACGTAGAGGGCGCCCACGCCCTTCGGGCCGTAGAACTTGTGGCCGCTGAGCGACACCAGGTCTACCTTGTTCTGCGTGACGTCGAACGGCACCTTGCCCACCGCCTGGACCGCGTCGGTGTGAAAGAGAATCCCCTTCGCTTTCGCGATCGCGCCGATCTCGGCAATCGGCTGCAGCACGCCAATCTCGTTGTTGGCGGCCATGATCGTGATGAGGATCGTCTTGTCGGTGATCGCCGCCTGCAGCTCGTCGAGGCTGATGCGCCCGTCCTTCTGCACCGCCAGATAGGTGACGCGCGCGCCCAGCTTCTCGAGCTTCTTGCAGGTATCGATGACCGCTTTGTGCTCGGTGACGCAGGTGATGATGTGATTGCCCTTCTCGCGGTACATCTCGGCCGCGCCTTTGATGGCGAGGTTGTTCGCCTCGGTGGCGCCGCTCGTGAAGATGATCTCCTTGACGTTGGCGCCAATCAGATCGGCCACCTGCTTGCGCGCGGTCTCGACGGCTTCCTCCGCCTCCCAGCCGAATGAGTGGTTGCGGCTGGCGGGGTTGCCGAAGTGCTGCGTGAAGTAGGGCAGCATCGCGTCCACGACGCGCGGATCCACCGGCGTCGTCGCGTGGTAGTCCATGTAGATCGGCAGCTTCATCGTTCGAACCTCAAACGCTCGCCCGCCGCATGATCGCGACGGGCGCGGAAACGGTTTCGGGCTCGGGCCTCACGCCCTCGCCCTTGATGGGGTCCGCGGCGAGCTCGGCCACCGACACGGTGCCGAGCGCGGCGGCGATCCGCTCGCGGATCTGCCACAACGGATCGCGGATGCTGCACTTGCTGTACTGCTCGCAGCCGCTGTTCTCCGTCGAGCAGGCGGTCACACTGAACGGGCCGTCGATGGCCTGAATCACGTCCGCTACGCTGATCGACGCCGCCGCCCGGCGCAGCGTGTAGCCACCGCGCGTCCCCTGCGTGGACACCAGCAGCCCACTGCGGACCAGGCGCTGGAGCACCTTGGCCATCAGCTCGATCGGGATGTCGTACTGCTCGGCAATCTCCCGCGCGCTGACCGACACCGCCCCGTCACGGCTGAGGGCCAGGTGCTTCATCGCGATGAGGGCGTAATCAGCCTTCTTGGAGAGCCTGAGCATGGGGAATTTTTCTAAATCCGACTCTTATAGTCGTAATTCTATCGATCCTGGACAATGCCGTCAAGAATGGTCGGAGTTCCAGGAGAGGCAAGGGCCCTAATACTTCGGCTGGCTCGGATCGACTTTGTCGATCCACTCCAGAATCCCGCCTTTCAAGTTCAGGACGTCCGTAAACCCGACGGTTTTCAGGAAGTCCTGCGCCTTGGCGCTGCGGCCGCCCATCTTGCACTGGGTGACGATCTGGCGGTCCTTCGGCAGCTCCTGATAGCGGCGCGGCAGCTCGCCGAGCGGGATGAGCGTGGAGCCCGGGATCTTGTTGATCTGATATTCGTTGGGTTCCCGAACGTCGAGGATGAACGGCGTCTCGCCGGCGTCGAGTTTCTTCTTCAGCTCGACCGGGGTGATTTCGGAAGCGCTCACAGTAGCTCCTGCGGAGTGGTCCTGCGTCGCGGGGGCGATGCCGCAGAACTGGTCGTAGTCGATGAGCTTGGTGACGGTTGGATGGGTGCCGCACACCGGGCAGTCCGGATCCTTCCGGAGCTTCAGCTCGCGAAATTTCATATTGAGTGCGTCGTAGATCAGGAAGCGTCCGATGAGCGGCTGGCCGATGCCGGTGAGCAGCTTGATCGACTCGGTCGCCTGGATGACGCCGATGACGCCCGGCAGCACGCCCAGCACCCCGCCTTCGGCGCAGCTCGGCACCAGCCCCGGAGGCGGCGGCTCGGGATAGAGACAGCGGTAGCACGGGCCGTCCTTGGTGGCGAACACCGACGCCTGCCCTTCGAAGCGGAAGATGCTGCCGTAGGCGTTTGGAATGCCCATCAGGACGCAGGCGTCGTTCACGAGGTACCGCGTCGGGAAATTGTCGGTGCCATCGAGGATGACGTCATAGCCCTTGAAGAGCCGCATCGCATTGTCCGACGACAGCGCCTCTTCGTAGGTCTCCACCTGCACGTGCGGATTGAGCGCGTTGATCTTGTTCCTGGCCGATTCGAGCTTGGTGCGGCCGACGTCGTTGGTGGTGTGCAGCAGCTGCCGCTGCAGGTTGCTGTAATCCACCACGTCGAAGTCGACGATGCCGATGCGGCCGACGCCCGCCGCGGCCAGGTACATCGCGGCCGGCGAGCCGAGGCCGCCCGCGCCGATGCACAGCACGCTGCCAGCCTTGATCTTGCGCTGCCCGTCCATGCCGACCTCCGGCATGATCAGGTGGCGACTGTAGCGCTTGATTTCCTCGGCGTTGAGCGTCGGGAGTTCCATCTCGGTCGCGGTGCTCATCAGAGCCCCCCAGCCACCGATGGCACGATGCTCAGCGAGTCGCCCGGCTTCACCGGCGTCTGCTCCTTCTGCAGGTAGCGGATGTCCTCGTCGTTGAGATACACGTTGACGAAGTTCCGCAGCCGCCCCTCGTCGGTGTAGAGGTGCTTCTTCAGGCCGTCGTGGCGGGTGGTGAGGTCCTTGAGCAGCTCGCCGACGGTGGCACCGGACACTTCCACCGACTCCTTCTTGTCGGTGAACGGCCGCAGCGGCGTCGGGATGTGAATCGTGTTAGGCATGAGTCAAGTTTTCCTGATCGAAGGCTGAGCGGTCGTCCTGCAGGCGCCACGAGGTCATGTCCTCGGGCACGCCGGCTTTCACGGACACGATGACATACGAGAAGAACGGCCACGCGTGGTCGAGGTCGAACTGCGACGGCCGCGCGGGGTGGTCGGGATGCGAATGGTAGAACCCCAGTAATTCGATGCCGAGCGAGCTCGCCCGTTTCTCGGCTTCACGATAGTCGTCCGGCCGCACCAGGAAACGCCGGCGCGGCCCTTCTTCGGTGGTATTCGGCAACGCATAGGTGGCGGTAACCACGCCGTCGCGCCCGTAGAGCGCGCCGCAGCATTCGTTCGGGTAGGTTTCCACGCCGTGCGCACGAATCGCGTCGCCCACCCCAGCCTCGAGCGTCAGCCCCATCAGCGCGTCCCACCGGCGGGAGGTCCGTCGCCCGTCTGATCCCAGAAGCGCTCGGACAGGTATTTCTCGCCACCGTCACAGAAGATCACCACCACCACCGCATCCTGCGCGCGCCGCGCCACGTCCAAGGCCCCAGCCAGGTTGGCCCCGCTCGAAATCCCCACGAACAGCCCCTGCTTCGCCAGCCGCCGCGTGTAGTCGAAGGCCTCTTCGGTGCCGATGCCCAGGTCTTCATCCGCGAGCGCCGGATCATAAATACCCGGCACGATGGCGGTCTCCATGTGCTTCAACCCCTCGAGGCCATGCAGCGGCGAGTCCGGCTGCACCGACGTGAGGCGGATCGCCGGCTTGGCCTCCCGGAAGCGCCGGCCCACACCCATGAACGTCCCGCTCGTGCCCAACCCGGCGACGAAGTGCGTGACGCGACCCTGCGTCTGCTCGAGGATCTCGGGCCCCGTGGTGTCGTAGTGCGCGCGCCAGTTCCCGGGGTTGTTGTACTGGTCGGGATAGAAATACAGCTCCGGCTTCTCCGCGTACATCGCCTTCGCCTTGATGATGGCGCCGTCGGATCCTTCCATCGGATCGGTGAACACCACCTCGGCGCCGAACGCCTTCAGAATCCGCTTCCGCTCGGGCGTCACGTTCTCCGGCACACACAGCCGCACCCGGTAGCCACGCGCGGCGCCGATCATCGCGTAAGCGATGCCGGTGTTCCCGGAGGTGGCATCGAGCAGGATCTTGTCGCGGGTCAGCGCGCCCGACTTCTCGCCGTCGGCAATCATCCGCGCCGCCGCGCGATCCTTCACCGACCCGCCCGGGTTGCGCCACTCCGCCTTGGCGTAGAGCTCGACGTTGCGGAGGCCCGACTCGAAACTCGACAGCCGGATGAGCGGGGTGTGACCGATCAGGTCGACGACAGACGAGACGCTCGGGGACTGCCCTGGGGTGACCACCGCCATATCCGACTGTTCCAGTCCGAGATTATACAGGATGTAGCGGGCGGTCTTGAGACCGCCCAAGGGCAGGGCGGCCTGAAGGCCGCCCTCTACGTCCTCGGGTCACTTCACCGGCTTCCCATCCGCGTCCCAGACCTCGACGGGGCCCAGACCGAGCTCACGCAGGGGGACCTCGATCTTCGAGCGGTCGCCCACTGCGATCACCACCATGTTCTCTGTCGCGAGGTACTTCCGGGCCACCGCCGCGGTCTGCTCGCCGGTGACGGCGTTCACCTGCGCTGCGTAACGCGAGTAGTAGTCGAGGCCGAGGTCGTAGACGAATACGTTCGAGAAGTTGTTGACCGCGTTGGCGCTCGACTCGAACGCGCCAGGCAGCGAGTTGGCCATCGAGTCCTTCGCCCGCTGCAGTTCGTCGGCGGTCATCGGCTTTTGCGCCATGCTGAGGACTTCCTTGAACACCTCGGCAACAGCGGGCGCGGTGACGTCGGTGCGGACGCCAGCGGCGACTTGGAACGGGCCTGGCGTCCTCCGGAACGTGAACTGCGAGCTGGCGCCGTAGGTGTAGCCGTGCGCCTCGCGCAGGTTCATGTTGATGCGGCTCGAGAACAGTCCGCCGAGCGCCATGTTCATCACCTGCAGCGGCCGGAAGTCGGGCGACGATCGCTCGGCGCCGATGCCGGCCACGCGCAGCTGCGTCTGCGGGCTTCCGGGCTTGTCCACGATCACCACGCGCGCCGAGGTCGTTGTCGGGGCGCCGATCGTCGCGCGCGTCGGCGAACCGCGCTCCCACGCGCCGAACGCCTTCTCGGCCAGCGCGCGCAGCTCCGGCATCGTGATGTCGCCGGCCACGACGAGCGCGGCATTGTTCGGGACGAAGCGCTCCTTCCAGAACGCCTGCATGTCGGCACGCGTGATCGCCTTCACCGAGGCCTCGGTGCCGATTTCGGCGAAGCCGTAGGGATGGCGCGTGCCGTAGACGGCCTGCATCGCAATCGTGCCCACGAGCGCCGCGGGGTTGTCGCGCTGCTGCACGAGCTGTCCGAGTCGCTGCGCGCGCTGGCGATCGATCTCGTCGGCTGGAAAAGCGGGGCGCAGCGTCACGTCGGCCACCAGGTCCAGCGTCGCCGGGAAATTCGTGGCGAGCGACCGCGCCGACACGGTCATCGAGTCCATCGAACTGCCGGTGCCGAGTGACGCGCCGAGGCGGGCGAGCTCGTCAGCAATGGCCAGCGCGTTCCGCGTGGACGTGCCTTCGTCCAGCATGGCGGCCGCGAAGTTGGCCAGGCCGGCCTTGTCGGGCGGATTCGAATCGCTGCCGCCGCGGAACACGAGGTTGGCGGCCACGATCGGCACTTCGTGCTTCTCGCTCAGGATCAGGGTGAGGCCATTCGGAAGCGTCGCGGTCGTCGGCGTCGCCAGCTGGAGCGACGCCGCGGGACCGGGCTTGGGCCGCGTCTTGCGCCACGGCTCGTCCACGTTGATCGACGGGCCCTTCGCGGTGGACGCCGCCGGCGCCGGTGGCGTGGGCGGCCCGGACGGAGGGGCGGGCGTGCCGGGCACGGCGTAGACCACACCGCGTGCGTTTGGCGTCAGGTTCGCCTTCGCGAACGCCAGCACGCTGGCGGGCGTGACAGCGCGGTAGCGCTGGATGTCCTGCGTGAGATACCCGGGCTCTTTCAGAAAGTGGTTGTAGGAGTTCAATCGATCGGCAATGCCGCCGAAGCCGCCCAGCCGTTCGAGGCCGCCGATGATATTGGTTTCGATCGTGTTGCGCGCGCGTTCGATCTCGGCAGGCGTTGGCGGGTTGTCACGAAAGCTGGCCAACTCTTCGTCGATCGCCTTCTCCAGTTCCTCTGCCGTGTGGCCCGGGCGCGCCGTGGCCTCGATCTGGAACATCGAGCCGAGCATCAGCGAGTACTGCTGGGCGATGACGTTCTGCGCGATCTGCTTTTCATAGACCAGCTTCTTGTACAGGCGGCTGGAACGGCCGCCGCCCAGTACCTGCGCGGCCATGTCCGCATCGGCATCCCCCGGCTTGTAGATGGGCGGCGTGATCCACGCCATCGTCACGCGCGGCAGCTGCGCGCGCACCTGCACCGTCTGACGCCGCTCGGCCGTGATTTTCGGCGTGGTCGCCGTGATCGGAGGCACCGCGGGACCACGCTTGAAGGTGCTGAAGTATTTCGTCACCAGCGCCTTCGTCTTCACCGGATCGAAGTCGCCGACGATGACGAGGCTGGCGTTGTTGGGCGCGTAGTACTGGCGGAAGAACGAATGCACATCCGCGAGCTTCACCGCCTGGATATCTTCGTGCGATCCGATGACGTTGCCGTAATAAGGATGGTCCTTCGGAAACAGGATCTGCACCGCGGCTTCGTCGGCAAGCCCGTACGGCTGGTTCTCGTAGCTCTGACGCCGTTCGTTGCGCACGACATCCTGCTGGTTCGAGAGCGACGTCTGGGTCACCTTCTCGAGCAGGTAGCCCATCCGATCGGACTCGAGCCACAGCGCGAGCTCGAGCTGATTCGATGGCACCGTTTCGAAGTAGTTGGTGCGATCGAAATCGGTGGTGCCGTTGATATCGCTGGCGCCGGCGGCTTCGAGCAGCTTGAAGTGCGAATCCTCGGGCGTGTGCAGCGAGCTCTGGAACATCATGTGCTCGAACAGGTGCGCGAAGCCGGTGCGCCCCTTGGCCTCGAAGGCGGGGCCGACGTGGTACCACAGGTTCACCGCCACCATCGGCAGCCCGCGCTTCGGGCTGAGGATGACGTCGAGCCCGTTCGGCAGCGTGATCTTTTCGAACGTGAGCTGCGGAATGTCGGTCGGGCGCCGCCCCTGCGTGCTCGGCTGAGCGGTGGCGAGTGCCAGGCCGGCACACACGAAGAGCGCGATCGAAAGCGGACGGCGGATGTTCATGACAGGCTTCTCCACAGATACCAGCACGCGACCGAACGATAGGGACGCCAGGCGTCACCGATTTTGTTGAGCCGATCGGCCGACGGCATCTTACGCAGGCCGTAGGCCTTCTGCACCGCCTTCACGATGCCGAGGTCGTCCACCGGCAGCACGTCGGGGCGGTGCAGGCGGAACATCAGGAACATCTCGGCGGTCCAGCGGCCGATGCCCTTCACCTGCGTCAGCGCCGCGATGACCTCTTCGTCCGCCATGCCGTCGAGCGCGGGCAGCGGCAGCGTTCCCTCCTGCACCTTGGCGGCCAGGTCGCGCATGTAGCGCAGCTTCTGCCCGCTCAAGCCGACGCCGCGCAACTGGACGTCGGTGAGCGCGGCCAGCGCCGGCGGTGTCGGCACGCCGTCGAAGAGCGCGAGCAGCCGCGTGAAGATCGTGTGGGCCGCCTTGGTGGACAGCTGCTGCGACACGATGGCCTTCATCAGCGCACCAAACGGATCCCCGTGCTGGGCATCCGCCAGCCCGCACTTGCCGTGCGTCCTCATCAGATCGCGGATCACCGGATCGCGCCGGGACAGGTGCCGGCGGGCGCGAGCGTAGTCGGTCGTCATCAAGGGCGTGAATCCGCAGCGATCCTATTTCAGGCTGAAGGTCACCGTCACTTGTGCGCGGATCTCGATCTGGCCCACCGCCACCGGCGGTGCGCCGCCTCCGGCGTCGGCCACGACGGCGCGTGCAAACGGCATCGGCGCCGGCGGCCGGGCGGCACCGGCCTCTTCGATCCGCACCAGCCGATCGAGCGTCCGTCCCGCACCCGCCGCCGCCGCTTCGGCCTTCAGCCGGGCGTTGGTCACCGCCCGGCGCACGGCCTCCCGTTCGAGCTTGCCCTCATCCTTGACGTCGAACCTCAGACCGCTCACCGACGTGGCCCCCTGGTTGACCACCGCTTCCAGCAGTTCGCCGACACGCCCCACGTCGTCTACCCGCACCTCGATCGAATTACGGGCGACGTAGCCACGTGGCACGCGCTTGCCGTTGGTGAAGTCGAACTCCTGCTGCAGGTCGTAGCCGGTGGTGCGAACGGCTTCGTCCGGAATCTTCGCCCCGCGCAGCACCTCGAACACAGGCCGCATCAGTTCCGCGGTGCGGCGCTGGGCCTCGCGCGGGCTGGGCGCCCGCGATTCGGCGCTTACCATGATCCACGCCCGGTCGGGAGTGGCTTGCACGAGACCTTCCCCGGAGATGACGACCACCGGCTCCGCCGTCGCCAGGGCCCCGGCGGACAAGTCCTGCGGGGCGGCCGGAGCCGGCGCTTGCGCGCGCACGGGCACGGCGCCGAACAGGGACAGAACGACGAGCGCGGAGCCCACGCGGAGCATGAAGGCCTCCTTCCGAGTTACCCCTTCCAGCCTACTAGAATGGCCAGATGGAAGTTTCGCAAGTCAACAAGCGGGTGCAGATGGCCCTGGAAGCCGCCCGGGCGCAGGCCAAGTCGCGCCGCGAGCGCATGGCTCAGGCTGAAAAAACCTATTCGGTATTCCTGGAAACCGTCGCGACACCGGTCACTCGCCAGGTTGCGAACGCGCTCAAAGTCGCCGGCGTCGGCTTCACGCTGGGCACGCCCGGCGGCGGGCTGCGCCTGGCCGCCGACCGAGGGCGCGACGACTTCATCGAATTCGTCCTGGACTCGTCCGGCGACGTGCCGCAGGCCGCGGGACGAGTCAGCGTCAGCCGGGGCTCGCGAACCGTCGACGAGTTGGCGCCGATCAAGCCCGGCACCTCGATCGAGGATCTCGGCGAAGAAGACGTCCTGGAATTCCTGGTGCGTGCGCTCGAGCCGTGGCTCGAACGGTAGCTACTGTGCTTTGAGGAGCAGCACCGGCACTTTGACCATGTGCCGGACCTTGCTGACGGTGGTGCCGCGAATGAGGTCGTTCAGGAAGCGGTGGCCGTGGGTGGACATGGCCAGCAGATCCGCCTGCCGCTCCTCGACCAGCCGGATCAATTCATTGGCCGGGTCGCCCATCGCCAGCTCGGTCGACACGCGCAGCCCCGGCAGGCTCCGGACCAGGCTCTCCAGATAGGCGCGATCGGCCTTGATCTCGTCGGACTCGCGCAGCTGCAGGTCGTTGAAGTGCCGCGCCGCCCAGCCGTCGGCGACATGGACCAGCAGGATCTCGGCGTTGGTCAGCATGGCAAGCTGCCGCACGTGATCGAGGATGGTGCGATCGGCCGCGGAGTTCTCGACGGCGACGAGGATGCGGCGATACATGGCGAGAGTCAGCCCGCGAAGATCTGGTAGAGCATCCAGATATTCAGCGCCGCAATGATAACCGCGACCACCCAGGCCAGGACCCGCATCCACACCGGCGCCACGAAGGCGCCCATCTTGCTGCGGTTCCCCGTGAAGCTGACCAGCGGAAACACGGCGAACGGCAGCTGTAGGCTCAGAATCACCTGGCTCAGGATCAGCAGCGAGCCCGCGCCGCGCTCGCCGTAGAAGATCACCACAATCACTGCCGGCACGATGGCCACCAGGCGCGTGATCAGTCGCCGCAGCCACGGCCGCAGGCGGATGCTGACGAACCCCTCCATCACGATCTGGCCGGCGAGCGTACCGGTGAGGGTAGCGTTCTGGCCGGCGAAGAGCAGCGCGACGGCGAACAGCGTGCTCGCGGCGCCGGCACCCAGCAGCGGCGACAGCAGCTTGTAGGCGTCGGAGATGTCGGCCACCTCTTCGTAGCCGGTGCCGTGGAACACGGCCGCCGCCACGATGAGGATCGCGGCGTTGATGAAGAGCGCCGTCATCAGCGCAATCGACGAGTCGATCGACGCAAAGCGGATCGCTTCGAGCTTGCTCGGCTGGGTGTCGACGTATTTCCGCGTCTGCACGATCGACGAGTGCAGATACAGATTGTGGGGCATCACGGTGGCGCCCAGGATGCTGACCGCGATGTAGAGCATCGCGGGGTCGCGAAGAATCTGCGGGGTCGGAACGAAGCCGGCCACCACGCCGGACATCGAAGGGTGCGACAGCAGCAGTTCCACGGCAAAACACACGGCAATGCCGACGATCAGTCCGACGACGAGCGCTTCGACATAGCGGAAGCCCTTGTTCTGGAGATAAAGCACGACGAGGACGTCGAGCGCGGTGAGGCACACGCCCCAGATGAGCGGCAGGCCGAAGAGCAGGTTGAGCGCAATGGCGGCGCCAATCACCTCGGCGAGATCGCACGCCGCGATGGCGATCTCACAGAGCACCCACAACACCAGCGTGGTGGGCCGCGAGTAGCTGTCGCGGCAGGCCTGCGCCAGGTCTCGCCCGCTGCCAATGCCCAGACGCACCGCGAGCGCCTGCAGCAGGATGGCCATGAGGTTCGAGATCAGGATGACGCTGAGGAGGGTGTAGCCGTAGCGGGCACCGCCGGCCAGGTCCGTGGCCCAGTTGCCCGGGTCCATGTAGCCGACCGCCACCAGGTAGCCGGGGCCGGCAAACGCCAGGAGCTTGCGCCAGAAGCCGGCGTCGGTGGGGACGGCGATCGAGCCGTGGACCTCGCGAAGACTGGGGGCGTCCGGGGCGCTGCGCCAACCAGTCTGTCCGGAAACCTCTGACTCCAACGACATTTTGATTAGTCAAAATTATATTGTTCTGCTATCAAAAGTCAAGTTACACTCTACTCAAATGCTCCCGTCGAGCACGGTGGAGAACTATCTCAAGGCGATTTATCAAGGCGCCAGCACCTTGACGCCGCCTCAGCGGCTGCTGCCGATGGGGCAGCTTGCGTCCGCGCTGGGCGTCGTGCCCGGCACCGCGACGACGATGGTCAAGGCGCTCGCCGAGTCGGGCCTCGTCGAGTACGAACCCTATTCCGGCGTGGCGCTCACCCCGGCGGGCCACAAGCTCGCGGCGCTGGTCCTCCGCCGCCATCGGCTCGTCGAGCTGTTCCTCGTGCGGGTGATGGGCTACGCGTGGGACGAGGTGCACGATGAGGCCGAACAGCTCGAACACGTAGTGTCGGATCGGCTGATCGATCGGATGGACGAGATGCTCGGACGCCCGGAGGTCGATCCGCACGGCGATCCGATCCCCAACGCCGACGGTCAGGTGAAGCCGCAGGAGTCGCAGACGCTCATGACGTGCCCGATCGGCGCGCCGGTGAGGGTGACGCGCGTCGTGGACCAGGACAGCGCGTTCCTGCGCTTCGTCGATCGCCACCACCTCAAGCCGGGCGCCGCGATTCAAGTCGAGGAGCGCGATGCCTCGGCCGACAGCGTGCGCGTGCGCGGCGAAGACGATCGGCTGATCACGATCGGCACCCGCGCCGCGTCGAAGCTGCTGGTGCAGGTGGCGCGACCGGGCGGTCGAAGGACCGCCTCTACGTAGGTGGGCGCGGGACGTCGGACCCGCCGATGAATCCTTCGATCTCCCGTACCAATGTGGCGACGTCCTTGACGATCGTCTCGCCCTCGATGGGCGCCTTGTCTACGCCCTCGAAGCCATAACCGAACGACACCAGACAGCAGCGCACCCCGGCCCGCCGCGCGGTGTCGAGATCGACCTTCGAGTCGCCCACCATCAACGTCTGCGCCCCGGAGACGCCGGCTGCCGCCATCATGGCCAGCAGCGCCTCCGGCGCCGGCTTGCGGCCGCGCGGATTGTCGCCGCCGACCACCTCGTCGAAGAGCGGCGCCCATCCCAGCGCCTCGACGATGCGCACCGTGTGGTGCAGTGGCTTGTTGGTGAGCATCGCGACGCGCGCACCGCGCCGCGCCGTTTCGATCGCCGTCTCTACGCCCGCATATGGGCGTGTGTGATTCAAGAGCCGGGTGTCGTAGATGGCGAGGAACCGCGGCAGCGCATCGCCGGGGTCCGCGAGCTGCGCCGCCGCCAAAGCCCGCTCCACCAGCACGCGAGCGCCATCCCCCACCATCCGTCCCACCGCGTCCTCGGACAGCGGCGCGCCCCCGAGCTCGCCAATCAGCTGATTGGCCGAGTCCGCGAGATCGCGGCGGGAGTCGATGAGGGTGCCGTCGAGATCGAAGGCGATCAGGCGCTGTAAGTGGCCCACGAGTCCGGCGTTTCCCACACGGTGACCTTGGCAACGGGCAGCCCCTGCTCGCGCGCCACGTCGAAGATGAGGCGGGCAATCCGCTCCGCCGTCGGATTGCTATCGAGCTTGTACACCGGCTCGCCCAGCCCCTCGAGGATGGGCGTCAGCGGATCGTCGCCGCGCAGGATCATCTTGTGATCGAGCTCGCGATCGACCCACGTCTTGATGGCACGCTTGATGTCACTGAAGTCCATCACCATGTTGCGGCGATCCAGCGCCTCTGACTGAATCTCGAGCTCCGCCACGGCGTTGTGGCCGTGCGGATGCGCGCACATGCCGTCGTAATCGAGCAGGCGGTGCCCGTAGCAGAACTCGATCCGCTTGGTCACAGAGTACATGGGAGTAATGTTACCTTCTGGCTCCCGGCTCCCGGCTCTCGGCAAAGATCAGACGATGACGGACGCGCGCGCACGCACCGCAGTACTCCTTTCAGCCGGTCTCGACAGCGCGGTGCTCGCGGCATCCGAGGCGCGCACGTCGCGGGTGCAGCCGATCTACGTGAGCACGGGGCTGGCGTGGGAGGCGGAGGAACTGGCCGCGCTCGAGCGGCTCCGTACCAGGCCCGCCTTCGCCGGCATGGAACCGCCGGCCACGCTGACCTTCACCGTCCGTGATCTGTATTCGCCCAATCACTGGGCGCTGCGCGGCGAGCCGCCGGCCTTCGACACGCCCGACGAGGACGTCTACCTCACCGGCCGCAATGTGATCCTGCTCACCAAGGCCGGCATCTACTGCGCGCAGCACCGCATCGCACGCCTGGTGCTGGGGCCGCTCGCGGGCAACCCGTTTCCCGACGCCACGCCGGAGTTCTTTGCCGCCATGGCGCGCGCGCTCTCGCTCGGTCTCGCGCACGACCTCGTGGTGGACACGCCGTTGGCCCGCATGCACAAGGACGACGTCATCCGTCTGGGCGTCGAGCTGGGCGTGCCGCTCGAGCTCACGCTGTCGTGCATGAACCCGAAAGACGGCGCCCACTGCGGCCAGTGCAGCAAGTGCCGTGAGCGCCGCGACGCCTTTCATCAGGCCGGCGTGCCGGATCGCACCCGGTATGCTACGGTTCCGGCCCGATGAAACGTGCGCGGCTGATCCTCGGCATCCTCGCCGGCGCCATGCTCCTGGCGAGCAGCGTGGCGCACACCTGGCTTGGCTGGAAGAGCCTCGCCGAGCGTCTCGCCCGTGCCAACGTGCCTCCCGATCTGCGGGCGGGTCTTCACATCGGCTGGGCGTTCGGTGGCGCGGCCATGGCGATCCTCGGGATCATCGCGATCGCTACCTTCGTGGGACGGCTGCGCGGCGCCAGGCCGCCCCTGCTGCCGGTGGCGGTAACCGCCGTGATCTACATGGCGTTCGGCGCGTGGGCGATTGCCGAGAGCGGCGGCGATCTCTTCTTCCTCGGCGTCTTCGTCATTCCCGGGGCGTTGCTCGGTATCGCCGCCAACGGTCAGGACCGGTGAACCTGCGGCTGACCACCGCGTTCGCGGTCCTGGCGGCGCTGCCGGTACTCGCGCGGCCGCAACCGGCGACGCAGGGCGCTCATCGCGCTGGAGACCGGCGCCGTCACCCGGCGTAACCTCGACGCCGTCAAGCACCACCCGCGGTAACCCAACCAGCCTCCACGCCGTATCGTCTATGGGCAGAGACCGGTGGAGGAGCCATGAAGCTGAAGGTTCGCCTCGTCGCCTTGGGAGCGTTCTTCGTCGTGCTGATCGGCCTGGCGGCGTGGAGCCGCGCGCAGCCGGCCGTCGCGCCGCGGCCAGTGCCGCCGGTCGTCCTGGCCGGACCGGACGTGGGCTTCCGGATGACCGCGCAGAAGGGCGACACACCCGTCGGCCAGCTCGTTGTACGGATCAACGGCGAGTGGAAGGTCGTCGAGTTCGGGAGCGTGTCGCTGCCGCTCGGAAAATAGGCAGAGTGGGCAGAGTAGGCGGAGTAGGCAGAGTCTTTTACCTGCCCAGCTCCCCACCTGCCTACCTGCCACACGTCACTGTAAGTGGATGATGCCGCGGCGCAGGGCCACGGGGATCACCGCCGCGCGGTCGCTCACCCCGAGCTTGGCGAGGATGTTCTTCACGTGCACCTTCGCCGTCTGCTCGCTGATGCCGAGCGTGACCGCAATCTCCTTGTTGCGCATCCC
>Ga0070670_100001974_pt1 | contig 16787 bp, 14 predicted proteins | sample KBSS63metaG_FD_64665 | JGI IMG/M metagenome (GOLD analysis project Ga0070670, IMG submission 64665) | Switchgrass rhizosphere microbial communities from Kellogg Biological Station, Michigan, USA - KBS S6-3 metaG | ecosystem: Host-associated > Plants > Roots > Rhizosphere > Soil ... | reverse complement strand
GTTGAAAGACACGGCGAGCGCGGTTCCACCGGCGAAGCTGGACCTGGTCAACAAGGCCATGATCAATGCGTGCGACGCGAAGGATGGCGTGGCCGACGGTGTGCTCAACGATCCGATGAAGTGCACGTTCGACGTTGCGTCGCTCCAGTGCAAGGCCGGCGACGCGGAGAATTGCCTCACCGGGTCGCAGGTCAGCGCAATGAAGCGGGCGTACTCGCCGGCAAAAACCAAATCGGGGCAGGTCGTATTCCCCGGTAAGGTGCCAGGTGCTGAGCTCGGTGGCGCACCCGGCTTTGCCGGGTACGTCGGCGGCCAGACTGCGCCGCCGATTTCGGTCGGGTCGTTCCAGGTGGCGTACAACAACGCGAACTGGGACTGGAAGACGTTCGATCTCGACAAAGACCTGCCGATCGTCGACGAGAAAGTCGGCTCGATCGTCAACGCCGTGAATCCCGACCTGAGCAAGTTCAAGGCTCGCGGCGGCAAGCTGCTGATGTACCACGGCTGGAACGACACCGCGATCTCGCCCGGCAACGCCATCGACTACTACACCAGCGTGCAGAAGAAGATGGGCGGCAAGCAGGACGACTTCATCCGGCTGTTCATGGCGCCTGGCATGAATCACTGCGGCGGCGGCGTCGGACCGAACCAGATCAACTGGATGGCGGCGCTCGAGCGCTGGCGCGAGGCTGGCGTCGCTCCGGACCGGATCGATGCCGTTCGCATCAACAACAACCGCATCGAGGTTTCGCGGCCGCTGTGCGCGTATCCGCAGGTCGCCGTCTACAACGGCAAGGGGACGACCAACGACGCGTTGAACTTCACCTGTAAGAACCCGTAACGACAGGCCTCAGGAATCAGGCCTCAGGAATCAGGCCCAAGGCCTAAGGGCTGGTCAAGGGATGAGGCACGAGGACACAGGAGGAAGGGCTGTGAGCGCGCGCGCGCTCGCACTCGTTCTCGCCTCGGTGGCGGTTCTGGGACTCAGGGCCCAGAGCCGTGACAACGGCCTGGACTTCGAAACTCAGGAAGCGTACGACGTTCAACTGCCGTCGCTCATCGTGGACATGCCCGCGTGAGCGAAAACGCAGCGGGTCGATGTCCTGGCGAAGGCGTCCAGCCCGCGACGGTTCCCGCGCTTCAGCGGATGCTGCAGCCGCTGCTTGCCGAGCACTTCAAGCTCACCGTCCATCGCGAAGCCCGTGACATGGATGCGCTGGCGCTGCTCGCCGCGACGAACGGACGGCCTGGACCGAAGCTGAAAAGGAGCGACGCGGCCTGCGACGGGTCAGTCGGATCGATCGGCTTCTCGCGCGCCACTGAAGCGGCAGACAAATCGGGGCCGTGTGGGGTTCTGCCCGGAGGCGCGGGCCGAATCGTGGCGCGCGGGATCGACATGAAAGGGTTCGCCGATTTGATGGCGACGAACCCCCGTCGTCCGGTAATCGATCGCACCAGTCTCGCCGGTCGGTTCGACATCGATTTCACCTACACGCCCGAAGCGTTCTCCGCGGCGGCCGTGGCGCAGCGCCAAGGCGGGGGAGTACCCCCGGGAGTCGACCCCAACGGCCCCCCCCTGGCGACTGCGCTCCTCGAACAGCTCGGGTTGAAGCTCGAGCCGGTTCGCGCCGCAGTGGAGGTGCTGGTGATTGCGCACATGGAGATGCTGAACCCGTGAAGGCTTCAAGGGCGCGTGTTACAGACTTCGCTGATCGCGTCGCCTCGAGTGGTCGCCGTCGTCGACATCAAGCTCAGTGGTGCCGGTGAAACGAATCCCTACGGAGGTCAGGCCGACTCAAATGTACTGACGGCGCGAGAAGGCTGAGGCGGCCAGCCAGGTCACGGACCTGGCGGCCAGCGATCGCACAAGCCCTCGCAGCGCGGTCCGGCCACCGTAGTCGGGATTCGGATCGCCGGTACCACTGAGCTCAATCGAAGGGCGGCTCTCGGTTCGCAACGTGTTTGCTTAGGCCTTAGCCCTTCGCCCTTAGGCCTGCTACACTCCCGCCGATGCGCCTTTTCCGCCGCGCGGTGATCCTCTCGCACCGCTACCTGGGAATCGTCCTCAGCCTGCTCGTCATCATGTGGTTCGCGACCGGGATCACGATGATCTACTGGGGCGGGATGCCGCGGGTGACGCCCGAGCTGCGGCTCGAGCGCATGCAGGCGGTGGACTTCTCACGCGTGAGGTTGACGCCTGCCGAGGCTGCCGCACGCGGAGACCTCGACCCGATCGGGCGCGCGACGCTCGCCACGCTCCTCGATCGTCCGGTCTACCGTTTCGGATCGCGCAACCCGACGATGGTGTTCGCCGACACGGGCGAGCTGTTCGACGAGCTGTCCGTCGATCAGGCCCAGTCGGTCGCCGCGACCTTCGCGCGTGTCTCTGCGTCGCAGGTCCACCATCTGGCCACGCTGCACGAGGTCGATCAGTGGACGCTGCAGACTCCGCTGCCGGTCTATAAGTTCAGCGTGGACGATGGCGCGGGCACTGAGCTGTACGTGCAGCCGCAGAGCGGCGAGGTCGGGATGATGACCACACGCAGCAGCCGCGGCTGGGCGTGGGTCAGCACGATCCCGCACTGGCTGTACTTCACCGCGCTGCGCACGAACCAGCCGCTCTGGTACCGGCTGCTGGTGTGGACGTCGGCGCTCGCGTGCGTGCTCGCTGTGCTCGGCCTGGTTCTCGGTGTCACGCAGCTGCGCAAGCCTCGCCCTTTCAAGCTCTCGAAGGCGATCCCGTACTCAGGATCGATGCGGTGGCATTACGTCAGCGGCGTCGTCTTCGGCGTCTTCACGCTGACGTTTGCGTTCAGCGGGCTGTTGTCGATGGAGCCGTGGGAGTGGACAAACGCGACCGGACTCGAACTGCCGCGCGACGTACTGAGCGGGGGAGCGGTGGATCTGACGCGGTTCGCGGCACACGACGCAGTGGCGTGGAACGAGGTGCTTGGTGGCGTCCCGGCCAAGGAGGTCGAGTTTGCGCGAATGCTCGACGAGCCGTACTACGTCGTTCGTCGCGGCTCCGTGGCGCGCGATGAATCCGATCGCGAGCGGCTGCACCAGCCGTATCCGATCCGGCATGCGCGCATCGAAGATCATCGCCAGCTCGTGTCGGCGACCACGTTTACCGTGCGGCCCGGATTGTTCGACCAGGAAGCACTCGTCTCGCGAATCAGAGCCGCCGCGCCCGACGCACGTATCGTCGAGACGCAGCCGCTGACCGAGTACGACACCTATTACTACTCGCGCAATAAACAGATTCCGCTGCCGGCGCTGCGGATCAAGTTCGACGACCCGGCGCAGACATGGGTCTATGTCGATCCGTCGATCAGCGAGGTCGTGACCGCGATCAACCGCTGGCAGCGCGTCGAGCGATGGGCGTACCACGGGTTGCACAGTCTCGACCTGCCGTATCTCTACAACAGCCGTCCATCCTGGGACATCGTGATGATCGCGTTGTGCCTGGGTGGCTTGACGTCGAGTGTGCTCGGGTTTGTGATCGGCACGCGGCGGTTGAGGCGGGCGGCGAAGGTAATGACGCCCGCCTCTGAAGGCTTAAGGGCGAAGGCCTAAGGCCTAAGCCTGATCCCTTGACCAGCCCTTGGGCCTTGGGCCCGATTCCTGGGGCCTACGGTACGATCGCTATGGGAGCCTGCCAGAACGCGACCTTCTGTCCCGTCGGCTCGATCACGACGACCTGACAGTCATAACGTCCCGGCGGAACCTTGTCGAGCGGCACGGTCAGCCGGATCGGTACTGCCTTCGACCGGGCATTGAGCCCGTCGACAACGGGCAGCGGCTGCGTCTCGAACACCTTCACGTCGCCCTGGAAGAAACTGACGTAGGCGATGAGCGGCTGCGTCTCCGTTGCCCCTCGCTCGTAGGCCTGCAGGTAGACGTGCATCTCCTGTGACGTGCTGAACACCTTGGTGACGCTTGGGAGCAGCCGCTCGTTCTCGAAGACGAGCGGGTTCGCCACGGCCGCCGCGGCCGCCTTACTGACGCTGGCGAGCTCCCCGCCCAGTGGCACACGCTGACTGCCGAGCACGACGGTGCTGATCGGCAGCCTCTGCTTCTCGTTATTCAGGTTCGGAATATTGAACGGCATGATGAACGTGCCGATCCGTCCGGTTTCCGCGTCGCGGACGAGGAACTTGAGCACGTACTTCCCGGGCAGGAGCGTGATGCCGGTCTCGAAGTGGATCGGTTGCGATGCGAGTTGCGCCGCCGTTGAGTCGACGATGTTCCTCTCCAGCTTGTCGCGGATGTTCGTCTGGGTAATGCCGTACGGGTCGTCCTTGACTTCGGTAATGAAGTCGAGCGACACCTTCTGCGCGCCGCGTTTGCGCGCCAGCGCCAGCTCACTGCCGGGAATCTTGACGGAGACCGGAATGAAATACTCCGCGCTGTTTAGCTGGAAGTAGTTCAACTCGAGCGCGACGGTGATGTCGGTAATCGGATTGTCGAGCATCATCGCCTCCTCGAGGCCGCGCTCGCGATCGGCGGTCGACTGTTTCGAGAATTCCTTGTCTCCGAAATAGCCCTGCCGGTAGGCGAGCTGCAACTCGGAGTTGGCGCTGGACAAAGAGACTTTGACGCGGCGGAACTTTCCGTCGTTTGCCGGATGCGTGCTGTAGTAGCCGATGATGTAGTAGCTGCCCTGGGCCTCCGCCGCCTGCACGATGCCGAGCGACAGGTCGTTGTAGTCGAACATCGCCTTGCCGCCGGTGTCCTTCGCCAGCGAATAGAGCGTGTCCTGCGAGCGCTGGAAGCGTGAGGAGGCCGCTGATGCCGACGCGCCGGAGAACAAGCCGGTCCCGCCCGGCGATTTGGCGAGCGGATCACCCAGCGGCGCCATGGCGACGAGCCCGCGCGCGTCAACCGGGAAGAACGCCACGTTCGCCCGGATGGCAGCGTTCTCGGTGGCCCGCAGCTGCGCGTTGTTGTCGGTCCCGTTCAGGCGCAGGTTGCTGGCAAAGTACACGAGCGACTTCTGCTCCGGAAACGGGCGCAGCATCGTGACCGCCGTCTGCAGCGCCGCAAGCTGACGGTCGGTGCTGAAGACGTTGAATTCGGCGTCGTTCTGTCCGAACTCGGTGCCCTCGATGTCGGGGTCGCGGACGCCGTCACCATCCTTGTCCTCGCCGTACATCAGGACCTGGATGACCTGCTGCAGCTTCTCCTTGTTGTCGGTGAAGTCCTGCTTGACGCGGACGGCACTCCCGCCGTAGCTCATGATCGCGATCAGATCGGCCGGCGACATCTTTTCCCGGATGTATTTCAGCCCGGCATCATACGCGCGCATCAGATCGGGAGGAGACGTGGCGCTCTGGTCGAAGTAGAGAATGATCAGTCGCTTGTTCCGATACTTGATGTCGGCGGATGCCGGTGGGGCGATCCCGTTCTGAAAAACGCTGGCCACTTCCGGAGTTGGCTGCGCTGGCGCGGGTGTGGTCGCCGGAGGTGCGGCGGGAGTACTCGCGACCAGAGCGGTGGTTGCCGCAGGCTCTGTCACCAGACGCTGGAACTCGACGAACGCAATCTCCTGCGGCTGGCCATCTTCCGTGATGACGAAGTCCTTCGGGGTGAGGCCCTCGATGACCTTGCCCTCCTTGTCTTTGACCGTCACGGTGTTGACGACGAGTTTCGTGCTGCTGCGGAAGACCGGCGGCTGTTGATTCGGCTGCGCCTGCTGCGCAGTCGCGCCAATCGCGAGACTTCCGACGACACCAAGCGCGAGAAGTGTTTTTCGCATCATCATCTGTCGAAAACGACACACCGAGACACCGAGGACTGATTCTCGGTGACCTCCCTGCCTCGGTGTGTAGGTGGCCGTGTTTGTGTGAACATCTAGAATCTGAACCGGAAGCTGGTGCGCAGCTTGCGCATGTCGTTCGTGCGGTTCGGCAAACCGAACTGTTCGCTGGTGATCAGCGTGTTCACGCCGGCCCACGTGACGCGATTGAGCACGTTGGTCGCATCGATCCGCCAGTCCATGTTCATACGCTCGCCGATTCGGAACGTCCGGGCCACCGATGCGTTCATCGAGAACTGCGCCGGCCCGCTGAGCACATTGCGCGGAGCATTGCCCCATTCGCCCGCGGCCGGAACCGTGAACGCCGCCTGGTTGGCATACACGTCGTCGCCAGAGGGTTTGAGCGGTTCGCCGGTCAGGCTTGGACGCGTCGAACCAATGATGCCCGTGCCCCGGAGCGGCGAGAAGTAGGTGGGCGTCAGTGGCAGGCCGCTGCCGGTGGTGATCTGGCTGGTGAAGGTCCAGTCCTTGAACAGCCGGCCCTTCACTCCATCGAGAAGCGTCCCGCCAAGCACACCGGCGCCGGTCGTGTATTCGAACGTTGCCACCACCTGGTGACGCTGATCGAAATTCGACCGCGCGTACTCAGCCTCGAGGTCGAGCCAGTTCTGCGCCAGTGCCTGTGTTCCCACGGTGGCGCCCTGGAACGAACCGGCGTTGTCCATCGACTTGGCCAGCGTGTACTGGATCGACGACGTGAAACCGTTGCGGAGACGGCGTCGGAGCTGCACCTGACCCGCGTGGCGAATCGAGTGCCCGTCAGAGATCAGATAACTGAATCCGGTCGGACAGGCCGGGCAGGGATTGACGGCGCCGGCCGGATACGTGTTCGGCACGAACGCCTGCATCAGGTTGCTGCCCTTGGCTCCGAGGTAGGTGGCATTGACCGTGAGCGACATCGGCAGATCGCGCTGTATCGACGCATTCCAGTTCTGCGCGTAGCTGACCTGCAGGTTCGGATCGATCGCAAACGTGTTCAACGTGTTCGCGATACCGAATGCTCGGCCCACGAGCAGCCCGCTCGCGAGCGTCAGCGGGGTCTGTGGTGAATTCCCGATGCTGAACGACGTGGACAGCGGCGGCTGCTGTGCGAGCTGCGTGGCAATCGACTGGTAGATGTTGTTGTTGCGATACACCCCGTAGGCCGCGCGAACCACCAGCGACGATCCAGGCACCGGCCGCCAGGCGATGCCGAGTCGCGGCTGGAAGCCGCGCTTGTCCGGGTGGACCAGCGACTTCGATACCTCGGCTCCAGTGATTGAGCCCGTGGCGTCCGTCGCCTGCACGGGCGCCACGGCGCTGAAATCCGGCGCGACATCGAGATTGACGAGCCGGCCGTACCGCTCGGTAATCGGCGACTCATAGTCCCACCGCAGGGCCATGGTTGCCGTGAACGACGGGCTCACGCGCCAGTCGTCGCTGATGCCGGCAGAATACGTCTTGCTGCGGAAGAACTTGTCCGCGTTTCCGAAGGCAATTCCCGCCGTCTGGGGCAGGCCGAGAAAGAAGTCGGCCAGGTCCAATCCGGTCTGTGCGCCGGTAAACCTGAACGTCCCGCGTGGATCCTGCTGGGAGATCACATTGTTGGCGACGTGCCGGAACTCACCGGTGACCGTCAGCGTGTGACGGCCGCGGAAACTCTGAAGATCGGCGCCGGCGACGTGGACGCCCGTACGGCCTTCGGAATAGCGGCCATCGCTCAGTCCGGCGAGATCGCTGGCGAACTGCAACGTCGGTGGCCCCCAGTTGAGCGGGTCCTGATCGGTGCCGAGAATGCCTGCCTCTCCGGAGACATCGGTGCGCCCCGCGAAGTAGGGCAGCGACGTGCTCTTCGATCGCGTGTACTGGTAGCGGCTCCGCAGGTTGAGGAACTGCGAGATGCGCAGTGACCAGTTCACCTGCGCGTCCAGGCCCCAGCCTTCGCTCGCATCCTCAAACCCGAACAGCGTCGTCGAGGTGCCGCGCGTGCGCTGGCCGCCAACCGTGCCCTGCAGCTGGTTGCGATTGTTGAGCGAGTAGGCAAAACGCGAGCTGGCGCCGTCCGTTCGACTCGTCGTGAGGATCGGCGTCTGATAGTTGAAGCGGCCGTCGGCATTGGCTGCCGGGTAATACGCCAGCAGCGCCGCTGCCTGCGGGCTGATTTGCTGGATCTTGTTGCCGGCGAACGGGAGGCCTGTTGCCGGATCCCTGATCACGACTGGTTCGCCGAGGGCGTTGACGGAACTCGAGAAGTCGCCGGCGCGCTCGAGCGCCGTCGGTACCACCGATGCCTGCGTGTAGGCGTTGTGGTCGGACGTGCCCTGGTAATTGACGAAGAAGTTGAGACGGTTACGCAGGCCGGGCACCTTCACTGGACCCTGGAAGCTGCCGAGGAATTGCGCGTCCGTATAGGCCGGCTGAACCGTGTTGCCGCTCGTGAACGAGTACTGCCGTGCGTCCCATGCGGAGTTGCCAAGCGCCAGCCCCGCCGCATAGCTGTAGAGCGAACGCTGATTCGGACGGTTGGTGCCGAACGCGCGTGCCTGTGCGAACGGCGACGCCGCGCCGTTGTTCACGCTGCCATTGACCAGGAGTCCGTTCGCCGCGCCGATGCCGGATGAATCCACAGGCGGGTCTTCTATTGCCGGCGGTGGCGGGGCAGTGGCCACCTGCTTGACACCCGCCCGCTGAAATCCGGTTTGCGGTGTGGCTGCCGCGGCTTGCTGACCGCGTGCTGGCGTCGATCCCGGTGTTGTGGTCTGCGTCTGTGAGGATTGCACGGGGCGTGGCGGGGGCAGTTTCCCAACCACCTGTTCGATTGGCAGCAACGTCAACTCCCACACGCCTTCTGCAGACGATGGGAGCGTCACCTCACGAGTCATGGTTGCGAAACCGACCATGGAGACAGTGATCGTCCACGTGCCATCGGCCAGCTCGCTGAACTTGTACACACCGTTCTGATCCGTGATCGTGGCGACGTTCTTATCACCCTGCTTCGCGGTGACCGTGGCGCCCGGAATCGACACGCCCGTCAAGGTGACCTTGCCCGTGTGATCCGACGCCCGCAATGTTGCCGCGCTGAGCAGCAGGATGATCAGCGCACCACGCAAAGCTTTCTTCATCTAGTCCTCAGTGGGTGGTTCGATACTGTCGATCACGATCATTTCAACGGGACCCTTCGCCGCTTCGAGCTTGAGGCCAAGCTGCTCCTGCAGCGCGGTCGGGAGCGACGGTGCGTTCGGATCAATCGGCGGCAGATCGGGCGCGCCGGGCGGAGGTAACCCGCGTCCGCCTGCGTCCGGCAGATAGGACAACGTCAGGTCGTACGCCCCGGTCAGGCCCGTTTCATCCAGCACCGGCCGCCCCATCTGGTTGGCCAGCACGTTTGCAAACGCCGAAAGCGGCTGGCCGCCAACCTGAAATCGTCCGGGCGTCATCATAATCATGCAGCCACCCAACGCGCCGCCAGGTCCGGGCTGCGGTCCGCCGGCGCGCGGGCCTGCGCCAGGAGCCGGAACCGGCACCGAAGCGGTCGTTGGCCCACCCGGTCCAGGCCCGGGCCCGCCAGGTCGCCCCCGTCCCCCCACAGCGCTGCAGTCCACCGCTGCGGGTTTGAGCCCGTCGCCGAGCTTGCCGTCCGGCCGTGCCTTGACCAGGTGATAGACATCCGATTGCCTGGTTTCGCGGTGCACTCGCAACTTGAAGCGGTCCCCGAGCAGCGACTGAAGCATCAGATTCAGCTGTGCGGGTGTCGCCCCATCGTCGGCTGTCTTCGCGGTGATGTCGAAACGGTCACCGGTGATCCACGACGGACCACCCAATACTTGAAATGCCTGGACGCCGTAGGCCCGCACGATCAATTGACGCACCGGCATGTTGATGAAGCTGGGACGTCCCGGGGCGAGATTGGCGGTGATGAATCCTTCGCCGGAAGTATTCCGCTTGACCGAGGTCACCTCGAACGCGGGGGTGGCCGACCCGGCTGGTGGCGGGGCCTGCTGGGCGGCAAGTGCCACCGTGGTGAGCACACCGGTCATCAGGAGCAGTGTTTTCATCGAAAAACCTCGCCAATTGGACGCGCGGCCGGATCGATTAGTTGGCGCTGCTGCCCCGTGTGACGACACTTTATCTACTACAGATGTAGGTGATACGCAAGGACGCCGGTCCTGGTTCCGTCTTAGCGCTTAGGCCTTCGGCCTTAGCCCTTAATCCTCTATTGGTCGTTCGGCCGATTCGATGATCAGCACCTCGACGGGGGCGCGCTTTGCCTCCAGTTTCAGCCCAAGTTGCTCCTGCATGGCCGCAAATAACGAAGCGCCATCCCCCCGAGCGCCCGGCTCCTGCGGGGGGGCGCCGGGAACCGGGTCGGGGGTCCATGTCAGGTCCAGGTCGAAGGGACCGGTTAGACCCGTCCGGTCGATCACCACACGGCCCGTCATCCCGCCGAGATTGCGAACGAAGTTGGACAGTGGCACGCCCTTCATCGATACGGTTCCGTTGTTGCTGCGAGTGCCGCAGAACCAGCCAGGCGGAAGAGGAGGCGGCGTCACTCCCGCGTCGCGGGCGCGTCCCTGCGCACCGCATTCGTCGCCCGATCGTTTGATCTGGGGTCCCAGCTGACCGTCGCTTCTTGCGACGACGAGCTCATAAATCGGCATCTCGCGCATCTCCCGCCGCGCCACCAGCTTGAATCGGTCTTCGAGGAGGCTCCGCAACCGGAGTTGCATTTGCTCCTGGACCTCGGGTGCGCCGGCGGGTGGTTTGGCGAGAATGTCCCATCGCTCGGAGTCGACCCAGGTCTGGAGTTTCGGGCCAGGCACCATTTCGTAACGCTGGGAGCCGTATGCGTTTCGAATCAGATTGAAGAGCGAGTTGTTTGTTACTGTCATCTGCCCACCGGGCTGGATGCGGATCGAGGCGCCTGGATCTCCGGAGACGTTGCGCTTGATCGACGCGACCTCGAACGTAAGTCGGCCCGGCGGAGCTCCCGTCTGCGTAGGCGACGTTTGAGACTGGGCAGCCGCGTGAGCCGCGAATGCCGTCAGCGCGGCGGCAATGGAGAGAGTTCGAACGTTCATTGCGCTACTCCTCCGCCGGCCGCTCGGCCGACTCGATGACCAAGACGGTGATCGGCGCCTGTCGAGCCTCGAGCCGGAGGCCGAGTTGTTCCTGGATTGCGGCGAACAACGAGGTTCCATCGGTCTGTGCACCTGCGCCGCCGATGACTTGATCGGGCGTCCACTTCAATTCGATGTCGAAGAGACCAGAGAGCCCGGTTGCATCCATGACGAAGCGGCCGGTGTTCAGGCTCAAGCCGCGGGCGAAATCGGGGAGGCTCGCGCCGATCGTGGAAATCAGTCCAGGACCAACGTCTCGGCCACATTGGCGGATTCCCGGTGCCGCGCCTCCGTTGCGCGCAGCCGCTGCCAGCGCCGCACAATCTGCGGTCGACCGTCTCAGCTGAGGACCGAGCCGGCCATCACCTTTCGCCGGAACCAGGGCGTACACCGGAACGTCCCGCGTCTCGCGCCGTGTGATCACCTTGAATCGATCGACCAGGAGGTTCTGCAACATGGAGCGCAGCTGCGGCTGGCTGGTCTGTTCGGGCCCCTTCGCCTCGATGTCCCACCGCTCTGATTTGACCCATGCGGGGATACCTTCGTCCGCCGCGAGTTCATACGGCTGCAACGCGTGCGCGTTCCGAACGAGGTCGTACAGAGACACATTTCTGACCGTGACCCGGCCGCCCGGTTGGGCATTCGCTCCACCGCTCGAACTGCCGGACTTATTGGCTCTGATGGTGGCGACCTCAAACGTCGGTCGGTCCGTTGCCTGGGACGGCTGGGGCGACTGTGCCGCCACGGGTACGGCGACCGCGATCACGATTCCGAGTAGCATCCGCATGCTGCAAGAACCCGGAAGGCCCCGTTTTGTTTCACTTCTCTATCGGAAGGACCTCCGCGTCACGGTTTTGTGGGCGGCCTTCGAACTGTCAGCCGTCGGATTGACTCTTAGCTAGAGCAGCCAATGCGTCGACCAGCGAGAGCCCGCACCCTCGGATGACGTCGGACGACGAGACGCTATGGGCGCTTCGTGCGCATTGTGGCGACCGGGAAGCGCTCGAGCAACTCCTGCGCAGCGTTCAGCCAGCACTCTACCGGTACGTTCGCCGCCTGACGCGCGATTCCGATGCAGATGACGTCGTGCAGGACGTGCTCGTGGCGATCGCGAGAAATATCATCTGGCTGATCGAACCGAAGTTGTTCCGGCCCTGGGCGTACCGCATCGCCAGTCGCGCGGCATTCAGTCACCTGCGGCGAAGACGCCGCCGCGGCGCCGAGGAGACGGACGAAGCCGTACTTGCCTCGTTGCCCGCGCCAGAGGCGCCTCCGGACAACGCGCTGCTCGCCGAATTGCTCGATGCCGAGCTGCTGTCGCCGGCTAGCCGCGCCGTACTGGTGTTGCATTTCCAGGAAGAGATGCAGCTGGACGAAGTGGCGGCGGTGCTCGAGATTCCGATCGGCACCGTGAAATCGCGGCTCGCGTACGGACTCAAATCGTTACGGAAATATCTGAGTGAGAAGAGGAGTTGACGTGGCGGACAACAACGAACACACACTGCGGAACGCGCTCGACGCCGTGAACGCCGGTCGCAAATGGACCATCCTCGGCATGACGGCGCTGTTCGTCGCCATTCTCCTGCTATTGGGCTTCTTCTTCGGGATGCTGATCCCGAGGCTGCAGCCGCCGTCGGTGGAGCAGGGCATCAGCATCGACGTTCCGACGGGTGCGCAGAGCATCCAGGTCACTCGGGTGGTGCCGCTCAAGGCCCTGTGGGTGTCTTCAGCGCTGCAGCTGCTGTTCGTTGCCTGCGGCACGATTGCGGTGATGTTGCACGTGTCGCGCATGACCCGGGCCGTGCTGCGCGCGATTGAGTCGATCCGGCGTTAATTCGGCGACGGCTTCTCGACACTGTCGATAACGAGCACGTCAATCGGCGCACGTGAGGCCTCGAGCTTCAGGCCGAGCTGCTCCTGCAGTGCTGTGATCAGGTGCGGCCGATCGGGATCGGGGGTTGTGCTTGTCGCCGGCGCGAATTTGAGCTCGAACCCGAAGTTCCCCTTCAGGCCGGTTCGGTCTACCACCGGCCGGTCGATGCCGGTGATGACCGGAACGTTCGTCAGCGTCTGCGCCAGCCATTCCATGGGCGCTCCGCGAGCGGTTAATTGACCCGGTCCGAATTGAATGGCCCCGCAGTTCGGCGGCGGCATCGGCGGCGGGGGTTGTCCCGGCTGGCCGGCCGGCGGCATCGGCGGTGGACCGGCGGCCTGAGCCGCTTTGCACTCGTCGTCGGGCGTCCGTCTCAATCCAGCTCCGAGCGAGGCGTCGGCGCGAGCCAACGACAGGACGTAGACCGGCAGTTCGCGTTTTTCCCAATGTGCCCGCAACCTGAATCGCTCTGCCAGCATCCGCTGCAGCATCAAGCGCATTCGCCCCGGATCGGTCGCCTGCGGCGTGGTGGCGTTGACGTCCCACTTGTCGGTGGTGATCCACTCGGGTCCGCCCGCGACCTCCTGTTCGAGGAGATCCAGGCTCGTGTTCGGGCCACCCGAACCTGGCGATCCGAATGCACGCCGGATCATCGACTTCAGCGTGAGGTTCTGAGCCAGATAGCGACCGGGCTGCATCTGACCACCTCCGCGCCCGCCGGGCCCGGAGGTGTCGTTCGGCCGCACAGACACTTCCTCGAACGCCGGCAGCGTGGCGGATGCCGCCAGTTCACGCGTCTGCGGCGGCGGGTTGAGTGCGCCGACGGCGACCGGCGTCACGAACGCGACGATGCCGGCTGCGGTGAGGAGTGCCTTCTTCCATGCGCTGCCCGTAGGGATGCTCTCCTTCGTCATGATCTCCTCGATGCGTTTCTTCAGATCGGAACCGGTGACGCCGGAGACACAGGCCAGCGGCGACTCGACGAAGAACTGACACGTCTTCAGGATGCTTTCGGCGTAAGTCTCGCGCTCGCTGCCGCGGCGGATCACCTCTTCGTCGCACGCCCGCTCACGCTCGGTAATCAGCCGTGCCCCAACCCACCAGACCAGCGGGTGAAACCAGAACACCGTTTGCACGACTAGATGGAGCAGGGCAGCGAGGTTGTCGCCGCGACGTAGGTGATAGATCTCGTGAGCAAGCACCGCTTCCATCTGCTCGTCGGTCAGCCGTTCGCTGATGGCACGTGGCCACAGCAGAACCGGACGAACGATGCCGAAGATGCCCGGTTCGAGGAACGTCTCCATGCATCGCATCGTCAGAGGTTTGCCGCGGGTGAGCGTCCGTTCGAGCGATCGCAGGATTGCGATTTCACGTCCGCCGGTGAGCGGCACCGCGTCGCGTGCGATCGCTCTGATCCGGTTCCACTGCGCGAGGGAGCGAAGAAGGAACAGAGCGGCACCGAGGGCCCATATCGCAAGGAGCGCCGTCGGCAGCCAGCCGATCATCGTCGGCGTTGCGCCGCGGCGGGGGCCTGCCGGCCGCAGAGTCACCGCGTCCTGTGAGAACGGTTGCCCAACCGTTTCGATCAGCACCGGGCCTTCGCGGTACGGGACGATCTCCACGCTGCGCCATGACGTGTAGCCGCCGATCGCCACCAGCGTGGCAAACGGCACCAGGAACTTCGCCGACGCCGCGAACCAGACCCAGTATCGGAGAGACGCACTGTGATGTTTCAGCAACGCCGCGACGACGAGGGCCGCCACCGCGAACAGCGTGGACTGCCAGAGATGATCACCGGCAAGGGCGAGGAGATCTGCGGTGGAGACGACGGGAATCATCTCGGCTTCTCCTTCTTGGACAGCCTGCGAATCAGCTGCTCTGCCTCCTGGACGTCATCAAGCGTCAGCTTGCCGGTCTCGACCAGATGGGCGACGACCGGCTGAGGCCGGCCGCCGAAGAAGCTGAGGAGGTCGTCGATGAGGCGCCGCTGTGCGGCGTTGCGGGTAATGGCCGCTTCGAAGATGTGCGCGTTGCCGATCTTCTTCAGACGACGGACCGCCTTCTTGCCCTCCAGCCGGTACACCATCGTCTGCACCGTGGTGTAGGCCGGGCGGTCTTTTTCGGGGAACGCCTCCTGAATCTCGCGCACCGATGACGCGCCTCTTGCCCACAGCGCGTCCATCACCTGCAGTTCCAGTTTCGTCAATCGGGGGAAGGCCATTACCAGCTCCTATACGTGTGGTGATATCTACTACATGTGTAGGAGTAAATGCAACTGACCCGAGGGGGGATAGCTATTGGGACGGGCAAACTGCTACACGTGCCTTTGCCGGGGGCGTCGCGTTGGGTACACCTTGAGCCCGGAGCTTGCGAACGATGATGTCAACGACGGCACGTTCGGCGACCGCGATCGTCCTGTCCGTAATGGTTTTGATGAAGGTGTCGTGAAGAGGCACGCCGCCAGCTTACACGTCATCCCGTCGCGCACGTCGCCGCTGCACCGTTCTCAGGGGACGAGAGTGCGTCAAGCCGCGATGGCGGTGACTTAACGTTTTACAAAATGCGCGATCTCGCCGGCTCCCATGCAAATGGTCTCGTTGCCCTGTGCGTAGAGTCTCCACGACTCATATCCACAGGACATCTGAAGAAACTGCAGACATGTGCTCCCACCGAAATTGACGGTCAGGTCTCCCGTCGACGCATCTATTTCAGCCGATTCCACAGTGCGATTGGAAACAGTCGCTAAGACTCTCGACGCGGCATCGACGGGCTCAGGGAGCCCGAACGGATGGCCGTCATCCTCTGATGTCACGATGATTCGGCCTTGACTCAGAAGCCGCCAGGGCGATTCCGTGCCGACGCGGACGTCCTCAGAGAGGCTGAAGAACCATGAATAATCCCTTTTCTCCACTGACAATAGTCGTTGACCGACGAGTGCGGCGCTGTAGTTCATTCCCTCGGGTGTAGCACTTTTCCCGTCTCAATAGCTAACCCCTGCAACTGACCCGAGGGGATAGCTAGCTCCTCGCTTACGATGTGCGGATGTTCGATCGGTTTCCCGTCCTGTCAGGACGGGACGTTATGCTCCGTGAGATTTGCGAGTCAGATGCAGCGCCACTCTATTGGGCGACAGCAAGTCCTGAACTCCGTGAATTTGCCAAAGCGCCGCCGAGCAGCGTTGAGGGGTTCGAGCGATTCATCGCAAGGAGCCGCAGTAAGCGCGCGGCGGGGCGCGGCGGCGTATTCGCGATTATTCCTGCCGGAGACACCAGTCCCGTGGGCGTGTTTCAATTAAATGTTTTCGAAGAAGAGTCCGGCGTCGTGGAGTGGGGTTTTGTCCTCGCCGTATCGCTATGGGGCAAGGGGATATTCGTGGAAAGCGCGAGCCTCGTTCTGGACTTCTTGTTTGGTGAAGTTGCCGCGAAGCGCGTCCAGGGGTGGTGTGCGGTCGAGAATCGCCGCGCGATACAGGCGCTCAAAAAACTGGGTGCGGTTCCGGGCGCGATCGTGCACGACTACCCTCACTTCGATCGTCCGCGCGACGGCCAACTGTGGACAATCTCTGCTGAGGCGTGGAGAAATCGGAGGCTGACCTAGCTATCTATTCCTTTTCTTCCGGATATCGATGCGTCGCGCGATACAACCGCGTTCCATCAGCCTTGATTGCATAGAACAGCAACACGGGGCTGGAACCATCCCTGTTTGGATGAGCGACCACGGTAATCGGATCGCCTCGCTTGTACGTCTTCGGAGTCCACCCCATGGCACTCATGATTTTGATATCGGAGGCCTCGACCGTCCATGTTCCCACCGTGGACGGATCCGCCGCGCCAGCCCCAATCGTGATCACGATGTGACTATGAGGGTTCTGCCATCGGTAGTCCTTCACAACTCCCCGATACGTGAGGTTCTTGCCCATGTCGAACATTGCGCGGGAATGATGGGCGAGGGTAGGGGTCGCGAACAACAAGACTCCGATCGGCACTGCGAGCGCCAGTAA
>Ga0070670_100001973_pt1 | contig 16789 bp, 14 predicted proteins | sample KBSS63metaG_FD_64665 | JGI IMG/M metagenome (GOLD analysis project Ga0070670, IMG submission 64665) | Switchgrass rhizosphere microbial communities from Kellogg Biological Station, Michigan, USA - KBS S6-3 metaG | ecosystem: Host-associated > Plants > Roots > Rhizosphere > Soil ... | reverse complement strand
ACCATGCGCGCATGACGCCCCATGCCGCATCCCGCGTCGAGCACCCGGGCCGTCCGCAACGTCCGCGCATCCAGTCCGGAGAAGTACTGCTCGAAATTCGTTTCGCCTGATGCGGTCCAGTCATCGAAGTGCGTCCACTCGTAGCCGAAGCTCTCCTGCGTCCGCCGCGCCAGCTCGTCGCCGGGCACGTCGACGAATCTCGGGATGGCGTCCCGAACGGGTGCGATCAGACCACACCCGGCGCAGCGCAGCGAGTCGCCAGACTGCGGCTTCATCGGCGATCCGCAATGAGGACAGGCGAGCACCTGCAGCAAGACGTCCGAGATCATGCGACCGGCGTCCGGCGATCCTGGAGCCACCGCAGCCAGCCGGCGGCGCCCAGCGCGAGCAGGGGCATGTACATGGCAAGGCGCAGCCGCGCGAGCACGAACTGGGTAGGCACGGCCAGGCCGTAGATGGTGAGCATCGCGACCAGCGTCGCGGCGCCGAGGACGATTTCCGGATCCGAGCGCCGCCATCGCCACAGGCCGAGCACCAGGCCCGCCAGCAGCGCGTAGTCGACGATGCCGTCGAGGACGTAGCCGATGCGGCGCAGTCCCGTGCCTCCGCCGCCGAAGCTCTTGAGCCACATGTTTGGGAACGGCACGAAGAGCGCGAAGACGACCGCCCGCGGGACGTGCCGCACGACGTCCGCGGCGCTCTCGAAATCCTTCGAATCGCACCCGCGATCCGCACGAACGCCGAGGAGCGATTCGTCGCAGAACCGGAGGTAGTCCTGGCGCGCGCACGCCATCGCCTGCAACTTGTCATCGAGCGATGTGGGCAACCACGCGGATCGCGTCCACTCGACCGTGCACCAGTGCGGCACCATGAAATCGGCGCGCGTCAGCGTGCCCTTGTCTTTCTTCGCCGCCAGCACCATCTTCCATCGGTCGAGATCCACGATCTCCTTCTCGCCGCGCTCGTTGGTCACGACGGCGGCAGAAGGAAACCCCAGCGCCGCCTGGCCAGTCACCGATTCATCCGAGTATTGCTGTGCGCGATGGCCACGCGGCAGCACGTAAAGAAACACCAGCGTTGCGGTGAGCGCGAGCAGCGCCACCGTCTGGTGCAACGAAAACCGGGATCGGGATCGCGCGGTGGCCAGGGTCACGATCACCGCGGCGGCGCTGAGCGCGAGCGCAATGATCAGCGGCAGCACCAGATAGGGCCGGAACGATGCCGCTCCGGCGAACCCCAACATCACGAGCGCGCCGCCTGCGATCAGTGGCGTCCAACGCTGGACTGCCGCGACCGGTGTGAGCGGCTCGAGCAGCGTGAGCAGTCCGATCACGAATACCAGCAGCGCCGGGATGATGAACGGCTCGCGAAGAACCTCCGAGTGGGCGAACAGGACCATCGGGCCGCACGTCACGACCGACGCGCCCACCGCGGCCGCGACGGTGCCGCGCACGCCGACTCGCCGCAGCAGCGCGAACACCAGCACACCCGATCCCGCCAGCAGCATGGCGTTCAGCACATACGTCAGATACGGGGAATCCGAACGGGACAGGAAATACATGCTGGCGAGAATCTTCGTGTGGGTCATGCCTTCGAACTGTTCGTGACTGATCTGACGCCACCCGAAGAGTCGCATGCGGTCCGCAAGCAGCACCGCCCTCTCGTGAAACACCTGGGAATCGGAGTCTTTGGCCAGGCCGTACGCCCAGTGGTTCTGCGGTGTCACGTGCGGGACGACGTACAGGCGAATAACAGCGGTGAAGGTGATCTGCACGAGAAAGAGGAAGAGCGCCAGGGCCAGCGCCATCCGGCCCGTTCTCAAGCCTTCCTCCCGAGGAGAAGCTCGGCCAGAGCGAGATCGAGCGGCGAATCGATGTTGACTGAACGTTCCGGCGGCATGACCAGCGGCGCCGCGTTGCGGCCCCACAGCGATCCGGTCGCGCGAAACACGCTGGTTCGCGTCGCGTAGACCGCCCCGTTCAGCGCGTACACCGGCGGCAGCTGCTGCCGCGTCAGCCCGTCGCGCCACAGCTCGGGCAGGAACGGCACGAGGCGATCGGCCTCGATCCTCTGCATCTTGATCGGATGCGGCGCGTCGACCCGGCATACGGAAATGACTGCGTCCGCGCCGGACGCCTCGAGCCGATCGAGCGCGGCGTCGATGTCAGCCGCTGTCCGCAGCGGCGCCGTCGGCTCGAGCAGCACCACCGCGTCGTAGTCCTCGCCGGCTTCCGCCAGCGCGTCGAGCGCGTGCCGCACGACGTCAGCCGAAGTCGAGGCGTCGCCGCTGAACACTGCCGGCCTGACGAACGGAACGTCCGCGCCCGCCGCGCGAGCGACTTCGATAATCTCCGGATCGTCGGAGGAGAGCACGGTGCGCGCGAGCCGGCGGCTGCTTTGAGCGCAGCGGAGCGTGTAGACAATCAGCGGCTGGCCGAGAAGAGGGACGAGATTCTTCCGGGGAATTCCTTTCGATCCCCCGCGCGCGGGGATGACCCCGAGCACTTTCATCGTCGATGGCCTGTCGCCCGGCAAATCAGATAGATGCTGTCCCCCGGGGGCTCGTCGGGATAGTGCGGCACGAACTCGAGACGGTCGAAGTGCGGCGACAACAGATGCGCGACGCTGCACTCGGTGAAGAACTGATGATGCGCCGGCCACGCCCATCGCGCGCGTCCTTCGCGTTCGTACTTCGGGGCTGGATATCGGTTCGGGACGGTCATCAACATCGTACCGCCGGGCCGCAGCATCCGGAGCAAATTCGAGAAGGCGCGTTCAAACTGACCCGGACCGATGTGTTCCAGGGTCTCGCACGCCGACACCATGTCGAACGATGCGTCGGGAAACGATAAATCCTCGATGAAGCTTTCAAGGAATGCGACGCGGCCGGCGAGCTCCGGCGCCGCAGCAAGCGCCGCGTTCGCTTCGTCAATCGCCGAGCGTGCGACGTCGACGCCGACCGCGCCCGACAGGTTCCACCGGCTCACGGTCCGGAGTAGAAGCGTCCCGTCGCTCGTGCCGACGTCAAGTACGCGACCCGCGTAGCCGAGCTCGAGCACCCTCGCGGCACGCTGGATGTCGTCCGCAATGAGGTGCTTTTTATCCGGATCGACAGCGTCGGGCCGCAGCAGGCGATCGCCGATGCGGTCGCGATACTGTTCCGCCTCGAGCCGATGCGCCTCCGGGTCGTACTCGTCGTCGTGGAGCACCATCGGCATCCAGCGGGAAGGAGGACCTTCCGGAGCGGCCGCCCCGCGCGCGACACAGAATCCGGGCAGCTCTTCGCCGCGCCCGTTCAACGCCACAACCGCCGTCGCGTCCGAGTCGCGCGCGAGCGTGATGGCGCGATCGATCAATGCCTGTGCATTACCCCGCGCTCTCCAGGCCTGGTCTACGTTGACCACGAACTCCTCGACGTTCATGCGTTGTTTCCCCACCGTCCCGTGAACCGGGTCTTCGCGCTCACCAGTTCCGGACTCGCGGGAGCGCTCGCGTCGCCCATGGCGTCCTCCACCTGGCGCGCGTACGACACGAGCGCGGCAATATCGTCGGGCGTCGCATCCCACGCCATGGCGCGGCCGGGACCGTTGCGTCCGAGGCAGAAGTGCTTTTCGATGAACGACGCACCCGCCGCGATCGCCATCTTCGATACGTCGATCCCTTCGGCGTGATCGCTCCAGCCGACGCTGGGCGTGAACTGCCGCAGCCAGTCCATTCGCCGCAGATGCGCCTGCGCCGGCGGCATGGGATAGAGCGAGACGCAGTGGAGAAACGTGAAATCGCCGGAACGCAGCCAGGCGGCAGCCTGCGCGACTTCGCCGTCGGTCCCCACACCCGTGGACACGATCACGTGACGGAAGCGCGCACGAAGCGCCTCGAGCATGCGGCGGCTCGTCAGATCCGGGCTGCCCACTTTGATCGTGTCGAGACCCAGTGACGCCAGAAACTCGACCCGTCCGATGTCGAAGCAGGTCGTCAGAAAACGGATGCCGTTCCGCGCGCACTCGTCGATCAGCTCCCGGTGCCCCGCGTCCGAGAGCTCGCTTTGGACGAACCACGCGTACTGCGGATCCGAGTCGCCGTCGCGGACCGTGGCGGCACGCCAGGACTGGAACTTGACGTAGTCGGCCCCCGCATCGGCCGCGCGCCTGACGAATTCGCGGGCGAGTCCCATGTCGCCGCCATGATTGGAGGTCACTTCAGCGATGATCTGCGTGGGCATGGAATCCTTCCGTCGGGACGATCGGCTGTGCGCCGTAGGTGAGCCGTTTTTCCACGCGACGAGGCAGTTCGGTCAGGAGCTTTGCAATGCGTGCCCCTGCATGCCCGTCGCCGTACAGCGGGTCGGAACCGTGGGGGCCGTGCTGGAGCTGGCGATGGATCGCCTGCAGGATCTGCTGGGTAGCCGGCTCGACATCGATCACGTTCGGACCGCGCTCACGTCCCGCCTGACGTGACCCGATGTTGACCGCCGGGACGCCGAGGTAGGAACCCTCCCGGATGGCCGCGCTCGAGTTCCCGACGATGCATCCGGAGCAATTCAGAACCGTCAGGAAATCCTCGGGGGTCATGTTCTTGAAGAAATGCACGTGCGCCGGGCGCACCTCTTCACGGAACATCCGGATCGCTTTGGAAATGCCGTCGGATCCCGCATCGACGTTCGGCCAGAACCACAACACCGGCATCTGCAGCATGCGGACGGCCTCGAGCGTCGGCAATATCTGGGTGGAGGCGTGTTCGTAATCAGTGGTAACCGGATGCTGCATCACGATGATGTAGCGCCCCAATTGCAGCGGCACCGGCGGTCCCACCCCCAGATATTTCGCAAACGGATCGAACGTCAGACCGCGGCCTGCGCGCTGGACGCCCGCCGCCAGATCGACCGACGGACACCCGGTGACGAACACCGTCTCCGGCTCCTCGCCCATGCGGATCACGCGCTCGCCCGCGCCTGCCGTGCTCACGAAATGGTAGTTGGCAAACTTGGTGATGGCGTGCCGCACCTTCTCGTCAACCGAGCCGGTAATCTCCCCGCCCTGGACGTGAACCAGCGGCAGATTCAGATAGGCTGCGGTGATCGCGGTCGCGATGGTTTCGTATCGATCGGCGACAGTCAGCACCATGTCGGGATGGAGATTGTCGAAGATGGTGCTCAGCTCGGTGATCCCGATGCCGGTCGTTTTGGCCATCGTCACCGGGTTCTCCCCCTCGAGCACCATGTAGACCCGCGCCGCCGGATTGAACCCGTCCTGTTCGACGACGCTCAGCGCGCGGCCGTACTTATCGAGCAGCAGCGAGGCCGCCGCGACCAGCTGCAGCTCCAGCGCCTCGCTCTCCCGGATGGCGACCAGCGCGGACTTGATCCGCGCGTAGCTCGCGCGGTTGGTCACGACGACGGCGATTTTTCGTTTGGCCATGAATAGCTGTGCTTCCTCAGTCTTTCGACGTCGCCAACGCCTCAATCAGCGGGCCGACGTGGAGCGGTGCTTCGATCGCGCCCCCGGCACGCTTCACCAGCGCCCGCCAGAGTTGCCGGTCGGTGGCGTCGCGCATGGTGGTGATCTGTGTGACATGGTAGCCGGCGCGCTGCAGCATCTGCCGCAGCGTCGCCGGTGTGAAGAACGTGATGTGCGTACACCGAACCGGATACGCCGCGTCCGATCCGAGCAACCGTTTCAGCCGCACATGCAGATTGTCGAGCTCGTTCGGCACCTCGATGGCCACCATGCCGCCGGGCGACAGCAACGTACGGATTTTTCGCAGCGCATTGAGCGGATCAAGAAGGTGCTCGAGCACGTGGCTCAGGTGCACCATGTCGAACGCCGCGGTGGGCAACTCCGCGGATTCGATCGAGCCGTCAATCACCGTCAGGCCGTACTGGCTCCTCACGTGCGCGGCTGCGTATCTGGACAGCTCGACGCCAACGACCTCCCAACCCGCCATCGCGGCATACTGCAGGAACGCGCCGTGCCCGACGCCGATTTCCAGCAGCCGGCCGCGGCCGCGCCGCTGCTCGACCGCGCGCAGGCGAGCCGCGAACCGCGGGTGCAGCGCCGATTCCGTCGGGAACACCATCCCCGCATCCTGGTATGCGCGAAAGTAGTCCTCCTCGTAGATGCCATCGATACGATCCGGAAGCGGCCACATGTAATCGAGGCCGCAGCCCCGGCAGCGTACCACGCGCGACTCGTCGTACGCGGTTCGAATCATCCGCGTGCTGCTCTCCTGCACATCAAAAGACGACGCGCCGCATAGCGGGCATCCGGTCACTTCTGGGCTACCATCGTCAGACCCACGACAGCCACGTCGACGATGTCGCGTCCGAACGGGACGCGCCGCGCGTGGCGGATCAGCGGGTAGATCAGCCGGGTTCGGCGCGTCAGGTCTTGTGGCGACCGGATCAAATCGTACAACTCCCAGACACGGGAAAACCCAGCGTCTCGCAGGGCCTGTCCGAGCGTTCGCCGGCTGAACCAGTGGACCGCCGGATAAGGCGTGTTGCGGACGATCGACGGCTTTGTCGTCATTGCGTACTGACGAATCCGATCCTTCAGCCACCCGGGATACCAGGAGTACGGTCCGACGCCGTGATACTCGAGCTGCAGCGGGCAGATCACGTTCGTCGTCGCGACATAGACGAGACCGCCGCGCCGCAGCTTCCGGCAGGCGGTCCGTAGCGTCGCGCGATAGTCGGGCACGTGTTCGATCAAGTCTTTCAAATACGCGATATCGAAGCTGTCGTCTTCGACGCCCGAACACTGCCCCGCGTCCGAGACGAAAGGGCGGATGTCGAGACCAGGCTCCCGCATCAGGTGATCGCAAAGAACCTGCAGGTTCTGCGCGGACACGTCCACCGCGGTCACGTGCCATCCCTTGCGCGCCGCCCATACGGCGCTGACGCCGCTGCCGCTGCCGAGATCCAGCACGCGGTATGGTGGCGGGCCGAGCTGGCCGGTAGCTTCCAGCAGAAGGTGCTGGCGGTCGTGGCGATCGTTAAGCGCATCAGGCGAAAAATCGTTCAGCTCCTGCTGCGCCGTCAACCCGGTAGGCACGTCACCTCTCTTCACCGGGCGCGCGTTGGGCGAGAAGCCGGCGCATCAATGCGTCGGTCGCATCTGCCATCGCGTCGGCGCCGAACAACTGTTGCACATGGCGCCGACCGGCGAGCCCCATTTCACGCGCGAGCGCCGGCTGCTCGACCAGGCGGCCGACCGCGGCGGCGAGCGCCTCCGGGTTACCTGGCGGCACGAGCAGGCCGCCCACCCCGTCCACGACGGCTTCTTCGTTGCCGCCGACGCGCGCCGCCACGACCGGAATCCCGGCGGCGAGAGCTTCGAGCACCGCCACCGGCATGCCTTCCACGTGCGACGACTGCACATAGACGTCCAGCCGCGCGTGCACGGAACGGACGTCATCGACGTGGCCGAGGAAGTCGACCGCGTCCGCTATCTCGAGGGAAGCAGCGAGGCGCTCGAGCCGCTGACGTTCGGGCCCCCCGCCGGCGAGTAGCAGTCGCGCGCCCGGATGCCGCGCGCGCAGCATCGCGAACGCGCGCAGCAGAGAGGTATGGTCTTTCTCCGGGTTCAACCGTGCAATCGAGCCGAGGATCGGGGGTTCTCCGGCGGCTTTCGCCCGACGTGGCGCGCAGAAGGCCGACACATCGACACAATTATAAATCGTTACGACCTTTTGCGAAGGAATGCCGACCCGATCGATCAGGTATCGCGACACGTTCTGCGAGACGCCCACGACCGCGGTGCACCAGCGCGCCGTCGCGCGGTTCAGGCGCTCTATCGTCGCACCCTCCCATGCCATGATCTGCTGCGACGAGAGCACGACCGGCGTCCGCGCGAGCCGCCCGGCGATACGGCCGACGAGGTGCGCGTGAATGAGAAACGTGTAGAGGACATCCACCCGTTCGCGCCGCAGAAGTCGAACGAGTCGCGGAACGACGCCCGCATCGAACTTCCCGCGCATGCCGAGACCGACGGTGGCGACGCCGCTGCCGGCCAGCGCGCGCGCGACATCGCCGGAGCGTGTCTGGAGGGCGGCGGCGATCACGCGATAGCCGCGCCGCGCGAGTCCGTTTGCCAGATCGACGTAGACGCGCTCCGCGCCGCCAATGTCGAACGTCGTGATCAGAAGCAGCGCGGTCGGGCCACCGGCAGACTCGCGGAACGGTTCGACACCGGTCACCCGAGCTGCTCCACCGCGTCGGCGATGCGGACGGCCGCCTGTCCCTGGCCCGGGCCGATGAATCGATCGCGGGCGGTCGCGCGACGATCCGCATCAACCGAGCGGTCCCTCAGGAACAGGTTCATCAGCGCGAACAGTTCCTCGGGGGTGGCCGCGAGGCGCACGGCGCCGCTGTCGACGATTCGCTTGTAGTGGGTGAACCCGTACACCCGGGCAATCGATATGTCGGCGTGGGTAGGCGTCAGGTCGAACGCGATATTGACGACGGGGGTTCCGGTCGCCATGGCGTCGAGCGACGTCGTCGACGCCTGGTTGAGCAGCAGATCGGAGTGGACCATCAGTGCGCCGTAGCGCACCACATCGTCGTGCGTCGGGAGACATTCGAACGCCGCGCCGGCGGTCGCGAGTGCGAACCCGCGCTGCAGCAGCACCCGGGAGCGGCCTGCGATCGCGGGGCTGTAGTCGCTGTCGCGATCGAACGGATGCATGCGGACGACCAGGTTCGGCGAGCCGGCAATGGCACCCGACGCGATGCCGTCGAGCAGCAACTTGATGTAGCCCGGGTTGTCGGGCGCGTACATCGGCGCGTTCAGCGCGAAGACGATCAACTGGCGGTCGGGATCGAGACCCAGGCCGGCCAGCATCGCCCGTCGATCGGGCAGTTCGCCCTTGCGGAAAAGCACGTCGAACTGCGTTCCGCTCGTCACGGCGACGGCGTCAGGCGGAAAATGATAGTAGTCAATCGCCTCTCGCTCCATCCAGTGATTCCAGACCGTGAGACGATCGGGCTTCACGTACGGCGGGCGCTTGGATGCCATGTTGTCCCATGTCGTGTCGATGGCGATTGTCGGCAGACCAAGCGCACGGGCCGCTTTGGTGAGCGGCAATTCCTCGGGGTGGTAACCCGGTTTCGTCACCGCGACCACCGACGGGGCCAGTCGCTGCAGCATCCGGGAGTAATGCGATTCGAACGGCTGCCGCCACGCGCTCAGGAGGCCGTCGAGAGCCGGCTCTGGCAGCAGCACGCGGCCGGCCCGTTCCGCAGCTGAGGCCGCGTAGTGAAACAAGGGCGTCTGCTGCCGGCGACGCTGGTACTTGATCTGAAAGGTATCCAGGGCAGTGCGGCGCGAGTAATGGATTTGCTTCAGCGCCTTCAAGTACGTGAACGGCAGCGACGATCGCACGGGTTCCAGGCGCGCAACCTCGACCCCGCGCGGCAACTCAGCACGGAGCGCGGCGCCGTCGCGATCGGGCAACGGCGGAAGAAGGACCGTCGCGCGCGCGCCGCGATTCACGAGCGTGCTCAGCACGTCCGCACACACGATGTTCCGGAAACCAAGTCCGTACGGGATCGAAAACAGCACGTGCTTCAACGGTCGAAGGTCCCCTGCAAGGCCTGCCCGCGCCTCAGGTGCCGAAGACTGACAAAGAGGGCGACGGCGTAGAGCGTGGCGCTCAGCAGAAAGACGGCAAGCTGACCGGGCGCATGCAAGAACCACGTTGCAGCAAGACAGGGCAAGAAGGTCCCGATGAGCGCGACGAGTTGGTACCATTCCCGCCACCGACGTGTTGCGAAAAACGCGAGCACGATGACCGTCCCAAGGCCGGCGGCGCCGGAGAGCGCGGCAGCCCCTGCGGCGCCGACCGCTCCCGATCGCGGCACAAGCCAGGCGAGGCATCCGAACAGTGCCGCGGCGTTGACCCCGGCTACTATCGACGCAGAGCCGGGCCTCGGCGAGTAGTACAACCGCACTTGCCCCAGGAACATCAGTCCTGACAGGAATTGCGCGATGAGCAGCAAACCGACGAGGCGCTGCATATCCTCCGAAGCGTCCGCCCATGGCGTGAGCTGCACCAGCCACGTACCGGCGGCAACCAGCGCACCGATCAGAAGCATCCCGAGCACGAGAAATCTCGAGAGACGGGCGAACTCGACGTCGAGGTTCCCGGAGCGTTCCTCGCGAGACATCAGCGGCGCCAGCGCGAGCTTGAACCCTCCGGACAGAAACTTGATTGGAGTCGTAAACCGGCTGGCGGCGCCGTAGACCCCGAGAATCTCCTGCGAGCTCCATCGCGACAACACAAGGCGATCCGAGATCGCCACCGCGCGCGCCAACAGAACCGACGGCAGCACTCGCGCGGTGAAGACCACCGTGTCGCGCGGGAGCTTCCACACCCTGCCGGACCAGTCGTACTCCTGCCGGATGGCGGCGAGCGCAACGACCGCGCTCGCAGCGGCGCCAAGCGCGTAGCCAATCATGTAGCCGCCGGGACCGAGCCGCCCGGCGACCAGCGCCATCTGCAGCACAACCTGCGCTACCGCACCGCCGAGGACGAACAGCGCGTACTGCCGCATCGCGCCCTTGACCCGCACGACCGCCAACGGCACGCCGCGTAGCCCGAGCGCCAGACCGCCCCACCACCCCGCCGACATCGCCCAATACGCCGTCGCACCGACGCCGGCAAGACGCAGAGCGGCGTGGAGACCGACCGCGAGCACCGCGCACCACAACGTGGACACGAGCGTAATGCCCGCGAGCGTGCTGCCGCGCTCCTCTGGCGGCCAGGTGAAATACAGTCTCATCACGGAAAAATCGAGGCCGAACGTGCTCAGAGTCAGCGCCACCTGCGTCAACACCAGGGCGATGGTGATGAGGCCAAAATCCTCGGGAGTCAGCAGAAAGAAGAAGACCGGCAGCGAGAGCAGAGCCAGCCCCTGCTGCGCGACCTCGACAAGCGCGTAGACCGCTCCTTCGGAGACCAGCGTCTTGGCCGCCGGACTCTCGATGCCGAGCTCATCGACCATGGGGCGGCGACACCGTGACGACGCGCTTCGTGCGTGCGCTGTCGCGGATCGCTTCCACGAGCTGAAGGACCCGGCATCCGTCCCGCAAGGTGCACAGCGGCGCTGCGCCGCCGTGAATCATGTCGAGGAAATGCCGCGCCTCGGCAACGAACATGTCGTTCCGTTCACACGTAAACGGCTCCACCTGCCACGTGTCGACTCCGCTGTCGAACACCCGGACATGGTTCGCCTCGTTGTTCCATTCGATAGTACCGGCATCCCCGAACACCTTGATCGAACGCTCGTGGGGCCGTGAATAGAGATCGAGATGGATGCCGACTCGAGGTCCTGAGGGAAGCGAAACGCTGACATCCACGTTGTCGTCGGTGTCGATCTCGAGCGGGCTCAGCTTCTCGACGGTCGCGCCAAGCTCGGCGGGCCATTCGAACAGCCACAACATCAGGTCGAGGAAATGGCTCTCGTCGAGGAGCGCGCCGCCACCGAGCGCCGCGCGCGCCATGAAAAAGTCCTGATAAGGCTCCCACGGATGCCAGTCGGCGAGGTGCGCCGCCATCACCATGGATACGCGCAGCACGCGCCCGGCGCGGGCTTCCTCGATCAGGCTTTTGAGCCGGCGGACCGGCTCCCACCAGCGGAACGTATAGCCAAGCAGGATCGGTCTGTCGCTCCGTACCGCAAGATCGTAGAGCGTCAGCGCAGACGCGAGATCCGGAGCGACCGGCTTCTCGAGCAGCACCGGCAGTTCGGCACGGAGACATGCCGAAGCCTGCTCGACATGCGCGGTCGGCGGCGACGCCACGACGGCCGCGTCGAACCTGCCGTGGCGCAGCGCCTCTTCGACGGTTCCATATCCCTCAACCATCGGGACACGCTGCCCCAGTTCGGCGATTCTGTCGCGGCGCGGGTCGACCCCCGAGATGAGGCAGCCGAGCGACGCCAGGTTGGCGGCGTGCCGCTTTCCCACCGAACCCGCTCCGATGACGAGGACGTGCGTGGCCACGGCGGTCAGCGTCTCAACGGACGAACCATGGCGACGTAAGCGTCAGCCGGCATTGACGCCTCGATGAAGGCCGGCCCCGTCGAGGGGGTCCATCGCGCGACCGCGGCGTCGAACTCGGCACGCCCCGCGACCCGCGCCGCCTCGCACCCCAGCGCGCTCATTGCGGCACACCACGACGGCTGGGTGACGCGAATACCCGCGTCGGTGTAGCCGCACTCGGTGACTTTCGCGCGCATGCTGCCGAAGTAGCCGTCGGTCATCAGCACGATGAGCAACGGCAGCCGCTCGTGGACGGCGGTCTTGATCTCCGCAACAAAGGGTGGCAGACCGCCATCGCCGGTCGTCAGGATCGTTGGCCGGGTGCGGTTCTGCAGCGCGACGCCGATCGCCTGCGGCACGGCTGCACCCATGAAGCGCCCGTTCGACGAGCCGACAAACGCGGCGGGTGCATCTGCGCGCCACACGTGCTCGGCGACAATGGTGAAGTTGCCCGAATCGGTCACCAGCCGCGCGCCGGCGACGGACGCCAGCGTCGCGTAGCACGCCGCGGGCAGCAGGTCAGCGCGCTCGAGATGCCGAGCGATCGCCGCATGCGCGCGCGCAACGTCGTCGAGTCCCCAGCCTGCAGGCGGCAGACGCTCGCCGATTGCCGCAATGGCCGGCGCCAGTTCTCCCGTGTGGTGCAGGACGGGCTCGAAGCCGGCCTGATGTTCCGGCCCGAGCGAATCGACACTCACATACGGCGCCGCGAAAGGGCGGGCCGCCAGCACTTCCGCGTTCCTCAGCCCGATGCCGATCACCAGGTCGGCGACGGGCAGGATCACGCGCTCGGGGGCGAGCTCTGCCCCGGCGCCGGTGTAGACGCCCGCGCTCGCCGGATCGCGCTCGTCGATCACGCCCTTCGCGGCCGCGGTCGAGAACACAGGCACCCGAAATTCGCTGAGGGCGGCCCGTTCCACGGATATGCCGTGGAGCCGCGTCGCCGCCGATCCGCAGATCACGACCGGCCGACGAGCCGCGGAGACACGATCCACGATAGCCGCCAGTTCGCAGCCGCTGGTCGTGGACGCCGCCGGCGCCGGCAACGCGCCGCCGTCGACGAGGTTGAGATGCACCGGCCCCGGAGACTCCGCCCGCGCGAGTGTGGAGAGATGCTCGATGTCGACCGATGGGCTTCGGTAGAACACGCCCTTTGCCAGCGACGCCAGCATCGCATCTTGCGGCATGCGCTTGTGCTGCAAGCCGGGATCGGCACCGGGTGCGTACGCCTCGGCGAACGTGATGACGGGATAGTTCTCGAATCGTGCCAACGCAATCCCGCCGGCGAGATTCGCGACGCCGGGCCCCTTGATGCTGAGCGCCGCCCCGACGGCGCCGGCTTGTCGCGCGGCTGCGCCCGTCATGATGACGCCGGCGGCTTCGTGCGACACGGGAACGAACGGGATCCCCGACTGCACGCAGGCATCGAGCAGCTCGTACGAGGGGCCGCTGCCGGGTACACCGGCGATGAACGGAACACCGGCGCGCCGCAGCACCTCGGCTTCACGAGAGGCAGACGTCATGACGCGAGCCCGAAGTGAGCGAGGATTTTGCGCGCCGTGAAGTCCGCGGTGCGCCGCAGCGCGTCCGGGCTCACACCCCCCATATGCGGCGTGATGATGACGTTCGTATGGCGGCGCGCATACCGCACCAGCGGATGCGCCTCGACAGGACCGTCGGCCTCTCCTTCGAGCACATCGCAGCCATACCCACCTAATTGCCCCCCTTCGAGCGCGGCGAGGACGGCCGCCTCGTCCACGATTGCGCCGCGCGACGTGTTGACCAGGACGGCGCCGCGCTTCATGCGCGCCAGCTGGCTGGCTCCAATCAGGCCGCGCGTTGCGTCGCTCAAGTGCACGTGAATCGTCACGAAATCCGACTGCGCCATGACCTCGTCCAGCGTCGCGCGCTCCACCTCCTCGGGCCACGACAGCGGCGCCGGGTCCGTGCCGATTACCCGCATCCCGAACGCCCGTCCATAGCGCCCCATCCAGGTGCCGAGCCTGCCGACGCCGACGATCCCGAGGGTGCGTCCGTACAAGGTCAAGCCGGCGACGCGCTGGCTGTCCCACGTGCCGGACAATGGCTGGTCGATGGCGTCGCGAAAGTGTCGCGCCGCGGCGAGCACGTGCAGAAAGGCGAGTTCCGCCGTGGGGGTGATGTTGTTGAGGAACGCGCGGTCGCTCTTCAGACTGAAAAACGGGATGCCCCGCCGCTCGAGGGCGCCGAGGTCAACGTGATCCGAACCTGTGGTCGGTGAAACCACCAGCTTCAGCTCCCCCGCGGACGCGATCAGGCGCGCGTCGAGACGCACCTTCATCGTGGCGAAGTAAACGTCGGCGGTTGGAAGTGCGGCGGCGATCGCGTCGAGGGTCTCCGGCACGTCCGCTACCGACGCGTGCGCGCCGAGCGCATCGCGCACGGCGCCAAGCCCGGCCGGCTGTCCCGCGTAGACTACACGTAACGGATGAGAAAGTGCGGCCAATACACTCCGCGTTCGCAGGGAATTCGCATCAGCCAGTGGTGAGGCTGCCGGAGCGCGACGGGGTCAGCCGCTCGAGGTCGGCGTCGACCATCATCCTGACCAGCCCCGCGAAATCGACAGTGGGTGTCCACCCGAGCCGCTGGCGCGCTTTCGTCGGATCGCCAATCAGGTGATCGACTTCCGCCGGACGCAACAGCGCAGGATCCGTCGCGACGTGCTTCGTCCAGTCGAGGCCCACATGGCTGAACGCTTCCTGGACCAGATCGCGCACTGAATGGCTGACACCGGTGGCGACGACGTAATCATCGGCGACGTCCTGCTGGAGCATCAGCCACATCGCGCGGACGTAGTCGCCGGCAAACCCCCAATCGCGCTTGGCGTCGAGATTACCCAGCGCGAGCTGGTCCTGAAGTCCGAGCTTGATCCGCGCTACCCCGTTGGTCACTTTACGCGTCACGAACTCCAGCCCGCGCCGCGGTGATTCGTGGTTGAACAGAATGCCGGAGCACGCGAACATCCCGTAGCTTTCGCGGTAGTTGACGGTGATGTAGTGGCCGAAGACCTTCGCCACGCCGTAAGGACTGCGCGGATAAAACGGCGTCAACTCGGTCTGCGGAACTTCGCGCACCTTCCCGAACATCTCGCTCGACGAGGCTTGATAGACCCGAATCGTCGGGTCCACCTGCCGCACGGCATCGAGCGCGCGGGTGACGCCGAGCGCATTGAACTCGCCGGTCAGCATGGGCTGTTCCCACGAGGCCGGCACGAAGGACATCGCCGCCAGATTGTAGAGTTCCTGCGGTCGTACTTCATCGAGCACGCGAATCAGCGACAACTGGTCGAGCAAGTCGGCGGCCCGAATCGTCAGGCGGTCCAGCAGATGCTCGATGCGCCAGAGATTCGGCGCGCTGGTCCGGCGGACGGCGCCAAAAACTTCATAGCCCTTCTCGAGCAGCAGCTCCGCGAGATAGGACCCGTCCTGCCCGGTGATACCGGTGATGAGTGCTCGTTTGGGCATTGGATAAGTCACCGATCTTAAAGAATCGGCCGCCGATCGTCAACGAGGGACGCGGAACCGGTGGCTGCAGCCAGAGTAGTACACTTCGTCGCATTGCACTCGCGCCGTTGGTCAAGGGATGCCCTTCGCGTCGCCGCCGTGTTGGCAACTGGATGGGCTTCGCTGTGCGGCCTGTCGCTGTTGCACGAAGCCGGCGCCCGGCCCGAGATCGTTGCCGCCACCGTAGCGTTCGTGGCCCTCGCCGCCTGGCAGCCCGCAGCAGCCCTCGCCGGGCTGGCGCTCTTGACACCCGTCGCCACCATTCTCAGCAGTTACGCCGAAACGAATGGGCCCTGGACGGAAGGCCTCGTCCTCGCGGGCCTCACCGGGTTGAGCGTGCGCGTTGCGCTCGGGCTGGACGAATATGCCCCCACATCCCGTTCGCGCCGCCCCTGGCTGCTTCTCGCTGCGCTCGTTCTCGCTTCCGCGGTGGTTGAAATCGCCGTCGAGACTATCTTCATCGCTCGCTCCCCTTCACCCGTTCTCCATTTTCTGAGGACCGATTACTTCACCGAGCGCGCGGCCTATCCTCCAATTCTCGCGGCGGCGCTTCTGCTCGAAGGATTGATGCTGTTTGCGTGGACCTCGAATACGGTGCGCGATGAACGAGCATGGCGGCTGGTGGCTGCGCTATTGGCGCTGAGCGGTGTCGTGGCCGCATCGTTGAACCTGTCGAGGTTGATCGCGATCATCACGCGAGCGAGTCTCCCCCCAGCCGAAGCCATACACCATGCGACGACTGTGCGGGTGAATGTCCTGCACGGAGACGTCAATGCCGCCGGATCGTATTTCGTACTTCTGCTCGCGCTCCAGTGCGGCCTGGCGCTCCGCCGCAAATGGCACGCGGCCTGGGCGCTTGCGGCGGTGCCGGTCGCAGCGGCGCTCTGGCTGACCGGTTCACGTACCGCGTTGGCCGTTGCCGCCGTGATCGCACTGACCCTCCTTCTCTCGGTGGCGGTGAGCCGCACAACACGATCGATTCGTATACTTGCGGCGCTGTCGCTACTGGCGGCGGTATCCGTGGCCGCCGCGGGATACCGCTGGTACCCGGAGAAGTTCGGCGGGACACCGGCTGTCCAGGCGCTCCGTGTGCGACACGATATGGCCATCACGAGCCTGCGTATGACGGCTGAGTATCCCGTGTTCGGAATCGGTGTCGGCAGATTCTATTCAAGGTCGGCGGAGTTCATGCCTCCGGCGGTCGGC
>Ga0070670_100001971_pt1 | contig 16798 bp, 17 predicted proteins | sample KBSS63metaG_FD_64665 | JGI IMG/M metagenome (GOLD analysis project Ga0070670, IMG submission 64665) | Switchgrass rhizosphere microbial communities from Kellogg Biological Station, Michigan, USA - KBS S6-3 metaG | ecosystem: Host-associated > Plants > Roots > Rhizosphere > Soil ... | reverse complement strand
TCCTCGTAGTTCTTGCGCTGGGTGTCGTTCATGATGTCGTACACCATGTCGTGCACTTGCTTGTGCTCGAGCGGGTCGACATTGATGCGGCGCACGTCGCCGTGAACGCGGATCATCGGCGGCAGGCCGGCCGAAAGATGCAAGTCCGAGGCCTTGTTCTTGACCGAGAACGCCAGCAGTTGGGTGATGTCCATGGCTCTTCAGGAAGTGGGTGCCGAAGCGCGCCGGCACGACGCAGCGCCGGCGCGTAGACGCGCCAAGACCCGATGATCGCAGACAAGCTCGCCCAAGTGAACGCGCGCATTGCAAGCGCTTGTGCGGCCGCCGGACGCCCCGTGCAAAGCGTCACGTTGCTCGCCGTGAGCAAGACTTTCGACGTCGCCGCGATCGAGGCCGCGCACGCCGCGGGCCAGCAGCGCTTCGGCGAGAACTACGTCCAGGAAGCGCTCGACAAGATCACCGCGCTCGCCGCCCTCGCGCCGCGGCCCGAGTGGCATCTGATCGGGCCGCTGCAGAGCAACAAGACGCGCGTCGTCGCGGAGAGCTTCGACTGGGTCCATTCGATCGATCGCCTGAAGATCGCCGAGCGGCTCAGCGCTCAGCGGCCGGCGCAGCTGGCGCCGCTCTCGGTCTGCCTGCAGGTCAACGTCAGCGGCGAAAAGAGCAAGAGCGGCCTCGCGCCCGACGAGCTGGCAGAAGTCGCCCACGCGGTCGCCGCGTTGCCGCGGCTCAGGTTGCGTGGACTGATGGCGATCCCGGAGCCGGTCGAAGGCGCCGACCTCGAGGCGCAGCGCCGTCCGCACCGCGCGCTACGCGAGCTGTTCGATGCGCTGGTCCGCGAGGGGCTTGTGCTCGACACGCTGTCTGCCGGGATGAGCGCCGACCTGGAAGCGGCGATCCTCGAAGGGGCGACGATGGTGCGCATCGGCAGCGCGATCTTCGGCGGACGCGCCGCCGTGCGCTGACCGCGCCGCACCGCGGACGCGACAGGACGGGACGTCCGAAGCGTCGCGGCGTTGCGCTCAGGGGCTCCAGAGCCGATGCCGCTTGTGCCAGTCCTCGAGCGACTCTTCGGGCCAGAGCCGATGGCCGATGTGGCCCGTGCCGCGCGGCACGTCGACCCACGGTGCGGCATAGGCGAGCGCCGCCTCGACCACCTCGGCGGGCTTCGGCAACGGCGTGTCGATCGCCGAGGCGTGCGGATGGATCAGATCGGGCCAGGTCGGATCCCAGAGCCACAGCGCGCTGCCGCATTCCTTGCAGAAGCGCCGCTCGGCCTTCGAGCGGCGCGTGCGCCGGCCCGGCTCGCGGATCAGCGCGTGGTAGCAGCCGAGGTGCGAACGGCCGCGGACCTTCATCGTCTCGGCGCGCGCGCCGAGATTGATCGCGTAGCCGCCGCCGCCGGCGGTCTTGCGGCAGACCGAGCAATGGCAGTGCAGGAACGGCACCGGGCTGGGTGCCTCGACCGTGAACGAGACGGCGCCGCAATGGCAGGAACCTTCGAGACGCATGTGACCAAGTGCAACAAGGAGGAGGGCTTCATTCTGTCCGCTCCCTCAGTACACTGGGTCCGATGCGAAATATCGTCTTCATCGGCGGCGGCAACATGGCGCAGGCGATCATCGGCGGCCTGGTGAAAGCCGGCCGGCCGGGCGCTTCGCTGGTCGTCGTCGAGCCGAGCGAGGGCGCTCGCCGCCGCCTGGTCGGCCGCTTCGGCGTCAAGGCGCAGTCGGCCGCGGGGCCCGCGCTGCGCACTGCCGACATCGTTGTCTGGGCGGTCAAGCCGCAGGCGTTCGAGGCAGCTGCCGCGCCATGCCTCGGCAGCGTCGATTCGGCGTTGCAGCTGAGCGTGATGGCGGGAATCCGCAGCGCCCAGATCGTCGCCGCGACCGGCAGCGAGCGCGTCGTTCGCGCCATGCCGAACACGCCGGCGCTGATCGGCCAGGGCATCGCCGGCGTGTTCGCCCGCGCGGCCGTCACCGATGAGGATCGGATCGACGCCGAGGGCCTGCTGGCCGCGACCGGCGAGCTCGTCTGGGTCGGCGAGGAGGCGGCGCTCGACGCCGTGACCGCGCTCTCGGGTTCCGGGCCGGCCTACGTCTTCTTGCTGCTCGAGGCGCTGCAGGAGGCCGGGCGGCAGATGGGCTTGCCGACCTACGCCGCACGTCGTCTCGCCGAGCAGACACTGGCCGGATCGGCGGCGCTCGCCGCCGCCTCGGCCGAGTCGCCCGCCGAGCTGCGCAGGAATGTCACCTCGCCGGGTGGCACGACCGAGGCGGCGGTCGCGATCCTCGAGTCGAGCGGCGTGCGCGCGAGCTTCGTCGCCGCCGTGCTCGCCGCTCGCGACAAGGCCGAGGCGCTCGGCAAGCCGGCGCTCGCGCCGCGGTCGACGATCTTTCCGCAGGGCTGACAGCGGGTCACGCGTGCTCGCCGCAGGCCGGCGAGCAGCGTCGAGAGGGACGGCAGCGCGGCGCACGATGCGCCTACAGTCCGCCTTGGCACCGGCCACGAGCCGGCGCCGCGCGGCCCCCTCACGACGAACGAAGAGACGTCCCATGAGCTACCTCTCCTATCTCTCGCCCACCGGCACCAGCCCGTGGCATACCTACCTTTCGCAGGTCGACCGCGTGCTGCCCTACCTGGGCCCGCTGGCGCGCTGGTCGGAGACGCTCAAGCGCCCGAAGCGCGCGCTCATCGTCGACGTGCCGATCGAGATGGACGACGGCAGCGTCGCTCACTTCGAGGGCTTTCGGGTCCAGCACAACCTCTCGCGCGGGCCGGGCAAGGGCGGCGTCCGCTACCACCCCGACGTGACGCTCGAGGAGGTGATGGCTCTGTCTGCCTGGATGACGGTCAAGTGCGCGGCGGTGAACCTGCCGTATGGCGGCGCCAAGGGCGGCATCCGCTGCGACCCGAAGCAGCTCTCGCTGAAGGAACTCGAGCGCATGACGCGCCGCTACACGAGCGAGATCGGCATCATCATCGGGCCGCAGCGCGACATCCCCGCGCCCGACGTGAACACCAACGGCCAGATCATGGCCTGGATGATGGACACGTACTCGATGAACACCGGCACCACCGCGACCGGTGTCGTCACCGGCAAGCCCTTGCATCTCGGCGGCTCGCTCGGCCGCGTCAAGGCGACCGGGCGTGGCGTGTTCGTCACCGGCCGCGAGGCGGCGCGCCGGATCGGCCTACCGCTCGATGGCGCGCGGGTCGCGGTGCAGGGCATGGGCAACGTCGGCGGCTCGGCCGCGGAGCTGTTCGCGCAGGCCGGCGCCAAGCTCGTCGCCATGCAGGACCACACTGGCACGCTCGTCAATCCGCGCGGCTTCGACATGGCGACGACGATGGCCGCGATCACGCACGACTCCGGCATCGCCAACGTCAAGGGCGGCGAGCGGATCGACAACGAGTCGTTCTGGGACGTCGATTGCGACATCCTGATCCCCGCCGCGCTCGAGGGGCAGATCACCCCCGAGCGGGCGCAGCGCATCAAGGCCAAGCTCGTCCTCGAGGGCGCCAACGGCCCGACCCTGCCCGAGGCCGACGACGTCCTCGGCTCGCGCGGCGTGCTGGTCGTCCCCGACGTGATCTGCAATGCCGGCGGCGTGACCGTCAGCTACTTCGAGTGGGTGCAGGACTTCTCGAGCTTCTTCTGGAGCGAGGACGAGATCAACGTGCGCCTCGACAAGATCATGGTCGATGCCTTGCGCAAGATATGGGACACCGCCGACCGGCACAAGATCAGCCTGCGCACGGCGACGTTCGCGGTGGCGTGCGAGCGGATCCTGATTGCTCGCGAGGAGCGCGGGCTGTATCCGTAAAGCAGTGCGAGCGGAGCGCCGCTCGTCGTCTTCAGCCGAGTCGCGTGGTCGATGTCGCGCGGCGGGGTAACCCGTGACGGCGCCGTGCCGTCGCTCACGAATTGCGGCCAGCGACGGCCCCGCGCCGTCTCCACAATCCGCCCCGCTGCGACACGAATCCTCGTGCCGCGACGGTCGAAGCGCACGGCGCGGCGACCGATAGAGAAGGGCAGAGTCGGCGCGAGTCGACAAAGCACATCCGGGACACCGCTGACCAAGCGCGAGCCCGGACCGCAGGAGCACAACGGGCCACCAGCCGACGTCTCGGGCGCCGACCTTTCTCTTTCAACTCGTCATCCAGACAGTGAAAGACACCCATGTTCCTCAAGTCATCGTTCCCCTTGGCGCGACAGAGCGGCTTCGTCGCATTCGACGGCGGCGGCGCTACCGAGGCGGACATGCGCCACGACCCGGTCGAGTCACCCGACACCGCCACCACACCGCGGCTCGAACCCGAGCTGCTACGCGCCGCCAAACCGGCAGAGAACGTCGTGCCGGGATGGCGAGAGGCCCGGACCTGGCAGCCTTCGACGAGCGTGCTCGTTCGTCGCGTCGAAGCGGCCGCGGTGGTCGCGATCTGCGGCTACTTCGCCCTCGGGGTGATAGGGGTAGCCGGCTGGTTCTGACGGCAGGAACTGAGGCTCTATCCCTGACCGGGCTCGTGGGCGCGGATCGCGCGTTCCATGCGCCGGTCGGGAACGAGCCAGATCAGCGCCGCGAGGACGAAGAAGGCCATGCCGGTCCAGGCCGGCAGGAACCAGGCGCACGCCATGCCCGCGAAGTAGATCGCCGGCGAGATCTTGCCTTTGAGGTCGCTCGCGACCGCCTGGGCCAGCGCGCCCTGCCGGCCGCAGTGGCGAATGATCGACGTCTGCAGGACCGTAAAGGCGATCGCGCACGCTAGCAGGTTGGCGCCGTAGAGCATCGTCGGCCAGCGCGCGAAGTGGTTCTCGCCCATCCAGCCGGTGGTGAACGGCAGCAGCGACAGCCAGAACAGCAGGTGCAGGTTGGCCCACAGCACGGCGCCGTCGATCGACTCCGCGAGCCGGAACATGTGGTGGTGGTTGTTCCAGTAGATGCCGACGTAGACGAAGCTCAGCACGTAGCTCAGGAATACTGGCACGACCGGCAGCAGCGCCGCGAGGTCGGGCTCGTGCGGCACCTTCATCTCGAGCACCAGGATCGTGATGATGACCGCGATCACGCCGTCGCTGAACGCCTCGAGCCGGTTCGTTTCCATGCGTTGATCCTCCGGGGCTAGACCGGTAGCGGAGCCGCAAGCTTGATCTCCTCGAGGCAGATCATCGAGCGCACGTCGTCGATGCCCGGCACTTGCATCAATCTGTCGGTGAGGAAGTTGCTGAGCGATTTGAGATCGGAGGCGACGACCTTGAGCAGGTAGTCGTCCTCGCCCGAGACGCTGTAGCACTCGAGGATTTGGGGGAAGGTTCGGATCTCGGCCTCGATCTCGCGCACGCGCCCGAAATCGTCGCCGCCGATGCTCACGCTCACGTACGCCGTCACGCCGAAGCCGATCGCTTCGGGAGCGACGTCCGCGCGGTAACCACGGATCACGCCTCGCTCTTCGAGCGAGCGAACACGGCGATAGCACTGCGGCGCTGAAAGATGGATGCGCACGGCGAGGTCGACGTTGGAAATCCGGCCTTCGGCCTGGACCACCTCCAGGATCTTGCGGTCGATGGCATCAAGATTGGCGGACATGGATTCCATTAGACTACTTGACGCACGATTCTTGCGTGAATATGCGGCACGACGCAAGAAGCAGAAAGCACATTGCGCCCGTTTCGCGTCACACTGAGCGTTCTACGACGGAGCCGACGATGCCCAGCATCCTTCTCAAGGCCGCCTTGCCAGCCGCCCTCGCCCGTGACGCCGCACCCGCCGACCTGGAGCGTCGCTACGGCGCCGCAAACTACCACCCGCTGGCCGTGACGCTGCAGCGCGGCGCTGGTGTCTGGCTGTTCGACGGCGATGGCCGCCGTTACCTCGACATGATGTCGGCGTACTCGGCGGTGAGCTTCGGCCACGGCCATCCGACCCTGGTTCGCGTTCTCGGCGAGCAGGCAGCGCGGCTGGCGGTGACGAGCCGTGCCTTCCACAGCGACCAGCTTGGCCCGTTCCTGCGCGCCGTCTGCGAAGCGACCGGGATGGCCAAGGCGCTGCCCATGAACACCGGCGCCGAGGCGGTCGAGACGGCGGTCAAGGCGGCGCGCAAGTGGGGCTACAAGGTCAAGGGCATCGCCGACGGGCGCGCCGAGATCATCGTCGCCGAGGGCAACTTCGCCGGCCGGACGACGACGATCGTCGGCTTCTCGAGCGAGGCGCAATACCGCGACGGCTTCGGCCCGTTCGCGCCCGGCTTCATCGGCGTTCCGTTCGGCAACGCCGCGGCGCTCGAGGCGGCGATCGCGCCGAACACCGCCGCCTTCCTGGTCGAGCCGATCCAGGGCGAGGCCGGCATCATCGTCCCGCCCGCCGGCTACCTGGCGCGGGTGCGCGAGATCTGCACGCGGCGCGGCATCCTCCTGATCTGCGACGAGGTCCAGACCGGCCTCGGCCGCACCGGTGCGCTGCTCGCGTGCGACCACGAAGGCATCCGGCCCGATGGTCTGATCCTCGGCAAGGCGCTCGGCGGCGGCTTGCTGCCCGTGAGCGCGTTCCTGGCGACCGAAGAGGTGATGTCGGTTTTCACGCCCGGCGACCACGGCAGCACCTTCGGTGGCAACGCCCTCGCCGCGGCGGTCGGCACGGCCGCGCTCGAGCTGCTGCAGAAGGAGCGGCTGTCCGAGAAGGCACGCGTTCGCGGCGACGAGCTGCTGGCCAGGCTGCGCGCCATCGAACATCCGGCGATCGCCGAAGTGCGCGGCAAGGGCCTGCTGATCGGGGTCGAGATCGATCCGACGTTCGCCAGCGCGCGCCAGGTGTGCGAGGGCCTGCTCGCGCGCGGTGTGCTGAGCAAGGACACCCACGGCACGGTGGTCCGCTTCGCGCCGCCGCTGATCGTCGGGAGCGAGCACACCGATCTCGCCGTCGCCGCGCTCGCCGCGACGCTGATCGCGCTCGAGAAGCGCGTCTGAGCGATCGACGTCAGCGCAGCGCGTGCTGCGCGAAGACGCCGGCGAAGACAGCACAGCCGAGCCAGTGGTTGAGGCGAAAGGCGCGAAAGCAGCCTTCGCGCGTGCGGTCGCGGATCAGCGTGAAGTGCCAGCAAGCGATCAGCGCCGCGACCGCGATGCCGGCGTAGTACGGCCAGCCGTAGCCGAGGTTTCTGCCGATCAGCGCCCAGATGGCGAGGAAGGCGGCATAGAACGCCATCACCGCAGCGACGTCGAAGCGGCCGAGCGTGATCGCCGAGGTCTTGATACCGATCCTCAGGTCGTCGTCACGGTCGACCATCGCGTACTCGGTGTCGTAGGCCAGGACCCAGAACAGGTTGCCGTAGAGGAGCCACCAGGCAAGCGGCGGGACGGCGCCGGCGAGCGTCGCCGGCGCCCATGAATCGCCGCCTCGCACCGCGGCGAAGGCCATCGGGATGCCGAAGCTGAAGGCGACGCCGAGGACGGCCTGCGGCATCGCGAAGAAGCGCTTGCTGAACGGATAGACGAGGGTCACGGCGAGCGCGACGACGCTCCAGGCGACGGCGGCGAGGTTGGTCGTGAGGACGAGCGCGAACGCGACCAGCGCGAGCGCAGCGGCGAGCGTCAGCGCCTCGGCGACGCCGACTGCGCCGCTCGTCAGCGGGCGGTTCGCGGTGCGCTTGACGTGGCGGTCGAAGTCGCGGTCGGCGACGTCGTTGGCGGCGCAGCCGGCGCTGCGCATCAGCAGCGTGCCGAGCACGAAGACGATCAGCAGGTGCCAGCCGGGAAAGCCGTCGGCGGCGATCCAGAGCGCCGACAGCGTCGGCCAGAGCAGCAGCAGCGTTCCGGCCGGCCGGTTCCAGCGGATCAGGTCCAGGTAAAGCGCCAGACGGCCTCGTCCGGAGGCTGCCGTCACATCCATTTACGACTCGCGGGCGAGAGTCCCGGCCGGAGTCGTGTGAAGGTGCGCAAAGTCGCCGTTGCCGATGCGGCCGCAGTCCGCGCCGCAGGCCGGCGGGGCGTTACCTTGACATCCCCGAACCAGGAGCCATTCATGAAGACCATTCTCGCGCTCGTCCTCGCCGCCGGCGCCATCGGCACCGCGACGGCCCAGACCAGCGTCTCGATCGGCATCAACCAGCCGGGGATCTACGGTCGCATCAACATCGGCGACGTGCCGCGCCCGGCGCTGGTACTGCCGCAGCCGGTGATCATCGCGCCACCCGCTTATCACGTCGTCGAGCGCCGGCCGATCTATCTCTACGTGCCGCCGGCGCACCAGCAGAACTGGCGTCGCTACTGCGGCCAGTACAGCGCCTGCGGCCAGCCGGTCTACTTCGTTCGCGACGACTGGGTGCGCCAGCGCTACGAGCACGAGCACCCGGGCTGGAACAATGGCCATGGCCACAGCCAAGGTCACGGCAAAGGCCACGACAAGCACGACGACCACGACCACGGCAACGGTCACGGTCACGACAAGGGCAAGCACTGAGGCTTGACGCGCGACCGCGAGCCGGCGTCGGGCCTGCGCTGAGGCGGGGCGGCCTGCCCGCCGGTTGTCAGCCTTCGAGCTGCTTCTGGAACACCAGCCCGGCGTGCTCGCGCAGCGCGTGAAAGCGAATCTTCGGCCAGTTGCTTTCGATCGCGCGCAGCTCGGGCGCGTATTCGACCAGCACCGTCGGCGCGTCGACCGCGTCGTAGGCGACGCGATGCTGGTTGGCGTCGATGAAGCGTTGCAGCTCGCGCTCGCCGCCATCGGCCGGATCGCACGTGACCCAGCGCGCCACCTGGAACCGGCTCGGCAGGATCCGCGCCTTGACACCGTACTCGTGCTCGAGCCGGTGCGCGACGACCTCGAACTGGAGCTGACCGACCGCTCCCAGCAAGAGCACCGAGCCGGCGACTGGCCGGAAGACCTGGATCGCGCCCTCCTCGCCGAGCTGCGTCAGGCCGGCTCGCAGCTGCTTGGTGCGCAGCGGGTCGGCGACTTCCACTGAACGAAACATCTCCGGCGCGAAGAACGGCAGGCCGGTGAACTGCAGCGCCTCGCCTTCCGTCAGCGTGTCACCGAGCTGCAGCACGCCGTGGTTCGGAATGCCGATGATGTCGCCGGCGTAGGCCTCGTCGAGCAGCTCGCGTCGCTGCGACAGGAAGCTCACCACCGTGTTCGGTCTGAGCTCCTTGCCGGAGCGGACGACCTTCAGCCGCATGCCGCGTTCGAAATGGCCGGAGGCGACGCGGACGAAGGCGATCCGGTCGCGGTGCGCCGGGTCCATGTTGGCCTGGATCTTGAATACGACGCCGCTGAACTTCGCTTCGTCGGGAGCGACCGTGCGCTGGATCGCGACGCGATCGCCTGGCGGCGGCGCGAGGTCGACGAGCGCGTCGAGCACTTCGCGGACGCCGAAGTTGTTGATCGCCGAGCCGAAGAACATCGGCGTCTGCCGGCCGGCGAGAAACGCTTCCTCGTCGAACTCGGGCGCGGCGTCGCGCAGCAGGTCGATGTCGTTCTTGGCGTGCACGTACTCCTCGCCGAAGCGCTCGGCGTAGGCCGGGTTGTCGATGCCGGCAAGGATCTCGTCGTCGTTTCCCTTGCGGTCCTCGCCCGGCGCGAACACGCGCATCTGCGTCGCGCGCAGGTCCATGACGCCGTGGAAGCGCTTGCCCATGCCGACCGGCCACGTGAACGGCACGACGCTCATGCCGAGCTCGCGCTCGATCTCGTCCATCAGGGCGAGCGGCTCCTGCACCTCGCGGTCCATCTTGTTGACGAAGGTCAGGATCGGCGTGTTGCGGGCGCGGCAGACCTGCAGCAGGCGGCGCGTCTGCGGCTCGACCCCGTTGGCGGCGTCGATCACCATCAGCGCCGCGTCGACGGCGGTCAGCACGCGATAGGTGTCCTCCGAGAAGTCCTGGTGGCCGGGCGTGTCGAGCAGGTTGATGACCGCGCCACGGTATTCCATCTGCATCACCGACGAGGCGACCGAGATGCCGCGCTGCTTCTCGATCTCCATCCAGTCGGAGGTCGCATGGCGCGACGCCTTCCTCGCCTTGACCGAACCGGCGATCTGGATCGCACCGGAGAAGAGGAGGAGCTTTTCCGTCAGCGTCGTCTTGCCGGCGTCGGGGTGGGAAATGATGGCGAAGGTGCGGCGGCGCCGCACCTCGGGGCTGAGGTCGTTCATGGGGCGGCAAGTATCGCCAGAAAGTCGGGCCTTGCCGGCCCGCCGGTGATGTGAATCGGAACCGGGCCCGGCGAATGCCCTTGCGGCGACGCCATGACCGCCAGCCCCAAGAAGACCTTGCACCAGCTCGAGAAGGCGCCTCCGGGAGAGCGCTTCCAGCGGCTCTACCGGCAGCGCCAGAAGTCGCGCCATGCCAAGGGAATGAACGTCGCCTTCAACGTCGGCGGCCTCGTCGTCATCGGTATCGGCGTGGTGACCTACCCGATCCCGGTGATCCCGAGCGAGATCGTGATCCTGCTCGGCCTGGCGCTGATCTCGCAAGGGTCGGAGCGCGGCGCCAGGCTTCTCGATGGCACCGAAGTTCGTCTGCGCCGCTGGTTCGCACCGGCGATCAAGCTGTGGCGGCGTCTGCCCAAATGGGCCCGTCGTACCCTCGCCGTCGTCTGGGTGATCGCCGTCTCCGGCCTCAGCTACTGGGCATATCGCGCGCTCGCCGACTAGCGATGTCGTCGCCGGCCGGCGGGCTCCGGCACACTTCGTGCAGTACACGCATCGGTATACCAGGACGCACCAGACCGTTGCATGGCCGATTCGACGCTGCTCACGATTGACGACTGGATCGACTCGTCGAGCCGCGAGGGGTCGCCGCGAGAGGCGCTGCTCTCGCTGCAGCGGCGCCTCGAGACCGAGAGCCCGCCGGGGCTGTGGATCACGCTCGTCGACCGGGCGGGCATCGAGAGCCAGGTCGCGGCGCTCGAGGCGCGCGCCGTGCGCTGCACCGACGCGGGCACTGTCGCTCGCACGATGCCCCTCTTCGGCGTTCCATTCGCGGTCAAGGACAACATCGACGTCGCCGGACTGGCGACGACGGCCGCCTGCCCGGCGTTCCGCTACGTCGCCGCGGCGCACGCCCATGCGGTCGAGAAGCTGATCGACGCCGGCGCCGTCTGCGTCGGCAAGACCAACCTCGACCAGTTCGCGACCGGCCTCGTCGGCACGCGTTCGCCCTACGGGCGGCCGAGCAGCGTCTTCGCCGCCGATCGGATCAGTGGCGGATCGAGCTCGGGCTCGGCGCTCGTCGTTGCCCGGGGCGACGTGCCGTTCTCGCTCGGCACCGACACCGCCGGCTCGGGCCGGATCCCGGCGGCGTTCAACAACATCGTCGGCCTGAAGCCGACGCCGGGGCGTGTCAGCACGCGCGGAGTCGTGCCGGCGTGCCGCAGCATCGACTGCGTCTCGATCTTCGCTCTAGATGTCGGCGACGCGGCGCGCGTCCTGGCGCTCGTCGAAGGCAGCGACGCCGCCGATCCCTACAGCGATTTCGCCCCCGGGCCCGCGCATGGCCGGGCCGCGCTGCGCGTCGGCATCCCGACGCAGGCGATCTTCGACGGCGACGCTGGCTACGGGCCGGCGTACGAGCGCGCCGTCGCGGCGCTGCGCGAGCTCGGCCACGAGGCCGTGCCGATCGACTTCGCGCCGCTCCATGCGATCGCCGAGCAGCTCTACTCGGGCCCGTGGCTGGCCGAGCGACACGCCGTTGTCGAGACGCTGCTCGAGCGCGATCCCGGGGCGATCGAGCCGACCGTGCGCGCAGTCATCGGCGCCGCGCGGGAGATGACCGCGACCGACGCCTTTCGCGGCCTGTATGCCTTGCGCGCGGCGCAGCGCGAGACCCGAGCGATCTGGGATCGGGTCGACGTGCTGATGACGCCGAGCGCCGCGGGCCATCCGCGCCACGACGACGTCGATGCCGATCCGATCGGCGCCAATGCCCGGCTCGGCCGGTACACCAACTTCGTCAATCTGCTCGGCTGGTGCGCGCTGGCGCTGCCGGCGAGCTTCGCCGGCAGCGGCCTGCCGTTCGGCGTGACCTTCATCGCGCCGCGCGGCCACGACGTGGCACTGGCGAGGTTCGGCATGCGCTGGCAGGCCGATGTCGACCTGCCGCTCGGCGCGACGACGCGCAGGCTCGCTTCGGCCGCGGCCGGTGAGCTCGACGCGCAGGCGTGGCCAGCGAGCGAGGACACGCTGGCGCTCGTCGTCGTCGGCGCGCACCTGCGCGGCCTGCCGCTCAACCCGCAGCTGCTCGCGCTCGGGGCCCACTTCTGCGCGGCGACGCACACGGCGCCGCGCTATCGGTTGTTCGCGCTGCCCGACACGACGCCGCCCAAGCCTGGACTCGTGCGTGTCGGCGAGGGCGGCGCGTCGATCGAGGTCGAGGTGTGGGCGCTGCCGAGTGCGCGGGTTGGCGCCTTTCTTGCGTCCATCGCCGCGCCGCTCGGAATCGGATCGATCGAGCTGCTCGACGGACGCCGCGTGCACGGCTTCCTGTGCGAATCGCATGCGCTCGCAGGCGCACGCGACATCACGGTGCACGGCGGCTGGCGCGCCTATCTGGCCAGCCTCGCTTCTTCCGCCGGGGCCGCGCACGACGCGTGACCGGAGCCCGAACCTCTGCCTCGAAAGGAACCGTCATGAAAGCGCTCCTCGTCACACGCCGCGATGGCATCGCCCCGCTGGCCGATCGGCGCCGGCGCGCGCTCGTCATCGGCGCCGGCGCAGGCAGCGCGCTCGCCGCACTCGGCGTGCCGCGCCTCGGCCGCGCCCAGTCGGCACCGAAGATCAGGATCGGCTTCTGGCCGGTCGCGGCCGGTCTGCCGTTCTTCGCCGCGGTCGAGAAAGGCTACTTCAAGGAAGCCGGGCTGGAGGTCGAGCCACTCAAGTTCGCCGGCGCGCAGCAGGTGATGGAAGCGATGCTTTCCGGCCGCTCCGACGGCAGCGCGAACGGCACCGGGTCGGCGAACCTCGCGATCGGCGAGATTGCGCAGCCCGGACTGTTCAAGATCTTCGCGACCAATCCCAGCAACGCGAAGTACGTGCTCGAGGAATTCCTCGTCCCGAAGGACAGCGCGGTCAAGACGATGGCCGACCTCAAGGGCAAGCGCGTCGCCTCGGGCCCCGGCATCCAGAACGTGACGCTCGCGAAAACGATGCTCGAGCGATCCGGCGCCGGCGCGATGACCGTCACCGAACTGCCGATCGGCCAGCACGTCGCGGCGATCGCCGCCGGCCAGATCGACGCCGTCTACACGCTCGAGCCGACCGGCACCGTCGGCCGCTTGAACGGCACCACGCGCGTGCTCGAGGCAGGCGTCGTCGCTCACTACATCCTCGGTGATCCGCAGGCGCCGTGGCACGGCGGCTCGGCCAGCCTGACGACCGAGTTCATCAAGAAGTACCCGGCCGAGACCAAGAAATTCATCGCCGCGTATGCGCGCGGCATCGAGCTCGTGCGAACCAAGCCCGACGAGGCGCGCCAGTTCATGAAGGGCTACACCGCGATCGAAGGACCGCTCACCGCCGAGGTGCCGCTGGCGTCCTACATGCTCTACAACGAGTTCAAGGCGAGCGACGTCGCCTACTTCCAGAAGTTCTACGACCTGTTCTCCGACAAGGGCATCTTCGAGAAGCGCGTCGTCGTCGAGCCGATGCTCTTCAAGAGCTGATCATGGCCGATGCCGCCTCCTCCACCACGGTTCCGCTCGCCGCGCCCTGGAGCGCGCCGAGCGATGTCGCCGCCGCGGCGCCGAAGCGCTTCGACTGGCAGCGCCTGCTGCCGGTCGTCGGGCCGCTGATCCTGTTCGTCGCCTGGGATCTCGTCGTGCGGCTCGGGTTCATCAAGCCGATCCTCTTGCCGACACCGGCGGCGACGCTCGGCGCGCTCTTCAGCGGCCTGGCCGGCGGCCCTCTTCTGACTGATTTCGCCGTCACCGTGCTGCGCACGCTCGAGGCGTTCCTGATCGCCGCGGTGATCGGCGTCCCGCTGGGCGTCGTCCTCGGCAGCAACGAGAAGGCCTATCGCAGCGTCGAGTTCCTGATCGACTTCTTCCGCTCGACGCCGTCGTCGGCGCTGATTCCGCTGTTCCTGCTGATCTTCGGCGTCTCCGACATCAACAAGGTCGCGATCGCGGCGTTCGGCGCGCTCCTGATCGTCGTCTTCAACAGCGCCTACGGAGTGATCAATGCGAGGAAGCAGCGCGTCATGGCGGCGCGCGTGATGGGCGCCTCGCGTGGCCAGGTGTTCAAGGACGTGCTGATCTGGGAGAGCCTGCAGCCGACCTTCGTCGGCCTGCGCTCCGCCGTCTCGATGGCGCTCGTCATCGTCATCGTCGCCGAGATGTTCATCGGCTCCGACAGCGGCCTCGGCCACCGCATCATCGATGCGCAGCAGGTGCTCAACGTCAAGAGCATGTACGCGGCGATCCTAGCCGCCGGGGCGCTCGGCTATGCGCTCAACGTGCTGTTCCTCGTTGCCGAGCGCAAGATCGTCCACTGGAGCGGTCGATGAGCGAAGTCCTCAACGCGCCGGTCGTCGCCGACGTCCCCCTGCGGCCGTTCGAGCCGGGCCCGGCGGGGACGCACATCACCATCCGCGGCCTCACCAAGTATTTCGCCGGCTGGCCGCTCTACGAGGACTTCGACCTCGACATCCCGAAGGGCCGGATCGTCTCGGTGTTCGGGCCGAACGGCTGCGGCAAGTCGACGCTCATCAACATGATCGCCGGCCTGATCCCGATCGATTCGGGCCAGATCCTGTTTGACGGCAAGTCGCTCGCCGACACCAAGATCGGCTACGTGTTCCAGAACTACCGTGAGGCGATGTTCCCGTGGATGCGGACGATCGACAACATCGCCTATCCGCTCAAGCTGGAGGGCCGCTCGAAGGCCGAGGTCGATCGCCGCATGGCCGAGCTCGTCGCCTCGTTTGACGTCAAATTCGACCTGCACCGCTATCCCTACGAGCTCTCGGGCGGCCAGCAGCAGACGGCCTCGATCATGCGCGCACTCGCGCCGGGACCCGAGGTGCTCTTTCTCGACGAGCCGTTCTCCGCGCTCGATTTCGAGATGACGCTCTTCATTCGCGAGAAGCTTCAGGAAGTATTCATGGAGACCGGCACGACGATGCTGCTCGTCTCGCACGACCTGGAGGAGGCGGTCTACCTCGCCGACCAAGTGCTGCTGCTGACCAAGCGGCCGACGCGCGTCGCCGAGATCCTGCCCTACGCCGACCCACGCCCGCGCACCGTCGCGACGCTCTCGGAGGCCAGCTTCATCGCCGCCAAGAAGAAGAGCCTCGAGATCTTCCAGCGCGAAGTGCGGCGCTGACGGCCGGCGGAGGCGAAGATCGGCGGCATGGATCGCGAACGCATCGAGGCCTACGTCGACGCCGCCGCGGCCGCGCTCGACCTGCCGCTCGCTCCGGCCCATCGGCCCGGCGTGCTGGCGTACTTCGCGCTCGCGGCCGAGCTCGCCGAGGCGCTGGCAGGCGCGCCGCTCGGCATCGGCGACGATCCCGCGCCGGTGTTCACGCCGATCGCGCCCGACGATCCGCCCGAAGCCGGCAGCGCTTCTTCGCGATGAGGGCGGGCGAGCTCCTGGTCGGGACTGCCGGTGCCATCGCCGCGGCGGTGCAGGCGCGCACGATCAGCGCCGCGGCGATGGTCGATGCGAGCCTGGCGCGGATCGGCGCCATCGATCCGGCGGTCAACGCCTTCACCGACGTGGTCGCCGAGCGCGCTCGAGCGCGGGCCGCGGCGCTCGACAAGCGCCTCGCCGAAGGCGATGAAGGAAGCGCTGCGCTGCCGCTCGCCGGCGTGCCGTTCGCGGTCAAGAACCTGTTCGACGTCGCCGGCCTGACGACGCGCGCCGGATCGAAGATCGAGCGCGAGAAGGCGCCTGCCTCAGTCGACGCGCCGCTCGTCGCGCGTCTCGAGCGCGCCGGAGCGGTGCTCGTCGGCGGCCTCAACATGGACGAATACGCCTATGGCTTCACGACCGAGAACTCGCACGACGGGCCGACGCGCAATCCGCACGACCTCGCGCGCGTCGCCGGCGGCTCGTCGGGCGGCTCGGCCGCCGCAGTCGCGGCCGGCGAGGTGCCGGTCAGCCTGGGCTCCGACACCAACGGCTCGATCCGGGTGCCGTCCTCGCTCTGCGGCGTCTTCGGCCTGAAGCCGACCTACGGCCGACTGCCGAGGAACGGCAGCTATCCCTTCGTCGCCAGCCTCGATCACCTCGGCCCATTCGCGCGCTCGGCGCACGATCTCGCGCTCGTCTACGACGCGATCCAGGGCTTCGACCGGGCCGATCCGGCGTGCGTCGAGCGCGGCCTGGAGGCCACCGCGGCGACGATCGGCGAGCCGGTCGACGGCCTGCGCATCGCCGTGCTCGGCGGCTGGTTCCGCGAGCTCGCCGATGGCTCGGCGCGCGCGGCGGTCGACTGCGTTGCGACCGCGCTGCGCGCCCATCGCGAGGTCGAGCTGCCCCGGGTCGAGAGCGCGCGCGCCGCCGCTTTCCTGATCAGCAACGCCGAGGGCGCCGCCCTTCATCTCGCCGACCTGCGTTCGCGGGCCGGCGACTTCGAGCCGCTGTCGCGCGACCGCTTTCTGGCCGGCGCGCTGCTGCCGGCGGCCTGGATCGTCCAGGCGCAGCGCCTGCGTCGCTGGTTCGCGCTTCGTGTCGCCGAGATCCTGCGCGAGGTCGACGTCCTGATCGCGCCGGCGACGCCGTGCGTCGCACCGACGATCGGCAGCGAGACGATCGAGATCCACGGCCGGCGCCTGCCGGCGCGGCCGAGCCTCGGCCTGCT
>Ga0070670_100001970_pt1 | contig 16800 bp, 15 predicted proteins | sample KBSS63metaG_FD_64665 | JGI IMG/M metagenome (GOLD analysis project Ga0070670, IMG submission 64665) | Switchgrass rhizosphere microbial communities from Kellogg Biological Station, Michigan, USA - KBS S6-3 metaG | ecosystem: Host-associated > Plants > Roots > Rhizosphere > Soil ... | reverse complement strand
GCTCTAAGCAACCTAACGGATGAACGATCTGCTGCACCCTTGCTCCAATCGTTTCCGATTGGCACAACTGATAAACACTTTCTAACTGGCTTGCGGTTAACATACAAGCGGGTGGGTGTTTCCTGCTCCTCACTCGACGATATCGGAGTTGGCGACCCACCCGCCACCGCGTGGTGGTACTGACCTCACATCGCTGAAGGCAGCTTGAATTTACAGTTTTTCGTTGTCACGAATCAGCCGCAAACAAGTTTGTTGACAGTAAATTAACCCGCATGTTTAAATCAATTTCTGCCGACCTTAAGTAGTAATTTAGCAATAACACTCCGTTGAACTTGAGCGCGGTCACGCGAATCGAGATCGCACTTCTAGTCAGAGTGTGATTAGCGCAAGTGACAAGCTGATGCCGGACGAAAAGGACAAGCCTGAGCAACCAGCCGCTGACGTTCCTGGCGTAGTCGTGCCCGCCGAGACGAGCGGTACGCCGCCGCCTTCGGCTATTCCCGACGCGGGCGAAGCTGCCGGAGCCGACGCGGAAAAAGCGGCGATGGTGGAACAGGCGAAGTCGCGGGTTGCCGCCGTCAAGGATTCGCTCGCACAAAAGCCGCCTGCCGACGCCAAGGCTCCATCTCCGGGCGCGCCGGCTGGAGCTCCAAAGCCGCCGGTTAAGAAGAAAGAAGAAGGCCCGAAACCGGTCGATGCGTCAAACGATCCGTTGGTAAAAAAACTCAAAACGAAATTTGACGGAGCCATCCTCGAGGCTTCCACGTTTCTTAATCAAACCTCGATCAACGTCTCTCGTGACCGCATAGTCGAGCTTTGTACTTTTTTGCGAGACAGCGAGGAGCTGCGATTCAACTACCTTTCAGATCTGACGTGCGTGCACTACCCGATGCGCGCCGACGCGCCGCTCGAAGTTGTTTACAACCTGTATTCGATTCCGCGCAATGAGCGCCTGCGTTTGAAGGTTTCATTAGCGGAAGGAGCAAGCGTTGAAAGCGTCACGGGAGTTTGGCCGACTGCCAACTGGATGGAACGCGAAGTGTTCGATCTCTTCGGAGTGACGTTTACAAATCATCCCGACCTGAGACGCATACTGCTGCCGCCGGATTGGGAAGGGCATCCCCTGCGCAAGGAGTATCCGCTCGAGTTCATTGAAAATGCCTGGACCCAGAGACACCTTCCCGAGATGACGGACGTGCAGCGCGAACAGCTAGACCAGCGGCGCGCTTATGGCCTGGAGATACTGTCGGTTCCACAAGAGCGCATGATGCGCGAGATTTTGCAGAACGGCAAAGAAGTTATGCCGAAGGATAAGTAAATCGTAAATCGTAAATCGTGAATCGTGAATCGTAAATCGTGAATAGTTGATTACGCTGATCAAAGCTTTGCATCATTAACGGGAGGTCCGGAATCGGCAAGTAGTTTTAACTATTTACGATTCACGATTTACGATTTACGAGCATTCCATGACCCCTAAAGAGATTGCTGCCCAGTATGAAGCCAAAGTATTCGACGCTCCGGAAGCGGCGAAAGTGGCAGGCTTCGTTTTGACGGAGACGATGGAGCCGCGTAACGTCTGGAACAAAGCAAGCGCGGCGTTAGCTATTGTTACGCAGTTGGCCAAACGACGAGAGAGCGGTGAAGCGAAAGAGATTGGTTTGATTATTGAGCCATGGAGCGTGACCGGTTGTTACGTTCCAGCGGAACCCGAACCCGCGGCGGCGTAAAAACAGTGACCAGTGACCGGTGGCCAGGTGGCCAGTGAGTCACACCTGGGGGCGGATGACGGACCCACGGCTTCACTTGACGACGGACCACGCACCACTGACCACTGACCACTGACCACTGCTATGCACCAGGTAGAGATCGCCACCACCCGAGAGACGCTGCTCGACAGCCCTGAGATGGTCCTGAACATGGGCCCGCAGCATCCGTCGACCCACGGCGTGCTGCGCGTAATTCTCAAGCTCGACGGCGAAACCGTGATGGATCTCGATTGCGATATCGGCTATCTCCATCGCGGCATGGAAAAGATCGCCGAGAACCGCATGTACACCATGATCGCTCCCTATTGGGATCGGCTTGATTACATTGCCGCCGTTTCCAACGGTCTGGTTTGGGTAGAGACGGTCGAACAGATGATGGGCCTGGTGGTGCCGCCACGCGCTCACTACATCCGCACGATTCTCACTGAACTCAATCGCATCGCTTCTCATCTGCTCTGGCTGGCAACGCACGCGCTCGACATCGGCGCGGTGACGGTTCTGCTTTGGGCCCTGCGCGAACGAGAAGAAATACTCAAGATTTTTGAACGACAGTTTGGCGCGCGTCTTACCTGTCATGCGTGGCGCGTCGGCGGTATGCCCAACGATGTCTACGATGATTTCGACGCGGACGTGCGGCGCTTCGTCAGTAATTTTCCCAAGCGACTTGACGAGTATGAAACGGTGTTGTCGGAGAATCGCATCTGGCTAAGCCGCACGGTTGGCATCGGTGTGATTTCAGCGGAAGATGCAGTGGCGATCGGATTGTCGGGGCCGGCCCTGCGCGGCTCGGGCGTAGCCTGGGACGTGCGCAAGGCACGGCCTTATGCCGCTTACGCGGATATGGATTTCGATATTCCGTTGGGCGAGAACGGTGATACTTACGATCGTTATCTGGTGCGGCTCGAAGAAATGAGACAGGCGCGGCGGATCGTCGTTCAAGCCCTCGACAAACTGCCGGATGGTCCAGTCAACGCGAAGTTGCCTAAGATAGTGAAACCGCCGGCAGGGGATTACTATCATTCGATTGAAGGACCGAAGGGCGAGATTGGTTGTTACCTCGTTTCGGATGGCACGGCTCAGCCGTGGCGCGTGCGCGTGCGACCGCCGTCTTTGATCAATCTTCAGGCGTTGAAAAAACTTTGTCTGGGCCATTTGGTGGCGGACGTGGTGGCAATCATCGGCACGCTCGACATCGTGTTAGGCGAGATCGATCGGTAATGAATAGTCTCCTCTGTGCGATCTTTATGCCCTCTGTGTCTCTGTGGTGAGTTGTTCGTCGCTGATTCACCACAGAGACACAGAGAACACAGAGGACGCACAGAGAAAATGCAGAGGACGTTTACTTGTTTCTCTTCGCGCCAATTAACTTCATCGATCAACTGCTGCTGAGATATTTCAGCGCGGACACGATCAATCATTTCATCTGGCCCTTCATTCAGATCGGCCTGGTAGTAACGCTCGTCGCCGGTTGGGTCGCCTACGCCACTTATCTCGAACGAAAGATTTCCGCCTTCATGCAGGCGCGGCTTGGTCCCATGCGCGTTGGCCCCTGGGGATTGCTGCAGCCGATTGCCGACGGCATCAAGCTCTTAACCAAGGAAGATTTCGTCCCAGAGAAAGCCGACCGCTGGATTTTCTTTTTCGCGCCTTACATCGCCGTCGCGGCGGCTTTCATTACTTTCTCCGTCATTCCATTCGGGCCGGACTGGGCCGTCATTACCGACATCAACATCGGTTTGTTGTTTGTGCTGGCCGTTTCGAGCGTCGGCGTGTTGGCCTTGATTCTGGCGGGTTGGTCGTCGAACTCGAAATACTCGCTGCTCGGCGCACTGCGTTCGAGCGCGCAAATGATCTCTTACGAAGTAGCGATGGGACTGTCGCTGATCGGCGCGCTGATGTTTGCCCGCACGCTGTCGCTGTCCGGAATTGTCGGCGCCCAGGAAGGCGACTCGGTTTGGTATCTCGTTTACCAGCCGCTCGGGTTTCTGATCTTTCTGGTCAGCGGCATCGCCGAAAATAATCGCGCGCCATTTGATTTGCCTGAAGCCGAGTCGGAGCTGGTGGCCGGCTTCCACACCGAATATTCAGGATTTCGTTGGTCGCTGTTCTTCATGGCGGAATACGCGGCGATGGTTATCGTCTCCGCGGTTGCGGTGACGGTCTATCTGGGCGGCTGGTATTTTCCTTTCGTTTACCGGCTGACCGAAGCGAAGGGCCATCACGACCTCTATGTTATAGTCAGCCTCCTGATCTTTTTGGCGAAGCTTGGCGCGATTCTCTATTTGTATTTTTGGCTGCGCTGGACGCTGCCGCGCTTTCGCTACGATCAATTGATGGACATCGGTTGGAAATGGTTGATACCGTCGGCGCTGATCAATATCACGCTTTCCGCTCTTTCGATTTTTGTGGTCCAGGCGCTTGACGGCTGGCGAGGGATTCGAACGGTGCAATCGCTCGGGAACGGCGTGGACCTAACGGCGACCGGCAAAGGAATCATGATCTTCATGGGCTTGCTCGGGTTGGGCCTTGCTGGATTGTTACTGGCGAGGATCAACTGGCGTTCGCGCGATTTCAACCTGAAGAGCCAGCGGCGCAACATCAAACTCGTTAACGTGCCGCAGGGGAAGCCGGCGGTGGCTGTCGTGGCGCCTGCGGAATGAACCGCGAAAGCGAAGGAACCGCCAAGACGCCAAGGCCGCCAAGAAAAGCTCTGAAGAGATTAAACTAAGATTTGAACCTTAACTGACTTGGCGCTCTTGGCGGTTTATCAAATCGGCAATCGGAAATAATAAGATGCCTTTAGTAAAAGTTCCCAAGCCTAAGTTCATCGAAAAGCTGCAACGCTTTTTCCTCGTCGATCTTTTGAAGGGCCTGCAGCTGACGCTGAAGTACAACGTGGGCGCGCTCACGGACAAAGATTCGGTGGCCGGCAAGGGCATTTACACGGAGCAGTATCCAAAAGTGCGACCGGACGTGGCGCCGCGCTTTCATGGCGCGCCGCGGCTGAACATGGATCCGGAAACTCACGACACGCTTTGCATTGCCTGCAACCTCTGCGCGATCGCTTGTCCCGAAGACTGCATCGACGTGTTGGCAATGGACGTCGAGATAATAGTTGCCGGCAAGCCGCGCAAGAAGAAGGTGCTGGACGAGTTTATCTTTGACACGTCGCGCTGCATGTTTTGCGCGCTGTGCCAGGAGGCCTGTCCCACGTCTTGTTTGGAACTAACGCAGGATTTTGAGCTGGCAACGTACTCGCGCGCCGGCTTCGTCTGGAATCGCGAGATGCTCGAGCAGGGCCGCGAGACCGTCAAGTACACGAAGTAATTTTAGCCGCGGATGAACGCGGATTAGACGAATCTGAAAAATGCGCCTTACGTTGTTGAAAGTTTTTTGATCTGATCCGCGTTTATCCGCGTAGACCCGCGGCAAATTTATTTCGCTTGGCCTGTTGGCGGTTTGATTTAGTTCAGTCTGCAATCGGAAATCATAAATGGTTCTTTCTGGTTGGGAAGCAGTCTTCTTCTGGGTTTTCTCCATCGCGGCCATCTTCGCGGGTCTTTTGACTGTGATGGCCCGCAACACCATTCACAGCGCCCTCTTCCTGATTTCGTCACTCGTCTCCGTCGCCGCTCTATTCATCCTGCTGCAGGCTGAGTTTATTGCCGGCGTGCAGATTCTGGTTTACGTCGGGGGCGTGATGGTCTTGTTCCTGTTCGTGATCATGCTGGTTAACGTCGGCTCGGAAGAACGCGGCCGCGAAGAGATTTTCAACCGGCCGCGCCAGGTCACCACCAGCGTTATCTTTTGCGCCCTGTTGGTTGCCGGGCTCATCTATGCGGTCAATCAGGGTTACGAGGGTTTGCAAAAACAAGACAGAACGAAACTCGCCCTGGCGGCGAGCGAAGTGCAGCAACGCGATGCCGCCTTCAACCAATCCGCGGCCGGCACTTCGCGAATCACCAACGACACTGGACGCATCGGCGGAAATCTTTATCGCTATGGCTCGTTGCCGTTTGAAATAGCGAGCGTGCTGTTGTTGGTAGCCATCGTTGGCTCCGTGATGCTCGCACGCACGCTCAAGCAGGAGGCCTCGGTGGACGACGTCGATCCGGACGTCTTGCAAAAAGAAGCTGCGAGCGATCCGGAGTTGATTGAGATTAATCCTGAACCGATAACTTAACTCGACATGCAAACTCTTCTGCTCAATTTGTTGACGCCCATATTCGCCTTGTTGCAGGAGGAGAGCGCCAGCCGTTTTGCCGTGGCGTGGCAAAAAGCACAGCACCCCGACCTCTCGAAATTTCTAACCATCGGCGCGCTGCTGTTTATTATCGGCGTCGCCGGGGTACTGACGCGGCGCAACATCATCGTCATCTTCATGTCGATCGAATTGATTCTCAACGCCGCGAATCTGAACTTCATCGCCATGTCGCGCTACCTGCAGGACACGGGCAACGTGAATGCAGTCGCGGGACAAATCTTTACCGTGTTCGTGATTGTAGTTGCCGCTGCGGAGGCAGCCATCGGTTTGGGAATTGTCATCGCGCTGTATCGCAACAAGGAAACGATCTGGGTGGATGAGATTGATATTTTGAAATGGTAGTTCCGAGTTTCGAGTTCCGGGTTTCGAGTTGGCTTAGCACTCGGAACCCGGAACTCGGAACTCGGAACTCGGAACTTATGTATCGTTACATCTGGCTAGTTCCACTTTTGCCTCTCGCCGGTGCGGCCATCAACGGTCTCCTCGGCAGGAAGTTTCGTTTTTCGGAGAAGCTCGTCGGCGGCATCGCCGTCGGGTCGATTGCACTTGCGTTCCTCATCACCGTTGCCGCCGTTTATTCCTATGCGTTCAGCAGCAACGCCCTCTGGCCGCAGACCTACGTCACTAGCCAGGACGGCGCTTTCAAGTTTGACTGGATTCCCGGCGGGGCCGTGCGACTGACGCAAGGTTCGGCGGAACGAATGTCCATTAAGGCGACCGAAGAAGGTGAACGCAAGCTCGCGCAGATACCTCCCTCAGAAAGAACCAACCCGCAATTAGTCGGCGTGGCAGTTGTCGACGAGGGACAGCCTGGCTCGGTTCTGAATGTCGAATGGAGTTATCAGCTCGATGCCTTGTCGTCGATCTTCATGCTGATCGTGACCGGCGTCGGCCTTTGCATCTTCGTCTTTGCCACCGGCTACATGCACGGCGATGCAGGCTTCTATCGCTTCTTCGCCTACATGGGCCTGTTCATGTTTTCGATGCTGGTGCTGGTGATGGGCTCGAACTTCCTGATGATGTTTGTCGGTTGGGAAGGCGTCGGGCTGTGTTCCTATCTGCTGATTGGCTACTACTTCGATCGACAGGAAGCCGCTAACGCGTCGCGCAAGGCGTTTATCACGAATCGCATCGGGGACTTCGGGTTCGCGCTCGCAATCTTCGGAGTAATCGCCACCTTCGGCACGGCGCAGTATGCGGACGTGTTTGCGCAGGCCCGCAATTATCCGCTCGAACCGTTGGGACACTGGGGACTTCTGTCTTGGATTGCGCTCGGACTTTTCATCGGCGCCTGTGGTAAGTCGGCCCAGCTGCCGCTGCACGTCTGGCTGCCGGACGCGATGGCTGGCCCAACTCCGGTCTCGGCGCTGATCCACGCAGCGACGATGGTCACGGCCGGGCTTTACATGGTGACGCGCACAAACGTCATTTTCCAGCATTCGCAGACGATGATGATGGTGGTCGCAATCGTTGGCGCCGCCACCGCGTTGTTCGCAGCGACAATTGGCATCACGCAAAACGACATCAAGAAGGTGCTGGCGTATTCAACAGTGTCGCAGCTCGGTTTCATGTTTATGGCCTGCGGTGTCGGCGCGTTTGTGATCGGAATCTTTCACGTGATGACTCACGCCTTCTTCAAAGCGCTGATGTTTTTGGGCGCCGGCAGCGTCATCCATGGCATGCATCACGAGCAGGACATGCGGCGAATGGGCGGCCTCAGGAAATACATGCCCTACACCTACCTGACGTTTCTGGCCGGGTGGTTGGCTATCTGCGGCATTATTCCGTTCAGCGGTTTCTGGTCGAAAGATGAAATTCTTTGGAACGCCGCGGCGACCAGGCATATCCCGATTGGCTGGATAATCTGGATCGTCGGCACCATCGCCGCAACCTGCACTGCGTTCTACATGACGCGCCTGGTGGCGATGACTTTCTGGGGCCACGAAAAATTTTTAGGCGGAACCGGGGGCGGGGAAGCGGACGAGGCGCATGCCGCCGCATTCGATAAGGGTCATAGTCGGCACGACGCAGTGATGGCCTCTGCTGGAGATCGGCCGCGTCACGAGCCGGGCGAGCACGTGGGCCAGGTCGCGCATGATGATCATCATGGTGTGCACGTGCCGCATGAATCGCCGCGATCGATGTGGATACCTCTGGCGGTGCTCGCGGTGCTGGCGACCGTCGGCGGCTTCGTTGGTATCACCACCGCTTTCACTGGCGGCAAACACATCGGCGGCCGCGCCAACATCGTAAACTTTCTCGATCCGATCATCTGGAATCCGACGACGCGTTACTTCGGCACGCACGAAGCGTTTGATAGTTACGGCAAGCCGCTGGAAGAAATCCCGGGAGCGCACGCCGTTTTGGGCCGTGAGCCGGCGGAACTCGCCGAAACGCCACCGCCCTACGGCACCGAAGGTTTCAATCTGGCCCACGCGGTTGAGTCGAAGGTACACAGCGAAACTGCAACCGAGTGGGTGTTCATTATTATTTCGCTCGCGGTTGCTGGTCTTGGCATCGCACTTGGCTACCTGTTTTATGTCAAAGACACGCGGCTTCCCGATATTTGGGCGGCGCGGCTGCGCCCGCTCTATCAGGCGAGCTATAACAAATATTGGGTTGACGAAGTTTTCGGCTGGGCCGTGACGCGACGCGTGATGGATGCGGCACGCGGCGTGTTTGCCTTTGACTCGAAGGTGGTGGATGGCGGCGTGAACGGCACTGCCTGGCTGACCAGACTTTCCAGTCGCATCACCGGCGGCACCGATCGCATTCTGGTCGACGGACTTGTCAACGCGGTCGCGGTGTTCATCATGCGTTTGATGTCGCCGCTGTTCCGCGCGGCTCAGACGGGTCTGACACAAAACTACGCGCTCGTAATGGTGCTGGGACTGGTGGGTGCGGTGGCGTTGTTTTTTGGCGCGGATATCTTGAGTGCGTTTAGAAATGTGATGCGTTGATATTTGGGGGCGAGGTTTTTGAATATGATGGAATCCGTATCACACAGTTTTGCTGAAGAGAGCATTGAAGCAAAAGCGAAGTGGTTCAGGACGCTTTCTATTGAGGAACGAATGAACATACTGGTTGAATTTACCAACCTCATTTTTGAAAATAATCCGGAGGTCGTTAAGAAGAAGCATGCTAGACCAGCTTCCGACCGTATTCGCGTCCTTTCAAAAGAATGACGTCAAGTATCTTGTGATTGGTGGCATAGCCGCAGTTTTGTACGGCGTGCCGCGAGCGACTTTTGACTTGGACATTCTTATCGAGCCGACGAAAGAGAATGCCGAAAAGCTCTTGATTGCATTGTCTGAGGTGGGATTCGGAACTGCCGAGATGACCAATGCCCAGGAAATCATTGAAACCGAGATAACCATTTTTACCGACCGTATTCGACTTGACGTGCAAACATCGACACCCGGAATTCGGTTTGACGACGCTTGGAATCGCCGCGTGACGATGACTGTCAAAGGTCAAGAGTTTGCCGTAGTTTCCTTTGCTGATTTAGTTCAATCCAAAACTGCTGCTGGCCGCGAAGTTGATTTGGAGGATGTCAGGATATTGACCTCGGAAGAGAAAAAATCCAGCGAGGACTGAAGTGCTCAACACAAATATTCTATCGATTGTTACCTGGCTGCCAACGCTTGGCGCTATTGTCATTCTTGCGCTCTTCAAGAAGGAACAGGCGCCGCTGATCAAGAAATTTGCCACCGCCTGGTTCGGTCTTGCATTTATCGCGTCGCTCGTGCTGCTCACTTACGACCGCACCACCGGCGGCATGCAGTTCCTCGAGGACCATCAATGGATTCCGGTGATCGGTGCGCGTTACCAGATGGGCGTTGACGGTGTGTCGGTCCTTTTGATCGTGTTGACAACTTTGCTGGGCGTCATCGCGGCTTTGTCATCCTGGAAATACATCGAGAAGCGCGAGAAGGAATACTACGTGCTGCTGCTCTTGTTGCAGACGGCGGTCGTCGGCGTGTTCACTTCGATGGATTTGTTCCTGTTCTACCTGTTCTTCGAAGTGTCGCTGGTGCCGATGTATTTCCTGATTGGCATCTGGGGCGGCGAGAATCGGCTCTACGCGGCCATCAAGTTTTTCCTCTACACGCTCGTGGGTTCGGTGGTCATGCTGCTGGGCGTTTTGAAAATGTATTTCCTGACACAGGATACAGCGCTCACCGGCCAGATCACCCAAACGACGATCGACTTGCTCGCGGGAAACAAAGCTGCCGGCGCTCTTGTATCAACCACCATCCAGGCGGCGGCGCAAAACGGCACCGGCACTTTCAATATTCTTTACATGCAGGCGCTCGGGTCGGTGATGCCGATGGGCGCGATGCAGGTGCTGCTCTTCTTCGCGTTCGCCCTCGGATTCGCGATCAAGGTGCCGATGTTTCCGTTCCACACCTGGCTGCCCGATGCGCACGTCGAGGCGCCGACTGCCGGTTCAGTTATTCTCGCCGGCGTGCTGCTCAAATTGGGAACGTACGGGTTTTACCGCTTCAACATTCCGATGTTTCCCGCCGCTTCCGCCGACGAGTCGTTTTTCGGATCGTTCGGCGTTCGCAGCGTGATGGTCTTTCTGGCGATTATCGGAATTATTTATGGCGCCCTGGCCGCGATGTATTTCGTAGTCAAACGCGATGGCGATGTGAAGAAGCTGGTGGCCTACTCGTCAGTGTCGTCGATGGGCATCGTGATGCTTGGTCTCTTCTCTCTGAATCCCAATGGGCTAAACGGCGCCGTGCTGCACATGATTAACCACGGCATCTATTCCGCCGCGCTCTTCCTATTGGTGGGAATAATTTATGAACGCCGGCACACGCGCAACGTCGCTGAGTTTGGCGGACTCTCGCACGTGATGCCGGGCTATGCGGCGATCTTTTTGGCGATGGCTATGACAGCGATCGGGTTGCCGCTGCTGTGCGTTTTCATTTCAGAATTTCTGTCGCTGCGCGGCGCTTTCGAAGCGAATCCTTCGTGGGCCGCCTGGGGCGCCCTCGGGATCATCCTGAACGCCGCCTACATGCTTTGGCTGTATCAGCGAATGTTTTTCGGCACGATCGATAACCCGAAAAACGAAAAGCTGATCGATCTCAGCGGACGCGAGTGGGCTTACATGACGCCGCTTGTAATCGCCTCGCTCTGGATCGGCGTCTACCCGAAGCCGTTTCTGAATTATATCGAGCGGCCGGTGAATGCCGTGGTGCGACACGTGCGACCGACATATCCGGTGCCGGGAGTGCCGGCGTCACTTGCGACTCCGCAGCGTGCGGCGGTGCAAAAGTGATGAGTGATGAGTGACAAGTGACGAGACGAGCTGGTAGTTCAGAGTTCAAGCTTTAGCTTGTGTTCTTCTCGCGCAGCCACAACCTAAAGGTTGAACTCTGAACTTCTTGAATGGCAACCTACTGACCACCGACCACTGACTTCCATGCTTCTACTACAAGCAAACGCCACCGGGCTATTCAGCGTTACAGACTTGCAGCTCATCGTGCCGGAGCTGATTCTGACGGTCTGCGCCTGCGTCGCCCTGGTGATGGAAGTGGTGCTGCCTTATCGCAAGAGCAAAGTCATCGCTTACTTTTCTCTGGTCGGAGTGGCGCTCGCTTTCGCGTCGCTCGTCGTGCAATACCTGTCGCGCTCCGCGTTTCCGCTCGACGGCTTCTACGGCATGATTCGCATCGACGGCTTCGCGTTAGTCTTCCAAAGTATTTTTCTTATCGGTGCCGCCCTGGCCATCGCCATCTCCACCCGCTATCTCGACATTGAAGGCGAACAGCACGGCGAGTACTACGCCCTCGTGTTGTTTGCCACGGTCGGCATGATGTTTCTGGCGTGCGGCTTCGATCTGATCACGCTCTATATCAGCCTCGAGCTGATGGCCCTGACGTTCTATGTCCTCGTGGCTTTCACGAAACGCGAGAAGCGTTCGAATGAAGCCGCGATGAAATATTTTCTGCTTGGTGCGTTCTCCTCAGGTGTGTTGCTGTATGGCATGTCGCTGCTTTACGGCGTCGCCGGTTCGACCAACCTTGGCGAAATTGGCAGCAGTCTCGCTCAAATCGCCGCGGCCTCGGGAGAGGATGGCGCGTCGCTAAGGCCGATGTTGTTGCTCGGCATGATTGCCCTGGCTGCCGGGTTGTTTTTCAAGATTGCCGCCGTTCCCTTTCACATGTGGGCGCCCGACGCTTACGAAGGCGCGCCCACGTCTGTCACTGCGTTTCTTTCAACTGCCTCGAAAGCCGCCAGCTTCGCGCTTTACGCGCGCATCTTCATGGAAGCATTCGGCAGCATCCGCGCCGATTGGGCGCCCCTGCTCGGGCTGGTCGCGGCCATCACGATCATGGTAGGCAACTGGGCGGCAGTGACTCAGGAGAACTCGAAGCGCCTGCTCGCTTACTCTTCTATATCCAACGCCGGTTATGTTTTGCTGGGACTGGTGGCGGGAAATAGCTACGGCTACATCGGCCTGACAATTTACCTACTCGTTTACACGTTCATGAACATGGGCGCCTTCGGCATCATCATCAGCCTGCGCCGCCGCGGGATCATCGGCGACAACGTCGACGATCTCACCGGCCTCGCGCACAAAGCGCCGGCGATGGCTGCCATGATGGCGGTCTTCATGTTGTCGCTCGGCGGTCTGCCGATGACCGGCGGCTTCATTGGCAAGTATTTCTTGTTTGGTGGTTTGTTGCAGCGCGGCAAAGCGGACGGTAAAACGTGGTACTACTGGCTGGCCGGCTGGGCCATTATCAATACCGTCGTTTCCTTCTACTACTACGTGCGCTTCATCAAGGTGATGTATCTCGGAGACCGCATCGCCGACGACAAGCCGCTGGCGATGTCGCCCGCATTGCAAACCGCGCTGGTAGTCTCGCTGGCGGGCATACTGTTGATTGGCGTTTACCCGCAACCGCTGATCGAGATCGTGCAAAGACTCATGGCGCGTTAGCCAGCCGCGTCCTTTCTCACCTAAGATAGAAACATGACCGCGATACTGCCAGGCGAAGATTTAATCGAAGCGGGTTTGAACGACCTGCGCTTGGGCCATGAAACGCTGGAAGCTTTACTCGTTGCCATTGGCTCACCGAGATTAAGAAGGTTGGGATTCTCCTTGCCGGATCACTTGCCCGAAAATCCGGAACATCGCCTGTACGATCTGCTAGCCATCGCTCACGGAAATTCAGCCCACTCGCGCTACAATTCTCTCATTCGAAGATTAGTTAGTTTTGAACGAGCAGTCGGATGCGTAAAAAGGTAACCGCAGCGCACTTGGAAGAGTTCATGAAAACTCTGGCGAGCGGCATTGCCCAGCCAGCTCGGATCTTCCTGGTGGGAGGCGCTACGGCTGTGTTACTCGGCTGGCGGGAGTCGACTATCGATATCGACTTTAAAGTTGAGCCTGACAGCGATGAGCTTTTCAGAAAGCTTCCCTTGTTAAAGGAGCGCCTGCAAATCAATGTCGAACTCGCCTCACCCGGTGATTTTATTCCCGAGCTGCCGGGTTGGCGCGATCGGAGTCGGTTTATTCGGCAGGAGGGAAATATCACCTTTCTTCATTACGATTTTTACGCCCAGGCTCTTGCAAAAATTGAGCGCGGACATGAAGTTGATACTCGAGATGTAAATGAGTTGATTGGCCGTGGGCTGGTTGAGCCCCAACGTCTGTTGAAATTCTTCGGTGAAATTCAGGGGCAGCTGTATCACTACCCAGCCATCGATGCTGCGGACTTCAGGGCAGCAGTGGAGGCAGTCACGTCCAGGCTCGATCAAGACTAAGCAACTCGTGAAGAATCTCAGAACTCGTCACGGAAGGATACCAACCCCAACGCGGTTTCAGCCTTCTTGTTTCCGATAGGTCCCGGCCGGCCAACACACATTGTGTCCCAGGGTAGTCGCGAGACGCGACAACCCTGGGCTAAGTTATCCAACCGCTTCGCGGTAAAGACTTCTGAACGGAATTGATATGGCCCATCCAGCCTGATGCTTATCTTCTATTTCTTCGCCGCCATCGTTCTTTGGCTTGGTGTCCTCTCGCTTCGCGGCGGTCTTCGCTTCGCCAGCTACGTACGTAGCGATCTCACGCGACCTCTGCCTGACTACAATCCCTTCGTTTCCGTTATTGCTCCGTGCCGCGGTCTCGAAAGCGGGCTCGAGGAAAACATTGCTGCGCTGTTTCATCAGGACTACCCCGAGTATGAAATTATTCTCGTCACCGGGCGTTCAGATGATCCAGCACTCGATCTCATTGAACAAATAAAGGACCGCGAGGCGCCGAGCGCTCGCGTCGTCATAGCCGGCGACGCAATTGATCGCGGGCAGAAGGTGCACAATCTGACAGTCGCTACTTCGAGCCTCGATCCACGCAGCGAGGCATTGGTCTTTGTAGATACCGATGCACGGCCCAGCGCAAATTGGCTGCGGTCACTGGTAGCGCCGTTAGCGGATGCGAATCTGGGCGCGGCGACGGGCTATCGTTGGTTCGTTCCCGCGCGCGGCGGTTTTGCTTCTGAGCTGCGTTCGGTCTGGAATGCCTCGATCGCTTCGGCGCTTGGCGAACGTGAGGACAAAAACTTTTGCTGGGGCGGTTCGACGGCTATTCGCCGCTCAACATTCGATGGGCTACGGATTGCAGAGCGCTGGCGAGGAACTGTGTCCGACGATTTCACTGTCACGCGAGTGTTACACGAAGCCGGGTTGCCGATCCACTTTGTGCCCGCCTGTCTCGTTCCCTCCCGCAGCGATTGCAATTGGAAAGAGTTGCTTGAATTCACCAACCGGCAACTGAAGATTACGCGCGTTTATGCGGCGCATCTCTGGCGGCCGTTGCTCGCCGGCAGCTTACTTTTTTGTGCGGTGTTCTATGGAGGTTTGTTGCTCAGTACCACGCGGGCAGTTCTGCACCTTTCCTGGCGAACGCCGCTGCTGATTTTGTTTCTGATCTATGTGCTTGGCGCCGCCAAGGCTTACATTCGTCTTCGAGCAGTCGCGATTGCGCTTCCAACCTACCGAAAAGAGTTGAATAAAAGTTTGCCGGCGCATCTGCTGCTTTGGCCGATTTCGTCCGCGCTTTATTTGTTCAACGCCCTGGCCGCCGCCGGCTCGCGACGGATTACCTGGCGCGGGATTACCTACGAATTGAAATCGGCTACTGAAGCTGTCATCATCGACTTTGGAGTGCGCTGATAGAAGTCCAATGTCCAACGTCCAATGTCCAACGTCTGTCTCTCAGATGAGGGATGACTTCGTTCACCAGGCTTGGTAGCGCACGCGGACATTGGACATGGACTTTCGACATTGGACTTCAGGGCAGCGCACTCCAAAATAGTTATGCCGAACAAAGCCGTACAACTGGTTCAACTGCTGCGTTCCACCCGGCGAGAGAAGCGACTCGACACTGTCATCCTCTTCGTCACCTCACGCTGCAATGCGTTTTGTAAGACTTGTTTCTATCACGCGGAGTTGAATCAACCGGGCGACCTCACCTTCGATCAAATCGAAAAGATCTCGCAAACCATGCCGCCGATCACCGACCTGTGGCTTTCCGGCGGCGAGCCCACCCTGCGCCGCGACGCTTCTGAAATCATCGATGCGTTTGTAAACCGGAATGGAGTCGACCGCGTAATTATTCCGACGAACGGACTGATCAAAGCCCGCGTTTATGAAATTGTCGATCGAGCGCTAACTGCGCATCCCAAACTCGATCTCTATCTCAACATCGCGCTCGACGGTTACGGCAAAACGCATGATCAGATTCGCGGCGTGCCGGGAAACTGGGAGAAGGCGCTCGAGTGCATCCGCTCGCTCTATCCGCTCAAGGAAAGGTTTGCCGATCGCTTTCGCTTGAACGTTAACACCGTCGTCTGTGCCGATAACTACACTGAGATCGAAAAGCTCGGCGAGTTCATGTGGACGAACTTCCTGCTCGACGGCCAGTATTTCAATATCGTTCGCGGCGAAACGCTTGTCGGCGACGACATCAAGCAGGTGCCGCCGGAAACGCTGCCGGCGATGTACGAATATATTTCCCGTCTGACAAAACGTTACGGCGATCGCATGTTTGCCGACGACGACGCGAGCAAACGCTTCGTCAAGAATGTGGCTTACGTTGGCGCCATCACCACGCATTACCGAACCCAGCACGCAAACTTTGGGACGCCCACGGCCTGGCCTTTTCCCTGTTCAGCCGGAGAGACAACCGCAGTGATCGACTACAACGGCGACGTCCGCGCCTGCGAGCTGCGCGAAAAATTTGCCGCACTGGCTGATCACGACTACGACTTCGGCGCGCTTTGGAACGCGCACGAGCGGGAAGTGGAGTTGAAAGAAATCGACGGCGGCAAGGCCTGCTGGTGCACTCATGTTTGCTTCATACACGACTCGATGCGCCACTCAACGCGAGCGATGTTGTATGAAGTTCCGAAGAATTATCTCACCCGCGAATCGTGGTAGACTGCATTCGGGAACCGGCAATGTCACGACAAGTAAAACCCTACATCAGTCCTGCAGAGTATTTGGCTTTAGAACGCCAGGCTGAGAGCAAGCATGAGTATGTCGATGGCGAGATATGGGCTTGGGCTGGCGCCAGCCGGAGGCATAACCTTATTGCCTTGAGTATCGCTGGCGAGTTGAGACAGCAGCTCAAGAGTAAGCCGTGCGAGGCTTATCAGAGCGAGATGCGCGTCAAGGCCCCGGCGAGTCGCGCCTACGTTTACCCTGATGTGGTCGTAGTTTGCGGCGAGCCGCAGTTTGAAGATGACT
>Ga0070670_100001964_pt1 | contig 16832 bp, 16 predicted proteins | sample KBSS63metaG_FD_64665 | JGI IMG/M metagenome (GOLD analysis project Ga0070670, IMG submission 64665) | Switchgrass rhizosphere microbial communities from Kellogg Biological Station, Michigan, USA - KBS S6-3 metaG | ecosystem: Host-associated > Plants > Roots > Rhizosphere > Soil ... | reverse complement strand
TTCCCGCGGCCGCGAGTCGTCTGGCGTCAGCCTCGCTGACTCCCGAGGGATGCGCAAGCCGCTGCGCGATCTGGCGATACCGTTCGATGTGCGCCAGGTTGTCGGGACTCGAGACGAGCGCGAAATACATGATGCGCCCCTGCGTCGTGCGTCCCGCCTCGACGAGCGTGACGTACCTGCTCGCCGCATCGAGCTTCTTGAAGTACTCGATCGACTGGTCGTAGGTCGCGAGCTTGTAGTCGGCTCCCGGCTCGAATCCGAACGTGGCGTCTGGCTTCGGCACGGCCGGCTTCGACTGCGCTGCGGGAGCAACCGGCAGGGCGAGGCAGAGCAGCAGAACGAGTGTTCGGTTCACGTGGACGAGCTCCTTCGCCGGAGGGTATTCGTGGAGTACCGCACATGCGCCTTGATGTTCCGCGCCTGTTGGACCAAGCGCTCGCGAACCGTCGGGTTCCAGGTGAACGCCTCGTGGGCCCACGCGTGCTCCTCCGCCTCACTCGCGCCGCGCCGCCGCAGGCGGACTAGGCCGTCCCAGTACGTGCACCACCGGCGGAAATACTGAGCGTCGAGCGCGCACAACAGCCGGATGTATTCGCCAAAGTGCGGCGACGGCATCGGCGCCATCGGATGCATCTCGTGCCGGACCAGAGGACGGCGGTTCTCGATCGCGCAGTCGGCGTGGCACATCATGATCGCCGTATAGACGTTGTCGAAGCCTCCTTCGGCCAGCACGTAAGAACGAAACCTGTGCGCGTTCGCCTGCCACCACCTCGTAGTCATCACGAACACGTCGGTCCCCGACAACTCCATGCCGCGAGGGGCGCCCGTTGCGGGGTCGAAGTTCTCGCGCGACAAGACGAAGGCGTCCTTTGACGTCGAGGTCATCCAGTCGATCGCGTGCTGCGTGAAAATGATGTCGGCGTTGGGGAAGCCAAAGAGCGGAATGCCGCGCGATGCCGCCGCGCGGGCCAGCACCGCGAGAATCTCCGCCACGTCCGGCTTTCTCGGACCGGCGCGGCCGGACAGACGATTCGACGTCGTCCGCAGGGCGGCGAGCGTTTCAATCCCGGCGACCTGATGCGGTTCGTGCTCGAATTGAACGTTCACGATCTGAGCGCCGCGAATCGACTCGAGCGACGCGATGCCTGCTGACTGGCGCCGCGCCGCATCGCCGCCAGCTGCGTAGGTGTGGGTGCCGATCAGCAGACGCGGCGGCCCGCCGGACGCATCGCCGATGTCCAACTCAGCGGCCTGTCACTTCACTTCGAGACCGACGGGACATGCCACGCCGGTCCCGCCCAGACCGCAGTAGCCTGCCGGGTTCTTCGACAGGTATTGCTGGTGGTAGTCCTCGGCGTAGTAGAACTCCGGCGCCGGCTTGATCTCGGTCGTAATCGTCCCGTATCCCGCGCGGCGCAGCTGCTCCTGATACGCCTCCTTCGAGCGTTCGGCAATCTCCCGCTGGGCTTCGTCGAAGTAGTAGATGCCGGAACGATACTGCGTCCCGATGTCGTTTCCCTGCCGCATGCCCTGCGTCGGGTCGTGACTCTCCCAGAACAGTTTCACCAGATCGGCGTACGAGACCTTCTTCGGATCGAAGACCACGAGCACCGCTTCGGTGTGGCCGGTACCGCCGCTACAGACCTCGCGGTACGTAGGGTTCGGCGTGATCCCGGCGGCGTAGCCGACCGCCGTGGTGTAGACGCCTGGTGTCTGCCAGAACTTCTTCTCTGCGCCCCAGAAACATCCAAGCGCGAACATCGCCTGCTCCAGGCCGGACGGAAACGGACCCGCGAGCGGCGCGCCGTTCACGTGATGCTTTTGCGGGACGGGCATTCTCTCCGCACGTCCCGGCAGCGCCTGATCCTTCGCCGGTATTTTGAGTTTCGTGTCGAACATGGGACCTCACTCGGTGTCGCCAGTCGCGAGTCGCGGTTCGGTTGCCACCTCTCGCTACTGCTGACTCGCGACCATGAAAATGAAAAAGACGATGATCGCCAGGAGCACGAGAAACGCGATCTTCCATGGGCTCTTCGGATACTGCCCCGCCATCCGCCCGTCGTAGCCATTGACCACGACCTGGTAGGTCTTCGCGCCGTAGAGATAGGACAGCAGCCAGACGGGTACAAGTATGTGCTTGAACGTCTGGGCGGAAAATGTCGGATGAATCTGCAGATTTCGCTGCGTGTCGCCCGGCACCTCGGCGGAGGACATCTCGAACAGCTTGCGCGTCATCTGCTCCTGCGACGCCTGCGCCGCATCGAGCAGCACGATCTGATAGTGCTCGACGACGAAGCCCGAAAGGAATGCCGTGTCGTAGGGCACGAGCTCGGACGTGCGAAACGGCTCTACCTGCCCCAGCAGGGCATGCGACACGCCGTGCGTTCCGGGAACAGGCTCGTCGTCGAAAAAATGACGCACGATACCGGATGCTGGTTCCCACCGGACGTGACGCACCTGCCGCGTCTGGCTGCGCCCCTGGCTGTCGCGATACGACTCCGTCGTGTAGTAGTAGTAACCGGCGTCAGCCTCCCACGGGCAAACCGCCTGCGCATCGAACGTCCAGTACGGGATGTAGACACCACGGACGCGATCGACGAGTGCGCGGCTCTTCAGTTTCCCCGGTGCGAGCCACTTGCTCGCATACCAGCGGCGAATCTGCTCGCGCACCTGCGGCTCGCTGACCTTGAACGCGAGAAGCGCCTGCGGACGGATCGGTGCCTTGATTTCCGTGTAATCGACGAGCGCCGGTGAACCGCAAAAGCCGCAGTTCTGGCCGACGCGCTCGGGATCGAAGACCGAGACCGCCTTGCAGCTCTGGCACTGCACGGTCCGCTTGTCGGCCAGCCATCCGCGCGCCTCGTCGGGCAGCTCACGGAGCGCGCGCGCCAGATCGTTTTCGACGAGCGCTCCGGTCGTCGAGTCGACGACGAAGGGTGCAACCGTCCCGCAGAACGCGCACACCAGCGCCTGCTTCGATGGATTCCACTCCGCCTGTGCACCGCAGGCTGCGCATGGATGCTTCTCGAGCGCGGCGATATCCGGCATCGGATCGGCTCGACGCGCCTACTTCGCCAGGTATTCGTCGAGCGCGCTGCGCTTGATCCGGTACGTGGATCCGATCTTCTTGGCCGACAGCTCCCCCGCCTCGATGATCGAGAGCACGTCTCCCTCCGAGACTCCGAGCGCCTGCGCCACCTCGCCGGGCGACAGCAGCTCCGGCGTGGCCGAAGCGACGGGCGCCAGGGCGCCCCGAGCCGGCGCCCCGGTGGCCACTCCGCCCTGCTGCTGCATGATCTGCTGCGCGATCGAGAGGCCCACGGCCAGCTCCGTTGCCATGCCGCCCGAGCTGCCCCCCTTTTCCATCCCCTGCGCCATCTGGAACTTCACATAGTCGTTGAGGTTGCCGACCGCGGCCATGCTGGACCGCTTGTCGATCGCCTGCTCGACCTCCGGCGGCACCGACACGTTCTCGATGATGAAGCTGGCGATCTGGAGGCCGTATTTGGCCGCCACGACCGGGTTGATGAGCGGGAGCAGCGCTTCGCCAAGCTCGCTGTAGCGGCTCGCCACGTCGAACACCGGAACCTTTGCCGACGCCAGCGCGTCGGCGAAGATGCTGACGATGCGAGAGCGCATCGTGTCGGCGAACTCGTCCAGCCGGAAGTTCTGGTCGGAGCCGGCCACCTCCTTCAGGAACAGCTTCGGGTCGACGATCTTGAAGTCGAAGGTCCCGAACGCGCGCGCGCGGACGATTCCCAGATCGTCGTCGCGCATCATGATCGGATTGGCGGTGCCCCACTTGTTGCCCGTGAACAGGCGCGTGGTGACGAAGTAGACGTCAGCCTTGAACGGTGAGTTGAAGCCGTACTTCCACGACTTCAGCTTCGTCAGGATCGGGATGTTGTCGGTGGTCAGCGAGTGCTTGCCGGGACCGAACGTATCGCCGAACTCGCCGAGGTAGACGAACTGCACCTGCTGCGATTCGCGCACGATCAGCTGCGCGCCGTTCTTGATCGCCTTGTCGTCGTCGGGGAACCGGTAGGAGAGCGTATCCCTCGAGTCGTCGGTCCACTCGATGATCTCGATCAGCTCGCCCTTTATGAAATCCATCAGGCCCATACGAGCTCCAATCTCAGATAGTAGCGTTCTATTGTAGAGGCATTCTGAATCCCTAATCCCTAATCCCAGAATCCCTAATCCCTCTAATCCCTAATCCCTAATCCCAGAATCCCTAATCCCAGAATCCCTAATCCCTAATCCCAGAATCCCTAATCCCAGAATCCCCGAATCCCCGAATCCCGCCGATTCTTGGATTGCCAGATTGGGGATTCGTGATTGGGGATTCGTGATTAGGGATTAGGGATTCGGTATTACTCTGTGCACCGATGTCAGACGCCTACTCATTGCACTGCCCGAACTGCGGGGCGGCCGTAGATCCGCAGGCGACGCGCTGCCCGTATTGCAAGGCCCGGCTGGCGACAATCAGTTGCCCGAAATGTTTCGCGCTCATGTTTCAGGGCAGTGCCTTCTGCCCGCACTGCGGCACGGCGGCAGCGCGCGTCGAGCAGGAGACTACGGACGTCCGCTGTCCCGCTTGCCGGGACGCGATGCATCACGTTGATCTCGGGGCTGCATCCGTCCTGGAATGCGGCCGCTGCGATGGCGTGTGGCTCGACGCCGCGGATTTCGAACGGATTTGTGCCGACCGCGAGTCGCGCGCCGCGGTCCTGCATCGCTGGACGACGGCGCCGGCGGCAGCAAACGCGAAGCAGCATGTGCGGTACCGCCCGTGCGTGCGCTGCGGAAAAATGATGAACCGCGTGAACTTCGGCCGCCTCTCTGGCACCGTCGTGGACGTCTGCCGCGGGCACGGGACCTTTCTAGATGCCGGCGAGCTGCACGCGATCGCGACGTTCATCGACGCGGGCGGTCTGGACCGGATGCGCGAGCGCGAAATCGAGAACCTCAAGGAAGAGCAGCAGCGGCTGGAGGAGCTGCAGCGCCTCCAGGCGCATCCGATCGGAGACGGCGCACCCGTGACGCTCAGCTGGGATTCAACCGGGCTCGGCAGGCTGCTGCGCGCGATTCTCGATCGCTGAGCAAGTTACTTCGGTTGCGGCTCGAAGTTCAGCGCCACGCCGTTGATGCAGTAGCGCAATCCGGTCGGCGGCGGGCCGTCCTCGAAGACGTGGCCGAGATGTCCGCCGCAGCGGCGGCAGTGCACCTCGGTTCGCACCATGAAGTGACCGCTATCCACGCTCGTGCGCACCGCCCCCGTGATGGGTTCGAAGAAGCTCGGCCAGCCGGTGCCGCTCTCGAACTTGGGGTCCGACTTGAAGAGGGCCAGCCCGCAGCCCGCGCAGGTGAACATCCCCGGTCGCTTTTCATGCAGCAGCGCGCAGGTGCCCGCGCGTTCGGTGCCATGCTCACGCAGCACGTAGTACTGTTCCGGCGTCAGCTGCCGGCGCCATTCTTCTTCCGTCTTGGTCACTTCGAACGTTTCGGCGGCACGCGTCATGGTGTGAGCTCCGACAGAAACTGTATCAATAAATTCGCCGCGACGCGCATCCTGTAGTCGGCCGTGGATCGGATGTCGTCGATGGGCGAAATGTCCTGAGCGAGTGCGCGGCGGGCGCTGGCGTGCGCCTCTGCATCGGGACGCCTTCCGCGTAACGCCGCCTCAGCGTGCATGCACCGGATCACGATCGGGGCGACGCTGCCGAGCGCGATGCGGATGTCGCGGACGAGCTCGCCTTCGACGTCGGCCGCTGCCGCAAAACAGACTTTGGAGATCGCCTGTGCTTTGCGGGTGCCGACCTTGCGATACGTCTGACGCCAGGAAGCGCGTCCTCGCGGCAGATGGATGCGCTTGATGATCTCGTCCGGACGCAGGTCCATTCGCTTGTAGCCGGTGTGGAACAGGTGGTAGGGGACGCGGCGCGCGCCGCGTGCCGAGATCAGCTCCAGTTCCGCGTCGTACACCAGCAGCGCCGGTGGTGAATCCGCCGCAGGCGACGCGTTCGCGATGTTGCCGCCGATTGTGCCGCGGTTCTGGGTCGCAATTCCGCCAGTCTCCGCCGCTGCCTGGCACAGGAGCGGGAACTCCGAGCGGAGCACCGGATGTGCGCGGATGTCGGTGTACGTGGTCAACGCGCCAATCGCCACGAAACCCGTGTTCGCCTCGATCCCCGAGAGCTCTCTCAGCCCCCACAAGCTGACGTATTTGCCCCGCGGAAGCCTGCCGCTCTCGAAGAGCACCATGAGATCGGTGCCGCCGGCAAACGGCCGCCACTTCCCCGGCGCGTCTGCGATCAGGGTCAGGACTCCCTGAAGGTCGTTGGGCGCGCGCAGCTCGTAGTGCGGCGGGTAGGCCCTCATGGCAACGTCCGGGCAGTGGAGGGTGCCGGCCGGCGCCCACAGGCCGCCAGGACGGCCTCGAAAATGCGCACGTAGCCGGTGCACCGGCAGAGGTTCCCAGCCAGACCCGCGCGAATGTCCGCGTCAGTTGGATGCGGCGTGCGTTCGAGAAGATCCACCGCTGCGAGCACCATCCCTGGCGTGCAGATGCCGCACTGCGCGGCGCCGTACGCGATGAATGCTTCCTGCACGGCATGGAGCCGATCGCCCTGGGCAACCCCCTCGATCGTGGTGATCGCGGCGCCATCGGCGTGCAGCAGCGGCACGAGGCAGCTGTTCACGAGCCGGCCGTCAATCATGATCGCGCACGCCCCGCACTCCCCTTCGCCGCATCCTTCCTTGGTGCCGGTCAGGTGCAGTTCGCGACGCAGCGCGTCCAGCAGGCGAGTCATCGGGTGGCCCTGCAGCTCGACGTCGTCGCCATTCACGCGACAGCGAATCGCAACGGAAGCCTCAGGCAAGAGATGGCTCCATCAGCGCCATCAACGTTTCGGGCGTGATCGGGATCCGCCTGATGTCGACCCCCGTGGCGTGGGCGACCGCGTTCGCGATCGCGGGCGCCGGACCGTCCATCGGCAGCTCCCCGATCCCTTTCGCCCCTCCCGGGCCCTCCGCGTACGGACGCTCCTCGAAATACACGCGGATCGGCGGCAAATCCATCGACGACGGCATGATGTAGTTGGTCATCTGCGCGTTGGCCATGCGTCCTTCGCGCCAGGCCACCTGCTCGAAGAGCGCCCATCCGATGCCTTGCGCGATTCCCCCTTCGATCTGGCCCGCCGCCAGCACTGGATTGATCACGCGGCCGACTTCCTGGACCGCGACGAAGTCGTCCAGTCGAATCTCATAGGTCACGGTGTCGACGCTCACCTCGGCGACGTAAACGGCCCACGCGTACGTGCCGTAGGCGTCTCCCTCGTACCGCTCGTCGTCCCACCGCAGTCCGCTGGGCGCCTGATATTGCGCGGAGCTGCGCAGCGGACCGAACTGCGTCACGTAGTCGCGGCAGGCCGCAGCGAAATCGGTGATCTCGGTGCCGGTACTTCGCAACGTGGTCAGCAACCCTTGCGCCGCGGACTCGACCAGCTTTCCGACGACCATGCACGTGCGCGACGCCACCGTCGGTCCGCTATTCGGCACCAGCGCGGTATCGGGCTGGACGATGTCAACCGCGTCGAGACTGATGCCCAGCGCATCCGCGGCGATCTGCGAAAACACCGTATTCGTGCCCTGACCGATTTCGGTGCTCGAGGTCAGGACGCGGACGCGGCCTTCCACCGTCGCTTCCACCTCCACGATCGATGCGAGGTGATCCTCGCCGGAGCCGGTGAACCCGGCGCCGTGCATGAAAGCCGCCAGGCCGATACCTTTCTTCAATGCACTCGTCGCGTTCATCGCGGCGAATCGCTGCCGCTTCCCGTGATAGTCCGATAGTTCGAGCGCGCGCTCGAGCAGGCCGCTCATGTCAACGGCGTCGTGCATCACCTGGCCGACTGCGCTCGTCTGACCCGTCTCGATGAAGTTGCGCCGCCGCAACTCGTCCGGCGAGAGCCCAACGGCCGCGGCGACGCGGTCCATGTGGCGTTCGAGCGCAAACAAGCTCTGCGGCGCGCCGAAGCCGCGGAATGCTCCGTGCGGCGGTGCGTTCGTCGCCACCGCGCGCCCCTGCACGCGGACGTTAGGGACGAAGTACGGTCCTGCCGCGTGAATCGTCCCACGCGACAATACGACCGGCGAGAGCGTCGTATACGCGCCGCCGTCGATGACGAAATCGATGTCGATCGCGACCAGCCGGCCATCGCGCGATACTCCCGTACGATGATGGGTCTTCGACGGGTGCCGCTTCGTCGTCGCCACCATGTCTTCAGCGCGGTCGTACACCATCTTCACCGGACGGCCGGATTTCCACGACAGCAGCGCCGCATGTCCCGCGATAATCGACGGGTATTCCTCTTTGCCGCCGAATCCGCCTCCGGTTTCCATCTGGACGACACGGATTTTCTCGCCTGGGAGATCGAAGAGCGCGGCGAGCGCTTTATGGACGTAGTAGGGGCATTGCATCGAGCCCCACACCGTGATGCCGTCTTCGCCGCGCGCGAGCGCGAGCATCCCGTTCGGTTCGATATACAGCTGTTCCTGTGCCCCGGTCTCGTAGTCGCCTTCGACGATCACCACGCCGGGCTGCGCGCACGCGACGTCGACGTCGCCGCGTGAGACGAGGTAGGTCTTGAAGATGTTGTCGCGGCCCCAGATGATCTCGCGGCCGGACAGAGCGTCCTCGATGGTATAGACCGCCGGCAGCGCTTCGATCTCGAACGAGATGCCGCGCCGGCCCTCCTCGAGCAGCGACGCGTCGGAGTGGGCGAGGAGCACGATCGGCTCTTCGGCGTGGTTCACCTCGCCGTCGGCAAGGTACGGCTGGTCGTCGTCGATGAGCTGGACAACGTTGCGGCCTGGAATGTCCGCCGCCGTGACGACGGTGAACTCGTTCCAGGGAATCTCGGGGCTGTATTGGATGTCGTGAAGGATGCCGCGCGGGACCGGACTGCGGACCGTGGCGCCGTGGAGCATACCCGGCATCGAGAGGTCGTCGAGATAGCGGGCGTGGCCCGTCACCTTCGCACGCCCTTCTCTTCGTGGAATCGACTGGCCGATGTGCATGTCGCGCCGGAACCGTCCCTCTGACGGATTCTACGTCGATCCGCTGCCACGGCGCCTGCGGCGCCAACCCCCGCTCGTCCCAAACTGCTTGACTCGCTTCCTCGTGGAGTCTACAAAGTAGACTCCATGGCGTCACCCGCACCGCTCGGGGAGTTGGAGCACCTGGTACTGCTGGCGATCCTCCGTCTGGGTCCTGCAGCGTACGGGCTGTCGATCGCGCGCGAGCTCGAACGGGAAGCGGGACGCGCACTGTCGCGCGGTGCGCTCTATACCACGCTCGATCGACTGGAGATCAAGGGCCTCGTGCGCTGGAAATCTGAACCAGGCGGATCCGAACGACGAGGCCTGCCGCGACGCGTTTACGCCGTGTCCGCACACGGGCTGTCGTCGGTCCGCGCGTCGCAGCGGATTCTCAACCGGATGTGGCGTGGCCTCGAAGGTGTGTTGAAGGAGCCATCCTGATGCGCGCGACGCCGCCGCGCCTGTCCACGTGGCTGCTCCGGCGTGTTCTTCCACCAGGCGAGAGCGGTGGTGCAATTCTCGGCGACCTGCTCGAAGAGCTCGACGCCTCCGGCAACACGGCCGCGGCACGCCGGCGCTTCGTGCGCCAGGCGTGGTCGATCGGCATTCGCTACGCCTTGGGCAGGACGCCGCCGACGCGCGCGCTGCCGACTCAACACGGAGAAGCCATGAGACTGGACGCGTTCACGCAGGATCTTCGATTCGCCGTTCGCGGACTGCGCAAGCGGCCGTCGTTCGCGGCGATTGTCCTCGCGACGCTGGGGCTCGGGATCGGCGCCTCTACCGCCATTTTCTCAATCGTCAACGGCATCCTGCTGCGGCCCCTGCCGTACGCGCATGCGGACCGCCTCGTCTACGTCAGCGAGACCACGAGGGGCGAACGCGCGAGCTTTGCCTATCTCAATTACGTCGACTACCGCGACCGGTCACGATCGTTCGACGGCCTCGCCTGCCACCAGGCGACATCGTTCACCGTTGTCGAAGACCCGCCGCGCCCCGTCGACGGGCGGCTGGTGTGCTGGAACTTCTTCAGCGTCCTCGGCGTCCAGCCGCAGCTGGGCCGATCGTTCACCGCCGCCGACGACCAGGCGGGGGCGCCGCCGGTGGCGCTCGTCAGCGATCGGCTGTGGAAGCAGCAGTTCGGAGGCGATCCGTCCGTCGTCGGCCGCACGCTCCGCACGAACGAGCTTACCTTCACCATCGTCGGCGTACTGCCGGAAGGCTTCCGGTTCTCGCGGGTCGAGGATGTTTTCGCGCCGGTCGGGCTCACCGTGACGGCTGATTCCGGGTGGCTCGATCGCGGCAATCATTTCGGGTTGTACGCCATCGGCCGTCTGAAGACCGGCGCCACGGTCGGGTACGCTCAGACGGAAGCGGATCACATCTTTGCGGATTTGAAACGCGCGTATCCCAACACCAACAGCACGAACAGCGGTCGGGTCGTACGGCTCCAGGACCGCATCGTCGAAATGATCCGCGACACGCTGGTGGCATTGATGGCCGCGGTCGGCTTTCTGCTCCTGCTCGCGTGCGTCAACGTGGCGAACTTGCTGGTCGCGCGGGGTGCGGCGCGCCAGCACGAACTTGCGGTGCGGACCGCGCTCGGCGGGACGCGCGGCCGCCTGGTCCGCCAGCTCCTGGTGGAAAGCACGCTGCTGTCCACGGCGGGCGGGGCGCTCGGGGTGTTCGTTGCCTTCTGGCTGCTGGAGCTCCTCATCGCGCTCGCGCCGCCGGACGTGCCGCGCCTTCACGAGGTCAGCCTCGACCGCGTGTCACTCCTCTTCGCGTTTGGAGCCGCCACATTGTGCGGCCTCGTGTTCGGAGCCTTTCCCGCGTTTCAGGCCTCGGGCGGCGGACGGCTCCACCTGCTCGCGCGCGCGAGCCGCACCAGCAGCGTGATGCCGCATCGCACGCGCCGGGCGCTCATGACGGTCGAAGTCGCGCTCGCGCTCATCCTCCTGGCCGGCTGCGGGTTGATGGCGCGGACGATGGCGGGATTGCACGCGGTGAATCCAGGGTTCCGCAGCGACCATCTGCTGACGGCACGGTTCGCGCTCGGCGGCGACCAGTGGACGGCCGAAAAGCGTCTGGCATTCTTCGACGTAGTGCTGCCAAAAATGAACGCCCTCGCCGGCATCAGGCGCGCCGCGCTGACCTACTCGTTGCCAATCGAAGGGTCGCAATGGGGCTCGGTCTTCACGGTCTCCGATAAACCTGTTCCGCCGCGGGCTCAGCTTCCGGTGGCGGCGTTCTGTCCAATTACGCCGCGCTACTTCGAGACGATGGAGATTCGCACGCTCCGCGGGCGCGCGTTCGACTCGCGCGACCTCGAGTCATCTGCCAAGGTGATCATCGTCAACGACGCGCTTGCACGACGTATGTGGCCGGGTGAGGAAGCCGTGGGAAAGCGGCTGAAACAGGGATGGCCCGAAGGTGATGGCCCCTGGCGCGAGGTCGTCGGGATTGTGGACGACGTGAAGCTGGAGGGGGTCGATCAGGACGTCCCGATGCAGGTCTTCCTTCCCATCACGCAGGAGACGCCGCGCTCGGTCGCGATCGTCGCGCGCACGTCGGTGGATCCGATGAACGTCGCCCGCGATCTCGAAGCTGCGCTGCAATCGATCAATCACGACGTGCCGCTGACGAAGGTGCAGCCGATGACGGCGCTGATGAGCGACGCGATCGCGCGCCAGCGGTTGTCGCTGGTGGTACTCGCGGTGTTCGCGATCGTGGCCGTGCTGGTCGCCGCCGTCGGGCTATACGGCGTCGTCGCGCACAGCGTTACGGAGCGAACGCGCGAGATCGGTGTGCGGCTGGCGCTTGGAGCGGAAGGACGGCAGGTCCTCGGCTTGTTCGTGCGTCAAGGGCTCGTGACGGCAGCGGTGGGGACGATCGTTGGGCTGGCAGGCGCCGCAACGATGACGCGCGTGCTCGAAAAGCTGCTGTTTGGCGTGAAGCCGTCGGACCCGGCGACGCTTGGAGGCGTGGCGTTGCTGCTCCTCGTCGTCGCCGGCGTCGCGTGTTACATCCCGGCGCGCCGCGCCGCACGCATCGATCCGCTAGCCGCGCTGCGCGCCGAGTAGGGCGGGGTCAGACCACGCCACACCTCACCGCGGACCGAATCCTTCGCGGTAACCGAGGCGGAACCCTGCGCGGTAGCCCGCCTGGTAATCCGTGCGCGTGCCGAGCTCGTTGCGGTAGCCCGAGTCCGCCTGCTCGAGCTCGCGCTGACCCTCCAGGTCCCACTTCCCGCCGTTGATACTCTTGTCCTCGCGTCCCGCCTGGCGCCCTTCGTCGAGGCCTTTCTGATAGCCCGTCTGATAGGCGCGTGTCTGCGCCTGTATCTGCGCAGCCGTCAGGGGCGCCGCGGTTCCGTTTGGGCGCTCGGCAGCGGCCTCCATGAACTCGTCGCGCGAGATGAACTCGTCATGGTTGCGATCCATCCGATCGAACATGGCGCGGCTCCCGGCCCACTCGCGCAAGGAAACGCGACCGTCCGCATTCGTGTCGACGCGCTCGAAGCGGGCGGCTCGCTCCTCGCGGCGTAAGCGATCAGGCGTTTGCTGATCCCGTCCGGCGGGCACCCAGACCTCGTCCCCCGACAGCACGCCGTCGCGGTTCGTGTCCTGCTGCTTGAACGATTCGTCGTTGCCGCGCCATTCCTCGCGCGTGATCACGCCGTCGTTGTCGGCATCCATGCCGCGGAACCGCATCTGTTTTCCTTCCCTGCTGTTCTGCTGCTGCCGATCGACCCTGTTCGCCGCTCCTCGGCCGCGATCCTGCGCCTCGGCGGCGGCCGGCACACTGAGCGCCGCCGCGACCGCGAGCACCGCGAGCGATTGATGGACTGTCATGATCATTTCTCCCTGGGTTCGGCTCCGGCCTGGCTCTAACGGAATGTCTGGCAGGCATCCGGATCGCCGCTATCGAACCCTCGCCGGAGCCAGGTGACGCGCTGCTCGGACGAGCCATGCGTGAACTTGTCGGGAAAGACGTGTCCCGACGACATCCGCTGGATGCGATCGTCGCCGATTGCCGCCGCCGCGCGGAGCCCTTCCTCGAGATCTCCGCTCTCCATTTCCATGCGCCCGCTCGCCGAGCGCCCCGACTTGTTGGTCTGATGCGCCCAGACGCCGGCGAAGCAGTCGGCTTGCAGCTCGAGCCGCACCGACAGTTCGTTGCGCGCGGAAGGCTCGCGTGCCTGCAGTTGACGCATCTGCGAGTCGATCCCCAGAAGGTTCTGCACGTGATGACCGACTTCGTGGGCCAGGACGTACGCTTCCGCGAAGTCGCCTGAAGCGCCGAACCGTCGGTTCAGTTCAGTGAAGAACCCGAGATCGAGATAGACGTAGTGATCGCCTGGGCAGTAGAACGGGCCGCTTGCAGATTCGGCAAACCCGCACGCCGACTGGATCGCGTCACGGAAGAGCCGGGCCTTGGTCGGTTGATAGCGGGAACCGAGCAGCCTCTGCCACGTCTCCTGCGTGTCGTCCATCACGGCGTCGACATAGTCCACGAGCTTCTCTTCTTCGGGAGTGCTCGCCACAGTGCCAGATGTCCCGACAGCCTCGGTGGGTGGGGTCCCGTTGTTACCCACGAGTGACAGGAAGTCGATGCCGGTCGCCCAGCTCAGAAGGAGCATGACGAGAAGGCCGCCAATACCAAGGCCTCCCGCTTTCATACCCATGCCCGATCGCCCGCGGTAGTCTTCGATGTTGCTCCGGTCGCCTGGGGTCCACCTCATCGGTGCGGTCCTCCTCAGCACGACTGGTTGCAAAAAGCGGGACAGCGCTAGCGCATCGCCTTTATGGTGCGTCGCACCTCAGCGTGGGCCATCACGACCGCAGGCTGGCGCTGGAGGGCATCGAAATAGCGGCGCTGGAACCCCTCGCCCGTTTCCGATGCGGTCAGCAGCTTCTCGACCTGATCGATCAGTGTGGCCGCGTCCGCATCAGTCGCCGGCGAATCCGTCTCGACGGTTTCATCGATCCTCACCACCAGTTCTGAGAGGGAGTGTAGCCAGGCGAACCACGGGTCGTTGATCACCAGTTGGAGCAGAGTCGCATTCGACGACACACGCCCGCGATCCATCTCATACGCCACCCGCGTATCGTCCAGCAGCACTTTATGGAGTTGCAGCAACTTGCCGCGGAGCTCGCGCAGCCGCGCGCGATTCTGTGGCGTCATGAGCGCGTACGGCGAATCAGAGTCCGCCGGCTGCGCCGCAGAGGCGGCCGCCAGCGATTTCAGGTCGAGCCGCCCCGTCATCATCTTCAATGAACCGTCTGCTTCGCGCGGCCATTCCGCGCGCGGACGATCCCAGTACAGCTCGAGGCCGTTGCCGTCTGGGTCATGCAGGTACAGGGCTTCGCTGACGCCATGATCGCTTGCCCCCTCGAGGGTCACGCCGGCGTTGCGCAACCGAAGCAGCGCATCGCCGAGCGACGCGCGGTCGGCATATCGGATCGCGAAGTGATAGAGGCCGGTGGTCCCCTGCGGGGCCCGAGTGCCACCCTCGCTTTCCCAGGTGTTCAGCCCGATGTGATGGTGGTAGCCGCCGGCACTGAGGAACGCAGCAGACGTCCCCATTCGCTGCGTCACTTCGAAACCGAGCACGCCCGAATAGAACGCGACGGCGCGCTCGAGATCCGAGACTTTCAGATGCACATGGCCGATCTCGGTGCGGGGATCGATGGGCTTGGACATGGACCCATGATGGCGCACTTTGAGGGGGGCAAATCAAGCGTCCGGACTTCGCCCCGCCTCCGTGCCGGTAAATCGGCGCGGTGGGCGGGGCGTCGTCAAACAGACACTTCGTGGAACTTCGCCGTAAATCTCGTCTGACGAGTTTTTACACGACTGTACGGCGGCCGGTCAGCAGCTGCACGAGGAATACCACTGCGGCAATGACCAGCAGCAGATGAATCAACGCACCGCCAACGTGTGCCACCAGGCCGATGGCCCAGAGCACCAGCAACACCACGAGAATCGTCCACAACATGACACACCTCTCGCGCCACGGGGCCGCAATCACTGGCACTTTTGACGTCATGCGTGCCTGCGGACTGCCGCAGCGTCCTGACCCGTGTTAAAGCATCCGCGATGCCATTGGAAGGTCAGCCGCACGGTCGATCCGGTCGCCGTCTTGCAACACTGCGGCGGGAGGGTACCGCGATGGCTGAAGTGTTCGTCGAATTCGCCGAACCAGTAGTAATGAAGGATGGCAGCGCGTATATCGCGCGGGCGTGCGGCGGACCAGCAGATCACGGGCACTGGCACGGCTGGCTCGAGTTCGTACCGGTTGGAGGTGGAGAAGCTCTGCGTTCGAGCCGCGAGACGACTCAGCCGAATCGCGAAGACACGGCGTACTGGGCAACCGGGCTCACACCTGTGTATCTCGAAGGGGCGCTCGATCGCGCGCTGAATCCGTTGACGAGAACGCCGCCCGTGCCGTCCCCCGAGCCGGTATTCGACGGCCCCGCGCCGGAGTTCGCGTCTCCGCCGGCTGCGAACGACGCGGTGTTGAATCCATTCTCGATCTACCGCAAGGGAGAAGCGGTCCTGCGCAGCCAGCTTCTCGCGCTCTCCGCATGGCACCTCGTGAACATCATTACGGCTTACGGCTTGAGTGAACAGCGGCTCGCGGATCTCAATGCCACGCCTGCGCCGGTGCTCGCGGAACTGATCGTCGCCGCGGTTCGGCAGCGAGCGGAGGAGCCGGCGGCGAAATAGCAGTTCGTCCCTGGCGCCAGGCGATTCGCCCCTCGATCGCCAGTTCGACCTCCGGGAGGTGCATCGGCATGAGAGACTAACGCCCATGCACCTTCCAAAGAATCGATTCTTTCATGCCCTAATTGCCGTCGCGCTCGCCCTGACGCTCGACGTCTCCGGGCGGGCGCAGCAGCAGGAACGCAGCGCGGTCCCCGATAAATACAAATGGGATCTGGCGCAGATCTACCCGAATGACCAGGCGTGGCGTACGGCAAAGGACAAGCTCACGTCGGAGACTTCGTCGGTCCGCGCGTTCAAGGGAACCCTTGCGAGCTCCGCACCGAAGCTTGCCGACGCGCTCGAGCTGACCAGTCGCCTCGGGAAAGAGTTCGCGCGGCTGTACGTCTACGCGAGCATGACGTCCGACCAGGACACACGCGTCAGTACCTATCAGGGTATGCAGCAGGAGATGGCGCAGATCGGTGCCAACCTTGGCGCCGAAACGTCATACATGGAACCGGAAATCCTCAAGGCCGATGCCGCAACGATCGAGGGTTTCATCGCGAAAGAGCCGCGGCTGAAGGTCTACACCCACTACCTTCACGACATCCTCCGCCGGCGCGCTCACACCCTGACCGACGCTGAGGAAAAGCTTCTCGCGAACTCGTCGGTGGCGACGACCGCCGCCTCGGATATTTTCGGCATCCTGTCCGACGCCGACTTCCCGTATCCCACTGTCACGTTGAGCGACGGCAAGAGCGTCAAGCTGGATAGCGCCGGTTTCAACCTGTATCGCGCGGTTCCCAATCGCGGCGATCGCGAGAAGGTCATGGCGGCGTTCTTCGGGGCGCTGGGCAGTTTTCGCGGGACGTTTGGCGCGACGATGAACGGCCAGGTGCAGCGCGACATGTTTTATACCAAAGCGCGCAACTACAAAACCGCGCTCGAGAGCGCGCTGGACGCCGCGAATATCCCGACGTCGGTTTACATGCGCCTGATCGACGGCGTCAACAAGGGTC
>Ga0070670_100001961_pt1 | contig 16853 bp, 15 predicted proteins | sample KBSS63metaG_FD_64665 | JGI IMG/M metagenome (GOLD analysis project Ga0070670, IMG submission 64665) | Switchgrass rhizosphere microbial communities from Kellogg Biological Station, Michigan, USA - KBS S6-3 metaG | ecosystem: Host-associated > Plants > Roots > Rhizosphere > Soil ... | reverse complement strand
ACGGTCAGCCATTCGACTGGCCTGTCCGCGCAGGCGAACCTCTGCGGTCAGGGCGAAACCAGTTTCTTTTGCGCCCGCTTCTCGGCAGACGAGCAGACCGCCACGACCGCCGGTCCGGCGCGATCAATCAGCGGCGCCGTCGATTATACGCAGCGGCTGGACGCCGACCAGACGATCTCCTTCTCGCTTGGAGCTACTCATTATTCGACGCCGACCTCGGTCGTGACCGGCCGAAGCTTCTCGGCGGCCACCTACTATCGCGCCGCTGCCTCTTATTCGCACCGGTTCGCAACGAGGCTGTTCGGCGGCGTCAACGTGGCCGCGCGCAGCCTGACCCAGAATGGGCCGGACCCGAAGACGGACTTTAATGCGTCGCTGTTCATCCGCTACCGCTTGGGCGACGTTCAATGACAAGCTCAGACACGGCCGACCGGCCCGACTCCTCTCCGGCGTGGATGATCAATTATGTGCCGATCATCCTTTGGCAGCGCCGCTATTACGTCCTGACCTGCTTCCTCGTGATGCTGGCCGTGGGCGTTGTCGCGGCGTTCGGGCTGCCGCGCACCTATCGGTCCACCGCGACGCTGCTGGTGCAGTCGCAGGATCTGCCGACGACCCTCGTCGATTCGCCCACCAATGGTGCCGTCGAACAGCGCATCGCCCGGATCCGCGAGCAGGTGTTGAGCCGCGGCGATCTCATCCAGCTGATCGAGCAGGACGACCTTTACCCGCGCGAGCGCCGCGGCCAGCCACTGTCCAAGGTCATCGAAAAAATGCGCCATTCGACCAGCGTCGGAGCGCTATCGAGCGACATCGGGCAGCAGTCCGGCACCCAGAACAACACGATCGCGATCGCGATGAGCTTCGATTACCCCGACCCGGGCAAGGCGCAGGGGGTGCTGCAGAGCTTCGTGTCGAAGTTCCTGACCATGGACAGCCAGGACGTCGAGGATCAGGCGACGTTGACCGTCCGTTTCCTTCAGGACCAGGCCACCAAGCTGCAGACCCAGATTTCCGACATCGAAGGGCAACTGACCGCGCTCAAGGCGCGCAACGGCTCTGCCTTGGCCAGCAGCGGCATGCCGCCGATGCTCGATACCGGAAGCTTCAGTGCCCAAATCGCTTCCTTGCAGAATGAAAACCGCCAGCTGCTCGCGCAAAGCCGGCGCGGGAATGGCAACGACGCGCTCTCTTCGGCCGAAGCGGCGCTGGCCGCCGCGCAGGCCCAATATAGCGACTCCCACCCCGATGTGATCGCGGCGAAGGAGCGCGTGAAGCAGCTGCGCATGATGGGGTCGGCGACGCCCGACAACTCGTTACAGGAGCAGATTGCGGCGAACAACGCTGCTATCCGCCAGCTGATGGGCCAGCGCGACGAGACAATGGCGCGGGCCAATGCGGCGGTGGCCGGGTCGTCTCGCGCGCCCGCCATCCTGGAGCAGGCGATGCAGCTGGAAAATCGCGCAACGAGCTTGCGCAACCAGTACCAGCAGATTTCGGAGAACCTTTTGAAGGCGCAGAACAGCGCGCGAATGGCGACCGAGCAGCGGGCCGAGCGGCTGTCCCTCGTTGAACCCGCGAACCTGCCCGACCGCCCCTTTTCGCCCAACCGGCCGCTGCTTATCGCGGCGGGCGCCGCCGCCGGGCTCCTGCTCGGTCTCATCCTCGCGCTGGCGATCGAGTTCGTGAACCGGCCGGTGCGCAGCCCGCGGCAGCTCGAGCAACTCGACATTCCTGTAATTGGGCTCGTCCCGCTTCTCAAATCCAAGCCGCAGGCCCGAACGGGGCGGTTGCGCGGTTTCCTCTCTCGGGAGAAACGGCTTGCAGCATAGCCCGTTGGGACCGAAGTCCGATTTGGGAAGCGAGGTAAGGCAGGTGCGATTGGCACCGGTCTTTCCGACGCGCGCGCAAACCGATGAGTTTCGCTGGAGCTCGGGCGAAGCGCGGCGACGGCTGGTCCACGGCTTCGATAGCCGCAATGCCAGCTCCCGCAGCTTCAACCTTATTCGGTCGAAGCTCGTCACCATCCAGCGCGAGCGCGGCTGGCGAATGCTCGGGGTGGTTTCGGCAACCCCCAGCGTCGGCAAGTCATTCGTTTCGTCCAACGTCGCTGCGGCGATGAGCCGTGACCCGCGTTTCCAGACCTACCTGATCGACCTCGACCTCAGGCGCGGAACGATCAAGGACATCTTCGGGATCGAAACTACCGAAGGGGTCGTGGAGTATCTCGAACAATCGGAGGCTCGAAACGCCCTCCCCGGCTTCATGCCTCAGGGTCAGGATCTCATCGTCATTCCCAGCCTTCCCGGGCCCGTTCACTCTGCCGAGTTGTTGGCGAGCGAGCGCGGATCGGAATTGTTCCGCGCGATGCGCAGTTCGGACGAGCGGAACTATTTCATCTGCGATCTGCCGCCGGTCTTCGCCAATGACGACGCCGCAATCATTATGGAGGCGCTGGACGGCTATATGATCGTCGCCCAGGACGGGAAGACCACCCAGCGCGAAATCGCGTCAACGGTGGAAATGCTCGGCCACGACCGCCTCATCGGCGTCGTCCTCAACAAATACCGCGGCGGAATGGTCAGCGAAGGCTATGGCATCGAAGACCGCTACGCGAGCGAATATTACGCGAGCAGGGATACCGACGAGGACTGATCCTCGTCAGTGCTTGGGCGGACCGAATCCCGGCTGGAATTCGATCTTGGCCTTGGCCTTGAGATCCTTGACGCGCTGGGTCACCAGCTGATTGATCTTTTCGCGCTTCATTTGCGACAGCGCCAGCTGCCGCGTCTGTTCGGGCGTGAATGGGGCTGCCTTACGCTCCGTGATAACGCTCGCGACGGCCCTGCCGGGGCCGGGAGCGATGAACGGCTCGCCGGGCGCAAGGTTGCCGAGCTGCGCGTAGAGGTTAGCCGGCAACATCGCGCTGTCGAACTGCCTGGGGGCTCTCGTGAACTGGATCCCGGCGGCGGTCAGGGCCTGCGCGATCTCGTCAAGCGATTTGGCCGCGGCGATCTTGGCCGTAACCGCTGGATCCTTGGGAAGCGGGTAGTTGATAGTGTCCAGTGTCCACACTTCATGCTTCGCGAACATGCCGGGGCGGGAAGCCTCGAATTTCGCAATTTCAGCTGCCGACGGAAGCTGCTGCGTGTTGACCTGCCGAGACATCAGCAAGTTGATGAGCAGGTCCTCCGTCGTGCGCCGCTGCTGGTTGAGGAACTCTGGAGACTTGTCGAGGCCGTCGGCCTTCGCCTGCTGGGCAAGCAGGCGGCGGTCGATGAGACGCTCCAGCGCCTGGGCCCTAGCATCCTTGCTGGCGTCGGTTGCGGAGACATTCGAATTGCTCAACTCGGCATTCAAGTCGGCCGCGGTGATTTCTTCGTTGTTGACGACTGCGACGGTCTGCCCCCCGGGCTTCTTTTCACAGGACGAAAGGATACATGCGAGAACGATCGCCAAAACAATGCGCTGACCCATTTAGAGACCCCGTTGAAAAAGAAGATATTCCAGTCATAGCATGAGGCATTATTGGGTTCCAGCAGGCGCCACGAAGGGAAAGCCGAGATGGAGACGATCTATGATTGGCTGTCGTTGGCGATCTTCGCCGGACTAATTGTGCTCTTCCTGCAACGCTCGACCAGCGACGCTGCTGAAAAGGATGTCTCGCTGCTTTACTATCTCGGCGCAGGCGTCGGCTGCGGTGTCGCCAATTACTTCGGCAACAAGGGACAGGACGTCGTGGCGATCGCCCTGTTGCTCGCGACACTCGGCTTCATCGCTTATTTCCTGAAGCCCTTTCAGCGGCCCTCAAGCTCGTAGGAGCGGTGCCGGCTTCGCACCTCAGGCAATAAAAATGGCCCGCCTGGCTGGCGGAACGGACCCGATCAGCAGCCTCGTGAACTCGTCGAGGGTAGAGCGCGCCGTCGCCTCGTCGCTATTGACCGTGGAAATCCGCACCAACACGGCGTCGGGAATCACCCCGCGCAAGTTCGCCTCGGCGACATCCAGCTTCTGCTGCTTCCATGTCGTCGGGATCTTGTCGCCGACGCGGGTCCAGTAAATGATGTTTTCCGTCATCCCGTCGTTGGTCGCGGTCAGCGCATTGGTCGTCAGCGTGGCTCCGCCAAGCGGGACATCGTGCTGAGTCACCGGTGAAATCTGGAAGCCGCTGGCTGGGTAGCAGGTTTCCGGTCGGTGCACCTGGAGAATGCCCGTCTGGCCGGCGCTTTGTGCAATCAGTAGCATCACCGGCGGGTTATCGCCGTCCGAATAGACCCGCGTCAGCAATTGGCCGTACAACGTTCGGGAAAGCTGGTCCTCCGGTGGGACGACGAGCCCGCTCGCCGCGACAAACTTCCACCGGCCGATGGTCTCGGGCACCAGATCGCCGAGCTTTTGCCGGCCAAGATAGTCGAGGCGCTTTCTCGGCTGGCGCCACGCCGCAAGCGCCGCCGCCGAGCCGAACAGCAATCCGAGCAAGACCTTGCGGCGATCAACCTCCGGCGCGCTGAAGCTGTCGTCGGCCGGCTTCATGCGTCGCCGCCGGTGCGCTTGGCGTACAAGGGCGTCGCGGCTTGATCGATCGCGAAGATCGTCAGGAGTGCGACTGCAAACATCAGCAAGCCCGCGAAATCGTGCAGGAAGCCCTGCGCAGCGGCTTCGCCGAGATAGTAGGTCACCAGAACCAGGACGATGACGCGGACGAAGTTCGAGAACATCGCGACGGGAATCGCCGCCAGGGCGACCACGACGAAAGCCGTGAAATTGGTGCGATGCCGAAGGTAGACATAAAAGAGGCAGAGAGCGCCGAGCGTGACGATCGAATTGAGGCCGGCGCAAGCGGCCGCGACAAGCAGTTGGTACTGGCCGATCTGGATCGTCACGCCCGAGCTTGCGACCGGGTAGCCGGCGGCATGCAGCACCGACACGGCCCATTCGGAAATGCGGATCTTGATCGGTTGGGTGACGGCCGCCACCACCGTGTCCGGGGGCGGCAGCGTGAAGGCGAGGTAGACCAACGGGAACCAGATCGTCCGCAGCACTTCGCCGCCGAACAGCAGATAGGCGCCGACGATCAGCGCTCCGTACATCGCAAACGCTTCGATCTCGAGGACGCCAGTGATGCGCGCGACGATGAATATCGCAATCAGCGGCGCTAACATCGCCAGACCGGGCAAGAGCTTGCCAGGCCGCATCGCGGGCGCGGCCGACTTGAGCTCGCGCCACAGCAGCCAAATGCCGGTGACCAGAACGATCGGCCCGTGTCCGCCCTGTTCGGTTGACCAGCTGAATTTCGCGACCTGGACCATGGTCGGCAGAACCAGCGCGGCGAGGCCGATCGCCAGCAGAAAACTGGGCAGCGAGATCAACCGCCGACCCGGCGGTGGAACGACCTCCACAAGCAAACCCTTACCCTCGTGGCGCAACCTCGGCCCCTCTCACCCGCGATCAGTTGTCGAGGCTAAACTTTCGTACTGTGCGCCGCAAGTTGCGCCGGTCCCCGTTCGGGACGGCTTCACCCCGCGGCGACATAGGTGATAGGTTCGAAGGCGTGACAATCCTGCTTGCGTTGATCCTCGCGCCGCTCATCGTGCTGACTCTCTGCTTCGCGGTCGAGCTGCTGGTCGGACTGGCGTCGGTCAAACCCTTGTCATTCGAGCAAGGTCGCTCGCCCGACGCGGTGATCATAATTCCGGCACATGACGAGGAGGCGATCATTGGCTCGACGCTTGCCGACTTGCAGGCAGCCGGCGCGGGGATCGCACGGATCCTCGTCATTGCTGACAATTGCAGCGACGCCACGGCTGCCGAGGCGCGCCGCGCCGGAGCGGACGTGATTGAGCGACGCGACGCCGACCGTCGGGGCAAGGGCTTCGCGCTCGATTTCGCGCGTCGCCACCTGCAGGCTTCACCGCCAGACCTGGTCGTGATCGTCGACGCGGATTGCCGCATCGACCGCTCCAGCCTCCAGCGGTTGATTTCCGCGTGTGTGGCGACCGATCGGCCGTGCCAGGCAGCCTATCTGCTCGACCCCGCTCCCCCTTCGTCCCCAGCAGTCCAGATTTCCACCTTTGCCTTTTTCATCAGGAACGTTGTTCGGCAGCGGGCGCTTCAGCGGCTGACGGGCCGAGTTCACCTCCTGGGGACCGGAATGGCGATCCCGTGGTCGGCCTTTGACCGGGACCAGCTTGCGACGGCCGACATCGTCGAGGATTTGAGGATGGGCATCGAGCTCGCCGAGGCCGGTCGCCCGCCGCTGTTCGTCGAGGAGGCGGAAGTATGGAGCCCGCCCGAGACCGGCAGCAACACGCTGGTCCAACGCAGCCGCTGGGAAGGAGGGTTCCTCGCGCACGCGCTCGCCTCCGGCCCCGGGATGCTGGCGAAAAGCCTTCGCCGCGCTGATTTGCGGGGCTTCTTGGCGGCGCTCGACCTGATGATTCCCCCACTGGCACTGCTGATCCTGTTGGATATCGCGTTGTTGACAATCACCGCCGTTGTCGCCGGCATGACCGGGGCCGGCGCTTGGCCGCCGTTGATCCTTGCCGGCGCGCTGTTGCTGGCGGGCGCGGCCCTCGCCGCCGCTTGGCTGCGTGGCGGATCGCGGTTCGTCCGCATCGGCGGCCTGGCACGTATCCCGCTCTATCTGGTATGGAAGCTGCCGCTCTATCTCGGGCTTGCGAGGCGGGGCACCCCCAAGGAATGGCTGCGTACCCGCGGCGGCGGCCAAGCCTAGTCCGAGAGCCGGTCGACGATCGGACAAAGCGTTTCTTGAATATGCTGACAAATTCGCCGCTTGATCGCCGCTCGACTCTCAAACGGAGCATTTCGTCGGATACGCCGTCAAATTCGCGGGCTTAACCGCGTTAGAACCTTCTCAACCCTTTTACCGCAGTTTACGCCAAGCGCTTACAAAGAAAAGAAATTTCTGTTAATCCGGGGTGGGTAATCCAATGTTAAAGCGGAGTTTCGTTCAGCGCGCACTGCATTTGTCGGCGCTTGCCCCGATGGCGCTGGCTGCTGCGTGCGGCGTCAGCACCGCAGCTCCCGCCGACTCAAACTCTAGTGCCGATACGACGGTGGTAACTCCGACACCGACGCCAACTCCGGCGCCGACAACTCCGGCGGCAGTGGTGCCCGCCCCGATCGCGTTGGTCGGCGAAGCCGCCGTGGCCGACAATTTCGATGGCACGTCGGGAATAGAGCGGACGAGCTATCCCGCGGGCGTTGGCGGCGGCACGCCCACGCCGGCAGGTGACGGAGCGGCCGCTTTCCGCATGTTCTGCACGGCTGGCCAGCTTGTCAGGGACGATCCCCTGGTTTCCCCCGGACAGCCCGGGGTGAGCCATCTCCATCAGTTTTTCGGTAATTCGGGAACGAACGCGAGCTCCAACTACCAGTCGCTGCGCGCGTCAGGCGGAACGACCTGCGGCCAGTCTTCGACGCCCTTCAACCGTTCGGCTTACTGGTTCCCCGCGATGCTCGACGGGGTCGGACACGTTGTAAAGCCCGACTACATCAAGCTCTATTACAAGCGCAATTCCGTGAGCGATCCGATGTGTCGGCCGCTTAGCTCGCAGTATCAGAGCCTTGGCCAGTGCGTCGATCTTCCGAACGGCATCCGCTATGTCTTCGGTTACAACATGAAGACCATGTCGCTGCCAACGATCGGCGGTTTCACCTATTCGTGCGTGGACAGCGAGGACGGATCGGTCTCGCGCGGCTCGGCCACCGGCAATTACGCCAACCTCGCCCAGGTCGCTGCGGCCGGCTGTCCAGTCGGGGCGCAAGTCGTCATCGCCGCCAACTCACCGAGCTGTTGGGACGGGCTGAGCCTCGACACGCCCGATCATCGTTCGCACATGGCCTACGCAACCGGGCCCTGGTATGCCGGACAACTGTTCAACGCCTGCACTGCGGATCACCCGTATCCGATCCCGAACATGGAAGTTCTCATCTACTTCACGGTCGATTCGAACTTTGCGAAGTGGCACCTCAGCTCGGACGAGATGGTTCCCGGGGCTGCAGGCGGTTCGACCTTCCACATGGATTATTGGGAAGCGTGGTCGCCGACCGTCAAAGCGACGTGGCAGCAATATTGTATTAACGGGCATCTGAGCTGCTCGTCAGGCGATCTCGGTAATGGCACCGATATGGTCGGCGCCGGTGTTCCCTGGCCCTCGGGCTTCCCGAAGCATCAGTTGGCGCCGATACCGCAATAAGCTCGGACTAGCGCTTCCTCGCAGACATTTTCCCGATCCCCGCTGAACTTGGGGGGACTTCGGTCACATGCCCGCCTTCGATATTCAGGATCCTGCCGCATTCGGCGAGGCTCGTGAGACGGTGAGCGATCATCACAATCGTAATGTCGGACGACAGCCCCGAAATCGACTGCATGACCGCCTTTTCGGTTTCGTTGTCGAGAGCGCTGGTGGCCTCGTCGAGGACGAGCACCGTCGCTCGCTTATAAAGCGCGCGAGCAATACCGATGCGCTGGCGCTGCCCCCCTGACAAGCGCACCCCACGCTCCCCACAACGGGTTCGATATTGTTCGGGCAAGCCGATGATGAAGTCGTGGATACCAGCCGCGCGGGCGGCGCTCTCAACCAGCGCCATGTCGATGCCGTCGCGCGGCACGCCAAAAGCGATGTTGCCGATGAGATTGTCGTCGGACAGGTAGATGCTCTGCGGTACGTGGGCCACCTGCGCCTGCCAGCCAGCCATGCTGTCTCGGTTGAGCATCTTTTGGTCGATCAGGATGTGACCTTTGGTGGGTTCGAGAAGGCCGAGCAGGAGGTCGGTCAAGGTCGACTTGCCTGAGCCCGTCGTACCGACGATCCCGATTCGCTCGCCTTTGCGAATTCCGAAAGAGACATCGCGCAGAACGTAAAGCTCGTCGACATAAGCGAAACTCACAGCATCGAACTGGATGACCGAGGCGAGGTCACGCCGGGCGCCTGGCTCTGCCGTGGTGAGATGATCCGGCATTGCCAACATGCCCGCGACCTCGAGAACGGCCTGTCGGTTCGCAAAGAATGAGCTGAGGCCGAAATAGGCTTGCTGGAGAAGCGGGAGCAGCCGCTGCGCGCCGATCGCCAACCCTCCCAGCAGCGGCAATGCGGCCGTGAGCCCACCGCCGCGCGCGGATAGGAACAGCGCGAGCCCTGCAATTCCGACCATCCCCATGACTTCAACCACGATTCGAGGCGCGTTCGGGATCACGGAATTGATGGCCTGTGGACGACGAATGCGGTCGCAGCAACGTTCGAAGTCCGCCTGGAACACGCCTTGCGAACGGTCGATCAGAATGTCGCGAATCCCGCCCACGCCCTCCTGGATGCGCTTGACCCGCTCCGCATGGGCCGCGGCCAGTATCTCGGAATTCCGGGCCAGGATCGATCGCGTGAGGATTGTGATCCCAACGTACGATCCGACCAGAACGATTCCGAGCGTCAGCGCGATCGTCGTATTTAGCGCGAGCAGAAAGATGATGATGAGCAATGCCACGACAGCCGACACAAATCCCTGCGCGCCGAACTGCAGAATGTTGTTGGAGTGATGCACCTTCTCCATGCGGCTGACGATCACGTCGGAGCCGGTGTTGAGATAGAAGTTGTATTTCTGGCGGGTCACTCTCTCGAAAGCCTGGGCTGTGAAGTCGAGACCGGCATTGACCACGATCGAGTTGACCGCCCAGATCAACGCCACTCGAACCATCCCGCTCAGGACCATCACCAGGATGAATGCGACAGTGGCAATTAGTATCGGGCTCCCATCGAGATGCAGGGAAGATTGTGCGACCTGCCATGCGCGCGACGAAGTCAAGCGCTCGGGGCTGGTGATGACCGTAAGGAAGACCAGGACCGCGGAGATGCCCAGCATCTCGGCGCCGGCACCGACGAGCATCAGTAGAAGGGTCAAGAACCCTTGGCGCCGTCGCCGCGGCGAAAGTGCCTTGAAGAATATCCTCAAGGCTTGGGAGAGATTTGCGGCGGGCTCCAATGCAATCTCCGAACGGGCCATAAAGTGCGAAGCGGTGATCGTCAGCATCGCACCGTTCTTCTAGCGGGGCTAGGCCTCCGCTAAGGCTGTCTCAAATTCAGATACCGCCGTCTCGATATCGTGACGTTCGGCGATCGCGCGGCATGCGCGCGACATCGCCTCCCACGAAGTCTCTGGCTGGGCGTATAGCCTAACAATCGCATCGGCCATGTCGGCAGCATCCAGAGTGACGAGCGCACCCGTTTCTTCAGTAATTAGGTCGGGCGCGGCACCCGCGCGGGTCGCGATCACTGGAGTACCGACCGCCATGGCTTCGAGGATCGGGAGGCCGAAGCCTTCGGATTCGCTCGTGAAGAGCCAATAGTCACACTCGCGGTAGATTTTTGGGATTTGGTGCTGGTCGGGACGCAGATGAAATTCCACAAAGGATTGCTTGAGCCAGTGATCCGGCAACGGCTCGGACGCGAAACAGACAAGCTTGAGATTCGCGATTTTGCTTCGCGCCCGTCGGACTGCTTCGAGGGCCATCTCACTGTTCTTGCCGGCCCCAGCCGAATAGACCGTACCAACGGCTGGAGTGGCCGCTCTTGATCGTTCCGTCCGGACAAAGTGCTCGACGTCGACAGGGTTGATGACCAACGTCGTCGCGCTGCTGCCGTAAAGCTCGCGCATCAATCCTTGTAGCCAGTTTGACACGACGATTTTGTGAAACGGCAGCCGATACACCGCAGCGGAGCGCGCCGGGAGGTAGGAGAAGACTTCGTGGCCCTGCACCAGGTGGAACTTGCGGCCTTTGGATTCGGGCGCTTTCGCGACGGCTTCGACGGTGTGCCACCAGGTTGCGACGAGGACATCCGCGTCGGGGAGCGACTCCGCAATCCGATCGTAATTGCTGCTCGAGGCGAGGAGCATGCGGACCCTGGGACTGATCGAAATATCGGGCCGGCGGCCGAGCAGCCGCTGGGCAATCCTGTCCCTCATGCGCGGCATCCAGCCATGAACGACGGTCACGTCGTGACCGCGCGCCGCGAGGCGGTCCGCGTACATCAGGGTGACCTTGTTGCCGCCAGAAAGGGTCAGGTGCGGCAGCACGAAGGTGATCTTCAGCCCCATCCCGACCCCAACAATTTTCTCGTGGCGCTGCGCATCGCTGCCACGCTATCCATGGCTTAGGGAGGGTTGCAATGTCATTGTTGCAAGCCAGTCGGGGTATCGGACGATAGCTAACAGTGTCGCCTATGCCGTTTTGTTAGGCTGGCCCGTCGTCGCGACGGTTCTGTTCTTGCTCCTGCCGCTGGAGGCGGCCGCCGCATGGTCGCTGCTCGGTGGCTATTTCCTCTTACCGTCCGGCTTCAAGGTGGATCTTCCGCTACTCCCGCCGATCGACAAGAGCAGCGTCACCGTGGTCTCGACCCTGATCCTGTGTCTCGCCAAAGGATCGCCTCGGCCGCGGCACGCTCCTGGGATGTTTTTGCCCGTTGCGGCCGCTGCTTACGTGCTCGCGCCAATCGGGGCGACTTTCGGCAACAGCTATGAGCTGCACGTCGGGAACCTGTCAGTCCCTGGCTATTATCTTCTCGACGGGCTGAAAACGGCGATCGACAATCTCGTCACTGTTAGCGCGCTTTACCTCGGCCTGAGGTTCCTCTCGACCCCCAACGGACAGCGAGTGCTTCTCAAAGTGCTCGTTACGGTTGTCGTCCTTTACAGTCTTCCCATGGTCTTTGAGCTTCGCTTCAGTCCGCAGCTTCACCGATTGGTCTATGGATTCGAGGCGTCACCTTTCATTTCGCAGGTGCGCACCGGTGGTTATCGCCCGACTGTCTTTATGAATCAGGGGCTCGAACTTGCCCTTCTGGTGGCCATGGCGCTGATCGCCGCCTGCACTCTCGCGCGGTGCCGGATAAAGTTGTTTCACTTTCCTGCCTGGCTGACTGCAAGCTACCTCGTGCCGGAGCTTGCGGCCTGCAAGACCTTGGGCGCGGCGATCTACGCCGTGACCTTGGCCCCACTTGCCGTGTTTGCCCGCCCCTCCACCTCGATCAAGGTTGCAAGCGCGGTCATGCTTCTTGTCTGCGCTTATCCGGCGCTTCGGACCCAGCAACTGATCCCCGTTGAGAAGGTCCTCGGCGCAGCGAAGAGCGTCAGCGAACAACGTGCCGACTCCTTCGCTACGCGGCTTCGCAACGAGCATATCTTGATTGCGAAGGCCAACGAGAAGCCGATGTTCGGCTGGGGCGCGTGGGGTCGTAACCGTGTCTATGACTCCGCTTATGGGAAAGACGTCACGATCACCGACGGCGGCTGGATCATCGTCTTCGGCATGAATGGATGGGCGGGTTACCTCGGCCTTTTCGGAATGTTCGCCATTCCGGTGCTTCGGCTCAACCGCACGGTCAAGCGGCTTGATCGCGAGGACGCGCTGATTGCGGCGGGACTGGCGTTGATGCTCGCGGCGAACGTCGCCGACATGCTCCCGAACGCGAATTTGATGCCGCTGACCTTCGTCATCGCAGGATCGATTGCGCGCCGAACCGTTGTGTCGCGGGCCACACGTCGAACGGAGAGATCTCATGACTCCAAGGCGCTCGAGCCGGTGTCGGAACCCGTAGCGGCCAATGTCGCCCAAGCCTGACAGTCACGCCATTTCGGCCAGCGAGCCGGACTGGTCGCGCGAAGCCAAGCGTGCCTTCGAGTGGAATCCTTCCCGGTCGCTGATGGCGGCCATCCGTAGTTATCAGCGCCACCAGGCGCGTGGCCCGATCGCCGCGCCGATCCGCAAATGGGCAGTGCTTCGCCATCGTTTTTGGTCCGCGGTAACCGGGGCCGATATCCCGATCAACGCCGTCATCGGCGGCGGGCTAATGATCCCGCACCCCAACGGCATCGTGATCCACGCCGATTCGGTGATCGGACCCAATTGCATCATCTTTCAGCAGGTGACTCTCGGCCTCGGTCACGGCGGAGTCCCCACGCTTGGCGGCGGAGTATCGATCGGCGCGGGCGCCAAGCTTCTTGGGAAAATCCATATAGGCGACCATGCGGTCGTCGCAGCGATGGCGGTCGTCACGCATGACGTACCGGCGGGCGCGACGGCGATGGGAATGCCGGCACGCATCGTCTCTTCGCGCGCGCCGTTAGGCTAGGCTTGCGTCGCATCAGCCCGGGACGGCGAGAAAAGCCGTCTTGGCACTCGCGCTCGCCTCCAATAGCAATCGGACGATGTTGAGACTCACCTCAAAGAATGGGTATCTGGCGTTCGACGCCGACGAGTGCCGCGGCTTTGGGCGCTCGCTGGCGAAGCAGTATCAGACGGCGTCGCCTTTCCCGCACATCGTGATCGACGACTTTCTGCCGAGTGATCTGCTCGAGCAGATCGTCGCCGACTTCCCCTCGACCGAGGGCAAGGCCTTCTTTGATCGCGACCAGGAACGATTCAAATTCCAGCTTTCGCCCAACGACAGCGATTCCGCGGTCGTCCGCAATCTCTTCGCCGAGCTCAACGGAGAGGCTTTTGTCGCGTTCCTCGAGGAAATGACCGGGATAGACGGCCTTATTCCCGATCCACACTTCGTCGGCGGCGGACTGCATGAAACCAAGACGGGCGGGCACCTCGGGATCCATGCCGATTTCAACATCCACGAAGAGCTGAAGCTCGAGCGGAAGCTCAATCTGCTTATTTACCTCAATAAGGATTGGCCCGACGAGTTCGGCGGCGCGCTCGAGTTATGGGACCGAGGGATGAAGGCGTGCGAAAGGAAGGTCGCGCCGGTGTTTGGCCGCGCGGTGATCTTCAACACGGACCTCGATAGTTTCCATGGGCACCCAGACCCCCTCGCCTGTCCGCCCGACCGATCGAGACGGTCGATTGCCACTTATTATTACACCGCCCGCGAAGAAGGGCTCGTCGCGCTGCCTAAGCGCAACACGAATTTCCAGGCTCGTCCGGGCCAGGGCGACCGGACCGACTGGCAGGTTCGCCGCCAGCATTTCATCAATGACTGGGTCCCGCCGCGCCTTCAGAAAATCGCTCACCGCCTCTTCGTTTGACCCATTTCAGGACATAATTCGCCACCGGCAAACGTTACGTGTCCGTTCTTTACCATTCGGCAAGGCGCTGAACCCTACCGTCCAGGCAACCTGCTGGGGGGTAGGCGGATATGCATTCTATCGGACGGACTATCACCATTGCGGCGCTGCTGTTCGCGTCCGGCTGCCGGATCGATACCAATCAACCGCCGGCAGCGACGGCTCAGGGCACTACTGGCGGCGCAACCGCCCAGTCAGTCAGCGTTACGAGTGTAGCGGCGGTCGCCAGCAACGGCTTGACTGGTGAAGCTTCGATCGCGGACAATTTCGACGGAACAGCCGGGATTGAGCCGACAACCTATGGGCCGAACGGGACGACCGGTTTCCCGCTTTCAGCCGGCGATGGTGCCGCAGCCTTCCGGATGTTTTGCACGGCAGGCCAGCTAGTCAGGGATGACCCGTTGGTTTATCCCGGCCAGGTCGGCGTCAGCCATCTCCATCAATTCTTTGGCAACACCGGCACCAATGCCAACTCGAATTATCAGTCGCTGCGTACGTCCGGCGGCACGACTTGCGGCCAGGCTTCGACGCCATTCAACCGCTCGGCCTATTGGTTCCCGGCGATGCTCGACGGTGTCGGCAATGTCGTGAAGCCCGACTTCATCAAGCTCTATTACAAGCGCAATTCGGCCAAGGACCCGATGTGCCGGCCGCTAAGCTCCTCGTATCAAAGCCTCGGTCAGTGCGTCGATCTGCCAAACGGGCTGCGTTACGTTTTCGGCTACAACATGACGACGGGGGCGCCGTTCGGGGGTGGGGTGTTCTACTCGTGCGTTCCGAGCGAGGATGGCACGGTCAGCAATGGCGCCGCCACGGGCCGCTACTCGACGATCGCTCAGGTTGTCGCCGCCGGCTGTCCGGTTGGCGCACAGCTTGTCATCGCCGCCAGTTCACCAAATTGCTGGGACGGGTTGAGCCTCGATACGCCCGACCACCGCTCTCACATGGCCTACGCAAACGGCCCTTGGTACGCAGGCCAGTTGTTCAACGCCTGCACGTCGGATCACCCCTATCCCATTCCGAATATGGAGGTGCTGCTCCAGTTCACGGTCGATGCGAACTTCGCGAAGTGGCACCTGGTCTCTGACGAGATGGTGCCGGGCGCCGTCGCCGGATCGACCTTCCACATGGACTATTGGGAAGCCTGGAGTCCGGCGGTCAAGGGAACGTGGCACCAATATTGCCTCAACGGCCAGCTTAGCTGCTCCAGCGGCGATCTCGGCAACGGAACCGATCTTGTGAACGGTGGTGTGCCCTGGCCGCAAGGCTTCCCGAAGCACCAGCTGGTTTCACTGTCGTCGATCGGCGGGGGTGCGGCGACGACGCCGCCAACGACCACGGTCGCTACGCAGGTGTGCCCGGACGGGAGCGTGATTCCGCTCACCCAGGGCTGCCCGGTCAGCGCGCCAGTCACGAGGTTCAACGGTAGCGGCAAGGCGATCGGCCGCAAGAAGTGAGTCCAAGGTGACTGGCCGGCCTCGGCGGCCGGCCAGATCACTTATATTCGATGATGTGGAAACGGCCGCGCAGCCGGTTCAGGCAGTAGCGGAGAATGCCCAGGAACTCCGCAAACTTGCCATAAACGATGAATCGCGCCGCGAGCAGCGCGTCCGTGCGCGGCACGCCGGTCCCGAGGTAGTAGTGGTAGATGCGCCTGCCGAGCAGCGCGTAACCGCCGAGCAAAATCAGCGACAACCCTCGACTGGGCCAGATCAGCACCAGGATCAGCGACGGAAACAGAAACCCCCAGAACAGCACGCTGCGGATTTCTCGTTGTCCGTCGCGGAAGGGGGTGCGGCCATGTCGTGCATAGCGATGGGCGAGCGCATGCCCGGCCCGGACGGCCCGCCGCCACCACTGCCCGAAGTGCAAAATCTGGGCATCGTGAGTTGCCATGGGCCGGTCGATTTTGACAATCGAATAGCCGGCCAGCCCCAGACGCACGCCAAGGTCGGGCTCTTCGCCGGCAATTGCCTGCTCGTTGAAGCCACCGACGTCGCGAAAAGCTGAAATTCGCGCGGCCATAATGCCGCCCAGCGCATTCATGTTTTGGATCTGGCCTGGCGGAGATCGCCATTCGATCGCGCAAAGACGATTGTAGATCGAAGCCTCGGGATGGCGCTCCGACAGATGACCAGTCACGATGGCGCAGCGTGGATCCTGCTCGAAGGCTTTGATGGCCGCGCCGGGAAAACCGCGATCGAGGATGCAATCGCCGTCGAGGAAGAGAACGAAATTCGCGTTCGGCCAGCGGCGCAGCGCCTCGTCCAGGCCTTCATTGCGGCCTCGCGCGGCGGAGAACGGTCGGGCCGGATCGAGCTCGACCACAGGTACCCCAAGCTGTCGCGCGACCGATGGACTGCCGTCGTTCGACCCTGAATCGACATAGACCAGCGCCAGTCCGGCCTGTTCCACCGAGCGCAAGCTGGGCTCGAGCCGTTCGCCCTCGTTGCGGCCGATGACCACGCCGACGATCGATCGATGTGCTGTCATCCACCTGCCATCCATGCCGGCGGCTTCCCGGGAGACTCGCCCCAGGACGTAACTGAGGGCCGACGGTCCTTCGCCGCAGGCCACAAGCCGGAGCGCAGCAGATCGCCCGTGCGAATTCCGTCGCCAGCCGTCGAGCGGCCCACGGCGCTTTTCGCGAGGCTCATCGCGCGGCCGGCGAGGCGGCCGGCGTTGGCCGAAAGCAGCGAAAGGACTCCGCCGGTGAGGGCGAAGTAGCGCCGGCGGGATTCATACCAGGTACGGGGCTGCGCGCG
>Ga0070670_100001956_pt1 | contig 16892 bp, 15 predicted proteins | sample KBSS63metaG_FD_64665 | JGI IMG/M metagenome (GOLD analysis project Ga0070670, IMG submission 64665) | Switchgrass rhizosphere microbial communities from Kellogg Biological Station, Michigan, USA - KBS S6-3 metaG | ecosystem: Host-associated > Plants > Roots > Rhizosphere > Soil ... | reverse complement strand
TGGCTGCTCGTCCGACGTGGAAGGGATTTCTGAAAATTAGCCTGGTGAACATCCCGGTGCGGGTGTTTCCGGCGACCGATTCGGCGGCGACCATCAGCTTCAACCAGCTTCATGGCGAATGCCAGACGCGGATTCAACAGAAGCGCTGGTGTCCGCACTGCGAGCGCGAGGTGCCGCACTCGGAGATCGTCAAGGGGTACGAATTCGAGAAGGGGCGCTACGTCGTGATGACCGAGGAGGACGTGTCGAAGGTACGTCCCGAATCGACCCGGGTGATCGATCTCTTCCAGTTCACCGACGCCGCGGCGATCGATCCGATCCTGATCGAGAAGCCCTATTACCTGGCCCCTGACGGCGGCATGGCGACCGAAGCGTTCGCGGTCATGCGCGAAGGGATGAAAGGGAAGGCGGGGATCGGCAAGCTCGCACTCTACGGACGTGAATATCTCGTCGCCGTGCAGCCGCGCGAGAAGGGGCTCGTGATGTACACCATGCGCCACGCGAACGAGGTGCGGGGCATGGACCAGATCGAAGAGCTCGACAGCGTGCCGTCCAAGGTGAAGCCCGAAGAGATCAAGCTCGCCAAGCAGGTGATCGAGAACTTCGAGGGGGAGTTCAAGCTGACCGAGTATCGGGACGAATACCAGGAAGAGCTGCAGCGGATCATCGACGCGAAGATCGCCGGCGAGGAGGTCGTCGCGACCAGCGAGGAGGCGCCGCCAAAAGTGGTCAACCTGATGGACGCGCTTCGTCAGAGCCTCGATCGGGTGAGCACGGGAAAGAAGAAGTCCGCGAAGGCGGAATTCGAGAAGCCGGCCAAGGCGGCGCCGAAGAAGCGGGCGGCGCGTTAGTTCTGCGCGAGGTACTGCTCGAAGATCTGCGCGCGGACCCACTGCGGGGTCGATCCCTGGCTGCATCGGACCTTGATCCGCGCGTGTGAGCCCTCGATCTCCACGCGCCACTGGCCCGGGTTCTGGTCCGCAATCACTTTAACGTTCGCCGCCACACCCAGTTCCTTCAGCGTGGCCCGCGCGATGCGCTCGACCTCGTGCTGCTCCACACGCCCCCCACCAGCGATCTGAATTGCTGTGATACCGGCATTTTGTGGGACCGCTCGCGCCGCGTCAACCGGTGGCCCGACGGCAACGGGCAACTCGTGAGAACGCAGCCACTTGACGGGAGAAGAAATTGGGGTGGATGACGGGGTTCGAACCCGCGACTTCCGGAGCCACAGTCCGGCGCTCTACCGCTGAGCTACACCCACCATCGCAACGACCGCGCGCACTGTCGGCGCCGGTCAGGGAGGGCTGAGCAGGTAAGTGTAGCACCCGGTCAAATGGCCGGGCAACCGTCAGAGGGCCGCGCTGATCTCCGCGAGCGCACCGTCCTGCACTTCGACGGCGGCGGGATGTACGCGGTCCGCCTTGCGCCCCTTGGCGTCGTACATCAACTGGTCCGCGAGATGAATGAGTTCGGCGGCGAGCTTGCGGGCGACCCCGCGCCGCTCGGCTACGCCCCCGAGCTGCAGGCAGACAACGCCGACGTCGACGTGGACGGGACGGGAAATCAGCCGCGGATCGTCGCGCGTCCAGTCGTGCGCTTCGACCGCATGTTTGAACCGATCCGCGATCTCGACCGCTTCGCGGCAACCGGGCAGATCCGGAATCAGAAAGCAGAACTCGTCGCCGCCGAAACGCGCGTGCAGGTCCCGCGCATCGCCGGCGCGCTCGAGCGCGAGAAAATCCTCCGAGCGGATCTTGTCGGAGAGGATCCGCGCGACCCGTTCGATGATCTTGTCGCCGACCGCGTGCCCCAGTGTGTCGTTGTACCACTTGAAGCTGTTGATATCGACGACGCCGATGCCGCACCAGCGGACGCGCTGCTCGACGGACAGGAACGACTCGAGCCGCTCCATGAACCAGTCGAAATTCAGGAGCTTCGTCTTCGGGTCGCGATGCGATTTCTCCGTGAGCCCGGCGACGACCTCCTCGAAGTAACGCGCGATGTTACTGACCGTCACGTCCTTTTCGGTCAGCTGGCGCTGCAGACGCGCCATCTTCTCGGCGAACCCCTCGGACAACGCGCGAATCGCCTCATGCTTCGAGGCCTCGAAGAGCTGGCGCTGGCTGGCGAGGACGCGATCGACGGCGTCGAACAGCCGCCCCTCCTGGTCCTCCCGGAGCGGCAGCTCCTCCTGGACCCACTGGCGAAGCTCTGCCGTAGTCTTCGGCGTGTCGGCGGACGTCGTGTCCGTCGTCGTCGGAAGCCGGTTTTCGCGTTGTGAGAGCTCAGCCATAGCAGTGCGCGTCGGCATTACATCAAGGTGTATGCCGTCGTCCAGCCAGCTAGGACTAAATCGGCGTCGCTCGGGGAATATTGGGAAAATCACAGAAATTCGGCCACAGAAGAGTATCGGCACAGAGGTGCGCGGACCATAGACGCTACACACCGTGCATTCAGATGAGTCCGCTGGGGAAGTTTCTACAGCTTTTCGGACAGGGCCGTCTCAACGTTCTTTCAGGACCACCACCGTCACATCGTCGCGCCGGCGACTGTAGTCGCGATACAGGACAGCCGCGATGACGTTGGGATCGCGCGTGCGGAGACCCGGGTAGGCCGACAGATCCCAGTGCGTGCCGAGGCCATCTGTCGCCACCACGACGATCGATCCGCCGGGAACCGGGTAGTTGAACTCGGTGAGCCGTCTCGCGTTGTGGCCGGCCGTGCCGTTCTGGGACACCATGCTGTGGCGCCCTCCGTCCGGCCGAAGCACCACCGCGCTGATGTTGCCTACGCCGCAGAACCGGGCGAGCCCTCGAGAGCCGTCGATGTTCAGCACCGCGACCGCGGCGCCCCGGGTGGACCGAAGCGCCGCATGGACATCCTCGACGATCCGGACCGGGGATTCCTGCTCCATCCGCGCGAATACCGCCGACGCGCCGCGCGCGGCCTCGTGTGCGGAAAGGCCATGCCCGAGGCCGTCGGCGACGATCAGCGCAATCCGCTCGTCTCTGACGCGCGCGCACCAGTCGTCGCCGCAAATGTCCTCGGTCGGATGCGACACGTGGACCGCACCGACCTCGTAACGGGGCTTTCTGGGCGTGGCGGCCGGCGGTTCACGGCACAACCGCGCGAGGATGACCGTCCCCGACGTATTGGTGTAGACCTGAAAGAAGTCGGCCTGACGATCGACCGCCCCAAGGCCGTGGCCGAGCGATCCCGCCGTCGAGTGGCCATCCTGGCGCGACAGCGCCACGTCGGGCATTCCGGGTCCTGCGTCAATCGCCAGGATCTCGATGCACGGCGGCTCGCCGGCCTGACCGCCGTCGCTCCGCCGCAGGAGGATCTCGCCACGCTTGGCGTGTTTGGCAAGGTTAGTGGCGAGCTCCGAGACGATGAGCGCCGCCTTTCCCGCCCGCGTCTCGTCGAAGTCCAGGCGCTGCGCCAGTATCGTGACCGCACGACGCGGCTCCGACACCTGGCTCAGCTCGGTGACGGGGTAGGCCGCGGTGAGGTTCATCGCCAACGCACAATCGCGACGCGCGTCCCCTTACCCGGTTGCGACTCGAGGTGGAACTCATTCGAGAGGCGCTTGGCCCCCGAGAGTCCGAGCCCGAGGCCGTTCCCGGTCGTGTACCCGTCTTTCATCGCGAGCTCGAGGTTCGCGATGCCGGGACCGTTGTCCTCGAACGTGAGCCGCAGGCCGCGGCGCGCCCCATCCTTTACTTCCTCGATCCGCAGCGTGCCGCCGCCGCCGTACTGGAGCGTGTTGCGCGCGAGCTCGCTCGCCGCCGTGACGATCTTCGTCTGATCGACGAGATTGAAACCGAGCTCCACCGCGCGCTGCCGCACCGTCTGCCGCACGGTGACCACGTCCTCAGACGTCTGTATCGGACGGCGCTCGTTACTCGCGTCCAGCATCCTCGCGTCCTCTCGCGTCGATGCGGTTGCGCAGCAGGTCCATTCCCCGCTCCACGTTGAGCGCCGTTCGCACGCCCTTCAGTGCCAGCCCCAGCTCGACGAGCGTGATAGCGACCGCCGGACGCATACCGACGACGACTGTTTCGGCGTCGAGCACGCGTGACATCGCCGCGAGATCGCCGAGCATCCGGCCGATGAAGGAATCGACCATCTCGAGCGCCGAGATGTCGATCAGGACGCCCTTCGCATGCACCGATACGATCCGGTCGGTGAGATCGGCCTGCAGGGTCATCGCGAGGCGATCGTGCATGTCGACCTGGATGCTGACGAGCAGATACTCGCCCATCTTGAGAATCGGAATCCGTTCCACGTCAGTTCTCAGGGCGATCGAGGGAGGAGCGCACGTCGCGGTCTTCCCCCTCGCGATCGCGGCGCGCGGGCGCGGCGGCCGTCTTCTGCACCGCAAGTCCGAGGCGGCGCAGCGCAATCGCGAACGCGTCAGCGAGCGTCGCCTTGGTGATGACCGATCCGAGCTCGACCCCCAGGTGCACGATCGTCTGCGCAATCTGCGGACGGATGCCGCTGATGATGCAATCCGCGCCCATCAGCCGCGCGGCCGCCACGGTTTTGAGCAGGTGCTGCGCGGTCAGCGTATCGACCGTGGGGACGCCGGTGATGTCGATGATCGCGATCGAGGCGCCGCTGTCGACGATGCGTTGCAGCAGGCTCTCCATGACCACCTGTGTTCTCGCGCTGTCGAGCGTTCCGATGAGCGGCAGCGCCAGGACCCCGTCCCAGAGCGTCACGACCGGCGTCGAGAGCTCCATCAGCTCCTGTTGCTGGCGCATGATCACCTGCTCACGCCCGCGCTGGAACACTTCGGTCGTATACAGGCCGAGCGTGTCCAGCAGCGCGTCGGCTTCGGAGGTCAGCGTGGCCAAGAGTCCCGGATCGTTGACCAGGTCGCGCCGCAGGCGCTCGAACAGGGGCTGCTTCAACGAAAAAACGAACTGTGCGGTCTCCGACGGCGAGAAGCCCTGCTGCGCGCGGGCGAAGGACAATTCGTCGAGAACGCGCCGGGCGTCTGTCCACGGCGACGCCAGGATGTTCGTGTCGCCCGAACGGATCGCTTCGCGAAGCTGGGTGAGGAACCTGGCGGAATGATCAGCCACCTCCTGTCGGCTCGTGCGATCCGAGCGGAAACCCGGCGAGCCGACCTGACGATCGACCCAGGTTCGAAGCAACGCCTCCTGATCGTTCTGCAGAATGTCGTTGAGCGACGCGGCTACGTCCTTCGCCATGAATCTCCTTCAGTCCACCGAAGGTGGACGCTGCGGTACAGTCATCGTCATCACAACGTGCGCCCGAGCGCCTGGCGCACCAAGCCGGGCAGCGTTGCGCGCGAAAGCTCGCGTTTTGGCAGGATGGCCGTCGCCTGCTGCAGCAGCGCCCGCGAGTCTGCGTCCTGCAGGTCCGCGGCGGTGGAAATCACCACCGGGATATCGCGCGTCGTCGGGTCGGCGCGCAATTCGGCGAGCGCCGCCCGTCCGCTGAGGCCGGGCATGACCAGATCCAGGACGATGACGTCCGGATGCTCGGCGCGCGCCCGCCGAAGGCCTTCCTCGCCGCTCGACGCCTCGCTCACTTCAAAAGCGGGCACCGGCAGACATTGTCGCACCAGGTATCGCGCCACTTCCTCGTCGTCGATTGTGAGCACCCTGACGGTGGCGCGGCGCCCGTGCAGTCCGGCGATGGTATCGATCAGCGTCCGTCGATCGACGGGCTTCACCAGGTAGGAATCGGCGCCGAGCGCGAGCCCTTTGTCCTGCTCCGCCAGCGCACTGATGATGATTACCGGGATATCGCGCGTGTGATCCTCGCGCTTCAGATCGATCAGCAGATCCCAGGCCTCTTCCCCGGAGAGCACGAGATCCATGACGATGACCGCTGGGCGCACTTTCTCGAGTGCCGCCAGGGCTTCGCGCCGGTTGCGCGTCAAGCACATCTGGAACGAGGAGGTGCGCAGCACCTTGTCGTAGAAAAACTGTGCGTCGGGCGCGTCCTCGACGACGAGCACCGGGATCTTCGCGGGGTCGGGTTTCCAATTGAAGGGCAAGTGCTCCGCGTCGCGCGCGGAATACGCCATCGGCACGTAGAAGGTGAACGTCGATCCAAGGCCGACGTCGCTCGTGACGGTCAGCCGTCCACCCAGCAGCTCGGCGAGCCGCTTCGAGAGCGGCAGACCGAGGCCCGTTCCCTTGACGCCGCGCTGCAGCGGATGCTCGACCTGCGTGAACTCCTCGAAGATACGCTGCTGGTCCTGCGGCGCGATGCCGATGCCGGTATCCGCGACCGAAAACGCCACGGTATCGTCCCCCTCCTGCCGCGCCGTGACCCGGACCTCGCCCCGCTCCGTATACTTCAGCGCATTGGAGATGAGGTTGCGCAGCACCTGCGACACCTTGGCTTCATCCGTGTGCAGCGTCGGCAGATCCGGCGCGTCTTCGAACACCATCATGACCGACTGGTTCAGAAGGAGCGGGCGCAGCATGCCGCGCAGCGCGCCAAAGAGCGACTGGACGTCGAAGTCCGCCGGGCGGATCACGATCTTTCCCGCTTCCACCTTGGCCAGATCGAGCAGGTCGTTCACCAGGTCGGACAACTGGTCGGCCGCTTTGCGGATGTAATGGAGCTCGGGTGCGGGTGCCCGTCCCTCGGCCTGTCGATCCTCGACGAGGAGGTTGCACAATCCGATGATCGCGTTCACCGGCGTGCGAAACTCGTGGGTCATGTTGGACAGAAACCGCGACTTCAGCTCGTCAGCGCGGCGGAGGTGATCCGCTCTCTCGTCCAGCTCGGCATAGAGCGCCACCACCCCGCGGTTGGTGTCCTCGAGCTCGCCATTCAGGCGCGTCAGCTCGAGCTGCCTGCGCTGAAGCTCGTCGAGCGCGCGCAGCAGTTCCTGGTTCTGATGCTGGATTTCTTCGACGAGCCCGTGCGGGCGCCGCTGTATCACGGCGTCGGCGATCTCGCGGAGGCGTTCCGCCGTTGCCGGAGGTGCCCGCTGCGGCAGATATTTTTCGAGGGAAACGCAGGTGCCTTGTGGGGTCGAGTGGATCGCGAAACGATCCATGAGCCGCCGCGCCCCGACGATGCCCATGCCCATTCCGGTCGACGAGCGATACCGGCCGTTCAGAACGTCATCGAGCCGCGCGATCCCGGGACCACGATCCTCGATGCGGGCTACCAGGCGTTGCGGGCGGCTGGCGGTTTCGACGCCGAACTGCACCTGGCCGCCGCCGGTATAGCGGAACGCGTTCCTTACGATTTCTGAGACAGCGGTCGCGATTCGCGTCTGTTCGGAGGTATCGAATTCCAGCAGTGCGGCGATCTGCGCCGCACGCTGGCGCGCGGTGACGACGTCCTGATCATGCTGGAGACTGAGTGAAAGGAGCACGCGCAAAAGGTAGGACCCTAGTCAGCCCGCGGTTAGGAGGCGAAACGGCAACTGTACCTCCGCAATCTGTGCGTGTCCAGCGCCTCGCAGCCCAGCTCGCCGGTTCGCGATTGCATTCTGGCGTTCAAGGAATAGTGCCGCCGAGGCCATGCGGCTTGCCCGTTCCAGGCTTGAACGGCAAAAGTCCAGCTCTGCCGATAGGCTTCCGGAGCGGTCCGTCTGGAGTTTCCACGGCGACCTACGAGGCCGCCTGCTGTTCGCGAACACGGCGGACGGCGCCGCCTGTGATGAAGGATTCCACGGCGCAAATCGGCTAGGCGCGCTTCAGACGGGCGAGGGCGGCTGCGGCGGATTCGGCGCGGCGACGCGCCGCGTCGCGCGTCCGCTCCGCTTCACGTGCGCTGCGTTGCGCCTCTTCGAGCTCGTTCTGCGCGGCTGCAACTGCTTCGCGCGCCCGTTGCACTGCCCGTGCCGCGTTCTCTACTTCGCGCGAAGCGCGGGCCGCTTCGAACTCCTCGCGCTGCGCGTGATGCTCGGCCGCCCGAAGCTCGCGCGCGGCCTTCGCCGCGGCCTCCTTCGCCTGCTGCCTCGCTCTGGCATCCTGTTTCGCTTCCGTTTTGCCGCCGGCACTGACCGTCTTTTCTCTGGTCGCGGGCGGCCTTGCCGGTGCGGGCTCCGTTTTTGCGCCGAACTTGCCGCGGCGGACCGGCGCTATCGAGAGCCCGGTCAGTACCTCGAATCCCCCCGGCTGCAGGGCCTGCGTCAATCGTCCTGGAGCTTCATCGGCGGGGAGCGCGCGCAGCGTCGTCAGAATCGCCTGCTTCGTGGCGTCCGTCACCGGCTGTCCCTCGTCCCGAACGAGTGCCAGGGTACTTTTCAACGCCCGGTCGACCGCTTCGTCGTGCGCTTTCGTGGCTTCGCGAATATCGCCACGATGGCCGCCGAGGACCGCCTTGTGGATTTTGCGCAGCTCCGCCGACGCTTTGATGAGCGCGTCGTAATCGCTGCGGCGTTTCCAATAGAGCTGGTTGACCGCCCAGGCTGGAGCCGATGGCTTCGCCAGGCGGCGCACGTCGCCAGCGTCCTTGCCGGCTGATTTTGCGAGCACATTCCGGGCCGCGGTAAATTCGCCCGACGGAAGCTGGTACAGACGATCGATGTGAGGGGTCAGATCTCGATTTTCCATTTTCCTCGAGAGTACACACAGTTTCGTGAAAATCTGCCATCGATTCCGAGGAAAATGGAAAATCGAGATCTGACCCCAACGCCGTGCCTGAGTTTCATTCCGAGCCTTACGTCTACCTCGCCGGCCTCTCGCATAAAACCGCGGTGATCGCCTGGGGCGCGTTCTACTTCAAAGCGCGCTCGGATGGACGTTTCAAGCTCGTCGACGACGAAGATCTGCAATGGGTCCATCCGCCGAGATGTGAATCCATCGGCTGTAAATCGGCGCCCTACGGGCCCACGCGCGTCGAGGTTCGCGACGAGACCGGCGCGCTCGTGGCCGAGGCCCTGACCAACACGTGCAATCACTGCGCGGTCTCCGGCCTGAAACCGAACACCCGCTACACCTATTCGGTCACGGTAAAGCACGAAGTGTGGGGCCAGGGCGTCCGGTGGGACTGGGATCCATCGGCACCTGGGCTGGTCCAGCGGGATCGGCTTTACGAGAACCACTTCCGCACGCTGCCCGATCCACAGGCGCCGCTGGAGGCGCCATTCACGTTTGCGGTAATCGGCGACTTCGGAACCGGCATCAAGAAACCGTCCACGAGCAAACGCCGTCAGCTCGAAGTGGCGCAGGCGCTCGAGCGCGCCACCGATGACTTCGACGTTCGGCTCGTCCTGACGACCGGCGACAACATCTACGCGTCGAAGCGTTTCATGTTGTGGACGAAGGACTCCGGCGACGAAGACGACGACTGGTTCTTCACCTACTTCCAGCCTTACCGCTACATCGTCAATCGCATTCCGTGGTATCCGTCAATCGGCAACCACGACACCCGCGAGACGGAGGAGCACGACGACCGCGATCAGGTGATGGACAACTTCTACCTGCGCGAGCGGCTGCTCGGCGAGGAGGCGGCGGGCCGCGCGTCGGTAGGCCCTGGATTGTTCTATCGATTCCGCGTCTCGGCGGATATCGAATTCGTCTGCTTCGACACGTCCAAGGAGGATTTTTTCCGGCGCGGCCGGCTCTTCGAGTACCCGAAGCACTGGGACTTCATGCAGCGGTCGTTTCCTCCGAAAGAGGCGGGCGGCATCCGGTGGCGCGTTCCATTCGGCCACCACCCGCCGTTTTGCGCGGGTCCGCAACACGGCAACACCGATCGCATGGAACCGGTGATCAAGCTTTTCGAAGCAGGTGGTGTTCGCACGTGCTTCAGCGGGCACGAGCACAACTTCCAGCACTCGCAGTGGAACGGGATCGACTACTTCGTGACCGGCGCCGGAAGCAAGATTCGCCGTCAGGCGCCGAGCGGATTCCTCCAGGCGCACACCCAGAGTTGGTCGGGAGAGTGTCACTTCCTCTTGGTCACAATTGGCGGCGACACGATGACGGTCCGGGCGATTGGCGATTCGCCCGATGGATCGATTTCGGACATCCCGCGGCTTACGCCCGCCGGAAAGCTGCTGACCGGTCCGATCGTCGTAAAAGCATGAACGCCGTCGGAAGGGCGGCGTCAGGCCGAAGCGCCGACGTTCGTCGGCGCGAAGGCGGACGGCGCTCGTAATCGCTTACGCAGGACGTCGTCCGGGGGCGGAAATATCATCGAAAACCCTCGTGTTTCACCACCCACACCGTGTGTTCCGCGGGGCACATCGTTTGCTGAGCCCGGAACTGCACGTATGTCCAGACTGCGATTCCTGGTTCTCCCTCTGACGCTAGTCACGCTGCTGGCCCCGGCGGCGGCCCGCGCCCAGACCGAAGTCTGGACGATCGACCCTGGCCACTCGGCCGCCACGTTTCAGGTCCGTCACATGGTCGTGGCGAACGTCAAAGGGGAGTTCGCGGGTCCGGTGGGAACGGCCACGTTCGACCCGAAGAATTTCTCGACGTTGCGGATCGAGGCGACGATTGACGCCCGCACGATCAATACGCGAAATCCCGACCGCGACAAGGATCTCCGCAGCGATCTGTTTTTCGACGTCGCGAAGTACCCGCGCATCACGTTCAAGTCGACCAGTGTCGCGGTGCCGGCGCCGGGAAAGTTGAAAGTGACCGGGGACCTCACCATTCACGGCGTGACCAAGGTGGTGACGCTCGACGTCGAAGGGCCGACGCAGGAAATCAAGGACATCTGGGGCAGCCGGCGCATCGGGGCCACGGCCACGACGACGGTCGATCGCCGTGAGTTCGGCCTCGTCTACAGCCGCGTACTCGAAGGCGGAGGCGCAGTGGTGGGCGATCAGGTCTCGATCACGCTCGACATCGAATTGACGAGGAATAAATAGGAGACGAAATGCGAAGCTCGATAGCGATCCTTGCGATTGGCGCGCTCGGCATCTTCCACGCGATCGTGTCGGCATCCGGATCCGGCACGCCGGGGCCATCAGCACCCTCGACGTCCATGCGGACCATGACACCGGAAGAGCGCGCGGTCGAGGCCTATCGCAGCGGCGACGACCACCGCGTCAAGGGCAAGAAACTCGAGGAAGAGGCCGCCAAAAAGAAAGGCACCGACGCCGACAAGGCGGCGGCGAAGGCGCGCGGAGAATTCGAGAAGTCGTTGAAGGATTTCCGCAACGCCGCGCAGCTCAACCCGCAGCTGTTTCAAGCCTACAACGGCATGGGATTCGCCTATCGGAAGACCGGTGACTACCCGAAAGCGCTGGAGATGTACGACAAGGCGATCGCGATGGCGCCCGGCTTCTTTCCCGAGGCGGTCGAGTATCGCGCCGAGGCCTACCTGTCGCTGAATCGGCTGGACGACGCGCGGAAGGCATATCTCGAGCTGTTTGCGGCAGACCGGAAGCAGGCCGACATCCTGCTCGCGGCGATGAAAACGTGGGTCGAGTCACACCGCACCGATGCGGGCGGCGTCGATCCGGCGGATGTGTCCGCCTTCGACAAGTGGATTGGCGAGCGCGAAGGGCTCGCGAAACAGACGCGCCTGATGGCCGTGACGGCCCGCCATTCCGGCTGGTAATGTAGTCGCGTGCGATCGGCGCTCGTGCTGGGGACCGTGACGGCGTGTGCGTGCCTGATTACGGTCTCCATCGACTCGCGCGAGTTGGGTTTGCGGGGGCAAGTTCCTGGCTCGCGCGGGTCTCCTTCCTATCACTGGGCGCTTCCGCCCGGTGTTCCGATCCCGGCCGTTCCGCCAGACAACCCGATGAGCGAGGTCAAGGTCCGTCTTGGCCGCCGGCTGTTCTACGACCCGCGGCTGTCGGGCACTGGCACGTATACGTGCGCCTCGTGTCATAAGCAGGCGCTCGCGTTCAGCGACGGCCGCGCGCACGCGCTCGGAGCGACCGGACAGGAGCACCCGAGAAGCGCGATGTCGCTGACGAACGTCGCGTTCAACGCCTCATACGGATGGGCGGACCCGCGGGCGCGCACGCTCGAAGCGCAGATGCTCGTGCCGATGCTCAACGAGCATCCGATCGAGATGGGACTCAAAGGCCACGAAGCGGCCATCGTCGGCCGCATCGCGAACGATCCGGAGGACGCTGCCCTCTTTCGCGAGGCGTTTGGCGTGGCGCCGGCGGGGATCACGCTCGAAACGGTGGTCAAGGCCATCGCCGCGTTCGAGCGCACGCTCCTGTCGGCGAACTCACCGCTCGATCGATATCTCTATCGTGACGATCGCACGGCGCTCAGCTCCGAGGCCCAGCGCGGCATGGCGCTGTTCTTCTCCGACCGGCTGGCGTGCGCCCAGTGCCACAGCGGGTTCAATCTCTCGGGGCCGACCGTTCACCAGGCAAGTGCGCGCGTGACGCCGTCGTTTCACAACACCGGTCTATTCAGCATCGACCGCCACGGCGCCTATCCCGCGGCCGACCGCGGACTCCTCGACGTGACGCACGCGGCCGCGGACATGGGGAAGTTCCGCGCGCCGACGCTGCGCAACATCGCGGTCACTGCGCCGTACATGCATGACGGCAGTATTGCCACGCTGGAAGCTGTTGTCGTGCACTACGCATCCGGCGGGATCGACAGTCCGTTCAAGAGCCCTCGTCTCAAGGGGTTCGAGGCGACGCCGAGGGACATCAGCGATCTCGTCGCGTTTCTTCAGAGCCTGACCGACGACGCGTTCCTGAAGGATCCTGCGCTCGGACCGCCGCCGCGCTGACCCCGCGGTCGGACTCGTGTTAGACTGTCTCCGTTTAGACACATCCGAAATGGATATATCCAGAATGGAGACCTGGTGGCGCCGAAACGGCCGGCCGACGCACCCGCGCCCGGACCGCTGAAAGTCGCGGTCTTCCACATCCTGCTGGCGCTTGCCGCACGCGATACCTACGGCTACGCCATCATGCAGGCGGTGCGCCGGGCGTCCGACGGCCACGTCTCGCTCAGTCCCGGGTCCTTCTACCGGCACCTGGCGAAATTGATCGACGACGGCCTGGTCGTGGAGGCCACGCCGCGCCGCGCCGGCGACGACCCGCGCCGCGGGTCGTACTACCGCCTGACTGCTCGAGGGCATCGGGTGCTGGCCGACGAACGCCGGCGGCTGGCCGCACTCGTGGCCGCCATCGATGGGCTGACGCTGGCGCCGCGGAGAGGTCAGCCGTGAGCGGCACCGACGTTCGACGGCAGGCTGCCGATCGCATCTACAGCGCCCTGCTGTGGGCGTATCCCAGGCACTTCCGCGATCGCTTCGGCGCCGGGATGCGCTACGCGTTTTCCTGCGATCGGGCTGCCGCCAGATCTGCCGGCGACGCGGCGTACCTGCGGTTCTGGCTGATCACCATCGTGGACACGATCCGCTCCGGCCTGGCTGAGCGATCCGAATCACGGCCGCATCTCGCGGCGGAGAGACCTGACATGAAATCCTGGTTCGTCGTGGATTGGCGTGACGCGTGGCGGGCGCTGCGCGCGACGCCCATGGTGACGGCCCTGGCCGTTCTCTCACTCGCCCTGGGCATCGGGGCCAATTCCGCGCTGTTTTCTATTTACAACGGCCTGATGCTCAGGTCGTTGCCGGTCCCCGAAGCGGGCCGGCTCGTCCTCCTCGAGAACGATTCCTGGACCAACCCGATTTGGGAAGAGATTCGTGGCCGGCAGGAGCAGATTGCCGACGGCGGCTTTGCGTGGTCCGCCGAACGATTCGACCTGTCCCCCAGCGGCGAAACCGATCCCGTCGACGGCATTTTCGCCAGCGGCCGCATGTTCGACGTCCTCGGGGTCTCCGCGATTCGCGGCCGCACGTTCACGCCCGCCGACGACAATCGGCACGCCGGACGGAATGGTGCCGTCGCCGTCATCAGCTACGGGTTCTGGCAGCGCCGATTCGGCGGGGCGGACGAGGCGATCGGGCGGACGCTGTCGATCAATGGCCAACCGTTCACCATCGTCGGCGTCACCCCGCGTGGCTTCTTCGGTCCGGACGTCGGACGATCGGCGGACGTCATGCTGCCGCTGGCCGGCGAGGCGATCGTCAATGGCGCGGACAGCGCGCTCGACGGCCGTTCGAGCTGGTGGCTCAACATCATGCTGCGCCTGAAGCGCGATCAGACCATCGCTCAGCTGACCGATCGGCTGCGCGGCGTCCAGGATCAGATTCGCGTCGCGACGTTGCCGCCGTTCAGGAATGTGCGATCCGGCTATCTGGCCGATCCGTTCGTGCTCGCGCCCGCCGCATCAGGACGTTCGACGTTGCGGGTCCGATACGAACGGCCCCTGAAAACGCTGATGGCCGTCGTGGGACTGGTGCTCCTGATCGCCTGTGCCAACATCGCGAATCTCCTGCTGGCGCGGGCCACCGCGCGGCGGCACGAGCTCGGACTGCGGCTGGCACTCGGGGCATCCAGAATGCGCCTGTCCCGGCAGCTGCTGGCGGAGAGTCTGACGCTGGCCGGCGGCGGCGCGTTGCTGGGCCTTCTGTTCGCGCGCTGGGGGAGCGCGCTGCTGGTCGCGCAACTCGCGAGCATCGACAACCGCGTGAATCTCGAGATGCCGCTCGACTGGCGCGTGCTGCTCTTTACGGTGGGCATCTCCGGCGCCACCGCCATCCTGTTTGGCGTCGCGCCGGCGGTCAGCGTCGGCGATCTCTCGCCATTCGACGCCGTGAAGGAGCAGGGACGCGGCGCGTCCGGCCAGCGGCGGGCCACGTTCCGCCACGCACTCATCGTGCTCCAGGTCGCGCTATCCCTGGTCCTGGTCGTCGCCGCGAGCCTGTTTGCGAGGACGCTCTTCTCGCTGACCTCCCGCGATGTCGGGTTCGATCGCGACCACGTGCTGATCGCGAGGGCCGCGGTCAATCACCCGGCCGATCAACGCCTGGCCGTCTTCGAGCGGCTGCGCGACGCGGCCGCTGCTGCACCGGGTGTGGCGAGTGCGGCGATCTCGTACACGATGCCCGCCGGCCGCGCCGGATGGAACACGCGGATTGTCGTGCCGCCGGATTCGCCATTGAAAGGACGCGAGCGCGCGTCGTGGATCAACGCCGTCAGCCCCGGCTGGTTCCAGACCTACGGCATCAAACTCGCGAGCGGACGCGACTTCGACGCGCGCGATCGGAAAGGCGCACCGCTCGCCGCCGTAGTCAACCGGGCTTTCGCGCGCCGTTTTCTGAAAGCCGGGGATCCGATCGGGCAGCGATTTTCTGAGGAAGGACCATCCGGAACGGGCGACACCTTTGACGTGATTGGCGTGGTCGAGGACGCGATTTACCGGTCGCTGCGCGCTCCGATGGAGCCGACCTTCTTCTTGTCGACCGGTCAGTGGAAGGATCCTGGCCCCAGCGTCACGCTCGGGATCCGATCCGCCGCCGCGCCCCCTTTATCCCTCACGCGCAGCGTGCGCGACGCCCTCGTGCGTGCCGATTCGGCGGCATCCCTGACATTCTTCACGCTGGCCAGTCAGGTAGACGCGTCGCTCACTCAGGAGCGGCTGCTCGCCAGGTTGTCGACGTTCTTCGGCTGCCTGGCGCTATTGCTGGCCAGCCTCGGGCTGTACGGGGTCACGGCGTACTCGGTCAACCGGCGGCGCGGGGAGATCGGCATCCGCATGGCGCTCGGCGCGGATGCTGCCGACGTAGTCCGGATGATCTTGCGCCGCGTCGGCCTTCTCGTCGCCGTGGGAATCGCGATTGGCACGGCCGCCAGCGTCTGGGCGTCCCGTTTCGTGACGTCGTTTCTCTATGGATTCGCGCCGTCCGACCCGGCCACGTTCGTGGCTGCCGCGGCGATTCTGACGCTCGTTGCGGCGGTTGCCGGCTGGGTGCCGGCCCGCCGGGCGTCGCGCATCGACCCGGCGGGGGTGCTCAGACTCAATTCGTAGCCGCGTCTTCTACTTTCGCGCGTCGGTGATCGGCGTGACGGTGACCTTCCGGTACCACACTTTCTCGTGATCGCCCTGCAGCACGATCGGCCCGGGCTCGCTCTCATTCGCGTCGAGCGCGCCGCCGGTGATCGCCTCCAGCGTGACGTTGTCCTGCACCTTCTGGCCGTTCAGGACCACCGTCACTCTGTTCCCGACGACGGTGGCTTCCATCGTCTCCCACTCGCCGCCGGGCTTGCTGGCATTGACCAGCGGCGTGTGCCACCCGTACACCGACATGTGGCCCCGTTCGAATGTCTTGTCGCCGAAATCGTCCAGCACCTGCAGTTCGTACCGTCCGCGCAGATAGATGCCGCTGTTGCCCTTGATCGGTTGTCCCGTTGGCGAGACGCCACGTTTATCGAGCTTGTACTCCGCCTGGATCTTGAAGTCCTGGAACTTCTGCTTCGACACCAGGTTGTTGGCTTGCGGTGGCGTGTTCGTCATGGCGCCGTCCTCGATGACCCATTTCATCGGGCGATCCTTGATCTGGACGTCCCAGGCATCCATCGACTTGCCGTCGAAGAGCGCCACGGGGGCGCCGAACTTGTGCGGCGCGTTCGCGTCGTATTTCCCCCACTTCGGCGGACGCGAGCCGGCCAGTTCGACCGTGCGCTCACCGAGCTTCACGCTGCCCGTCAACTTGTCGCCTTGCGCGCGGAGATGGTATTCGGGTCCCGGTCCGCGCTGACCGCCATCAGGTTGAAAGACTAATTCACCGCTCTCGATCTTGATGACCGGAAGCGGTAGCGGGTGGCCGCCGCGATTCAGGAACATGCCTGACAGCTTCCCGCCTTCCTCTTTCACCTCGAGCCAGTACACATAGTTGCTGTTTTCCCCGGTTCCCTGCAGGTTCCACCGGCCGAGAAACGGATTCTGCGGCTGCGCGCCGAGTGCTGCGACGACAGCGATCACGGCCGCGGCCGTGGCGATCACGAAATGCCTCTTGATCATGGATGCATCCTCTTGAGAGCTAGCTGCTGGCGGCTGGCAGCTGGCAGCTGGTAGCTGACAGTATTACGTCTC
>Ga0070670_100001954_pt1 | contig 16897 bp, 17 predicted proteins | sample KBSS63metaG_FD_64665 | JGI IMG/M metagenome (GOLD analysis project Ga0070670, IMG submission 64665) | Switchgrass rhizosphere microbial communities from Kellogg Biological Station, Michigan, USA - KBS S6-3 metaG | ecosystem: Host-associated > Plants > Roots > Rhizosphere > Soil ... | reverse complement strand
CAGAAGGTGTCGAAGCTCTTGCCGAGGTCCCACTGCTGGTGGCGCACCTGGACGTCGCGCGCGGTCACGTCGTTGACGATCGTGTAGCCGAAGACGTGGTCCATCGCCCGGCTGCGCGCGATGTCGCGGCCGCCGCGGCCGATCACGACCGCGAGCTCGCTCTCGTAGTCGATCTGGCTGCTGACCGCCGCGCCCGGCAGGCGCACGGCGTCGTGCGGGCCGATGACGCATTCGGGGAACTTGGAGAAGACGATCGGCCAGGCGTGTTCGACCGGCAGGCTGGCGCGGAACACGCTCTCGGCGAGTTCAGCGGCATGCGCGTGGTAGTTGCGGCCGACGCAGAAGAGGCTGCGCAGCGGCTTCGGCAGCGGCGCACGCAGCTCGATTGCCTCGATCGACAGACGCGCGCCGGCGGGCACGGGCAGGGGCTCGCCGCGCGCCAGCGCCTCGATCAGCGGCAGCGCGCCGCGCGTCGCGTCGGCGAGGGCGAGCGGCGTCGCCTCGCGCCCGTCGGCCGAAATCGTGCCGACCTGGGGGCGGCCGCCCCAGCTCCAGCTGGCGATCCGCATGGCAATTGTCTCGGTTGCGTCGGCGGTCGCTGCGGGTTATTCCCGAGCGCCGCGAGATCGTCGGTTCAGTTTGGGACTTGCGTCTCAAATCATGGTCGACGCATCATAGAGTCCGGCCCGAGACCCTCACAAGCGCATCGGCGCAGCCGCCGCTCCGGACAAACCCGCATGGTGCGCCTCAAGCACAAGCTCAGCGAGCCGCCGCGGCCTCCCGATCGCGGCGTCAAGGCCGCGACGTTCCGCCTGCTGCTCGACACGGCGATGGCGCTGATCCAGCAAGACGGTCACGTCCCGTCGCTGGCCGAGGTGGCGGCGCGTTCCAAGGTCTCGCGCGCGACGACCTACCGCTACTTCCCGAGCCGCAGTGCCCTCGTCGCCGCGGTCGTCGATTCGTCGCTCGGCCCGGTGCGCGCGTTCGCGTCGAGCGAGGCCGACGGCCGCGCTCGCGTGCACGAGCTGTTCGTCCAGACATTTCCGCGCTTCAAGGAATTCGAGCCGCAGATGCGCGCCGCGGCGCAGCTCGCACTCGAGCAATGGGCGCTCGAGCGCGCCGGCCTGCTCGAGGAAGAGCCGTACCGGCGCGGCCATCGCATCCGCATCCTCGAGCATGCCCTCGCGCCCCTCGCGTCGACGCTGCCGGCCGCCGTCCGCGACCGGCTTCATCGCGCCCTCTCGGTCGTCTACGGCATCGAGCCGTACATGATCCTGAAGGACATCTGGGGCCTGCCCGATCGCGAGGTCGAGCGGATCGCGCTGTGGATGGCCGATGCCCTGGTCGACGCAGCGCAGCGCGATGCTGCTCAGGCGGCCAAGCCGCGCCGCCGGGCGATCGCGGCGACGCCGGCGCGGACCCGGGCGAAGCGGGTGCCGGCATGAAGGGCGGGTCCGCCGGAGTCGCCGACGCCAGCGCGCGGCCGATGCCGGCGGAATGGTTCGACGCGCAATACAACAATCGCGGCCGCATCCCCGAGCATCCAGCCATCCTGCGCGAGTGGGACGAGCGCTCGCACCACGCACGTGCGAGCCTGGCGTGCGTGCTCGACCTCGCCTACGGCAGCGACACGAGCGAAAGGCTCGACGTGTTCACGCCGAAGGCGGCGGGGGCGCCGGTCCTGGTCTATATCCATGGCGGCTACTGGCGGGCGCTCGACAAGCGCGACCAATCGTTCGTCGCACCGCCCTTCGTCGCTGCCGGCGCGATGGTCGTCACGCCCAACTACGCCCTCTGCCCGGGGGTGACGATCGAGCACATCGTGCTGCAGATCGTCCGCTCGCTCGCCTGGGTCTGGCGCCATGCCGGCGAGCATGGCGGCGACCCGTCCCGCATCGTCGTCGCCGGCCACTCGGCCGGCGGCCACCTGGCGGCGATGATGCTGGCTTGCGACTGGCGTGCAGTCGCCCCCGACCTGCCCGCCGATCTCGTCAAGGGCGCCGTCGCAGTCTCCGGCGTGTTCGACCTCGAGCCGCTGCGCCATGCGCCATTTCTGTCGGCGGACATCGGCCTCGATGCCGCCCGGGCGCGAAAGCTCAGCCCGGCGGCGATGCCTGCGCCGCAGGGCCGCCTCATCGCCGTCGTCGGCGGCGACGAAAGCGAGGAGTTCCTGCGCCAGAACGCGCTCATCGCCGAAGCCTGGGGAGCAGGCGTGGTGTCGGTCTGCGAGCAGGTTTCGGGTCGCCACCACATGAACGTCCTGCACGAGTTCGCCGACCCGGCCTCGCGCACCCACCGCCTGACGCTGCGGCTGCTCGGCCTGTGATCGCGACGCTTCGCCGCGCTCAGACCCGCGGCTCGCGTGCGGCCAGTCGCGCCAGCAGATAGCTGATCGCGGCGTAGGGCCAGAGCCAGCCGACCCATTGCGCGGCGCCATGAAAGCGGATGAAGCGGCCCTGCTCCCAGCGTTGCAGGCTTTGCGCGAAGTAGCCGTCGGCCGGGGCCTGCGAAACCAGCATCACGAGCGCGGTCAGCGCGATCAGACCGAAGCCGGCGGCGACGCGGCGTGGCACGAGGCTCAGCAGCAACGCGGCGCCGGTGCCGATGGCGAGCGCCTGCAGCGCCTGCTCGGTGGTCCAGGCGAACGCATGGCTCGGGCCGAAATTGAGCGCGGTCGAGAGTGTCGTCGTCGCCGCGCCGAGGAGCACGGCGCCGAGGACGAGCAGGGAACGGCGCCAGCCCGGCATGGCGATGGTGAATGCGACCAGGCACGGCGCGAGCAGGCCGAGAACGATGATCGCGAGCTCGGCCGCCGAAGACAGCGCCGGCCCGTTTGCCGTCGGCGCCTGCGCCGCGGCGACGCTCCAGCCCTCGGTCCACGCCGCGGCCGGAGTTCCCTGCAGCAGCTCGACGATCAGGGGCTGCATCCGGCCGAGGACATGGCCGAGGCCGAACGGCACCGCGGTCGGAAAGAGCAGGCCGAGCGGCCAGAGAACGAGCAGCGCCAGGCCGCCGGCGCTGCGGGCGACGAACCAGCGGTCGCGAACCTTCTGCCAGCGTTCGATGCCGCCGCGCGCGTTCAGGGCAGCGCCGATGGCGACGCCGAGGGCCGTGCCGAGGACGTTGAGGACGAGGTCGACGTTCGAGGCGACGCGCTGCGGCAGGTAGTTCTGCAGCAGCTCCATGACGAGCGAGAGCAGCGCACCCAGGCCGAGCGCGATCGCCGCCGCCACGCCTGCGCGGCGGCCGCCGCGGATCAGGGCGACGAACAGCAGGAAGCCGAGCGGCAGGTAGCCGAGGAGGTTCGAGACGAGGTCGAAGGTCGTCCACCAGCGCCACCAGCCCAGCCACAGGAAGTCGAGCGGGCCGGCTCCCGGAGCGCGCCAACCGGCGAACGGATAGAGGCTGGCATAGACGACGAGCCCGGCATACAGCCACGACAGCGGAACGGCCGAGCTGCGGTGGCGCGTCATCCTAGAAAGGCTTCACGACGACCAGGACGACGATCACCGTGAAAAGGACGACCGCCGACTCGTTGAAGACGCGAAACCAGCGCTCGCTCTTGTCGTTGGCAAACTCCTCGAACTTGCGCAGCAGCGAGCGACACGCGTGGTGGTAGCCGATGGCCACGGCAACGAGGGCGAGCTTGGCGTGCAGCCAGTAGTTGTGGGGCCCCTTGCCGACACCGTAGGCGAGCCAGAGAACGAGCCCGAGCGCGATCGCCCCGACCATCAGCAGGCTCGAGAAGCGATAGAGCTTCCTCGCCATCATCAGCAGCCGCTCGCGCTCGGCGTGGCTGTCGGCGGGAACGCTGACGAGGTTGAGAAACAGGCGCGGCAGATAGAAGAGGCCCGCGAACCAGCTGCTCACGAAGACGATGTGCAGCGCCTTGACCCAGAGGAACGATGAAGCCATCCGATCGATTATCGGCGGCGCTTCGAACGTGACGACGCACGCCTAGAATCGCGCCCGTGCTGACGCCGCCGCCTTACCCCGCGAACCGCCCGCGGCGCCTGCGCCGCGACGCCTGGAGCCGCGATCTCGTGCGCGAGTCGCGTGTCCATGCGAGCGACCTGATCCTGCCGGTGTTCGTCCTCGACGGCCACGGCATCGCCCAGGACGTCGCCTCGATGCCGGGAGTGCAGCGCGTCACGATCGACCGCCTCTATCCGATCGCCGAGGAATGCATCGCGCTCGGCATTCCGGTGCTGGCGCTGTTCCCGGTGCTCGAGCCGTCCTTGAAGAGCGACGACGGCCGCGAGGCGCTCAACCCGAAGGGCCTCGTGCCGCGCGTCGTGCGCGAGTTGAAGCGGCGCTTCCCCGAGCTCGGCGTGATGACCGACGTCGCCCTCGATCCGTTCACGAGCCACGGCCAGGACGGCTTGCTCGATCCGACCGGCTACATCGTCAACGACGAGACCGTTGCCGTGCTCGCGAAGCAGGCGCTGGTCCAGGCCGAGGCCGGCGTCGACATCGTCGCCCCGAGCGACATGATGGACGGCCGGATCGGCGCCATCCGCAGCGCGCTCGAAGGCGCCGGCCACATCCACACGCGGATCATGGCGTACAGCGCCAAGTACGCGAGCGCCTTCTACGGCCCGTTCCGCGACGCCGTCGGCTCGGCTGCCAACCTCGGCAAGAGCAACAAGAAGGTCTACCAGATGGACCCGGCCAACAGCGACGAGGCCTTGCGCGAGGTCGCGCTCGACATCGCCGAGGGCGCCGACATGGTGATGGTCAAGCCGGGGCTGCCGTACCTCGACATCGTCCGTCGGGTCAAGGACGAGTTCCGCATGCCGACCTTCGCCTACCAGGTGAGCGGCGAGTACGCGATGCTGAAGGCGGCGGCGCGGAACGGCTGGCTCGACCACGACGCGACCATGATGGAAGTGCTCGGCGCGTTCAAGCGTGCCGGCGCCGACGGCGTTCTGACTTATTTCGCGCTCGAGGCGGCGCGCTTGCTGAAGCGCGCGTAAGGGGCGAGCGGTATGCCGCAGCCGGTCCGCGCCTTCCACATCGTCGGCGACCAGTCCACCGAGCTCGACGCGCTGCCCGAAGCGCTGCCGCCGAACGGCTACCTCTGGATCGCCGCAGCGCAGCCGGCGTTCGAGGCGGCGCTGCCCGACGTCCAGGCGCGGCTGCAGGCGTGGACCGCGGCGCAGCTGTTCGACCTGCACGTCCTCGACCTGCTCAACAAGCAGCTGCCGTCGAGCTACGACTACACCTCGGCGTACGACATCCTGGTGTTCCGGCGCCTCGCGGCCAGCGCCAGCGCGACGATCGACAACGACGGCAACCCGGCCGAGGGCCGACAGGACGCCATCAACCTGATCGACACCAGCCCGGTCGGCTTCGTCGTCTTCGACCGGGTCCTGCTCACCGTTCACCCGAGCGACTGCCAGGTGCGCGAGTTCTTCGCCGCCCGGCTGAAGAGCCAGACGTCGTCGACTGCCGAAGGCCGGGTCAGCGCGCGCATGCCCACCAGTCCGGCCGACCTGATGCTGCGCATGGTCAACCACATGGTCGACAGCTACCTCGAATTGCGCCGCGTCCTGGCGAAGCAGCTCGACGACCTGCAGGAGCAGCTGTTCGGCGAGCGCGGCGGGCCCGACGGCTGGCGCCTGCTGCTCGACTCGCGCAATGCGCTGCACTTGCTCGAGGACACCTGCGAGGATCAGCGGGCGGCGATCACCGAGTGGATCGACGCACTCGACGAGTGGCCCGCGGCGAGCGACGAGGCGCAGCGGCGCGAGCGCGAGCAGCTGCGCGTGCGTTCGCGCGACGTCCTCGAGCACATCGAGCGCGTCATCTCGCACGTGCGCCGGCTCGAGGCGTCGTCCGAGACCGCGGTGCAGATGCACTTCGCCGACCAAAGCAACCAGACCAACACGATCATGCGGACGCTGACGACGCTGACCGCGATCTTCCTGCCGCTCAACCTCGTGACCGGATTCTTCGGCATGAACTTCGAGCGCCTGCCGCTGATCCACACGCCGACCGGCTTCTGGATCATCTTCCTGGTCATGCTCGCGCTCGGTGTCGGCATGAGCCTGTTCTTCTGGCGCAAGCGCTACCTGGGGCGTCCCTGAACCGCACCGACCCGAACGCGTTTGCCTTCAGCGGCCGGCAATTCGCGCTGCTCGCCTTCCTCACCATCGTCTGGGGCCTCAACTGGCCGGTGATGAAGCAGGGCGTCACCGGCTATCCGCCGCTCGCCTTTCGCACCCTCTCGATGTGGTTCGGCCTGCCGGTGCTCTGGATCGTGCTGAAGGTGCTGCGCGTTCCGTTCCGCATCGAGCGCGGCGACTGGCGCGAGCTCGGGATGCTGACCTTCACCAACATGCTGGTCTGGCATGTGCTCGCAATCCTCGCCGTGCAGGCGCTGTCGTCGGGCCGGGCGGCGATCCTCGGCTACACGATGCCGATCTTCTCGGCGCTCTGGGGCGTCGCTGTCTTCGGCGAGCGGCTCAAGCCGCGCCATGTCGCCGGCATCGTCTGCGCCGGGCTCGGCGTCTCGCTCCTCCTCTGGCACGAGTTTCAGACGCTTGCCGGGCGGCCGCTGGCCGCGGTGGGCATGCTGGTGGCGGCCGCGGTCTGGGCGCTCGGCACGCAACAGATGCGGCGCACCCGGATCGTCGCGCCGACGCTGGCGATCGTCTTCTGGATGACGCTCCTGACGACACTGGCGATGACCCTGGCGACGGTGCTGTTCGAGCGTGATCGCTGGGCCGTGCCGGCGCCGTCGACGATCGCCGCGATCGCCTACAACGCGGTGCTGATCTTCGGCCTGGCGCAACCGGTCTGGCTGATCATGGCGCGCAACCTGCCGCCGATCGCCTCGAGCATGTCGGTGATGCTGATTCCCGTGCTCGGCACGGTCTCGGGCGCATGGTGGCTGAACGAGGCGCTGCACTGGCAGGACGGCGCCGCGATCGTCCTGGTGCTGGCGGCGATCGCCTCGGTGATGTGGCCGGCGCGCGCTCAGCGCGAATAGGGATCGGCGAAGCCGAGGCCAGCCAGGATCTCGCTCTCGCGCGCCTCCATCCGCTTCGCCTCGGCAGCGCGCTCGTGGTCGAAGCCCTGCGCGTGGAGCGTGCCGTGGACGGTCAGGTGCGCATAGTGCGCGGCGATCTCGATGCCTTGCTCGGCCGCCTCACGCTCGACCACCGGCGCGCACAACACGAGGTCGGCGCTCAGCACCGGCTCGGTGGCATAGGGGAAGGTGAGGACGTTGGTGGCGTGGTCGATGCCGCGGAATTCGCGGTTCAGGCGCCGGCCTTCGGCGTCGTCGACGACTCGCAGCGTGATCTCCGCCGGTCCTTCGAGAGCAGCCCGGATCCAGCGCGCGACATCGGCGCGGCCGAGCGCACCGCGATGACGGCCATCGGCCAACTGCAGCGACAGCCTGAGTGCGGGCCGCGACCCGGCGCGAGCCGCGTCAGCCGCGTTCGTCGCCGGCGGCGTCATAGGCCTCGACGATGCGCGCCACCAGCGGATGGCGCACCACGTCGGCCGAGGTGAAGCGCGACGTCGCGATGCCCTTGACCGCGCCCAGCACGCGCTCGGCGTCGATCAGTCCCGAGGTCGTTCCCTTGGGCAGGTCGATCTGGCTGGTGTCGCCCGTGACGACCGCCTTGGCGCCGAAGCCGATCCGGGTCAGGAACATCTTCATCTGCTCGGGCGTCGTGTTCTGCGCCTCGTCGAGGATGACGAAGGCGTGGTTGAGGGTGCGACCGCGCATGAAGGCGAGCGGCGCGACCTCGAGCGTGCCCTTCTCGAACGCCTTGCCGACGCGCTCGAGCCCCATCAGCTCGTAGAGCGCGTCGTACAGCGGACGCAGGTACGGATCGACCTTCTGCGCCAGGTCGCCGGGCAGAAAGCCGAGCCGCTCGCCGGCCTCGACCGCCGGGCGCGTCAGGATGATCCGCTGCACCGCGTTGCGCTCGAGCGCATCGACCGCGCAGGCGACCGCGAGGTAGGTCTTGCCGGTGCCCGCCGGGCCGATGCCGAAGGTGATGTCGTGGCCGAGGATGTTCTTCAGGTACTGCACCTGGTTCGGCGTGCGCCCGACCAGGTCGGCGCGACGCGTGCGCAGGCGCAGGTCGACCTCGGGGCGTGCGTCACCCTCGCCCGAGGCCGTGTCGCGCGCCGGCTCGTCGCTCATGCTCTCGAGGATCGCGAGCTCGACCTCGTCGGCGCCGATCGGCCGCACGGCGCGACCGTAGAGCTGTTGCAGCAGACCGACGGCGCGCTCGGCGTGGCTCTTCGTGCCTTCGACCCGGAACGACTCGTTGCGGCGCTGGATCTTGACGTCAAACGCCGCCGCGATCGTTCGCAGATGCTCGTCGAAGCTGCCCGCGAGGTTGGCGAGCCGGGTGTTGTCGGGCGGAATGAAGGCGTGGCGAAGGATCACGAGCAGACGACACGGGGCAGCGGGAGGCGATTGTCGCCGCAAGCCGCCGCCGCGAGCGGATCAGCGGCGCTGGCGTCGGCGCGTTGCCATGAGCGCAGCGATCCCCGACGCGAGCAGCATCAGCGGCGCCGGCTCCGGCACCGCGAGGACCTCGGCGTAGAGGCGCTCGCCGACGATCTCGTGGGCGCGGTCGGAAGGATGGACGACGTAGTAGTAGAAGTACTTGTCGGGATCCGTGCACGCCGTCTCCTGCATGCCCGTCTGCAGATTGAAGCACTGGTCGGTCGTGTTGCTGATGCCGTACTGCTGCGGGTTGCGCAGGATGTCGTCGTAATACGTGCCCCAGTTGCTGAGGGCGATAGTGGCGTCGGGATAGAGCGCCTGCAGTTGCGGCACGATTTGCCGGTAGAGCGGATTGAGGTTTTGCGCGCTGTCGGCGAACGCCGGCACCAGCGAAGGCAGCAGGGCAATCTCGAACAGGCGCGCGCCGAGGCCGTACAGGGTCGCGACCTGCTGGAACGTCGCCGCCGCGATCGGACCCGTCGGGCTGGCATGGTCGTTCAGGCCGCCGCTCAAGAAAAAGAGCGTGCTGCTCGGATTGAAGCTCACCGCGCCGGCCTGGACATAGGCCTGGAACTCGGCCACCTGCTGCGTCAGGGTGCGCGGCTGCGACGCCGGCGGCGCCGGCGCCTGCGCGACCCGGGCACCGCTCTCGGCGAAGTTGACGCCGCGCGTTCCCGGCGTCGGCTCCTTCGACGTGACCATCGGAATGCCGAAGTTGCTCGCCAGATAAGCGCCGGCGGTCGAGCCGTTGGTCAGCGGGAAGAAGGCGCCGGTATCGGTGTAGCTGTCGCCGAAGAGAAAGATGTCGTCGATCTCGACCGCTCGCGCGCTGCCCGCCGTCGCCAGGCCGATCGCCGCCGCCATCGCCGCCTTCGCTGCCCGTGTCTTCATACTGCCTCCGCTCCTTCGCTCAGCCGATCGCGCGCCCGCGCCGCCGCGAACGCGCGTAGCAAGCCGGATGCCGACGCGATAATCGCCGCCATGATCGGCCGAATTACCGGAACCCTTGCGGCCAAGACACCGCCGCAGGTGCTTCTCGATGTCGGCGGCGTCGGCTACGAGGTCGACGTGCCGATGAGCAGCTTCTACAACCTGCCCGGTCTCGGCGAGCGCGTTACCTTGCTGACCCACTTCGTCGTCCGCGAGGACGCGCAGGTGCTGTTCGGCTTCCTTACGCACGAGGAGCGCTCGACCTTTCGCCTGCTGGTGAAGATCTCGGGCGTCGGCCCGCGCACGGCGCTGTCGATCCTGTCGGGCCTGTCGGTCGACGAGCTGGCGCGCGCCGTCGGCCTGCAGGAGAGCGGCCGGCTGATCAAGGTGCCGGGGATTGGCAAGAAGACCGCCGAGCGGCTGCTGCTCGAGCTCAAGGGCAAGCTCGGCGACGCCGTCGCCGCGCCGGCGAGTGTCGCCTCGAGCGCGCAGGCGGACATCCTGCAGGCGCTGGTCGCGCTCGGCTACAGCGACCGCGAAGCGGCGGCGACGCTGAAGACGCTGCCGGCCGACGTCGAGGTCGCTGCCGGCATCAAGCTGGCGCTGCGCGCGCTCGCCAAGTAGCAGCGATCCGCGCGCGCGGGGTGGTGCCGCTTCAGTGGGTGTGCATCGGCTCGCTCGCGCTGCGCGCTCGCGGCGTCTGCACCACCACATGAACCTCGACCGTTCCGGCGCGCTCGAACTGCAGCGTCATCGGAAAGGTCGCGCCTTCCTTCAGCGGCTCCTTCAAGCCGATCAGCATCAAGTGAAATCCCATCCCGGGGCGCATCTGCAGCTTCGTCTTCGGCGCCAGGGCAATGCCGTCGATCTCGCGCATTCGCATGACGCCCTGGGCGTCGAGCGCCATGTTGTGAAGCTCGACCCGGGCCGCGACCGGCGTGCTGGCGCGCACCAGCTTGTCGGGGCTCGCTCCGGTGTTCTCGAGCGAAGCGAAGTAGGCGGCGCCGTTCGTCGTGCCGGCGAGCGACGGTGTCGCGAACGGATGGCCGATCGCGATGTCGCCCACGTTCGAGCCGTGGGCAGTGGCGAGCGTCGCGAGCAGCGCGAGCGCCAGGCCGATCGGCCAACGAAGGGCAGCGACTACGGGAATTCGGTTCGGGGTCATGGCGGGTTCCTCGCGGGAGTGTCGGCTTGCGTCACAGATCGACGCGGAGCTCGGCGTGGTAGGTGCGCTGGGGGTAGGGATGAAACGCCCAGTAGCGATAGTTGTTGACGTTGTCGATGCCGGCCGAGATCAGCCACGAACGGCTGACGCGATACTGAGCGCGAACGTCGGCGACGAAGAACGGGCTGAAGCCGGTGTAGGCGTAGCCGTTGGTGTCGGAGTTGTCGAGCTGGCCGTATTGTTGGCCGGAATAGCGCAAGCCGAGTGTCGCCGACCAGCGCTCGTCCGCCGCGTACGAAGCGACCAGCGTGCCGCGCCAGCGCGGCACGCGCGGCTGCCACTTGCCGACGCTGGCCGGAAAGTTGGCGTTCTCGACGATCGTCGAGTCGGCGAAGGTCACGCTGCCGCTCAGCCCCAGCCCTCTGACGAGAACGTCGTTGCCCTGCCCGGCGACCTCGATGCCGGCGGTGCGGATCAGGCCGACGTTCTGGATCGTCGCGACCGTGCCGCCCGCGGTCGCGTTGACCTGCGAATAGAGCGCGTCGCGGGTGCGCTCGTAGAAGAAGGTCGCGCGCAGCGTCGAGTCGCGGGCGAACTCGCGGATCGCGCTGAACTCCGCGGTCCACGAATTCTCGGGTTTCAGGTTCGGGTCGTTGTTGACGATCGCAGTCGCCGACAGCGACCCCTGGTAGAGCTCGCTCACGGTCGGCATGCGCACCGCTCGGCCGAGCGAGGTCTGCAGCAACCAAGCGTCGCTCGCCTGCCACGAGATCGCCGCCTTGGGCGAGATGTCGTTCTCGGTGCGCGGCCCGAACGAGGCGGAGGTCGCGGGGTTGGCGATCGCGCCGTCGTCCGCGCGCCAGTGCTCGACGCGGGCGCCGAGGACGGTCTTCCACGCCGGTGCGAAGCGCCAGGCATCCTGGCCCCAGAGACTGGTGAGCGCCGTCCGTCCCGTGAACCCTGAGAAGAATGCGGCCGGGGCGCCGTTTTCCCAATCGGCCGTGTCCGACACCACCGTCCGCATCTTGTAGGCATCGCGCTGCACGCCGAACTCGGCGATGTGCTCTCCGTACGGACCCTGCGGCCGCCAGATGCCCTTCACCGCCAGCGTGTTCCAGCCGCTGCCGTGCTGGTCGGTGATGCGCCCGGCTGCGCCGTCGACAGCGTTCGGCACCTGCGAGCGGACGATGTCGCGGGCATAGTCGAACAAGCTCGCCGCCGCCGCCCAGTCCCACGTGCCCAGGGTGCTGCTCTTGACGCTGAGGCCCTGCATGACGTGCGCCATCGACGACTTCGTGCGTGCGAAATCGGTCGGCAGGACCGTGTACCGGCGGCCGTCGATGTTGACATCGACCGGCACCGGGCCGCTGGTCACGACGTTGCCGGCCGGGTCGCGCAGGAACGAATCGACGCCGCGGTCGGAATCGTTGCGCCAGCCGCCCAGGACGTAGGTCGCGCGCAATGTCGGCGTCAGGTCGTAGGCGAGTTTGAGCTTGGCGTGGTCCTCGATCGCATGCGTCTGCGTCGTCGTGCCGAAGATGTAGCCGGGCACTTCCTTCGGCGAGCGGTCGAGGTACGCGCCGGTCACCGGCGTCCCGGCGGGATTGGTCAGCGCCGGAACGTTCTTGACGACGAAGCCCACCGGCTGGGCGTTGCTGTTCAGGTAGTTGACGTCGATCCACCAGGCGAACGCACCGGCGCGGCTGCCGATCGACGCGCTGCCGTCGCCGCCGGAGAAGCGCTGGTCGGTGGCATAGAGCTGGTAGTTCTGGCTGAAGCCCTGAAGCTTGGCGTGAGCCTCGAACTGGCTCGGCATCCGGGTCACGAAGTCGACGATGGCGCCGGCCGAGTTGCCCGAGTAGGCAGCGGAGAACGGCCCGTAGAGAACGTCGACGCGCTCGATCTCTTCCGGCGTCACCATGCCCCAGCGCGGCGCGAACGTCGCGCCGTTACCGAGCAGGTTCGAGAGCAGGATGCCGTCGGCGTAGACCAACGAGCGCGCGCTGTTGCCCGTGCCCGAGGCGCGAGTCGCGAGGACGGCGTGGTCGTAGTCGCCGATGTAGCGCTTGCGAACCGACAGGCTCGGCAGGTACTTGAGCGAGTCTTCGGCATCGGTCGCATTGATCGTCCGCTCGACCTGCTTGCCGGTGATGCTCTCGATCGTTGTCGGCAACTCGGTCGGCAGCGTCGCCGGACGGGTCGCCGTCACCGTGACGCGATCGAGCGCGGCCTCGGCGAGCACGTTGGCGTCTTGCGGCGGCGCATCGGCGGCGCGGGCGGCGGCGGCAGTCGCGAGCGCGAGTACCTTCGCGACGCGCAACGCGCTCGTTCGCCGCCGGCGATGGCGGCTTGCGAAGTGGGGCATGGCTTTCTCCCAGCCCGAGCGCATGGCGCCCGGCTGGCGGTCGTGCAGGGCCACGCGACGCGCCCGCCGGCGAAGGCGGGCGTCAGCGCGATGGCGACGGCGGCCTCAGGAGAAGTCCGGGGGCCCGTGCTCGAGCAGCGCGGCCCAGCGCGCGACGGCGTCGAAGACAGCGACCTCGGCGCCGGCCGACGCGACTGCTCTCGCCTCGCCGGCGGCGGCGCCGGCAAGCGCCGGCTCGCCGCCGAAGCCGATCGCGACCATGCCGGTGAGGACGCAGTGGTCGCCGACGGCGCCGCCGTGGCGATGACCCGGCGACGGCGCGTCGTCGTGCGTCGCCGCCACGGCCACGCTCGCATGCGCCGGCTCGGCCACGGGCACATGGATGTGCGCTGGCGTGTGCGCCGGCGCGCGACCGTGCATGTGATCGTGCTCGCCGCCCGCCTCGGGTCCGTGCATGTCGGCGGCGGTACCCGCTGTCGCGATCGCCACCACCCTCGCGGCGATCGCTGCCGGTGGCACCGTCGCGACGCCGTAGACATCGCAAATCTCCGCCACCGCCTTGCCTTGCAGCCCGGCCGCGGCGACGGCGAGCATCGGCACGGCGCTCTTCAACGCCAGCGCGGCGGCGAACAGCCACAACGTCAGGCGGGAGGCAAAGCGGGAGCGATTCGGCACGAGGCGATTGTCGGCGAGGCGAAGCGGTGGTTCGATAATGAGGCCATGAGCATCCAGACCGACGAGTTCGCCCCCGGCCCGCCCGTGGCAGGCAGTGCCACGTTGGACGCTCGTGTCGTCAGCGGCGTTCCCGCGTCGCCCAACGAAGAGGCGATCGAGCGTGCGCTTCGGCCGAAGGGACTCGCCGAGTACGTCGGCCAGGCCAAGGCGCGCGAGCAGCTCGAGATCTTCATCGGCGCCGCCAGGCGACGCGGCGAGGCGATGGACCACGTGCTGCTGTTCGGGCCGCCCGGCCTCGGCAAGACGACGCTCTCGCACATCATCGCCGGCGAGCTCGGCGTCAACCTGCGCTCGACCTCGGGGCCGGTGCTGGAAAAGCCCAAGGATCTCGCGGCGATCCTGACCAACCTCGAGAAGAACGACGTCCTCTTTATCGACGAGATCCATCGCCTCTCGCCGGTGGTCGAGGAGATCCTCTATCCGGCGCTCGAGGACTACCAGATCGACATCATGATCGGCGAAGGCCCGGCGGCGCGCTCGATCAAGCTCGAGCTGCAGCCGTTCACGTTGATCGGCGCGACCACGCGCGCCGGCATGCTCACCAATCCGCTGCGCGACCGCTTCGGCATCGTCGCCCGGCTCGAGTTCTACAGCGCCGAGGAGCTGGCGCAGATCGTTCGCCGCTCGGCCCGGCTGCTCGACGTGCCGCTCGACACCGAGGGCGGCTTCGAGATCGCGCGCCGCTCGCGCGGCACGCCGCGCGTCGCCAACCGGCTGCTCAGGCGGGTGCGCGACTTCGCCGACATGAAGGGCGACGGCACCATCACCAAGCCGCTCGCCGACAAGGCGCTGGCGATGCTCGACGTCGATCTCCACGGCCTCGACGTCATGGACCGGAAGCTGCTCGAGGCGGTGATCCACCGCTTCGACGGCGGCCCGGTCGGCCTCGACAACGTCGCCGCGGCGATCGGGGAGGAGCGCGACACGATCGAGGACGTGATCGAGCCGTTCCTGATCCAGCAGGGGTTCCTGCAGCGCACGCCGCGCGGCCGGGTGGCGACGCTCGCCGCCTACCGCCACCTCGGCGTCGCGCCGCCGAAGAGCACCGGCGGGCTGTTCGCCGAGGCCTAGATCAGGTCTTCGTGCAGGAGGCGGCCGTAGTGCACGGCCGAGCGCGCGCCGAAGCGCTTCGCGATCTCGGTGACCTTGACGATCTGCGCCTCGTCGGGGCAATACACGACCAGCCAGCCGGCGCCTTCGCCGGCCAGCGCCAGGTAGCGTCGCATCAGCGTGATCTCGTAGCCGAAGCCGGCCGCGCCGCTCGCGTTGCGCATCATCTCGCTGAGGTCGGGAAAGAGCTCACCCGAGGTGAAGACAAGGATGTCGGCGGCGCCGAAGCCGGCGTCGCGCACCGCCTGCGCCGCTTCGCCCGCCGTCTTGTCGTCGGCGAACGCCAGCACCGAATGTCCCACCGGGTTGAAGGCGCCCAGGGACTCCTGCAACTCGTCCTTCGTCATCCGCTTGCTCATTTCGCCTCGCTGCTCGGTTTGCCGTCGTCGGCAGCAGTGTAGATCGATCGCTTTTTGAGCGCCGCGTGCAGCTCGCCGACGAAGCCGCGCCGGAAGGCGACGACGCAAACCACGAAGATGACGCCGATGATGACCGTGACCCACTCGCCGACGCGGTCGGAGAGCAAGTTCTGCAGGCCGATGATCGTGAATGCGCCCAGCACCGGCCCGGCGAAGGTGCCCATGCCGCCGAGCAGCGTCATCAGGACCACCTCGCCCGAGAGCGACCAATGCGCGTCCGAGAGCGTCGCGAAGCCGAGCACCAACACCTTGAGCGACCCGCCGAGGCCCGCGAGCGCCGTCGAGAGGACAAACGCGAGCAGCTTGTAGCGGTCGACGTCGTAGCCGAGGGAGATCGCACGCGGCTCGTTCTCGCGGATCGCCTTCAGCACCTGGCCGTAGGGCGAATGGACGATCCGGCGAATGAACAGGAAGACGGCGACGAAGACGGCGAGGACGACGAAGTACATGACGATGTCGTCGGGAACCGGAACGATGCCGAAGAGCTTGCCGTGCGGCGCTCCCGCGAGCGGCAGCATGCCGAACAGCTTGCCGCGCGGAACCCCCTGCAGTCCGTCTTCCCCGCCCGTGACCGAGCGCCACTGAAGAAAGACGAAGTAGGTCATCTCGGCGAGCGCCAGCGTCGTCATCGCGAAGTAGATGCCCTGGCGGCGAATGGCGATGAAGCCGACGACCAGGCCGAGCAGCGCAGCGACCGCCACGCCGGCGACGACGCCGAGCTCGGGCGGCCAGCCCTCCGAGCGGACCAGCCAGCCGGTGGTGTACGCGGCCGTCGCGAAGTAGGCCGCATGGCCGAACGAGAGCAGGCCGGTGTAGCCGAGCAGCAGGTTGAACGCGCACGCGAAGATGGCGTAGCAGAGCGCCGTCATCACGAACACCGGATAGAGACCGAGGAACGGCGCCGCCACCAGCACGGCGAGGCCGACGAACAGGCCGACGTGGGCGAGCCGCGAGGTGTCGGGCGCGGTCGTGGCCAGCGGCGCTGGAGCGATGACTTCTGCGTCGCTCATCACGCCTCCTTGCCGAACAGGCCGGCCGGCCGGACCATCAGGACGATCGCCATGATCACGAACACGACGATGCTCGAGGCTTCCGGATAGAAGACCTTCGTCAATCCCTCGACCAGGCCGAGCGCCAGGCCGGTGATGATCGAGCCGAGGATCGATCCCATGCCGCCGATGACGACGACGGCGAAAACGACGATGATCAAGCTCGACCCCATCAGCGGCGTCACCTGGATGATCGGCGCCGCGAGCACGCCGGCGATCGCCGCCAGGGCCGCGCCTCCGGCATAGGTGAGCGTCACCATCAGCGGCACGTTGATGCCGAAGGCCTGCACCAGCGCCGGGTTCTCGGTGCCGGCGCGCAGGGTCGCGCCGAGACTGGTGCGCTCGATCAGGAACCAGGTGCCGAGGCAGATCGTCAGCGAGGCGACGACGACCCAGGCGCGGTAGATCGGCAGCACCATGAAGCCGAGATCGGTCGCACCCGCGAGCAGCTCGGGCTTCTCGTATGACTGGCCGGAGACGCCGAAGAAGTAGCGCAGCACGCCCTCGGCGATGAGCGCCAGGCCGAACGTGAGCAGCAATCCGTAGATCGGGTCGATCTTGTAGAGGTGGCGCAGGAACAGCCGCTCGATCGCGACGCCGAGCGCGCCGATGACGATCGGCGCCACCAGGAGCGCGGCCCAGTAGTTG
>Ga0070670_100001952_pt1 | contig 16908 bp, 10 predicted proteins | sample KBSS63metaG_FD_64665 | JGI IMG/M metagenome (GOLD analysis project Ga0070670, IMG submission 64665) | Switchgrass rhizosphere microbial communities from Kellogg Biological Station, Michigan, USA - KBS S6-3 metaG | ecosystem: Host-associated > Plants > Roots > Rhizosphere > Soil ... | reverse complement strand
GCAGGGCGTGCCCGCTCTGGATCCGGATGCCGGGATCGACTTCGCCGGCAAGAGCGCGGACTATGGCAGAAAGAAGCGCGACGAGTACACTGAGAAGGATTACCACGCGCCTTCGGACGAGGTGAAGGCGGACTGGGATCTCACCGGCGCGATGGACGACGCGCAGCTCTTCTTCGCGGTGGGCTATCGCGTCGCCAACGCTGGCAAGTTCCCGGAGTGGAAGCCAGGCAACGAGTTCAAGGCAAAGCGAGAGGAGTCGCTCAAACGTGCCCTACCCTGAATATCTGATTGCTCCCATGCGCGGCGAGATGACCGACATGGGCGCCAAGGAACTGCGGACAGCCGCCGCCGTTGACGACGTCGTGAAGAACAGCAAGGGCGTCGTCTTGATGATGGTGAACTCCGTGTGCGGATGCGCGGCGGGAAAAGCACGGCCAGGACTCGCAGCAGCGCTGCGCCATCCGAACAGGCCGGACGTCATCGCCACCGTGTTCGCGGGCGCCGACATCGAAGCCACCGATCGCGCGCGCCAATACTTCAGCGGCTACGCGCCCTCGTCGCCGTCAATGGCTCTTCTGCGAGATGGCCAGCTGCTCTACATGCTCGAGCGGAGTCAGATTGAAAATCGAACCGCCGACATGATTGCCGACGAACTGACGCAGGCATTCGACACGCACTGCAAGCCGACGATGGCGTAGCGACAGCGAATCGCCGGAATTGCCAGAATCGCCGGACCGCCTTCGCCAAGGCTTCCGCGAGTCCGCCGAAGCGTTAGTGCAGGCGGCGGAATTGCCAGAATTTCGTTCCCACAGTTTTCAAATTCCGGTGCAGATGGCGCATTGGGATCCTGAGCATCCGTATCGCGTATGCCGCTGACATTTCGCATGCCGCGCGATGAAACTGTTTGGAGGGGACGGTCATAGAGGATGGAACAGACCGGGGCAAGGCCGTCCAATGAGATGTTACTGTCGGAGAGCCGAACGGAAACACTACCAAGCGCGCACATGGTTGAGTCCGATCTGTTGCGCGCGTTCATCGCCGCTGACGTCCGATTTCTGGCCGGAGCGTCGGCAGCGTTCGTTCGGCGACGTTGAAGCACCGTTCATTGGCAGGGCCGCCTTCGTCCGCAATAAGCGGGCGACCGGACGTGCAAAGGACCTCGGGGATATCGAGGGGCTATAGAACCCTTCTAGCGGGAGTCGCGCGGTTCTTCCAGGTAGGTATAGCCCTGCAGGCCTTCCTCGTAGAACTCGAGGAGCCGGCCGGCTTCTTCGTAACCGATCTTCCCCTCGCGCACCGCGAGCTCCACGTCGTGCCGGAGCTTGCGCACCAGCGTGTCCGCGTCGAACTCGACGTAGTCGAGCACTTCCTTGACCGTATCTCCCTTGATCACGGCGTCGAGCACGACACTGCCGCGTTCGTCGAGGCTCACGTGGACCGCGTGAGTGTCGCCGAAGAGATTGTGCAGGTCCCCGAGGATCTCCTGGTAGGCCCCGACCAGAAAGACGCCGAGGTAATACGGATCGCCGTTGACGGTGTGGAGCGGCAGCGTGCGCTTCACGTCCCGCCGATCGATGAACTGATCGATCTTGCCGTCCGAGTCGCAGGTGATGTCGCCGAGGACCGCGTGATGCGTCGGCGCCACGTTGAGCATATGGATCGGCATCACCGGGAACAGCTGCTTGATCGCCCAGCTGTCGGGACACGACTGGAACAGCGAGAAGTTGCAGAAGTACGTGTCGGCCATCGTGTCGTCGAGCCCCTGCAGGTCCTCCGGCACGTCGTCCATCTGCGCCACGAGCTTCCGCAGCTTGAGCAGAATCGCCCAGTACAGGTTCTCGGCCTGGCAGCGTTGTTCGAGCGGCAGGTAACCGCCCGTGAAGAGGTTCAGCGCCATGTCGAGCGCCTGCTGCGCGTCGTGGTAGCTCTCGAGCGCGTTGCGCGCGGTCAGGTTCGTGTACGTCTCGAGCAGATCGATGACCGGCTGCTCCGCTTCCTCCGGCTTGATCTCTGTAGGGATCTTTTCTTCGCCGAATGCGGACACCCCGAGCACGTTGAAGACGAGGACGCTGTGGTACGCGACGATCGCACGTCCGCTCTCCGACACAATCGTCGGGTGCTTCACCCCGGCGTCGTCGCAGACAGTCTGGATGTGGTAGACGACGTCGTTGGCGTATTCTTCGAGGGTGTAGTTGACGCTCGATTCGAAGTTCGTCTGCGATCCGTCGTAATCGACGCCGAGCCCGCCGCCGACGTCGAGATATTCGAGTCCCGCCCCGGCCTTCGACAGTTCTGTGTAGACGCGCGCGGCCTCGTTCAGCGCCCCTTTGACAATGCGGATATTCGGAATCTGGCTGCCGAGATGGAAATGCAGCAGCTTGAAGCAGTCCTGCATGCCGCGCGACTTCAGCTCCTCGAGCCCACGCAGCACTTCGGCCACGGTCAGCCCGAACTTCGAACGATAGCCGCCTGACCCCTGCCAACGCCCACCGCCGCGCGCCGCGAGCTTGACGCGCATGCCGATCTGCGGCCGCACGCCGACGCGTTCGGCGTACTTGAGAATCAGGCCGAGCTCCGTGTACTTCTCGACGACGGGGATGACGTTGCGCCCGATCTTCTGCGCGAGCATCGCCATCTCGATGAACTCGGCGTCCTTGAACCCGTTGCAGATGATCGGGGTGTCGTTGTAGGCCTGCGCGGCGACCGCGAGCAGCTCCGGCTTCGAGCCTGCCTCCAGGCCGAATCCATACTCCCGCCCGAAGTCGAGCACCTCCTCGACGACCTGGCGCTGCTGGTTCACCTTGATCGGGTAGACGCAGACATAACGGCCGACGTACTGGTGCTGCGCGATCGCCGTCCGAAACGCGTTGTGGATGTCGCCGACGCGGTGGCGGAGGATGTCGCGGAAGCGGATCAGCACCGGCAGGCTGATCCCGCGGAGCATCAGGTGGTCGGTGAGCTGCTTGAGGTCGATTGATCTCGCCGGATCCTTCGTCGGGTGGACCAGCACGTGCCCGGACTGGGAGATCGAGAAGTAGCCCTTCCCCCACCGATCGACTTCGTAGAGGTCAGTGGCGTCGCCAACCGTGAAGGCTTCGCCAGCCTTCCAGCTCCGTTGACCTCTTGTCGTGGGGGAACTCACTGCGACTCATGATACACACGTTCTTTTCAGAAGGATCCGATTTTCCGCATCCAGCGCTCTCCGAAAGCGAACCATGTTCGGATCCGAGCGCGGTGACCGCAGGCGGACAATTTCGCCACTCCGTTAACCAAAAGTCCCGTCCCATACGTCTAACCCTCAGATATGAAGCCGCCTGCCGATCGACGCCTCGACATGAGCGGCGCGGGCACCGATGTGCCCGTCCTCGCGCCGTCGCGATCGATCCTGCGCTGGCAGGTCGTGCTCGGGGTCGCCACGGGTCTGGGGCTCCTCTCCTCCGCCCTCGCGGTCCAGTTCACCCACGCCCTCGGGAAGTCTCCGCGGTGGCAGTCCCTCATGGTGCTGAACTGCACCTACTGGTATCTGTGGGCGCTGTTCACGCCATCGATCGTGTGGCTCTCGCAGCGATTCCGGTTCGAGCGGCAGGGGCTCGGCCGGGCGGTCATGGTCCATCTTCCTGCCGTCGCCTTCTTCTCCTTCGCTCACATCGCCGCCATGGGAGCCGCCCAATGGTGGTTCGTGACCCTCGACGGCCGGCCGTTCTCGTGGTGGTACGAAGTGAAGCGGTCGACGCTCCAGAACTTCGACTGGGAGATGATGACCTACTGGGCGATCGCGGGGCTCAGCCACGCGGTGCTCTACTATGGCGAGTCGAGACGCCGCGCGCTGCGGGCGTCTCAGCTCGAAACCCGCCTCGTCGCGGCGCAGATGTCCGCGCTCCGGCAACAGCTGCAGCCGCACTTCCTCTTCAATACGCTCCATGCGATCTCGTCGCTGATGCACACCGACGTCGAGGCCGCGGACCGTATGCTGAGCCGTCTCAGCGACCTCCTCCGTATGACGCTCCAGAACATGGGCCATCCGGAAATCACGCTGCAGGCGGAACTCGATTTCCTCTCGAAGTACATCGAGATTGAGCAGACACGTTTCGCCGACCGGCTCCGCGTGAAGTTCGAGATCCAGCCGGAGACGCTCGATGTGCTGGTTCCCAACCTGCTCCTCCAGCCGCTCGTGGAGAACGCGATCAAGCACGGCATCTCGCGCAAAGCGGGGCCGGGGCATATTCAAATCACCGCGCGGCGCGACGATACGAAGCTGTGGATCGAGGTTCGCGACGACGGGCGCGGCCTTTCCGACACGGCACTGAACGCGCTGCAGAAGGGGATCGGCGTGTCGACGACACGGGCGCGCCTGCAGCACCAGTTCGGCGCCGATTTCCGTTTCGAATTCCATCGTCTGGACGAAGGGGTCGCCGTCATCGTCGCGCTGCCGTGGCGCGTCGAGGAGCACCCCGCCGACGACCCCACCGCGGTCGTGCGCCTCCACGCGGCGCGCGGGCGTGAAGCCGTTCTCACAATCCGGGAGCAGACACCGTGAAAAAGATCAGGACCCTCATCGTGGACGACGAGCCCCTTGCGCGCGAGCGGCTGGCCGGGCTGCTGGCGGCGGAGCCGGACATCGAGGTTCTCGGCCAGTGCCGGGACGGGGAGGAAGCCGTACGGGCGATCGTCGAGCAGACTCCGGACCTCGTGTTTCTGGATATCGAGATGCCGCAGATGAGCGGCTTCGAGGTGATCGAGGCGATCGGCGGCGAACGGATGCCGCTCGTCATTTTCGTCACCGCCCACGATCAGCATGCGCTCCGCGCGTTCCAGGTGCGGGCGCTCGACTACCTCCTCAAGCCGTTCGATCGCGACCGCTTCCGCGATGCGCTGCAACGCGCGCGCAAACAGGTGGACCGGCAGGACGACGGGGAGATCGGCCGGAGGCTCCTCGCGCTGGTCAAGGATTTGCGCCGCGATCAGCCGCGAACGGATCGCCTCGTCGTCAAATCAGGCGGGCGGCTGTTCTTCCTGCGCGCGGATGAAATCGACTGGGTGGAGGCGGCGGGCAACTATGTGCGCCTCCATGTCGGCAGCACGTCCTACCTGCTGCGCGAGACGATGAACGCCATCGAAGGGCGGCTGGATCCGGAGAAGTTCTTCCGCATCCACCGCTGCCGCATCGTCAACATGGAGCGGATCCAGGAGCTGCAGCCGTGGCTGAACGGCGAATACGCGGTGCTCCTCCGGACCGGCACACGTCTCACGCTCAGCCGGGGCTACCGTGAAAAGCTGCAGGAACGGCTCAAGGTTGGCGCGGTGTAGAAAACCGTAATTCTCCTTCACAATCGTTATCGCGGGATCGGGCTCTCCTGGTCCGATCCCGCGAAATGCTCGGAAAACGCTGCGGCATTCCCCTTGCCCCTTCTGGCGGTGTTCCCTTTTACCCTGCGAATATGAACGTCCTGCTTGTGACGGCAAATGCTGATCTGCGCGCGGTTGGGCGACGCGTCCTCGAGCGCGAAGGCCACGAGGTCGCGACCGCTGCACATTCGGGCCACGCCCTGCTGGCCGGCCTCGAGTGCGACCGAATCGACATTCTGATTAGCGACCTGAAGCTCGACGGCGTGACGGGTGAATGGGTCGCCGATTCGCTGCGCCGGTATCACAGCGACATGCGGGCGATTTTCATGGCCGATACCGGCACTGCGCCGCGTGCCGGCGTGCTCGTCCGGCCGTTCATCAGCGACGACCTCCTGCGCGAGATCGACGCCATCCGCCCGGTTACTTTGCCGGCGGCATCCTGAACAGCGAGTCGTCGGCCGGCACGTTGAACTCCACCTTTTCGAGCGTTACGGTGGAAACCGGCACGTTGTTCTGCGTCTGCTGCGTCTTGAACGGAATCTGACGGCCGTCGACATCGCGGTAGTCCGACATCTCGGTCACGAACGTGATGCCCTGCTGGTCAGGGGCATCCACCTGCGCGGAGATCCTCTTTTCCAGCCCCGTCTGCGCGTCCAGATAGAAGTCCTGGACCGGCCCAGTCTTCTTCGTCACCTTCAAGTGATACACGGGCTGGCCGTCGAGGGTTTCCTTTCCCGCGAGGGCGATCTTGACCCCTTTCTCCTTATAGTCGACGAACACACTGTCGAATTCCGCGTCTTGCATCGCGTACGCGGCCTGAGCTCCGGGAAGCTCCTGCGCGGGCGTGTTGCCGCGCGACATCCAGAGGGTTTTGCCGTCGAACGCCGTGACCATCGACTGGCCGTTGATTGTGGCCTCGCGTCGCATCAGATTCGGCCGCTTGACGAGGATAACCATCGTGGCCTTCATCTCCTGGCCGGTGGGATTGCGGGCCGTGACGGCGCCGGTCATGCGCACGGTCTCGGTCGCGCGAATCTTTTCGACGCCACCTTTCGACTTCAGGTTCAGCGCCACGATCTCGTCAAGCGTCTGGGCGGAGACATGAATGGGGAGAATTACCGCCGCGGCGACCGCCGCAGCGAAGGACAAAGCACGCATGTGTGAGCTCCTGGGGGCAGCTACCAGCTACCAGTTACCAGCCACCAGCTGGCAGCTGGCAGCTGGTAGCTGAGCACATGGGCTGCCCGTACGCACGAAGGCGCATGGCGGAACCCACCATGCGCCTTCGAAACCTCCGGTTACACGCGTCGGCGGACCATCATGCGGTAAATCGCCAGAAGGACAATCGCGCCGGCGATCGACATCAGCCAGCCAGCGCTCTGGTTGTCGGCATAAAAGCCCATCGCCCGTCCAATGAAACCACCGAGGAGCGCGCCGGCAATACCGAGCAGCGTGGTCACGATGAACCCGCCTGGATCCCTGCCCGGCATCAACAGCTTGGCAATGATGCCGACTACGAGGCCGAACACGATCCAAATCAGAATAGACATCGGTACTCCCTCCCTCTCGAGGGGACAATACTGCAAATCGCTGTCCAGCCACAAACGCCTGAGCTCGCCGCCTCTACCGCACCACAATCGTCGATTGGGCGGTGCGACCGTCTCCATCCCGTGCAATGAATGTATGGATCCCCGCAGTCAATGACCAGCTAGCTGCCGGCTGCACGCTCGTCCGTACGAGAGGCCGTCCATCGATCCACCACTCCACAGGCCCCTGGGAGGCGGAGACGATGCGCAGCGAGAGAGCCTGAAACTCGCGTCTCAGCGTCGGGTCGATGAGGTAGGTCGATCCGTCTGCCGGACTGGCGATCCGGAACAGGTCGCCAAGCGGGGTGGTTTCTCTCTTCTTCACGGGAGAAATCGGATTTCCGGGAGACATCGCAACGGCGTGCGCCCTCAGAGGTCTCTGATTCCTTGCCCACTCGTGATACTCGGCGGGCCAGATGGTAATCAGCTCCCCATCGTCGAGGTGATGCCATGTGCACGGCAGCAACTCGGCGTCGGTGGGCAGCCATTCACGCCGGCGGACGGGGCACCATTCGTTGGCGGCGAGACCGGAGAGCGCGCAGATGTCCCGTTCCGAAACGGCGTCGCGGCCGCCCGGGCGCGATGAGAGCGCCGTTTCCGCTTCGTCCTGCCGATAGCGCCGTTCCGCCGCCAGCATGACGGCATGGAAGATGGGGCCTGCTCCCGTGACGCCGGTCGAATCGCGCAGCGGCGAGCGGTCGAAGTTGCCGACCCACACACCAACCGTTACGTGTCGAGAGAATCCAACCGTCCAGTTGTCGTGGTAGGCCTGCGACGTACCGGTTTTCGCCGCTACGGGAAACGGGAACTCGAGACTCCCGCCGCGCCCGAAGATGTACTCGCGCGCCCCGGGATCCGACAGGATGTCGCCGATCCAGAACGCCGCTCGCGGCGACACCAGGCTGCGCCTGTCGTGCGGCGCACCTCTGAGGAATACAGGCGAGACCCATTCGCCGCCGCGGGCAAACGCCGCGTAGGCCGCGGTGAGCTCGTCGAGCCTCACCTCCGCGTTCCCGAGCGTCAGTCCGAGCCCATAGTAGGCGGCGTTCCGCGAGAACGTTGTCAAACCGGCGCGCTGGAAGAAGCGCAGCAGCGATGGCACGCCGACCTCGGAGGCGAGCGTCACCGCTGGAACGTTCTCGGAACCCGCGAGGGCGGCGCGCGCGAGCAGCGGCCCCCGGTATCGCCCGTCATAGTTGCGCGGGGTGTACAGCACGCCGGGATCGGCGGTCGGGAAATGCGCGGGAACATCCGGCAGCACGCTTGCCGGGGTGAACCCTTGCTCGAACGCCAGCGCGTAGGTCAGCGGCTTCAGCGCCGAGCCGGGCTGACGCGGCGCCAACCCCCCGTTTATTGCCCCGCCATGCTCGCTGTCGAAATAATCGCCCGAGCCCTCCCATGCCACCCATTCGGAGGTTGCGTTGTCGAGCACCACGACCGCGACGTTGAAGGCGCCGTGGCGGGTGAGCAGATCGCGCTGCGCCCGGATGATGCCCACCACATCTCGCTGCAGATCGCGGTCGAGCGTCGTCTGCACCATCGCGCTGCCGCCGGACGCGGCCAGCGCCATTTCGACGAAGTGAGGCGCGGCGAACGGAGATGTGTCGCGCACCAGCGCAAGCCGCTCGTCCAGTGATTCCTTCAACTGTTCGGGGCTGATGACGCGGGCATCGGCCATCCGCCGCAGCACCGAATGCTGCCGGGCGATCGCATCATTCGGACTTCGATATGGATTGAAGCCCGACGGACGCTGCGGAAGCCCGGCGAGGAACGCCGCCTGCGCTGTGGTCAGCAGGTGCGACGATCGGCCGAAGTAGGCACGGCTTGCGCGCTCGACACCGGCAATCTGGTTTCCGTAGGACGCGCGATTCAGGTACATCGCGAGGATTTCCCGCTTCGAGAAGCGGTGCTCCAGGCGCAGCGCGAGCATCGCCTCCGACATCTTTGCGCCAAGACCGCGCCGGGCGCGGCCATCGCGCACGAGCAGGAGCTTGGCGACCTGCTGCGAAATCGTCGACCCGCCCTCCACCCTGTGGCCGTGCCGCACATTGGCGGAAGCGGCCCGCACAATCGCAATCGGATCGACACCCGGGTGGTCCCAGAACCTGCGATCCTCAACCGCCACGGTCGCAGCGACGACAGACGGCGGAAGGTCGGCTGCCGTCAACGTCTCGCCGCGCGTGCCTTCGGGTGAGAGTGCCTCGTACAGAGGCAAACCGTTCCGATCGAGCACGACGATGGATGCGGTGCGGCGGTCGTCGAGCAACTGCGCCGGGATCGGCCCGCAGCGGAGCCACGCCAACAGCGCGACGACTGCGGCGGCTCCGCCCGCTGCGATCCTACGGCGTCGTGTCAGGCGAATCATTTTCGCACCTCGACAATCGCGGTCGCGGTGCGCCCGAACACTTCCGGCTCGTACATTTCTTCCGCATGCGCCGGCGCCGTTCGGAAGGTGCCTGCCGTCGTGGCCCGGACCATGTACGTAAACGTGTGCCGCCCCTCGCTCAGCCGCGTCGCGAAGAGCTGAACGCGGTCGTCGTGGCGCTCGACGTGATCGAATCCGCCGCGCTGCCACCACGAGTTCCAGTCGGCCGTCGATTCCGGCTGCTGGTCCTGATCCTGCGCCAGGGTGCGCGCGGTCGTGGCGAACCAGGATTCAACCGGCTCGAAGCCGGCGGGCAGCGGATCCGTGACGGCGACGAATCGTCGCTCCTTTGTCAGGCGGAGCGTCAGCGTCACGCGGACGAGGTCCCCCGCCTTGTAGGTCGTGGTCGGCGGTCGAACGCCGTTCTCGACGTAGGGCGCATACGCCCGTTCGATGCTGAAGCCGGTGTCGAGGCCCTGCTGGAACAGCGTGTCGGCGGCGTAGCGAAGCCGCGCCGTATAAAAGAGCGAGCCCGCCCCTTCGCGTGTGAACGTCAACGGCGAAGAAGTCCCCGCGGCGCCGCCGGCAAGCACCTGCGGCATCGCGAGGTCCTTCGACACCGATGTCGTAGTTCGGCCGGCGAACCGCTGGCGCGCGATCTCGTTGCCTGAGAGCTTCACCACCGCGGTGAAGTCCGGCACGACGGACTCGAACTTACGGTAATAGGCGACCAGCGACTCCATCGCATGCGCGTTTTCCTGCGTGTTGCCCCATCGCCCATCCTTGCGGACCGTCATCATCCAGCGCACGATCGGCCGCGCCTGCGTGTCCGTCAGCCCGCCGCGGATCAGGCTGTTCAGCACGATGGCCGTCGATCGCACGTTGGAGTTCCAGAACCACAGCAGGTACGGATCGCTCAGCTCCTCGACGTGCGCGCTGCCACCTTCCGGAAGAATCGCGTTGGTCATCCGGCGACGCAGCTCGGTGACACGAGCGCTCGAGGTTTCCCCCTTCGCAAGCAGCGCGTCGTGCAGATACGCGAGCGCAAACACCGGCATCCGATCGCGATAGCCGTACAGGCGGTTGAGGTTTGAATCCTCGTTCCGGCCGCCTTCCGCGAGGACCTTGACCGCGAACGCCTGCCACGCCGTGTAGGCCGGCCACCATCCTTCGTTCGTCGGCGGCGCCTCTCCGAGCTTCGCATCGAGGTACGAATAGGCGCGCTCGCGCATCGCCGGATCGACGGAGTACTTCAGATCGGTCGCCGTCTTGAATACGTGAAGCAGATAGGCCGTGAGATACGGCGACGTTGACCAGCACGTCCCAGGCCAATAGGCAAAGCCACCGTTCGGACACTGGAACGCCCGGAGCTCGTCGAGCGTCTGCTGTACTGCTGGACGCATCTTTGCCGTATCCATCCCCGGCAAGGTGAACGCGTCGCCGAGATCCGCGGCGAGCAGCAGCGCAAGCGCGCGCGAGCCCTTCTGTTCCGCGCATCCGTACGGATACTCGACCAGATACCGCGCGCCCTCCCCAAGGCCGACCATCGCCGTCGACGCCAGTTCGAGGTGCAGGCCGCCGAAACCGGCGACGACCCCCGCCGGGATTGTGAACTTCTCCATCGCAGGTGCCGCATCGCTGGTCTGCCCGTAGGCCGCGACCGTCTCCGGCGATGCGAGCACCTCCACGGGGATGACATCCTCGAAGGCGTCCGTTTCGGACCCCACCGTGACCGTCATCTGCACCCGCGCCCGGCCAATCGATTTCGCGGCGGCCTGGAACTTCGCCTCGACCGAACCGCCAGCGGCAATTGGGATGCTCGTCGTCGCGGCGGGGCCGACGTCGAGAATTGACGGGTCGAGACTCTTCAGCGTCACCGCAGCGGTGCCCGCGGACTTCAGCTGACTCGTAACGACCGCGCCGAAATGGGCGACGTCGCCGACGGCCAGGAACCGCGGCCAGGTCGGCTTCATCGTAATCGGCTTGTTGATGCGAATCTCGCCGTCCGCGGATCCGAACCGCGAGTCGCGATCCGCGGCAACCGCCATGATGCGATAGGTGGTCAGCGACTCCGGCAGTGTGACGTCGGTCGCCGCGTGGCCGTCGGCATCCGTCGCCACCGAGCCAAGCCAGAACGCCAGCACTCGGAAGTCCTTGCGGATCCCGCCGGGGATCCCCCCCTCCGCTCCGCCGCCACCGCCATCGGTACCGCCCTTCGGCGTCAGCACCCGGCGCGAAATGATTCGCTGCCGGCTGTCCTGGTTCATCACCTGCAGCGCTTTCTGCACGTAGACGGATCCGAGGACGTCGGGCGTCCGATAGCCGGTCAGCGACAGCACACCGTAGTCCACGGCCCAGAGCGTCACTTCGCTCGCCGTCCCCCGACCCTTCGGGTCTTTCACCTGGACGTCAATCTTCGCCGTGTTCGCAGGGCGATACTCCTGCTTGTTGGCCGCAACGGCCACGGTCAATCGTTTCGTCGCGTCCTCGATCTTCAGCTCCGCATAGCCCAGGCGGAACGCCGGCTTCCCTGGGTCCGATGTGTCCTGCCCGGAGAGATCGCTGGAACCGGCCTTCAGGCCAGCCGCCGTCACTGAAGCCGCAGGTTTCGTCCGGCCTTTGATGAGCAGCACGGACACATACACGTTCGGAATGTCCGCTTCGGTTATCGGAACGTCGATCGACTGCTGGGTCGAGTTGAGGACGAACTGCTTGTGCGTCCGAACCCCTTCGCGCTCCGTCGTCACGAGGGCGGTCGCCTGCTCCCATGGCGACTTGATCATCAGCCGCGCAGTCTCGCCCGGCTTCCATGTCTGGCGCTCGGGCACGAGGTCGATACGGTTGTGGTCGTAGCGCGCCCACGCGGTGTAGCCTTCACCGAGCGCATAAAAGTCGGTTCGCGTCACGGCAAACGCACCGTTCGCGCCCTTGCCGGTCGCGGTCAGGTAGAAGCCGCCGCCGGACGGTAACTGCGCCTGGAACGGCACCGGCTGCTCCGCCGTCGTGATCGTCCATTTCCCGATCGGGGTTTCCTGCCGTTCGGTGTCCCATTCATAGAAACCGTTCCCCTCGGCGCGGCGGACGCTCCTCCACTGGACCTGGACCAGTTGCATTTCCACCTGCACGCCGGCAACCGGGTTGCCATCGAGACCTGCGGCCACCACCTCGGTGTGAAGCCCGCCCTTCTGATCCGAAAAGAATGGAATGCTCTTGATGCCGATGTACCAAGGCGCGGGATGGACGGTCACCGATTCGCGGTTCGCGATGTGCTGGCGCGAAACATCCTCGACGTCCCCCTCGAGCGTGTAGACCCAAGGCACGCCGCGGCTGTCGGTCGTCGGCAGCTTCAGGGGCAGCGTGCCGGTGCGCAGAAGACTGGTGTCGTCGGTTTTGATCGGGCGCGAGTCCACGAATCGGCTTTCGCCGAGGTCGACGGCGCCGATGAAGTCCCAGGCGGACTCACCGAACTTCTCGCGGATCGGCTTTGGCACGCCGTACGCGAGCGATCGCGTGTACGTCCATTTCACAGGGCGCGGACCCATCGCGGCGCCGAAAAGATACTTCGCGGTGATATGGCCGGTGAGCGTCGTCCCTGAAAGCAGCGAGTCCGCGCCCAGGGCGACGTCGACGCGGAAATCAGGCCGGCGGTAGGCAGCGACGAGAAACGACGCGTGCACCATTTTTTCGTACGGCACGTAGTCGTCGCTGCGTGGACTGGGCGTTTCACCGGGGCGCCGAGCCTCGGGCGGTTTCGGCTTCGGCATGTCCGCCTCGAGCACGCCGCGCACCGAATAGCCGCCAAGGCCGCCCTCTTTCGGCAGCGTCATCGTCCACTCTGCACTGCTCCATGCGTTGACCTTGACCGAGCGTGTGTCGACGGCGCGGTCTTCACCGTCGCGAACCGAAATCACGACGACGGTTCCGGCGGGCAACAGCCGGACACCGGTGGGCGTGTTGTGGCGAAGCACCGCCTTGAAATGCACCTCTTCGCCCAGCCGATATACGCCACGATCCGTGAAGATCGTGCCGCGGAGCATCGGCTCCGCCTGGTTCGGGTTGTAACTGGTTCCGAACTCCCACGGTTCGATGCCTTCGTTCCAGTCGCTGCTGACGTAGGCGACGTCGCCGTCTTTCTCGGCGGTGACGAGGAACTGGAAGCGGTCGTAGCGGTCGCGATCCCGCAGCGGTGTATTCGACGCCGTGGCCGTTCCATCGGCGCCGGTGCGCCCCCGCCAGAAGACACTGTTGTCGAGCCGGACGATTGACACGTCCGCTCCCGCGACCGGTGATCCATCGTCGAGTCGCGTCACGAAGATCAGCGTGTTCTGCGGGCTGTCCTTGACGGTGATCCCCAGGTTCGTGACTTGAACCACGGTCGCGCGGGTGCTATCGCCGCCGTAAGTCCTGGTGAGCGGGATCACCGCTCCCGGTTTGACCGCCGCCCAGACCAGCCCGGTCTTCCCCGCGCCAAGGGCATTGCTGATGTTGAGGCCGTGCGATTGGATCTGATCCGGCGTGACGCCGAGCTGCCGCTCGGTTCCGGGAACCGGTGGCGGCTCGCGGAACGCATTTTCCACGAGCTGCCGCAGCCTGGGCATGAGATCGCGAACCTGCAGCGGCTCGGCCCACTGAGTCGCGTTCCTGAAGTTGCGCGCATAGAACGGGAGCAGCGGACCCCCGTCTTTCTCCCACACGCCATGGCCGTCGCCGAAGCTCGTGAACGCTGGCCGGTGCCAGTTCTCGATCCGTCCCAGCCAGGTGTAGCCGAGAACCTGTCCGTCGGCGGCCTTGAGCGAGCCGTCCACGGTGACGACATACGTCTTCGCCGGCGGCTGCGCGTCGAACCCGGCATCTTCGAGCGTCAGCGTTTCGTCGACGTCTCGCGTGTTCCCGTAGTCGTCCTTCGACCGAGGCTGGTGCGGCTTCGCCAGCGCAACCTGCGCCGGCGCTGTGACGTCGCTCGCGCTGGCCGCGCGCGCGAACTCTGTGACTTTTACCGGACGCCGGAACCACAACGGGTTGGAATCGTCCGGGTTGCACTGGTTCATGCAATACACGTGGTCGACGAAGAACGCGGGCTCGACCTTGACGACATAGTTCTGGGTTTTTTCAGGGACGGCGGGCCCGCCAGGGGATGGGAGCCGCGAGTCGAGGGTGAGCGTCACCCAGCTTTCCGGCGGCACGATGTCCTTCGCTTCGAGCACGACGAGATCGGAACCGGGCGGAAACCGCTTCCTGTCCCAGTCGGTTGCCACGCCGAACTTGACCGGACCACTCATCGCGGCCACCGCTCGGGTCGCGGTGACCTTGGCATTCAGCTGCTGCACCCACTCGCGGTTTGCCGCTGCGAGGCGCGCGCGCAGCTGGTCCAGATCCGGGAGGTCCCACTCGTGCGGCGTAAACGCTGCGCTCGAGTGCGCGGCGACGTCGGCCTCGCGGACTGGCTGGTTGAACCGAAGCGCGACGATGAGCGTGCCGTCGTAGCGTTCGCCGCGCCGGTACCACCGGGTTTCGAGCAGGTGGACCGTCGGCGTTGTGAAGCTGAAGTTCACCGGCTTCGCCAGCTTCCGTCCGCTGATGGCCGTCGCGCTCGAGTCGATGGCCACCCGATACCTCGTCGCATACGGCAGCGGCCGCTTCGGATCCGGCGTGAAGATGAGAATCGTCGTTCCCGACCACCGGAACGTGCCGGGAAGAGCCGGCGTGATGCGCACGTAAGGCGGCTGCACTCGCTCCGGAATGGCGCCGAGCGCCACCATCGGTTCGGAGAAGACGATCCGGATCTCGCGCGCCTCCGCGATGTTCTGGACTTCCCCTTCGGGGCCGAAGCTAACGACGGACAGGGATGCTGTGATGCGTTGTGCGGATTCGGCCGGCACGGACGCCGCACACACGCACACGAAGATGCGGAGTACGGTACGAATCAGGCGTGTCATGGGGGTCTCTCGGGGGAGCGCAGGGTGCAGCGAGCATCGTGTTGCTCTGGCGGATTAGACACCGACCGAGGCGGAAACGGTCACGTTCGCCTCGGTGGTCGCGCCGAAGCGGCGGAAGCCGCGAAGGCGGACCGCCAACGGCTCGCTCTTCTTACGCCGCGTGGGCGCGACGATCCTGGACCGCGAAGAGCGTCGGCATGCGATGCCGCAGGTAGTCGACGGCGTGGGACCCGGGGGACGCGCCGGTGAAGATGGTGGCGGCGCTGTAATAGATGACCGCGGTGACGCCGACCGATGGCCAGAATCCGGTCCCGAACGCGGGGCCGATCATCGCGAGCGACAACGTGCACGCGATGTCAATCGTGGCGGAAACGGCACGCGGCGTGAGGCGCAGCCGCCGCGCGCGCGCGTCCGCTTTCCGTTCGCGCGCCGCGGCGCGTCGATCGCCTTCGCGCGGAATCAGGGCTGGATCCTCGAGCGCGCCCGGATTATGGCCGATGACTTCCGCGTGCGCCTTGATCAGCCGCGCCGCGCGGCGATCGCCTTGCGGGAAGAGCCGGCAGAATTCGTCGACCAGATCGTCCGCGTCGAGGCCGACCGCTTTCGCGTAGTCGCGGATGAACGCGCGCGCGAAGATGCCCGAGGGCCATTTCGAGAAGTCGTTCCGCTCGAGGCCAAGCCAGAGATCGGCGCCGACCTTGGTGACCGCGGCGATGGTGTCGATGGTGATGCCGCGCCGCTCACGCTCGCGACGCAGCCGGGGCCCGAAGGTGTCTCGTTCCGACATGAGAATTCACCGAGAGGAGCAATATTTGCGCCGTCTCCCGCCCGAGAGGATCGTCAACGTTCCCGTAATCCGCTCCCGTACGCGGCAGCCAGATTTGTAAGCGGCACCGTCGTTTGTGACAGTTTTCGCGCTGTTTCGCTCTGCGATTTCCGCGTTTTGCGTTCGCTCGTCCGGCCTGCGATGATCGCGTCATGGCGGCCTTCTGTCTGACTATTCATGCGCGGTACCGGTGCCGCCATGTAGGAGCCTGCTGTCAGAACTGGAAGGTCCCGGCCGAACCGCACGTCGTTCAGCTCGTCGAGCGGCGGGGGCTGAAACGGCGGGGGGTGACCGGACCGTTGTTCGTGTCATCCAGAAAACCGGATTCGCACGACGGCGGAATGGACGTCGCTAGAGATAACAACGGAAGCTGCGTCTTTTTCGAACAGGACAACGGGCGACTGTGCGTCATACACCGGGAGGCCGGAGCTGAGGCGCTGCCGACCGCGTGTCGGCATTTTCCCCGAAAGTTTTTACGCGATCGTCGCGGCACGTTCATCTCGCTGTCGCATTTCTGCCCGACTGCGGCGATTCTCCTCGTCGGCGCCCAGCCGCTCGAGGTCGTCCCGGCGGCGCCGCCGCTGATGCTGGAGGAGCCGATCGAAGGGCTCGATGCGCGGGACGCGCTGCCGCCGCTGCTGTGCCCGGACGTTCTCTGCGACGTGGACGGTTACGACGCGTGGGAGCGCGCGGCGATCGCGGTGCTCGCGCGGCCGGATCTGACCTGCCAGCGGGCGCTCGATTCGATCGGTGCGGCGACGGAACGGGTACGGGCGTGGCGTCCGGGGGGTCAGTCCCTCGCGAGCGACGTCGTTGCCGCTTTTACGAACGACGCCGGGCAGGCCCCGG
>Ga0070670_100001950_pt1 | contig 16914 bp, 17 predicted proteins | sample KBSS63metaG_FD_64665 | JGI IMG/M metagenome (GOLD analysis project Ga0070670, IMG submission 64665) | Switchgrass rhizosphere microbial communities from Kellogg Biological Station, Michigan, USA - KBS S6-3 metaG | ecosystem: Host-associated > Plants > Roots > Rhizosphere > Soil ... | reverse complement strand
TCAGGCTTTCGTATTGACTATTTGTTTCACTCTGGCAATTGCCTTCGAAGCAGCTCCGGATAACTTTCAGGTCCTCTCAGTTGCCCAACTGATATTCGACCGCACAATATCAGTGCGCGAACTTGTCCGTGCTCGTTAATATTGCAGATCTTAATCGCTGAGCGCTGGTCCTTGAGCGTTTTCCAGAGATCGATACGAACCTCCGAATCGGAGAGATCGAGGAGCTTGGCCGTGCGATCGAACCGAGGGCACCATCAGATTTTGCACCGTGGATGAAAATCCGATAATGGAACGGAATGACGAATATTCCAAAAGATATGTTGGCTGACGCAAGACAAATAAAAAAAGCGGCCAGATCGCTGCGAAGAAAAAATATTATCGAGAGCCTAATTCGCCGTGGTATCGCTCCAGATAGAATCGAACAAACTATCAAGAATGCCGAAGTGGCCGCAGAAAAGATTGCCACTAAGGCAAGGTCGCGTATCGCGCACCGAAAACGCGCCAAGCTTAGAATTGTGAAGTCCTCGTCATGACCAACGTAAAGTGGTGCCCCCCAACTCTCGGGTCAGACCGAGGCAGCCCCTCGATTTCGCGAGATTAAGGATCAAAAAAGGTCTCGCTTTAGCGCTTAGAAGGCCAGTTCTGATACCAAAAGGCCGCCTCTAAGAGATCTCCGACGCCATCCATCGTTAGTAAGGATACACAGCATGCAATGATCGACGGCGCGTGCGAACAGCCGCTTCACGACAACTTTAAGCTGTATCCGGTTTGCCGTAGAGAAAAGTACAGGAGGCCGAATCGATGCCGCTGAATATGCAACCTTTGTCGGACAAGTTCGGTGTTGCCATCAAGAACGTGGATCATCGACGAGAGTCTCTTTAATGAGATTGTCGATCTCTTCATAAGAAAGCAGGTCCTGGTTTTTCGCGATCAACACATCGAGCCGCAACATCAAGTTGCCTTCAGCCGGAGATTTGGCCCCTTCGAAATGCTCTATGACGAGGATCAGCGGGTGCCGGGCTTTCCGGAAATGATCTCAACTCATGCCCAGTTTTCTTGACAGGTAAGTCTCGTAAATCCGGTATAGGATTTCCATCGTGGGAATATCGATCCACTCGTCGTAAGTGTGGAGATTGCCCACGAGCGGGCGGGTCATAATTACCGGTATGCCGTATTTCGCGATGAACCTGGCGTCGCTGCCGCCATGCTCGCGAATCAGATTGACGGGCTTGCCGGTTAATTCCTCCGTCACCGCGAGATAGAGCGGGTCCGGATCTAGAACTGTGGGTTCGGCTGCAACGCTCGGCTCCAGACGCATATTCTCATCCAGACAATCGCGGACGGCGGAGAGCATTTGCTCCACTGTAAAAGGGAACGGAAAGCGGATATCGCAGACGACCTCCGCGCTGTCGGCGATGCGGTTGGCGACTTGATTGGACGTGTGTATGAGCGTGAAAGTACAGGTCGGATGCCAGTGATCGCGTCCCGACTTGAGCGTATCGAAACGAGCCCTGATTTTGTTCTGCGCCGTTACGATTCGATCCAACGGATTGTCCGCGAGCCAGGGCCGGCTGCCATGTCCGGCCTTTCCTTCGACGCGGATTCGCAGATGCAGCGCGCCTTTCTCTTCGACGGCAATCTCATTGACGGCGCCGGAATCCGGCACGATGGCGGCGCCGCAGCGCAGACCCGCGTCTTCGAACAGGAAGCGAGTACCATGAGCGCCGCCGCGTTCCTCGTCGGAGGTGACGGCGAGGCCAACGGACACTCCCGGACAACGTTCGTGAATCGCGCGAAAGACTTCCAGCAGTATTGCCAACTCGCCTTTCATGTCGCCGGCTCCGGGACCGTAGATTCGCTCATCGCGAACGATGGAGCGATAGGGCGTCGAGTCGGGTAGCGACACGATGTCCAGGTGGGCCAGGAGCAAGACCTTCGGCGCGGCAATCGCACGGGGCAGCAAAACACAGGCGGGGACATTTCCTTCGCGGTAGCGATGAACGGTGACCGCTCCGGCGTTTTCCACATGGTTGATGACAAACTCCATACAGCGATCGATCTCATCCGGGCGATCCGCCGTGCTGGGAATCAGGATGAGATTGCGGGTGAGCTCGACCAGCCGCTTGCGTAGCTGCTCGTCCGCGGGAAGCGACGGGTCAGTCGCGGTCATAATTCCACTCCACCGGAAGCCGCGCCCACGCCCGCGCCAAAAGCGCATTGCAAATTTCCAGGTTCTCGGCAATGCAAACGAATTGGCCTTTCAAGACACGGCCATCCACGTCGGTGTTGAAATTGAACGGGATCATGCCCGCTGGCGCTCCAGGGCGAAACAGTACCCCGGCGCCATCGAGCAACGCCAACAGCTCCCCGCCGTCGATGGCCTTGCGGAATCCGATGTTTCGCATCAGCCAGTTGCCCTCGGGTTTGAAATGGCGCGCCAGCAGCGCCGGATAGGTGGCGCCGGTGACGCGCGCATTGATCTCGCAAACCAGGGTTTCGAGGCCTCCGCCGCGCTCGATAATCAAAAAATCCGCACTCGCCGTGCCGCGATAGCCCTGGCCATGAAGCCAGGTGGCGACGATGGATGCCTGGCGCCAAAGCTCCCGCTCCACTTCGGGGAATTGCTCGAGGATCGGCGGCGGCGATGCGTTGCCCTGATGGACGCTTTCCTCGCTGAGAATTTGTTCGGTCATGTCGAAAAGAAAAATTTTCTCGTCGGAGAGAAAAAGCTGCACGCTCGGTGAAGCGAGTTTCTTCGTCTCCAGGACACCGTTTTCGATCCAGCCCTGCACCATGCACGGGCCCTCGAAGTAATAAAATTCCGGAACTTCGGCGGCGGCGCCTTCCTCCGCCGGGAGTCTGACCATGCCGTGGCCGGACGCGCCGATCTGAGCTTTGACCACCGCGGACCGGTAGCCCTGGGCTCGCAGTTTTTTCAGCCCTGCGGCCAGCTCCCCACGGTCCGAGGCGATGTGGGTGTCGAACGCCGGCAGTCGCTGCTTCACGAGATGCAGATAAAGAAGATACTTGTTGTTGCCGTTCTTGCTTCCCTCCGGCGTACTGACGGTGCGTTTCCCCAGGATACCGGCAATCTGCTCCAGACGGCGGTCCGTTACGAACCCGTCCACCCATTCCGCCGGATGATCCCTGAGTTGCCCCAGCAGTTTATCGTCCCGCGTCGAAGGGGCTCGAGCCAACCTGGCCGCAAGAGTCGCGTAATCCTCAGAGGGAAGAATGGCCGTCAGCGGCAGGGACAAGCCAAGGGTGTCGGCGAGATAGTTCGTCAAGCCGGTATTGGGAGACGTTTCCACCAGAATCAAATTGGGCCGCCCATGAAACAGCAAATCCAGGATGGAGATCACCCGCCCGCCGTAGGAATGGGATCCGCGGATCTCGTTCATCAGCTGCTCGGTCTCTGCGACGTTGCCGTAGAAGATCGAGTGAAGGTTGCAAAAGAACACCACGCGCCGGGTCCAAAAAGGGGGCGGCGCGGCATGCAGTATCTCTACATCAGGGGGCAAGGGGGGCATGGCTGTGGATTCGCTCTCAAGCTACAAGGCCGGGTTCATGATCTGCTGAATCCGATGCTCGTAGCTCAATCCCCGCTTCCTAGCAAGCATTACGGATTGCTCCGCGAATTTTCGGCATCAGCTGCTCGGTTTGATCTTTCCGATTCTCCGGCAACGAACTAAAGGTTAGCTCTAGAATCAGAGCACGTTCAAGCCTTCGGTTTAATCGAAAGCGGCGCAGCGCCGGCGAAAGCGGCCATCGGCGTCAGACATAACAGTCTCATCAATCTTACCAAATAATTTTATTGTGGCGACCAAGATCGGGGTTTACGCCTCAGGATTTTTTCATGATCAGCAGATTTTCATCTTCCACCCTTGGATATTTGATCCCGTCCATCAACTTTTGCGTAGATCACGGGGTCAAGACTTGAAGGTCAGGTCCCTACAATCATGCAGTCGCTCTTCGCCGCTCCGGTTGAGGCGCCGGCTCAGCGTGGCGTAATATACTTTCTCGAGGGCGGCTGGTAGTGGTTCAGTTTGAGATTCTTCGTCGCTGCGCTCCTCAAGAATGACAGGAGAAGGCGCGGATTTATAGATGTCATCCTGAGCGTTAGCGAAGGTCCGCATTTCGCCCCATCAGACTGAACCACTACCTGGCGGCTTGACCGCTTTTTCCTATTTGTGATCGACATAGACAATGGAGGGCTGATCGATGCCGCTGAATATGCAACCTTTGTCCGACAAGTTCGGTGTCGCCATTACAGGCGTGGACTTGTCTAAAGAACTGGACGAAACACTTTTCAATGAGATTGTCGATGTCTTCGTGAAGAAGCAGGTTCTGGTTTTTCGCGATCAACATATCGAGCCGCAGCATCAGGTTGCCTTCAGCCGGAGGTTTGGCCCCTTCGAAATGCTGTATGACGAGGATCAGCGGGTGCCGGGCTTTCCGGAAATCGCCATTCTCTCCAATGAGAAGGTCGACGGTAAATTCATCGGCGTCGTCGCCGCCGGCGACTTCTGGCATTCGGACCAGTCCTACAGAAAAGAGCCTTCACTCGCGACTTTCCTCTATGCCCATAAGCTGCCCAAGCAGGGCGGCGATACGGAATTCGCCGATATGCACGGCGCCTATGAAAGCCTGCCCGATGACATCAAAAAGCGCATCGAGGGGCGTATGGGTATCCACCAGCGGAGCAAGCTGGGCAACCCGCGCGTCGAGGTGACCCGAGAGGGCGGCGAGGAATACTATAAAAGACGCGCCGTGAAGAATCTGCTTCATCCGATAGTGCGCACTCATCCGGTATCGGGTCGCAAGGGTCTTTATGTCTCGCCGCGTTTTACCGTCGGCATAGAGGGCATGGACGACGCCGAGGCGCAGCCGCTGCTCGATACATTATTTGCTTACCAGACGGCGCCAGGGAACGTGTATCGTCATAAATGGACCCTGGGCGATTTCGTGATGTGGGACAATCGCAGCGTCAATCACCAGGCCTGCGGCGGATACGCGATGGACGACATTCGCTTGCTTCATCGCACGTCGATACAAGGGGACCAGCCATTCTAAGTCACTGTCGAATGGGCAACCTGCCTGGCGGAGCCCTTCTCCGGAGCTCGCCTTGCAATCGTACGCACGGCGAAGGTGGGATTCCCCAACCCGGTGAGCGGGTACTTCGCTAACCACTAACAAGGCTTTCAGCCCAATTTTCGTAACGTCGTGGAGGCGAAAAGTGGCAATTTTCCACGCTCTTGAATACGCGCCTTTAGATTTTGCCCTTGACAATAGTAACTCAAATGTTACTATTTGGTTCGCGTGGAGATCAAAGAATATCTTGCTACGAACGGCCGATCTCCGTTTCGCAAGTGGTTCAACGGGTTAAATGCGGAGGCCGCGGCAAAGGTAACAGTAGCGGTTACCCGTATGGCGAAGGGAAACCTTTCAAACGTCGAGAGCGTCGGCCAAGGCGTCCTTGAGTTCAAGATAAGTTTCGGTCCGGGTTATCGGATCTATTTCGGCAAAGATAACGAAGAGTTGATTATTCTCCTCGCGGGCGGGACAAAGAAAAAACAGTCAGAAGATATTGCGGCGGCCCAAGCGTTTTGGGCAGACTATAAAAGGCGCAAGAAGAAGGAGAGCTAATATGGCGCTAACAAGAGACTTTAAAGAAACCGTTCAAGCGCGAGTGCAACGCGATCCAAAATTTCGCGAAAATCTCATTACCGAAGCCGCCGGGTGCCTTCTCGCTGGCGATGTTGAAACCGGAAAAACCATCCTTCGCGACTACATCAATGCGACGGTCGGTTTTGAAAAACTCGGCGCTGCGGTGCATAAATCGCCTAAGAGTCTAATGCGAATGTTTGGCGAAAAGGGGAACCCGCAAGCGCAAAATCTGTTTTCTGTATTCGCGTACATTCAGAAAAAAGAGAAAATCAAACTCGCGGTACATCCGGAACCGGCCTAAAGCTCGCGACGCGGAGACTCTTTCTTAGACAAACCAGCTAATGGAGCCGGGCGAAAGCTTGGCTTTTTTTTCCACTTCCCGGAGTCGACCTCATTCCAACCGATAAACCGTACCCTTTCGTTTCAATCGCCACAACTTTCCGTGATCAAGAATCTTGTGCGCACAAAGGATCAAATCGCACGTTGATCGCAAATGGGCTGGTGTCAGGCTTTCGTTTTGACCCATTGCTGATGCTGGCGCCCGACGAGGGGGTCGGATTTTCTTCCGGCATTCCTGAACTCACCCGGTTCGTCGTGGTGCTAGGGCCGAATCTTTATCTTTGTGGTTGGTAGGAGAGCCATCCGCGGTTTCCCCCGTGAGAGGCGATGCAGCTTTTGATTTCCGCGCTCGTCAGCGGTTCTTTGAACATCTCGTTGCGCATGTAGACTCGTTGGAGGCTTATTTCATGTACCGCCTGCTTCATTCGCGCCAGATCCTGCTTGGCCGCCACAGCCTGCGCCGCTTCCCTTGCGGCTTTCTTATAGTGGCTTTTCTCGTCCTGATAGACGACTTCCATCGCCCCGGCGATCATTTTTTCGAGCCGGCCGCCCTTTAACTTTCTTCCTTCGCGAAACATCCGGGCGCCGCCCCCTTCGGTGACGAGCACCGCGGCTTTGTCCACCGCCGAGCCGGAACTCGCATAACCTCTGCGCATGTCCCCGAGCTTTTTCTCCTGCGGCAGTTGAAACGTATCCTCGGCGGAAACCGGATGGCCGAGAAGATATTCGAGAACATCCGCCATGAGCACGTAGTGATTGAACTCCTGCGTGAGCTGTTCGAGGAGCGAATGATATTGGCGTCGGCTAATGGATTTATCGATCTCGGGAAAATTCGCCGCTAGATGGTTCAGCTCTTTCTGCAATCCGGTGAAATAACCGTCCACCGGATGGAGCTCCTTCCACAGTTGCGCCTTGAGCCAAAAGATATGATCCTCGCGGGTCGGCTTACTCTGGAAAAATCGCCGAACGATTGTGGCCTCAGTTTCCCAAAAAGGCAGTGCCGTGCCAATGAGATCTTGATCGATGTGTTTCATGTGTGTTTGCTGGTCCGTCTCTCACTAGGCACGAGACGAGAGCGCTTCAACCGATCTCCAACCCAAAAGAAAAACCTGGATTCCGGCTTTCGCCGGAATGACGAAAACGGGCGGCGACTGTGCTGAGGAATTTCTGGGACAGCATACTAGCTGGTTGGTTTGAACCGTTCCGTCGGAATCACCGCCATACATTCGATTTCGACCATCAACGCGGGGTCGGCAAGTCGCTTGACCCCGATCAATGCGCTGGTCGGCAAATCAGTTTTGAAATACTTGCGACGCTCGTCGTTGACGCGATGGTATTCATCGACGTCGGTGGTGAAAGTCGTCGTCTTGACGACATCGGAGTAATCGCCGCCAACCGAGCGCAAAGCTCGACCGATGTTCTCGCACACCTGGCGCAACTGCGCACGCATGTCACCCGGATGAACCGGCGTGGCATCTTTCTCGCTCCGCGATGTCATGCCGGCGACGAATACGAGCGTCCCGCCGGTAACGGCGACGACCTGCGAATGCGACTTGCGAACGGGTAAGTCCGGCGGCTGAACGATCTTCTTTGGATTTGCCATGTCCACTCCTTTCAACGCGATCGAGTGGGAAGAAATATCAGATTCAAATCAGAATGTAACCTTGCACAACCAGGGGAATCGCATTGATCTCGTGTCACGAAGAGATCACGAGCGTGATTTTGTCTTGATACGCATTTCCTTACGATGCCGTTCTGCTAGATTGTTCCATAAGGATCGCAACGCCCCGTGGCAAGGATGACGAGTAAAGGAGGTATCGATGAACTCCACAACGATGGAACCGGGAGCAATCGGCATCTGGACGGCACAGTTCGATTATCAGCCCGCCGCCAAGGCGCAAGAAGCGGCGGCGGAACTGGAAGAGCTTGGGTTTGGAGCGATTTGGTTTCCTGAAAGCGTCGGGCGTGAAGCGCTTACCAACGCCGCGTTACTGCTCGTCGCTACCCGCCGAATAGTCATCGCCACAGGAATCGCCAACATTTACGCCCGCGATCCGGTGACGACGGCCGCCGCGCAAAATACTCTGACGGAAGCGTATCCTGCGCGCTTCCTTCTCGGTCTCGGTGTCAGCCACATTCCTTTGGTCGAACAGATAAGGGGCCATAGCTACGGAAAACCGGTGGCTTCGATGCGGGCGTACCTGGATGGAATGGATCGGGCGCCGTATCGTGCGGTGCCGCCCCCCATAAAACCGGTCCGAGTCTTGGCGGCACTTGGACCTGGGATGCTCCATTTGGCGGCAGAGCGAGCGGACGGCGCGCATTCATATTTCGTGCCTCCCGAGCACACGGCGCGCGCGCGTGAGGTATTAGGCCGTAATAAACTCCTTGCGGTCGAGCAGGCCGTCGTGTTTGAAACGCAGAGTGCCAAAGCGCGAGAGATCGCACGGGCGCACACGTCTACGTATCTCAGGTTGCCCAACTACGTGAACAACTTGCACCGTCTCGGCTTCGGTGACGAGGACCTTGCCGGCGGCGGCAGCGATAAACTGGTCGACGCTATCGTCGCATGGGGGGATCTAACGGCTATTGTCGAGCGCGTCCGTGCTCATCAATCCGCGGGCGCCGATCACGTTTGTATTCAGGCGCTGCCGCCGGAACCGCGCGCCCTCCCAATAGCGCAATGGCGGGAGATCGCCGCGGCACTTTTGGGTGACAATGCAAGAGCAGACAAAGCAGAAGTAGGTTCTCAAAAATAACCGAGATATTTGCAGTTGGGATTTCGGCTTGCCAGGAATTTCAAGATGATATTCGGAGCGCTAGCGCGAGTCCTTCGGCCGGGTCAGCTCAAGTCTTTTATTTTGACCTTTCCGATTTTCTTCGGCACCACGCGGTCAGCGTGAGCGCGCAGTCTTGTTTAAGTTAGTCCGAATTATTCGGATCACCCACCGAGCCGGCAGAAGGCCTGATCTAAACATTTGTTCCAACCGTTCCAGCTGTTCATCAAAGCATTCCGAATTTTCTTTTCGTCAGGATTCTACAAGCCGTAAACTGTCGAAAGAAAAACCACGTCCTTGATTGACAGTCGGCGAGCGCAAATGTAACTCTCAGATCGCCGGGTGCCGAGTGAAAATCTTTAGCTCGAAAACGAGACGGAGAATCTATGCAGGATCTCAGGAGTTTTATCACCACGGCCGCGAAGGCCGGAGAATTGTTGCGGGTTGACCGCGAGACCGATCCGCTGACCGAAATGGGTGTGCTTTTCGGCGAGACCGAGCATCCGCTGATATTTGAGAACGTGCGCGGTTATCCAGGCTGGCAAGTATGCGGCGAACTCGCAACAACTCGCGCGGCTCAGGCGCTGGCGTTGCAGGTCGAGCGTTCTCAGGTGGTACCCGAGCTGGCGCGGAGAATGCAATCCGCCGTTTTGCCGGGTCGAAGCGTGAACACGGGGCCTGTTAAGGAGCGGATTCTCACCGGCCGTGACTTGGATTTGCGAAAGCTACCGGTGGTCGTGCATTCCCAAGAGGATGGCGGTCCGTATATTGGTTCGGCAATGTGCGTGACCAAAGACCCGGACACCGGCATTCAGAACGTCGCGATGCTGCGAATGCAAATTCAGGATCGTAACCGCACCGGTACCGCTTTCGCGCCGAGACATTCCTGGATGCACTACCAGAAGTACGAAGCGAGAAACGAACCCATGCCCATGGCCGCGGTGATCGGACATCACCCCGTACTCGATCTCGCTACCAACAGCAGCGTCCCTTATGGTGTCGATGAGTTTCAAGTGGCCGGCTCATTACTTCAGGAACCGCTTGAAATGGTGTGTTGCGAAACCGTCGATCTTATGGTGCCGGCCCATGCCGAAATCGTTATCGAAGGCGTGATCCCTCCGGGGGTCCGTGAAGACGAGGGTCCTTTCGGAGAGTTTCAGTGCTACTATCTTACCCGAACGCGCAAGTGTCCTGTCTTCGACGTAAAAGCCATCACGATGCGGCGCGACGCCCTTTACCGGCACATCCAGGCGACACCTTCAACGGTCGAGCATCAGGCTTTGGTCGCGGTGCCGATGGAGGCTCATCTCTGGCAGCGCATCAAGGACGTTGACGGATATATCGACTTGAAAGATGTTCACGTTCCTCCCTGGGGTGCCTGCTTTGTGGTGCTGGTCAAATTCACGCCGCGCCTCGAAGAACAGGCAAAGAGCGTTTTAATGGCGGCGCTTTCCAGCTCCTACTCTCATCCCAAAATCGCCATCGCTCTGGATGATGACATTGATTTGACCGATGCGCGTGATGTCTTCTGGGCTATCGCAACCAGAGTTGATCCGGCGCGCGACCTGCTCCAGATACCGCATGCGCGAATGCATTCTCTCGATCCGTCGGGGAAACTGGTGACTGCGCCGGGAGCAGGCCACCAAAGGGTCGGAGGAAAGTTGGGCATCGATGCCACCAAGCCGCCCACATGCCGCCCGAAAGATCGCTATGATTGGGAGCGTGTTCTGCCGATGGGTCACGGCCAGATCAGTCTTCAAGAAGTCCTGGGCGCTCTCGCGTCAAAAGGAAGACGATGATGAAGCGGTTTGTTCGCTGTCTTTTAGTGGCGCTCTGTTTCAGCGCCACTTCGGGCGACGCCATTGCGCGTGATTTTGTCGTCGGCTACAGCGTGCTTTCAGCCAGCGCGGCTCAGCTTTGGGTCGCTCAAGATGCGGGCATTTTCGATAAGCATGGTTTGAAGGTCAAACCGATTTTCGTACAGGGCGGGACTCGTACCACGCAGGCCTTGCTAGCAGGCGATCTCGACGTCGCCTACGTGGCACCGCCCGGAATTATTAGCGCGGTTGCCGGCGGAGCTCAACTTGTGTTTGTAACGGGAATATACCGAACGCTCCCTTATATGATCTACGGAGCTAAGGGGATCAGCACACCGGCCCAACTCCGTGGCAAGCGCGTGGGAATCACGACATTCGGTGATTTGTCTGATTTTGGCACGCGCTTCGGCCTTAGGCAGTTGGGACTGGACCCGGACAAAGATGTGAGCCTGGTTCAGATGGGCGGGCAGCCCATCCGGATGGCAGCGTTACAGTCCGGCGCCGTCGGGGCAACGATTCTTAACCCGCCGTATACTTTTCAAGCGCGGAATCTCGGTCTGCCACTGCTCATCGACCTGATCGGCAAGGTCGAGTTTGCCAGCACCTCGCACGCGATCCGGAAAGTCGATCTGGACCGACGGCGTGAAGAAATGCAACGCTTCGTAGATGCCGTGGTAGAGGGAAATCGCTACTTCATCACGCACAAGCGGGAGAGCGTAAAATCCATGGCAAGTTATTTGCGGACGTCGGACATTCCGTCTCTGGAAGAAAGCTACGATCTCTACGCTAAGCGAATCATGTCGGACACGCCGATCCCATCTCAATCTGCTTTCCGAGCTGCCATTGAATATGTGGCACGGGATGTTCCCGCAGCGGCGAAGCTTCGGCCGGAAGATGTCTACGATCTTTCTCTTGTGCAGTCCGCAGTCGCCCGCTTGGGCGGATCATAGCGAGTCTCTGAAAATAAAGACCCTAAAGAATCCCTGCTAATACCCGATCCTCGCGATCTTCTTCGATTGCTGTGCCTTGGCTACGACTGGAACGCAAGTAGCATCACTGCAGCCAGGATTGCTGGTTTCGCAGTTCTCTTCCTTGTGCAACTCATTGCGGAGCGCTACTGATCACACCGGATCAAAGCTTTGTCAAATATGAAATGTTTCGCGGCGCAGGATTGAACTGAACGACGCTTCGATTCAATGCCGCGAAGATTGGATGGATGGAGACCGTTGAGACGCCAAACGGTAGTGCGAATTATCGAACGGCGACTCGATCAAGCATTCGGGCTACTTCTGTGGGGACCGTGCCAGTATAACCGCTCGGCGTTCAAGGCTTTCCTTGGGCCACATCTCCGATGCTTTGTAGTACTCAGCCACAGCTGGCACATTGGGCGGAAGTACGACCCAGGTTGCTTTGACGCGGTGAAGATGTGGATGTCCGGAGGCAGACGGTCCGGTTCATCGAGCGTACCGACGCGAATGAAGCGAACAGCGTCACCGCCTCCGGCGTAGTTGCTCCAAACTGCGATCCGGCACCGCGGGCAGCGGGAGATCTTCTGACCCTTGCCACTATTGGACGGCGTGTTGATGATCTCAACTTCTCCCTGGAGCAGTTGCACCTGATCGGCTTCAATCAGGGCGTTCAGGGCAAAGGAGGCTCCGGTTTCTCGCTGACACCAGCGGCAATGGCAGCAATGGACGAACAGCGGCTTCGTCGTCATGCGATAACGCACGAAGCGGCAAGTGCAGCCACCGTCGAAGAGCGTGGATTCGATGCTCATTGCTACATTCTCCTCGCGAACCTAACTGTTAAGTAAGCCGCCGGAAGCCGTGACAAATGTCGGTCGGCTTATCTCCGGCCGCGGCTTGCGTCAAAATCCAAATTGACTGTAACATCCATCGGCTACACGGCTTTGTCAGAGATCTTCCGTGAAAAGCCGATCAGCTCCGCGGCTTATCTCCTAACGATTCGGCCGCTTAGTTGGATCATACTGTCGCTAGAATTTGGCAGGATTGAATTGAACCACGTTTCAGTTCGATGCTGCCTTTATCAAAGTAGTATCTATAATAAGTTGACCACGCATATGAACCGTCTGCGTTCCCGAACGTGGCAGATTGTTGCGGTGCTCGTGATCCTCACGTTTATCGGGACCTACTTTTACTTCAGGTTCATGGGATTGAGCCATCCATTGGCCGAGTTGATCGGTGCCTATAAGCACCGCGTTGCTACACTCGGGGAGTATGTCCGATACAAGCGAAACCCAAGCCGCTTTTACGATGAATACTCTGCGGGAGCCATGAGCTTTGATTGCGAGCGAATCCGCGATGATTTCGTGAAGCTGACCCAATCGATTATCTCACCCGAGCTCTCGACATCAGCAGAGACAATGGTTTGGCGGAAAGGCAGCACTCTTCATCTTGCCGATCCCAGCGTCGCCGGCAATGAAGCGTTCATAGCGTGGAAGAAGCAAGTAATCAATATAGCTACGATCCAGCACCCACGTGAGGCGAGTCACTACGGAACTCTACTGCAAGCCCTGTTCACATCCGTCACGATACACGGAAGCAGTGCGGGTGAAGAATTTAGCGTCGAGACCAAAACAGGCGGTAAGTTCGACGCATGTGGGTGAGTCGCGCTCGCTGCCGGTCCGCTCGGTGACTGTGAGAGTTTTCCACCGATGAAAACGGCCCGACACCAGGATTGACGATCCTCTGGCCAGGGAAATCAGAATCATGGATGTGCATTTGATTCCGAACTCGTGGCAGTCGAATCAAACTGTCATCCGCCAGCACAAACCAACGGGAAATCAGCGCCTCTTCCCCTCTTCTCTGGCATGAATGCGCATGTTTTTGGATGCGCCTAGCACAAATTGACCCATCGCCCCACCTAAAAAAGCGTAGGCATCTTGAAAGCGGCTTTTGTTCATTACAATGATATTACAGCAGACTGCTGTAATGGATTGGCTCACCACAAAATATCAAAAAGCGCAGAAATGGTCTGAGTTCCATACTGCGGTTCTCGAAATATTGGACTCGGCCATAAAGGCGGTTCAAGCGGTGAACGGAAACGTTCAGTTATTCAATCCCAAGAACCATGCACTCCAGATTATCGCCCATTGTGGTTTCGATCACGCGTTTCTGCAACTTTTTGAAAACGTGCATCCAGATGAACCTTCTGCTTGTGGCCGGGCTTTCCAAAATCGGTGTCGAGTGATGATTTCCGACATCACTAAGGACCCATTGTTTTCGCCCTATGTTTCAGTGGCGAGGGCCAACGGGTTTTGCGCTGTTCAATCCACGCCAATCTTTGCACCGGATCGTTCAGCGATCGGCATGCTGTCAACTCATTTTGCCGAAATACATCATTTGTCCGATGAAGAAGAGATTGCACTGGATAACCATGCCGCCAGAATATCGCGCCTGATCATCGACTTATTCGACGTTGCTATCGTCCAACTGCGCAGGCACCCCGGTCTCTCTCTTGGCGGGAAACCAAGTTGGCCTCCCGGCTGGGCCAATTCGAACAGACACGTGCGGAGCAATGTTTGGGGGGAACTTGGCGTTCTAATGAAGGCGTATACGACGGATCAACTCAGCAAGACCTGCTATCTCGTCATGGAACATGAATCAGAAACTTATATCGGTGCTCTGCTATTGGAAAATGCGGTGTTGTGTCAGCACCTCTGCTCTGTATTCCAACGAAATATTGGCCGAACAATCTCTGAAATTGGCAGCTTGGATTTAGCATACACTCTCTAGGGCCACTCCCTACAATCACCGCGCTCGACTGCACAAATAAACAGAGGCAATGAATCGACCGGCCGGAGCCTATTAGTCGGCGAATGGCAATTCTGGAGAGATCTGAAACGTGGCTCGTACAGCGCAGAGAAAATCTTGAGGTAGGGCAACTCTGACGCCTATTATCACACTAGCCAAATCACAGCCGTACCGAATAGCCCGAACGAGAGGCACTTCGGCATCGGCTGCGATCTATGCTGATTTCGGCGACGCCACTGAGGTGCGGGGCCTTTGCTCCGGCTTCCCGCTCGCAATGGCATCGGCGATTCGTGTTTGATGCAGCCGAGGGCCCGGACGCTCGCTCGTATCGCCGGCGACGTCAAAGATCTGGGTTGCCCGAGGTCGCGCGTCCGAAGCGCATTGAGGCGCTTCCCGAGCGCCAAGAAGCTGCTCGATCGCGAGAAGAAGTGCATGAACGGTTTGGCAAGACAGCAATGACGCGGTGTCATTGTTCATTTCGTTTCCGCTAACACCTGGCGCAGCAACGTGAAGTCGATGACAGCGTCGACTTTCACATCCTTTCCCGTGGTCTGTTTGATCAGGCCAAGTTGGGTCTTGATCGCGCTCTCTTTGCCCAACCCATCGGGACTGACCGATTTGATCGAGCGCGCGTAGGCATTTTCGGCGATCGCTTTCGACAGTTTGAGCCAGTTCATATAGAGCGCCACCGATTCATCGTGATGACTGAGAAAGTATCGGCCGGCTTTCACCATCGCGCGGATAAAGCGCTTCACTTCGTCGGAGTTGTCGCGCAATTTTCTTTCGGTGACGGTGACGCCGCTAAACGGCACTTCGAACTTGCCTTCGATATCGGCGAGCAGGCTCATGCCTTTTTCTTCCGCGATGGCGTGCAGCGGCACAGGCAGCGGGCTGGCATCGATGCTGCCGGCGAGCAGTGCCTGCAGGCGAATCGGTTCGCGGCCCATCGGAATCATCACGACATCTTTGTCGGGATCCAATCCGCCGGCAGCGAGCATGGCGCGCGTGGAGCTGTAGACCGCGCCGGAAAAGCTGCTGACAGCAACTTTTTTGCCGCGCAGTTGAGCGACTGTTTTAAATTCCGGTCGCGCGACCAAAGTGAGATCGGCGAATTTATGCGGCAGATGTACGACCCTGATCGGCAAGCCCTGCGCTGCGGCGACCATGCCCGTGCCGCCGCCAAAGAGCGTGTAATCGATCTCGCCCGCCACCTGGCTCTTCAAAGCCAAATCGCTGGCGATCACAAGCAGGGTGAGATTGAGTCCCTGCTCCTCGAAAAATTTCTGCTTGATGCCCGTCATCAAGGTCACCGACGCCATCGACGGCGGATAGGCAACTCTGACTTCCTTCAGTTCGCGCTGCGCCGCCTGGGCGACTCCAACTAGCATCGATATCGCCAGCAGCGCGATCGTTGAGCACGACCTACTGAAGCAAGCTTTTCGAGACATCATTGAGACCTCCCGGTCGGCTGGCCGAACGGCGACGGAACATTTGGCATCGATAATCAGACTCTGGTAATCGCCGTAAGCGCTGGAGCGTCGTTCTACAGATATCGGAGTCCCTCGAGTGTGGCGCGGTCCCATTTCGCCAAGTTGGCCGCCGCTTCATAGGTTGTCTGGAGGAAATCGAGAAGAACATCGTCCGGTGATTGGGCACTGCGAACTTCGTCGTAGGGGAAAACAAACTCCCGCAGATCGCTGCTGTAGAACGCGGCCGCCGGCCGGACCGGCGCTTGAGCGAACCCTTCCGGTTCAGGATAAGCGTAGGAATAATACACGGGATAGGCGATCGGGCCGCCGCCGGGCCAAAAGCCGCAGCTGCTGACCTCGTGCGAATAAGCTTCGCGCGCGACTCGATCCGGCAGATTGGGAACGCCGCCGGGATGGGGCGGAGCGAGGCGGCCGGAGAATCGCGTGACCGCCAAATCCGGAGCGCCCCAGAAAAAATGGACCGGGCTGCATTTGCCGACGAAGCGTGCGCGAAAAATCTTGAAAACACGATCGCTTTGCAAGAGCACGCGCCAAAAACGATTGGCGTACTCCGGATCGTAGGACGAGTGGACGTCGTCTTGGTCGAATGGGATGGGATTCGCAATCTCGTTCGGCCTCGGATCGATCGGGACTTTCAGATCGAGCTTTTTCATTTCGCCCATGAGACGCCGGTAAAACATCGCGACCGACTGCCGCTCGAGCGGAAAAGCCGCTCCGGCGCCGCGATCGTGCTCGATCCTGAGCTCGTGCTCGACAAAGTCGAAGTCGATCTGAAAGGCGTGGCTGCCGTACGGAATCGATCCCGTCGTCAGCCCTCTTGGCGTCACATACAACGTGACGTGCCAGGAATGATTCGTCCACGGGCTCTTGGCGAGGCGGATCTTGCCGACGATCTGCGTCCATAGATGAAGCGTCGCATAAGTATCGCTCCACGCCTCGAGCGGAAGACTCGGCCACGTCTCGCCGGCCGTTGGGTTCGATACGGTCATGATTCTCTCCTGCGCAGAAATATTGCGCGTTCGCATTTCATAGATATTTCCGCAAGCGAAGA
>Ga0070670_100001946_pt1 | contig 16923 bp, 21 predicted proteins | sample KBSS63metaG_FD_64665 | JGI IMG/M metagenome (GOLD analysis project Ga0070670, IMG submission 64665) | Switchgrass rhizosphere microbial communities from Kellogg Biological Station, Michigan, USA - KBS S6-3 metaG | ecosystem: Host-associated > Plants > Roots > Rhizosphere > Soil ... | reverse complement strand
GCTGCCGTTGTGATCGTGACGGGATAACGCTTCATGTCGTCCTCCTAAGATGGCGCGCGAGCGCCGGGGGCGGCCTATTCGGCCTTCGGCTTCTCAGCCGTCTTGTCGGCCGCCTTCGGGGCGACCTTGTTGCGAGGCGTGCGAGCCGCTTTGTTGGCGATCGGTTCGATTTCCTGTTTCACCTCGGAAACCTCCGTTTCATCGCGCTCGGCGTCATCGGGATGCTCACCGTCTTCGTCGATGATCTCGACGAGACCGACCGCCTGCAGCTCGGCCGCGCGCGCCCGGGTGACGCTATGGACGCTGCCGACGAGGACGTTTTTGTCCGCGTCGGAGCCTTCCGCGCCCGAATAGTCGCGGAGAACCTTGATTTTCATGGGGGATATCTCCTTTTCAGACCGTCGGGAGCGGCGGTCTGAAAAAGAGGGCGGCCGAAGCCGCCCCCTCCTCAATCGGCTGTGCAACCGGTCAGACGTTGCCAAAATCGCCGTAGATGAAGCATTCGGGGCGGAAGACCGCGAGACCTACGCGCTCTTCGCCGCGGATGGTGACGAGGTTTTTGATGAAGTTGTCACGATCCTCGGTCGACAGCTCGACGCCGGCATCTTCACGATCGAACAGCTGCGCGCCGAGCTTGAAGGCGCCCGTCAGGAACTTGTCGACCGTCATGGCCGGGGTCTCGACCACCGGCAGACGCCACAGCGTGGGTGTCGTGCCCGACTGCGGGTTGCCGATGATGTAGCGGCCCTGGCCATCCTTCAGCGTCTCGATGCGCGCCCAGTCGATCGGATTGAGCACATGACCGGTGGCCGGATATTCCGCCAGGACAGCCTGCAGCATCGCGTAGCGAAGCTGATCGAGCATATTGTCCTCGATCAGCCCGCCCGGAGCCGAATAGGCCGTCGCCTGCGGAATGATGCCGAGCAGGTTGGAGCCGGTCCCGTCGCCCTTCAGCAGCTGTAGCTCCTCGACATAGGCAAGGCCGTAGCGCAGGCGGCCGTCGATATAGCTCTGCAGCATCGGCGCGTCGCCCAGGATCTGCTTCGATGCCATGACGAAATGCGCGATGGTGGCGACGGGCAGGGTTTTCAGATCGAACTTCAGCTCCGACTGGCCCTTCTGTGTGCCTTCCGCCGCCGTCGCCGCATTGTTGGTGAAACCGGTCTCCTGAACGAACTGGATCGCGTTCGAATTGGTCCGGCCGGGGCTGATGAGATCGCGCACCGTCATGCGGCGCTCGGGCGGCGCGACGATCCCAGTCTGGCGATCGGGAATGATGAGATCGCCGGCCGAGCCATCGGCGTCGGTCGTCAGCGACGTGATGATCGCCTTCGTGTCGAACCGAACCGAGCCTTTCGACGGCGGCTTGTCCATGAAGGCCTTGATCGCGTCATTCTCGATCACCAGGTCGCCGACCGATTTGCGGCCGGGCTGCTCCGGTTCGCCACGGCGCGCCAGCTTCTGCTCGATCTCGGTCATGGTCGCGGAAAGCTCGTTGAACTTGACCAGCGCTTCGTCGGCGGCTTCCTTCGCCTGCTGGGTGAGCTGCTCCCCCTTCTCGAGACGGCCTTTCGCATCCTCGGCGAATTCCTTGACCTTGTCGGTCGCGGCCTTCAGCTCGCGGGACAGCTGCTTGATATCGGGCTCGGCACCGCCGTCCTTACGGCCATATTCGCCGCCGCCGGGAAGGCCTTCCAGTATATTCGGGGTCTTCATGATGGGCTCCTTCAGAGTTGGGGCAGGTCGAAGCCTGCGATTGCATCGGAAATGGATTTGAAATCGCCGGCACCCTCGGACTCGCTCCGGAGCAAATGGCCCAGGCCATGGCTGGCGATCGCCGCGGCTTGGGATTTCGAGAAGGGGAAAGCCTCGCGCAGTGCCTTCTCGAATTCTGGAAGCGTGGGGAGCTGGCCCCGCTCAAGCTTAAACTTCACGGCCTCGACCCGCGCATCATCCTTGGCGGGAAAGGTGACCAGGCTGACCTCGACCAGGTCGAGCTTGATCAGCGTGCGGATGCCGGTTTTTTCGTCATAGCTCGCCTGCCGCACCCAATAGCCGATGGATAGGCCAGTGACGGCGCCGGCCTTCAGCAAGGCATAGGCCTCGCGCGCCTGGGCAACGTCTTCGATGAGAAGCCGGCCGCGAACCTTCAGTCCGTGATCGTCTTCCTCGATCAGCTCGTACACGCCGATCGGCTCGGACGCGCGATGCTGCCACAGGATCGGGACGATTCGACTCTTGGCCTTCAGCTCCTTCAGACTTTCGGCGAAAGCCCCTTTGGCAACCACCTCGCCATAGCTGTCGGGATCTCCGCCAAAGACCGAGCCGTATCCCTCAAACGTACCATCTTCATTGATCGAATCGGCTTTGATCGACAGGCTGAAATCACGAACCTTCAGCTGCCCGTGCTTGAAGTGCATCAGCATCCTATGCGTCCTCGGTTTCGCGTTCCGCCGTTTGGGCGGATTTTGGGTTCAGGTCGACGCCGAGCCACGCGAGCAGAGCATCGCGCGCCTTCTGGGCGCCGGTCGCGGTGACCTCGCCGAGCTTGGCGACGGGAATCATGTTCGACTGCACGGTCAGGTCATCACCGCCCTTGAGAGGCGGCAGGTTTTCGAGACGACGGACCTCGTTGCGGGTCATGATCCCGTTCTGGACCATCTGCGAATAGAAGGCGGCGCGCGCAGCGCTATCTGCCCGCAACAGGCCCTCGAAATTGAACTCGACCGTGATCGTCAGGCGCTCGGCCGCGGTTAGCAGCTGCTTCATCACCGCCTGCTCGATCCGCTTCAGTCGCTCGCGCAGCGTGAAGATCAGGAAGCCGATTGTCTGCTGTTCGAGCCCGGTGCCCCAGCTCGTCGTCTTGCTGGTGTGCCCGATCATATGCGGCGGGACACCGAACCAGCGGCAGCAATCCTCAACCGAGAAGTGCCGGCTCTCGATCATTTGGCCGTCGACCGGATTGATAGCCAGCGCCTGCCAGCCAAGGCCGGCTTCCAACACGAGCGGACGCCCGTTATTGTCGCCGGCCAGGGGCTCGACGACATATTTGTAGATATCTTCGCGCTGCTCGGGCTTCAGCGTGTGATTGTCCTTTGTCGACAACACGCCCGAAGGGCGCAGGCCGTTCTTGTATATCTGCGCTGCGGCCTCATCGGTCGCCATCGCCAAACCGAACGATTGCCGGCCGAACGTCAGCGTCGACATCCCGCCGAGTGGCGCGCCGCCGAAGCCGCGAACGTGGAACATTTCATTCTGCGACAGTTCAATCGTCTTGCCGGCATCGACATAGCGATAGCGGATCGACCCGTCTGGCATCCTACGCGCCTGGACAATCTCCGGCCGGATCGGCGTAAGCGCGACGATCTTGCCGCGCACGCCGCGCTCGATGCGGGCGAAGGCATTCCCCCACAATTCGAGCGAGACGTTAATGAACTGCCAGAAATCGAGCGCGCTCTGATCGGCGTTCGGGCTGTTGTGCAGAAGCCCGTAGAGCGGATGATCCTTGGCGACACGCCGACTATCGTCGGCCTGGTCGCGATACACCATCAGCGGCAGGGACGATATCGTGCCAGCGAGCAGCCGGGTGCAGGCCCAGACCGTCGACAGCGTCATGGCGTTGGACGCGTTGACCGTCTTCCCGCTCGAACTGACCGAGGCGAAAACGCCCTTCCAACCCTGGGGATCGAACAGGGTGAGCGCGCGCCGCCACATCGCAGCAGCCTTTCGACGCATGCTCATGCTGCCCGCGCCTTCATGGCCGAAAGATAGTCATCCATCCCGGCCTCCTCTTCGTTGAACAGGGCCGCGCCGACCGCCATGACGGCCGCGGCGATGCCGTCGACCTTTTCGGCGGATCGCTTTTTCGCGACCATGAAATTCAAGTTCTCGTCGAAGCGCACGACGGCGTTGCCAGCCATCCAGCGCAGCACCGGATGGCCGCCATGATCGAGCACGCCCGCGAACACGAGGCGCTCGAACTGTTTCGTTGGCTCGCCGAGCGTTTGGATACCCTGCCGCATCGCGAGCAGCTGCTCTGGCTCGACACCCTCGGCCTGCAGATCCGCGACCAGCTTGCCCGCATTCCAGGGATCGTAAGCCACCTGCTGCACATCGAAGATTTCGAAGCCTTCGAGCACCGCGCGCATGACGAAATTCTGGTCGACGAAATCGCCGGGCGTCGTCTCCATCGCGCCCGCCTTGACCCATTTGTCGTACGCGACGCGATCGTTCTTCACCCGCTCGGCGAGCGTATCTTCGGGGACCCAGAACCGGCACAGCATCCGCCATTGCGGATCCTCGGCGGTCGGCGGAAAAACCCAGACCAGCGCCGTGACGTCGCGGGTCGCGGATACGTCGATCGCGCCCCATGCCGGCCGGCCCGCATATTTCGCCGCCTCGGCTTTCCAACCCTGCTTGTCGTCCGCGCAGGCATCCCAGCGCTTGATCGGTAGCCATCTGACCGTGGCGTCGATCCACTGGTTCAGATGGTAGCAGCGGAAATGTGCTTCGGCCCTCGGATTCTCCTTCGCCATCGCCGCCTCGCGGCGGAGGAAGGCGATCGTCGGCGACAGGCCGAGCGAGGGATTGGCCTTCCCCCAGACGGCCTCGTCTTCCCAATCGTCATTGTCGTTGGCGGCGAACAGCACCACCAGCGTCGTCGGATCGGGCGTCCGACCTTCGAGGATCGCGAGGCTCTCCTCCCACAGTTCGACGCCCGTGGCGTTCGTCTTCAAGCCGGCGGTCGAGGCGTACAGCTCGATCGGCTGCAGGCGGGCGCCGGTGCCCTGCCGCAAGGTCGTCTCGACCGTGCGGCTGCGCCACTCGTGCATCTCGTCGCCAACGATCACGGTCGGCGATTTGCCGTGCTTGCCTACCTCGGCCCCGGTCAGAAGCTCGAACAGCGCGGCGCACGGCTTCAGGTAGATCGACTTTTTGTGCGCCTGGACATCGCGCGCCAGGCGCGGCTCCAGCGCCAGCATGGCCTTCATTTTGTTGAAAACCATGAATGCCTGTTTCTCGTCGCGGGCGAACACGAAGCCCTGCCCGCCGACGACCCCTTCGAGCGCCCAGAACAGCAGGGCGAGCGCGGCGAGGAATTCCGACTTCCCGTTCTTGCGCGGCACCCACAGCATCATCCGGCGGAACAGCCGGACATGCAGCCACTGCGTTTCGTGCGTTTCCGGGTCGAGCACCTCGACCGGGGTTTTCCATCCGACCAGCAGCCGGACGGTGATTTCCTGCCAGCGCGTCAGCCGGAATACCTTGCCGGCGAACCGATCCTCGGTCAGCCGGAAGATCTTCGGCCAAAGCTCCACGACTCGATCAGCCTTGGCGTGATCGAACCATGCGCCCGGCTCGGCCGATGCCGACTGCCAGGCGCTCCGCGCCCAATTGTAGATCTCGTTATCGTTGACCGCCGTCAGCCATTCAGGCGCGTCGGTATCGATCCATTCCGGCCGGGCGGCCATGTCAGTTCATTCGGGCAGGCGGCACCGAATCCATAGCGGCCAGCGATCCGATCAAGCCGATTTCACCTTCCTCTTCGGCCGGTGCGGCGGCCTCGGCGGCATCCGGGCGCGGCGCCTGACTGTCGCCGCGATCGAACAGGCCGGGGTTCTGCGCGGCCGCGACCGCCTGATCGCGGAACAGCGAATATTCGTCGGAGGGCGTCAGACCAAACCGCTCGCTCAGCTTCAGCACCATGTCGAACGCGCGGTCGCGGATCGCCACGATCGGGCGGATGCGCTCCATCATGCCACCCGCCACCGTCTTGACCCGCTGGGTATGGCCGTTCTTCAGAACGTCCTCTTTGGCAAGCACCCACTCGGCGAAGTAAACGCAGAACAGAGCGAACATCGGACGATGCTGCGGCTGCAGCCGATGCGTCGATCGCAGCCGCGGCGCGAGATCTCGCCACACCGCGACAGCCGGCGCCGACCCGTCGATGATCGGAGGCGCCGCGAGCGGATCGCCAGCGGCCGGTGCCTGGGCGAGCAGCGCCGCGACCCGCTCGGCCTCTTCCATCCGCTTCGCAACCGCCGACTTGCGACGGCCCGGATTGCCCATGGCCTCTTGGAGGCCAGGTGCGGCGGGCTTTCGTCCGCGCATATGTACCTCCTTAAAAAAACTTTCCCGCCAATTCCGCGCCGAAAAACTCCGTGCTGCGGACCGGTCCACGGCGGCGGGGCTATGGACTTTCGACCCGCCCCCCCTCCATCGGCGGGCGGCCGAGGCGGGCGGCGAGGCGGTCGAGGGCCTGCCGGCCCTGCCGCTCGATCGCCTGCTTGAACCCGCTATGGCAGGGGCCGCACGACGACACCCACCACGCCTGGACCCAGAACACGCCGGCATATTGCCGATGCGGGTAGAGATGATCGACCAGCGCGGCCGCAGCCACGCGCCCGGCCATCGCGCAATATTCGCAGAGCGGGTGCTCGCGCCGATGCGCCGCCGAGGCAGCCGCCCAACGCGCATCATATCCGCGCTCCCGCGCCGTCCCTCTCCGTCGATCGACATCCCGCTTCGATCCTGCCGCACGCGGCCGGAAGGTGGCTGGCCGTTTCGGCATGGCGCCCCAAAAAGCACCGCGCCCCGCAGGCACGGGGCCAAGCGGGGCGCGGTAGTGTGGGTTCAGAGAGGATGCCTAGAGAAGCTATGCCGTGACCCCGTTCGAGGCACCGGCAATAGGCTCGCCCAAGCGTAGCAATCTATAAGCCCAAAAAGGTGGAGAAACGGACATGCAAAATTTCATGCCCGGCCTGTTTGTTCGCTTGACGCGCTGGAAGCCAAGGAAATACGCGCGTTTAGCATGCGGCAAACGTCCGTGATGGCACGCGAATAGCGCTTCCGCAGGCCCTCGGTCGTGAAGCCGCAGGCCTTCCCGCCCATCCGTCGATGCACCGCAGGCCAATCGATCCGCGCCCGATCGCCGCGCGCCAGTTGCACGAGACCGAGCCCCAGCACCCGCCGCGTATCGCCCGATGCCACGGCCGATGCCACCCAGCCCATCGCCTCGTCGGCGTCCATCACCTCGGCGCGCGTCAGCGCGCAGGTCACCATGGCCCGATCGTCGCCGTCCGCATCCACGGCCTCGGGTCGCACCTGCCGCCACAGCGACATGCTCTCGACCCGCAGCCATGTCCGCTCCCGATCGCCGGAGCGCAGCAGCACGCCCATCGCCTCGACAAGGCGATCCTCCGCCATCTCGAACGTCCAGAAAGCCTCGTCCGGTGCGGCCCCGGTGCTGGCATGTTCAGGGTCAGGGTGCATGGGAATATCCTGTTTGAAGTTGGGAGCTTTGTTGGGAGGATTAAGGAAAGAAATATCAGTAACTTAGATGGATACAGGGACGATGGGAGCGAATATGCGGGTCGTCTCGGGTGCGCGCCCGCGCCCGCATTACGTGACCAAAGGACAAAATGGCTCCCAAACTCCCACAAGCTCCCGCGAGCCCGGAAAATAGGGCTTTGATCGGATAGGGCATCCTCCCGCGCGGGGGAGTGTGGGAGCTTAGAGCGGCCAATCGTCTAGGCCTCCATTGTCCTCGGGCAGGGGCGCGGGCGCGGCCGAAGCACGGCGTGGTTCGGGCAGATCGCGGGTCACCGGCTTGCCATCGGCGTCAGTGAAATCGCGGGGCTCGTAGAGCGTGGCAATCTCATCCCACACCATCGAGCTGGACTTGCGCTTGTGGAACCGCCGCTTCTCCATCTGCTGGGCCAGATATTTCGGCGACCAGGGCTTGCCAGTGGCGGGCAGCAGCTGCGCCCAGGTCTGCCACGCGGCAAACAGCTCGTGCAGCGCCATCGCGCCCACGGTCGACCCTTCCGACCGCTCCACGCACAGATTGAGGAAGCGGCCGAGAATGTCATTCTCGTCGAGATACTTGTCGGTCGCTTCGCGGATCGCGTTGGGCACCGGCAGACCGCCGTCGAGATAGGCGAGCGCACCGCGCACCATCCGGTTGAGGATCCCGCTGGCCTCCTTCAGCAGCTTGGCTTTGAGCAGCAAATCCTGCTCTTCATCGGGGATGATGATGGGCCAGGGGACGATCTGGATCCGCCGCCTTATGCCGTGGTCAGTGCCGATGCGCGGCGTGTTGTTGCAGATGATCGTGTTCTTGAAGGTGATCTGCAGCTCGAATGGCGGCTTCAGCAGCTCGCGCACGCCGCCCTTCGGCTCGTCGCTGGTCAACTCCTTCACCAGCGCATCGTCGAACTTCGATCCTTCCTGCGCTTCGTTGGCGGTCACCATCCGTCGCCCGGCGAGCGCGGCCAGATCCGGCGTGGCATCGGCCCCGCCTCGACGGCGATCGCCGCCGGTGAAGCTGTCGATCGACGCGGCCCAAGCATAATCGCCCAGGATCGCGCGCTTCGTATTGATCCACACACCCTTGCCGTTGGCGCCCTCGCCATAGAAGATCGCCATCTTCTGCGCCGATGCGTCCCCGAGCATGTTGTAACCGGCCCACACGTCGAGAAAATCGCGCATGTCGGCCTCGGGCTGCACCGTCTCGAGGAAGCCGTCATAGGTCGGGCAGGCGGCCTTCGGATCATAGTCCGCCGTCGCCATCTTCGTGATCAGATCCTCGCGCCGATGCGGATCGCGCGTCACGCTGGCCTTCCCGCCGTCCTGGGGGCGGGCGAAGACGAGCGTCCCGTTCGCGACGCACACCCGCAGCGGATCGACGTCGAATTCAATCACGCTGCGCGAAAGCCGCGCCTCGGCCATCGCGGCGATGCATTTGATATGGCCGGCGCCTTCCGACGTCCGGCCCCATTTGGCAATCGAGTCCGACAAGAGCGTAACGACGCCGCGCTTCACGCTCAGCACCTTGTCGAGCTTGCCGGCGTGCTCGCGCCGATGCTCGGCTTTCTGCTCGTCGTCCCACATCTCCATGATGTCGGGCATGACGCCGCTTTCGCGGATCAGCTTCGCCTCATCCTGAATCGCGCGCATCGTGTCCTGTATGGCGCGGCCGAGCTTCGCCATCGCCATTTCGCGACCCCAACGGCGCTCGTCCCACGCCAGCCAACCCCACGCCTCGACATAGATGAAGTCGCGGCCATGCCGCTTCAGAAACCGCTCCAGATTGCCCAGATCGGTCTGCGGCAGGAACGCACATTCGCGGTCGACCTCGCCCCCCGCACCCCGTTCCTGATCACCATCGCCTTTCCCTCCCCCGTGGGAGGATGGCTTGCCATTGGTGTCATTGGCGGGGTGCGGGGCTTCGCGAGCGGCGGGAGCGTGGGAGGATCCGGGATCCGCGCCGGTACCTGGGCCAGGGGAGCCGCTGCCGCGGGAGCGTGGGCGGGAAAGGCGGTCTCGGATTGATGCCGTGATCTCTCCGAGATCACGAGGGTTGTTGAGCCCGGCGGACCAGCCGCTCGCGATCGTCGCGGCGATCTGACTCGGATCGTCGCGGCCGGGATTGGCGCGCGCGGCCGCCTCGATCGACGATCGCGCGATCGTCTCGTCGAGCACGCCGGCCGCGACCAGCGCGGCGATCTTCAGCGCGCTTTCGTTGAGCTGTGCGTTCCGCGCCCCGCTCCGCGCATTGCGCACCGCCTGACACTCGCCGTCTAGACCGCGCATCGCATATTTGCGCAGCTCCTCGAACAGCTGATCGTCGACGTCGGCCGGCCGGGCCGGCCCCGGCCGCGACGGCGCGGCCGCATTGGTCGACTCGCTCGCGGGATCTTCCGACGTCGCCGCTCGCGATCGCGTCCGGCACAGCTCCACCACTTCGGCCGGCGCCTCGCTCACCGGGGCGTCATGCTTGCCGCGCAGCCAGCGATAGCTTCCCACGGCCGCCCCGCTATGCTCGCCGTTCACGCACCGGCTCGGCGGCACGATCACATAGCCGCCGGCCGCGCGCACATCGACATGCTGTGGCAGATTATTCTTCTTCGTGCCCACCCGGTTGCGCAGCCGCTCGCCGGCATCGGCCGGCTGCAGCAGATAGACATGGACGCCGCCCGATGGCGTCCGCGCCGCCAGCGAGGTGGGCAGCTCGCATCCGGTGACCGCCTCCAGCTCCGCCTTCAAGGATTCGAGCGTGAATTCCTCGCCGGTTTCGGCGTCGTGGCGTGGATCGAAATCGAGCGCGAAAAGGCCATGATCGCCCATCGCCAGGCCAATCATCGCGTTCGGCCAGCGCTTCCACCATCCCCGAATGACCGTCTCATCGCTCGTCGCATCCTTCACGCCGTTGCCCGAATAGGGCGCCTTGGCCTTCAGCAGCACGGTCTCGCCCTTGCCGTTGACGAATGTCTCGTCACCCTCCCGGCATGGGAAGACGCGCCAGCCCCGGCGTGCATATTGGAGCGCCGCTTGACCGAGCGGCGAGGGGAGGGAGGCGGCGGCCATCGGAAACTTTCAGGCGGGAGGATCGGGACGTTCGGGAGGACCGCCTCAGAAGGGAACGTCGTCGTCCAGCTCGTCGCCGGCGAAGGATCCTCCGCCGCCGCCCTGGCCTGTCCCGGACCCCGATCCGGGATCACCCCAGCCCCCGCCGGCGGATCCGCCGCGATCGCCACCACCGCCACCGCCGCCGCCCGAGGCGCCGTCGTTCCGATCGAGCAGCACCAGCACCGCGCCGTAGCCCTTCAGCACGACTTCGGTCGAATAGCGGTCCTGGCCCTGCTGATCCTGCCACTTGCGCGTCTGCAGCTGGCCTTCGAGATAGACCTTGCTGCCCTTGCGCAAATAGCGTTCGGCGACACCGGCCAGCCCGTCATTGAGGATCGAGACGCTATGCCATTCGGTCCGGTCGCGCCGCTCGCCCGATTGCCGGTCCTTCCATGATTCCGACGTAGCGACGCGCAGGTTCACCACCTTGCCGCCCGACTGAAAGGACCGGGTCTCCGGATCCCGGCCGAGATTACCGACCAAAATCACCTTGTTGACGCTTGCCATTAGCCCCCCATCGCCGCGAGCAGCGGCGCATCACTCTTCGATCCAAAATTGGCGGCGTCGTCCGGCAACCACAGACGATCGCGTGTGCCCGGCCCGATCGGCATGATCGGCCTGGGCGCAGCACCCTTCATCCAGATGAACCACGCATAGGCGGTCGCGCTGCTCGCTTCCGGGTCCCATCGCCCCAGCACCATCGGCACGCGCTCGCTGAACGGCGCCAGCACCGTCAGCGGCTCCGCGCCGTGCAGCAGCTCATGGCGCCCTGCGCCTTCGAGGAACGACAGCCGCAACAGCATCGCCACCCCGCGGCGCGCCCGCTGAAGGCCGAGCCGGATGAAGTCCGGCGCCGTGCGGAATGGCGGATTCGTCACGATCCAGTCGGGGGGATCGATCGGGATAGCGGGATCTAGGAAGTCGATCAGATAGCCATAGCCGTGCGAATGCACATCGCTCGCCAGCACACTCTCGAAATAATCGCGAAACGACGCCGCCATTTGCCCCGCGCCGCAGGCCGGCTCCCACACGGTGCGCGCATCTGGATCCAGCCTTCGGATCAGCTCCGCACCCGCCCGCGCCGCCCAGGGCGGCGTCGGGAAATAATCGAGCTGCCGGTAAAGCGCGGCCTGCGCATCGTCGGCCTCCACCAGCTCCGGCGCCCGCCTCGCCATCACGGCGGTGGAGTTCGGCACCCGCGTCATGCCGGAAACCCGTCATGCAACACGCCATCGAGCAGGCGCCCGGTGATCTTCTTCGTACCGCGAAACATCGTGCCTTCCGGCGCGGATTTCAGCGGAGCGTAAGAGCCCCATTGCTTGAACAGGAATGGCACCCCGGCCGACGCGCACTGATCACGCAGGCTCCGCGCCCAGCCGGGATGCATCGGCCGCGCGCCGGGGCCGCTCTCGCCTCCGACGATGACCCAGTCGAGTTGACGAGTTTCGGATGTAATGGCAGCGGGTTCGCCTTCGCTGGAGAAGGGTCCGTGTTCCGTGAGGATTTGAACGGCGCGCTTCCATGGGCATTGCTCGTCCCGCGGGATGTTGTTGCTTTCGCATCGGTTCCCGTACCCCTCGCCGTCATCGCAGCCTTGGCAGGCGGCGGACGGCGCCAACCATGGCTCGATATTCACCGGCCCCAGCAACGGCTCCGCTGATATCCACCGCTTCGCCGCCGGCGTCGCCAGCAGCGGCGGAATCCGCTCATCGGCGGCGCGCTGATCCTCGACCGATACGCCGAGCCAGACGTTCGGAAGCGGCCAATCAACCTCTTCAAACGCGCCTGCTGCACATGGCGAACTAGTCAGATCGACGCATATATCGCCAAATCGATCATCCAGCGCCTCGGGGCTGGCATGGAAGCAATCGTAGATGGAGCTGAGATAGTCGCGCATCCGCTCAGCCCGCTTGGTCAGCACCTGAAATTGATGATGCGGGCACAGCGCCATTACCGCGAACACCCGGTCGATCCATTCGTCAGGCACCGCCTCATGGAAGAGATCGCCATGGGCGACGACGAAGATCCGGCGCGGCCGGCGCCAGCGCAGCGGCTCGGTCAGCCATTGTTCGTTGAACCGCACCTCGCCGGTCCAGACCGGCCCCGCCTTCGTGTCGACAGTCAGCCCGACGCGCGAAGAGTGCGACGATAGACGGGTGCCGGCGAGCAGCATCGCATAGCAGTTCTTGCAGCCGGCGCTATGGACCGAACAGCCGGTGATCGGATTCCAGGTCGCGTCGGTCCATTCGATGGGTGTGTTGTCAGCCATGACCGCCGCCCGTCAGGCCCAAGCCCTGCTGCTGCGGATGATTCGCGGCGATCCACTCGCGCACCTCGCGAGCAACGGTCAGATACTCGCCGCTCGGATCCTTGGTGACTTCCTGCCCTGGCCGATACGCCCGCCACACCTTCGCGCGGATCTCCGCCGGCAGCATGTACCAATGCTTGCGGCAACCCCACATCGCCGGGGGCACCTTCTTGTCGCAGCCGGTCCAATGGCAGTGATGATCAAACGTCGTGTTCCGCCGCGCCTGATCCCGAACATAGTCCGCCTTATGATTGCCCATCGGCTTCGCCTTTCCCCGGATCCGGCAAATGCATCTCGGCACGGATCTCGGCGGCGAACGCGGCGAAGTACCGCCGCAGCTGCCGCGCAGCGCGCTCGTCGATTACGTCGTTGCCGCCCGCTTCGAGCAGCCTTTCGAACCGAGTCGACCAGCTCTCCGCGAGAGCCGCGCAGGCCTCGCGCTCGATCTTGACTGGATCGTTCATGCCGCGTCTCCCGATTTGGCCGCGCGCGCGGAATGCTCGAGCCTGGCAAGCGCCAAGATCGTCGGCCTCAGTTCCGGCGCCGCCTCATCGAACGCCACCACTTTGCGATGCCGATTTCCGCCCGCCAGCCGCGGCAGCAGCGCGCGGGGAACCGCCTCCCAGTTCGAGGGATCTACATTGCTGCGATCGCCATCGAGGCACTTGAGCGCGTGGCCCTTCGGGCGCGGACCGTTCAGGATCTCCCATTCGATCAGATGAACTGCGCGCCATCGCGACTGCAGCGGCATGCCGTCATGGATCTTGCGCTCGCGATAGCCATCCTTGCTCAGCCGCTCGGTACCGATCGGCTTGTAAAGACGGGCGGCAACGCCTCGCCGCTCGCCCTTCACGAAATGCGTCCTGCGGGCGTTCGGATGCCGGCCGCCCTTTCCGGGCTCGCACGGTTTGCCTTTGTTGATCGGCGTCTGGCCCTTCTCAAAGCGGCCGGTGCGGCCCGTCTTCAGGCCGCGTCGCTTTCGGAGCGAGTTGAGATTCGCGGCCGATACATCGGTTCGATCGAAGCGCCCGCAAAATTCGCGGTGCAGGTCGCGGATCGACAAGGTCGCGTTGGCGTCGATCCATGCCAACTGCTCGACGCTATACGGAATCCAGACGCCCTTCATTCGGATTTGCCCAGCGCCGGCAGCATCGGGATGAACCGATCGCCATGGTTTGCGATGATGGTCGCGGCTTTCAGCTGGAGATCGGCATTGCGCACGATCTGCTCGGCGACGGAGACGATCGCCTCGGTGCGCTGGCTCTCCTGCTCGATCTGCTCGGCGGTAAGGTTCTCTTCGCCGAGCCGCTCCAGCTGCGCGAACAGATGGTTGTTCAGGTCGCTAAGCTTGTTTTTCATGATGCGTTCCGCGCCCCCGTGCTCTTCCCTGTGCGCACGATCGTGATCACGCGCTGCGTCGGATATCGCGCCGGCCGGTTGAGGATCAGCCCCTCCTTCACCAGGATCCGAAACAGATAGCTCACCTGCTTGGCCGAACTCAGGCCCAGCGCCTCCGCGATCTCGACATTGCCTCGGCAAGGCACACCCTTCTCCGCCCAGGCGTCGAGCATGTCGAACAGCTCCGCCGCGTGCGGGTCCATATGCTGGACGATGCGGGCAATCCGGTGCGGCTGCGGCAGCACGGCGGGCCAGGGCGCGGCCGTCCGCTGCGCGATATAGTCCTTCGCCTTATGATCCTGCGTCAGCGCCACGAGCCCCAACGTCGCCAGATGCCGCAGCCGCGCCGGGGCCTTCGCCCATTGCGGCAGATAGCCATGCGCATAGACCAGCTCGGCCCCGGCCGGCGCGAGCCGCACCCACGCCTCCACCGCCTCGGCCAGCATGCACGCCCCGTTGCCGCGGAGTGACGATGTCGAGGTCTGCATCGGCCCGCGCACCCGCCCGCCCAGCTCAATCGGAAGCCCGATCGCCGCCGGATCGTCATTCGCCGCCGGCATCATCGCCGGCCCTTCGATCTGCAATGCCATCATGCCTCGCCCTCCCGTTTGAGAATGATTCCGCCCGGCCGTACGCTGCGACGCGCCAGCGCCTCACCCGTCGCCGCGTGCAGCGCCGCCAGCTGGCTGTCGTCGAGCGTGATCGACAGGCCCATGCCCGCGATCATCGTCAGCCGGCCGAACAGCCGGATCGTCCGGAACAGCGGCCCCGATGGTGTCTCGCCCAGGCGGCCTTGCCAGAAGGGAACGGGCGGCAGTGCGAGGCTCGTCACCTCCTCAGCACCGCCGCCCTTCGCACCCGCGCGTTCAGGGGGCTCCGACGCGGGCGCGATATGAAAGGAAAACCAGTCTGCCCAGCCGATCCACCCGCCGGTGATCAGGCCGATGAACTCCGCATCCTCGCGGCCGATCGTTGAGGGCGTGCCGCTCAGCACATGGCCGATGTCGATTCCATTCCCGCTCAACAGCGGCGGCAGGGCGTCGGGATCGCTGAGCAGCCATTCGGCCAGCTTCGCCTGCGCAACGCTGATTGCCCGACCGGGGCAACCGCGCTCGTCCCGCACGTACAGGATCACGTCGATCGCGGTCGCTTGGCGCTCGATCAGCTCGGCCGGGATATGGAAGGGCGTCATTCGCCCGCCTCGATCGCTTCGATCAGCGTCACCAGCTCGATCGCCGAGGCGATCATGTCGCGCCCCTCGCGCACCAGCTGGCCGTCGCGCACCTCGGCCGCGCTCAATCCGCCCTGAAGCCTGGGCAGCAGCGCCGCCATCAGCTCGCCATGCTCCTTCGCCAGGGCGGCAAGCCGCGTGTGCAGATCCCCGCCCTGGTCACGCGGATCCGGCTTACGGACGAAAACGCCGCCGGCCAGCTCGCACAGATAGCTGGTCACCGCCGGGTGCGCCGGCGTGCCATGCGTCACGGCTTCCAGATCGATGATGACATCGAGCGGCATGAACTTGTCCGCCTGCTCGATCGACGCGAATTCCGAATAGCTCTGGTGCCGCGTGTAGCGCGCGAAGCCGGGGCAGGCCTCCTGCCCGCCCACCGCCCGCACCAGCGCCCGCGTCGCCAGCTTGGCGCCCTGCTTCTCAGGCGTCAGCATGCGCGCCCCCCGGCAAATTCGGCCGCTGTGCCGCTGTTCACCGCGATCGTTTCGGACTCAACCAAGCACGCAGACTGTCCGGGCGACAGGGGACAAGGGAGGTGCAGGCCATGCGCGCAAAGATCATCCACTGCGGCACACTGATCGTCGGCATGGCGATCCCATGCCGCCATCCGGCCAACGAAAATCTCGATCTCGGCCGCGATCGCGCTGCCGAGCGCTCGGGTCGCGCCGAAGCCGATCACGCCAACCGCAAAAATCAGTCCACCGATGGTGATGCCCCCCGCCTCAGTCATGGCGCGGCCTGCCGTTCGAAAGGCAGTGCGGGTTCCTCCTCGATTACGGCGATAGCTGCCGCCAGCTCGTCGCCCTTGCCCCGCGCTTCAGCGGCAAGTCGGATATGATCCAGGCGCGGCTCGGGGATGCCGGTTTTGCGCCAGCTGTGAACCGTGGTCATGGGCGTGCGGATCAGCTTTGCGACCTCGCTGGTGCCCCCGAGGGCGTCGATCAAATGACAGCTTGCGTCGTGCATGGTCCGCAAAAATACGAAGATCGTACTTTTCGTCAACCAGAAAAATACGATATTCGTGATTGCGATAATCGTATGGCGCTAGTTGATGGTCGAATGCGCCTCGAAACCCCGGATCAAATCAAAGCCCGCATGAAAGAGAAGGGCGTCAAACAGCGCACGATCGCCAACGCCCTCGGCTTCGATAATCCGAACAAAGTAAGCCTGATGTTGAGCGGGCAACGCACCATCAAGGCGCACGAGATGGATATCATCCGCGCCGTACTCGCCGACGATGAGCCAGCTTTGCCGGCTGACAGCAAGCCAGTTCGGCGCATCCCCGTCGTGGGCAAGGTGCCGGGTGGCAATTGGCGCGAAGCGATCCAGCAGCCGCTTGGATCAATGACCGTTCCCGAAGACACGCCCCCCAACGCGGTTGGTCTTCGGGTGGAGGGCGATTCGATGGATCGCTTTGCAGCCGATGGCAGCGAGATCATCTTTGATCCCGATGATCGGCAGTTTTTCGCCGATCGGCTATATGTTGTCATCAACGCCGAAGGCGAAACAACATTCAAGCAATTCAAGCCGGACCCCGCTCGACTAGTCCCGTGCTCGACGAACCCCCGCCATCGCG
>Ga0070670_100001945_pt1 | contig 16923 bp, 13 predicted proteins | sample KBSS63metaG_FD_64665 | JGI IMG/M metagenome (GOLD analysis project Ga0070670, IMG submission 64665) | Switchgrass rhizosphere microbial communities from Kellogg Biological Station, Michigan, USA - KBS S6-3 metaG | ecosystem: Host-associated > Plants > Roots > Rhizosphere > Soil ... | reverse complement strand
CGGAGACGTGGCCGAGCGGTCTAAGGCAGCAGTCTTGAAAACTGCCGAGGGGGCAACTCCTCCGTGAGTTCGAATCTCACCGTCTCCGCCACGCAAACCGGTCCCCGCATGCGAAGTCTCGCGCTCGTCCCCGCCGCCATTTTCGTCGTCGCGTGCACCACGCTGGCGGTGCCTACCTTCGATTCCCGCTTCGGTCCCGCCGACCCGACGCGGTTCGACCACCCCGCCGAGCCGCTGGCCGGGCAGTCCTATGCCCGCGACGTGCAGCCCATCCTCGACCGACGCTGCGTCGTCTGCCATGCGTGCTACGACGCGCCGTGTCAGCTCAAGACGACGAGTTGGGAGGGCCTGGTGCGTGGCGCGAGCAAGACCCCCGTCTTCGACGCGACCCGGCTCACCGCCGCCGAGCCGTCGCGTCTGTATGTCGATGCGCAGATGGCTTCGCAGTGGCGACAGCGCGGCTTCTTTCCCGTTATCAACGAGCACGCCTCGACGCCGGACGCCAATCGGACCGCCGGCCTGATGTACCAGCTGTTGGCGCTCAAGCACGAGCATCCGATGGTCGCGGGTGACCCGGCCGTGCCGGCCAGCCCCGACGTTTCCCCTGGGAGAGCCAATACCTGCCCTGCAGAGGATGAGATCGGCGCCTACGAGCAGCGAGCGCCGCTCGCGGGCATGCCGTTCGGGCTGCCCGGCCTCGATGCCGCGGAGTACGGCGAGCTGACTCGCTGGCTCGAGCAAGGCGCTCGATACGAAGGCCCGAGCCCGCTGCCGGCCGCGACCGCCCAGCGCGTCGCCGAGTGGGAGCGCTTCTTCAACGGCGACGCACTGAAGGCGCAGCTCTTCTCGCGCTACGCCTACGAGCATCTCTTCCTCGCCCATCTCTACTTCGACGACCTTCCCGAACGAACCTATTTCAAGCTCGTGCGCTCGACCACGCCGCCCGGCCAGGCCGTGAAGCTGATCGCCACCCGAAGACCTGTCGACGACCCGGGCGTGGCGCGCGTGTACTACCGGCTCGTCGCCGACCGCGAGACCATCGTCGCCAAGACCCACATGCCCTATCTGCTGAACGCGGCGCGCATGGCGCGCTGGCGCGAGTTGTTCTTCGATCCGCCCTACGCAGTCGACCGCCTGCCCGGCTATGACGACGCCACCGCCGCCAATCCCTTCCTGACGTTCGCCTCGTTGCCAGTGCAGGCACGCTATCGCTTCATGCTTGACGAGGCAGCGTTCACCATCATGGGCTTCATCAAGGGTCCCGTGTGCCGCGGCCAGATGGCGGTCGACGTGATCGAGGACCGGTTCTGGGTGACGTTCCTCGCGCCCTCCGATGAGCTCGACAATGCGGCCGCGAGGCTGCTGCAACGCGACGCCAACCTGCTGCGCCTGCCTACCGGCAGCAGCAATACCGGCATCCTGATCCCCTGGCTGCATTACGCGCGGCTGGAAAACGAATATCTGCGCGCCAAGACCGCCGTCGTGGCCGGGCTCGTGGGCCGTCGAGCACCGCTCGACCTGGGCCTGATCTGGAACGGCGACGGCCGCAACGACAACGCCGCGCTGACGATCTTTCGTCACTTCGACAGCGCCAGCGTGGTCAAGGGGATGGTGGGCGAGCCGCCCAAGAGCGCCTGGGTCATCGGCTATCCGCTGCTCGAGAGAATCCACTATCTGCTGGTGGCCGACTTCGACGTCTACGGCAACATCGGCCACCAGCTCAACACCCGCCTGTACATGGACTTCATGCGCATGGAGGGCGAGTTCAATTTCCTGGCGCTGTTGCCGAAGTCGCAGCGCATCGTCACCCGGGACTTTTGGTACCGCGGCACGGGCGAGGCCGCTCGCGAGCAGGTCTACGGCGGCCCGGGCACGACGCTCGAGGTCGAGAGCAACATCGTCTATCGCTCGGGCGACGCCAAGAACGAGCTGCTGGCGCTCATGAAGGCTCGCCTGGCGCCGGTGCTGAACACGAGCTTCGACCTGGGCACCGTGCCCGATCCGGCGCTGCGCGCGCAATTGCAGGCGTTGCAAGGCACGGACGCGGCTTCCCTTCGCTGGCTGCCCGAGGTCGCGGTCCTGGGAGTCGCGACCGCCGAGGGAGCCACGGCCACGTTCACGCTGCTGCGCAATACCGGGCACGCAAGCGTCTCGCACCTGGCGGAGGGTTCCGAGCTGCGCCCGGAGGAGGACACCTTGACGGTCGTGCCGGGGGTGATCGGCGCGTATCCGAATGCCTTCTATCGAGCCCGTGCCGCGGAGTTGCCGGCATTCGTCGACGCGCTGCGTCGACTCCGCTCCGGCGACGACTATTCGAAGTTCGTCCGACGCTGGGCAGTGCGACGCAACGACGCGACGTTCTGGGCGTTCAGCGACGGAGTCCACGGACGCTATGTCCGCGACCAAACGCCGGACGCAGGCGTGCTCGACTTCAACCGGCTCGAGAACCGCTGACCTCGGCAAGGAAATTGATGAATACTGTCGTCGCGATGTGTGTCCGCGACGTCCCAGACTGCCGATGATTGCCGCTTCCGATTCCGATACGACGCTGCTCCCTGCCGACATCTCGCTTCTCTGCGGCGCGATTGCCGCCAAGGACCCCCGTGGCGCGGTGCTGGCCGCGATCGAACAGATCGCGGCGGCGCGGATGCAGGTCACGGTCTTCAGCGCCTCGGTCTGCTTCCTCGACACGCTGGAGCTCGAACGCGTCTACTCGTCGCTGCCCGGTGCCTACGCGGTCGGCGCGCGCAAGAGCAAGCGCGAGACGAGCTGGGCGCGTCAAGTGATGCAGCGGCGCCAGGTCTTCGTCGGTGAAGGGCCGCTCGAGATGGCCGCCGCGTTCGACGACCAGGAGCGGATGGCGAAGCTCGGCATCCGCTCGATCATCAACGTGCCGTTCGCGCTGCGCGACGACGGCCTCGGCGTGCTCGCCTTCGGCCGTCCGATCGAGCGCGTCAGTCCGGCCGAGATCACGCTCGCTCGCCTTCTCGGTCTCGCGGCCAGCGCCGGGTTCGCGCTCGGCCCCAATGGATGAGGAAATACCGATGAACGAGTTCGACCGGCTGCGCACCCAGATTCACGAGCTGCAAGGCTCGTTGCTGGCGATGGAGTGCTTCGTCAACTCGCTCACCCAGTCGCTGAGCGACGATGCGCGTTTGGTCGTGCGCGCCTTCTACGAGAGCGAATCGGCTGCCTTTCGCACCGCCCTGATGAACTCGACCGCGCCCGAGGCGACGGTGGCCGCCTTCGAGCGCGATCTGCAGCGCGCGACGGTGCTGCTCGGCGAAGCCGGCCCCGCGCCTGCCGACGTATGAGCGCGAGCGCTCGGCGCGGCGCCGGCCCGGCCGGCGCGGTTGCCGTTACTCGACCACCTGCAGCTCGCGCCAGTTGAGGCGGCGCAGGGCGAGGTTCGGGATGGCGCTGATGTTGATCTTGTTGACCGTCCCGACGTCGGTGCCGGAGATCAGCGTTCCCTTGCCGTTGACGCTCAGGTAGCGCAGGTCGGTGACCGTGCCGCTCATGGTCACGTACACCGCCGGCACGATCGAGCCCGGGCCAGACGACTGCACCGTGCTCCCTGCGGTGGCGAAGTCGCGTGCGTAGATGTGGCTCGAGCCCGACGGGTTGCAGACGCTGCCGTTCGGCAGCGTCGCCGCGAACGCGACCGAGCCGAGCAGGGTCGCGGAGTCGCTCGTGACGCGCCAGCCGATCCCGCCGGCGCCGCTGCCGAGCTGCTCGAACCAGCCCATCTGCGTCGCCGGATCCCAGGGCGCCCCGCCGCCCAAGGGCACGGTGTTCTCGGCCAGGCGACCGGTGACGATCGGGAAGGTGATTCCGGCGGGCAGGTCGGCCGCGCTGTTGAAGCGGGCGTTGTTGCCGTCGACGATGGCGTAGAAGGCCTGGCTCTGGGTCGACGCGATGTCGGACGTGCTGAGTAGACGGCCAGTGCCGACCAGGACGAAGCGCTTCTTGGTCGTGTAGTGGACCTCGATCGACGGCCGCGAGGTGACTGGCTGGCCGACGCCGATCGCATCGGTCAGCACGGCGATCTTTTGCGCCGCCGGGTAGGCGCTGCCGGCCGCTGTGGTCAGGTCGACGCGCCAGAGGTTGCCGAGCAGGTCGCCGCCGTAGACCGAGTCGGCGGTGCCGTCGGCAGCGTTGACGACGAAGGCGTTGATGTGGCCCAGTCCGGACTCGCTCGCAAGCGATCCGGCGCCGGTCGCCACCTTCTCCAGCAGCGCACCGGTGCGCGGGTTGACGAACAGGAGGTGGCTTTCTCCGTCGCGGGTGTTGTAGCCCGACGGCAGGATCACGACCCAGCCGTACTTGCGCGTCTTCACGACCACCGGGTCGCCGTAGGTGTAGCCGAGGTCGGTGTCGGTGAACTCCCACAGCACCTTCGAGGCGACCGTGCCTTCGCCGCCGCTCGCCATCCCGGCCGGATCGGTGACGTCGATCGCGTAATAGCTGCGTCCGCCCTTGCCCAGGCCGCCAATCAGGATCGAGCGCCAGTCGGGAGAGCCGGCGCGCGCGTTGCCGGAACTGTCGGGAGTGCGCCCGAAGTCGACGTCGTAGACGTTCGGAGTGGCGTTCACCAGGTAATGGTGCGTGAACGTCGGGTTGGCGAGCGAAGCCAGCCCGTCGACGCTCGGAGTGCCGTTCGGGCCGTCGTAGAGCGCGCCCGGGACGTACGCGAACATCTCGGTCCCGCCGGCACCGGACAGGCTGCCGTTGATGGCGTGCAGCATGCCGTCGTTGGCACCGACGTAGACCACCGTCGGCCGATTGGCCCAGGTGCTCTTGAACGCCGAGTAGCCGGGATTGCTGACGTCCGAGTACGGGAACGACGGCGGGCCGATCGGCCGCGCCTTCGAGCCGACGATGTCGCCGATCAGCGCGGAGCGGCTGCGGTAGGCCTGGCTGCTGCCGACGACGCTCGAGCCGACCTCGTTGGTGCGGTCGCCGCGCAGGTAGTCGAGCAGCGGGTCGGCGTCGCTGGCCGCGGTGAAGGTCGGATCAAGCGCCGACCGCTGGCTCGCCGCCAGCGCTGCGCTGCGGAAGGCGACGCCGGTGCGGGTGTCCGGATTCCAGGTCGCGACGAGGCGGTTGCTGTTCCAGCCGGTGCCGGCAAGCTGCGCCGTGAGCAGTGAAGAGAAGGTCCACTTGTCGATCAGCGACGGCTCGCCGTTGGCGTCGAACCTCAACTCGCTCGCCTTCACCTCGCCTTTCCAGTCGCTGGCGTCGAACTGGCTGCTGAAGCTGCTGTTGCCGGCCACGGCGACCTGCGGCAGCGAGGTCGAGAACGACGTGGTGTATGACTTGATCTTGGAGGCGATGTCGGCAAACGCGCTGTTGAGGCCGGCCAGCACCAGGTCGGGCCGTCCGCCCGAGAAGTAGTTGTCGGGGCGCGGCTGGCCGTTGTTGATGTCGGTGTTGGAGTGCCACGAGGCGAGCGGCAGCGGCGTCGTGTTGTTCTCGAAGTCGTAGCCGCGCGGAACCTTGAAGCCGCCGTACTTGGTTGCCAGGTAGAACTGGTTATTGCTCTTGTAGGTCTGGTACTCCTGCACGTCGACCCAGTAGGTATCGAGCGTGATCGGGTCGCGCGTCTGGCCCGCGACCAGGAAGTCGCGCGGCCGGATGTCCTTGGTGTGCGAGTCGTAGGCCAGGCCCGCCATCAGCGTCGCGTTGTTGCTGCAGCAGCCGTTGTAGTTCTCCTGCAGGCCGAGCGTGGCGCCCAGGCCCTCGAGGACGCCGAGCTTGTTGGTGGCGGTGACCGCGTTGACCGTGGTGTCGGCGACGACCAGGGCCGGCATCGGCGGTTCGTTGTTCGACGAGGTGTTGCCCGGAACGTTCTTGTCGGCATGCGTGTTCGCGTCGCCGATGCCGAGGATGAAGTTGCGCTGGCACGAGTAGAGGATCGGGTCGTCCCAGTCGGTGACCACCGGGAAGCCGTCGGCCCAGGTGCGTCGTGTGCTGCTGCCGGCGCCCGACATGTCGCTCCACTGCGGCACGTTGCCCTGGTTCTTGAAGTAGCGAACCGCGGCGTAGTACAGCTCGCCGACGTTGTCGTAGGTCTTGTACTCGCCGGGAGTGATCTCGCCGAACTTGTTGAGGTAGTTCATGACGCCGCTGTCTTGGACGCTCGTCCCGAACAGGGCATTGGTGGCCGAGGCATCGGCGCTGTTCGGGTTGCGAACGAAGACACCGGTGCTCGGGTTCCACTCCGGCGCCGCGTTGGCGATCGGGGTCGAGCCCGGCACCGGCTGCGTCGGCCCGACGAACTTCTGCTTCGCGCGCAGGATCGCACCGTCGCGCAGGATGTTGCTGTCGTTGAGATAGCCGAAGGCGCTGTAGCGGATCTTGTTGGCGTACTTCTGGATCAGGCCCTCAGGCTTCCAGTTGGTCCCGTAGGCGACGCAATTGGTCTCGACGCCGCCTGCGGCGACATCCGAGTCGCACACCTTGGCGCGCATGAACACCTCGTAGACCGTGCCGGACGTGCTCGCCCCGGCCGGGTTGTAATGCGAGGCGTCGGCATAGAGCGACGCCACCGGCGCGCCGATGACGCTAAAGCCGCCGTCGCCCGGACGCTGCCAGAGCAACTGGACCGCGGCGCCGCCACCGCCCTGGTAGTACTCGAGCTTGATGTCGAACTGGTGGCCGGCCGCGACGCCGTTGATCGGCCCGCTGTCGTAGTAGGTGGTTCCCTGGTCGATCCAGCGGTCGATGACGAGCGTGCCGTCGACCCAGAGGCGAACGCCATCGTCGGCACCGGCGCGAAAGTTGTAGGACCCCGCCGTCGGGGCGGTGACCTTGCCGGTCCAGCGAACCGAGATGTCGGTGCCGTTGAAGCCCGGGCCAGTCGGCGCATTGTTCGGGAAGTCGATCGACGCATCGGTGCGCGAGAGGACCGCGCCGCCGCTCAGCGTCTTGTTGTTGTAGTAGTCGCCCTTGAAGCTGATTCCGGCGCTCGTGTCGGGCAGCGTGAATCGCATCTTGTTGCCGAGACCCTGGATCCGCATGTACAGCGTTCCGGCCGAAGCCGCGAACGGTGTCGCTCCCGCGATGTCGGCGCTGCCGATCGTGCTGTCGGGGAAGTTGGCGGCGCCGCCCTGGCCGGTGGCCCAGGCTTTTTCGACGACCGTCAGCGACGCCGTGTCAACGACCCGGTAGCCGCCGGTCAGGACCCAGCGAAACGGGTCGATGGTCTGCATCGAGCTCCAGTTCAGGAAGTTGCCGCTCCACCGGCTCGTGCAGCGATGCCCTGTGGCCGTGCCGACCGGGTAGAAATAGTTGTCGGTGCCGGTGCCGTCGCTGTAGCGGTAGCTGTAGCACTTCTTCGGGTCGAAGAAGCCGAGGTATTCGCTGCCTGCGGAATAGGAGCGATTGGTGTGGGCCACGCTCACCGCCGTCGGGAACTCCACCGAAAGCAGCAACGCCAGGTTGCCGGGGGCGTCGCTCGCCGCGAACAGCGGCTGGTCGGCGAGGTTCGTCGCTGCCTGCGATGGGCCGGCGGCGCAGAGCAATGCGGCTGCGGCGAGCGCGAGGGCCCGTCGTTGCGTCGGTCGATGGTGGGCGCGGCGGGATGGGCGCGTCGATAAAACCCGGTTCGGCAGTGACAGCATGGGTCGGCTCGGTGGCGCTAGGTGGACGATGGAATCGTGAACGTCGACTGGAAGAAGCTGTTCGTCCCGCGCGGCCCCGAGACCTTCACGGTCAGGCGATAGACGACGCCTTGCGGCGCTGCCGAGGCGCAGGTCGCGCACATCGGCGCGCGGTCGGCGCTCTGCAGGTTCGACGAGCTGGTGCCGGAAGGCACCGGGTTGTTGGCGAGCACGCAGCTGCCGGCGCCGAGCGTGGTTTCGTCGCCGCCGGTCGTGCAGAGCCGATCGACGACGTACTGGATCGAGACCGCCTGGCCGACCAGCGAGGCGTCGGTGGCGGCGGTGATGTCCCGGGTCGGATCGGCGACGAGGGCGTACTGGGTCGCGTTCTGGAGCGCGTTCGGAATGCCGAGCCCGTTGCTCGGCAGCATCGAGGCCGAGTAGTGATGGGTGAGACTGTTCACCGCTCGCGCCGCCGGCGAGGCGAGCGGGCCGGCCGCACGAAAGCTGTTCAGGACCTTGTCCATCGCCCGCTCGCCCTGGTTCTGCAGATCGCGCTTGAAGGCCAGGTTGCCGGCGGCGAAGAGCGAGGTGTGGAAGGAGCGCATCAGCGCAACCGACGCGATCAGCAGGATGACGAGCGCGATCAGGCTGAACAGCAGCACCGCGCCGTCCTGGCGCGAGCGGCCGAGCGATCGCAGGGGGCGAGTGGAGCTCATGAGCCGGGCGCCGCCATGACATTGCGCAACGGCACCGTCACCTCGACCGTGCGGAAGCGGTAGTAGCGGTCATCGCCGCTGACGACGCGTCGGCGCAGGACGTCGTGCCCGTCCGCCACCAGGTCGCCGAAGAGATCGAGCGAGTAGGTCTGCGTGCCGCCGTTGTAGTTGGCGCCGAGAGTCATCTCCTTTTCCTTCAGCGACGTGCGCAGGATGAAGCCGAGCCGAACCGCGACGATCTGGCGCAGCTTCTGGCGCGCCGCATCGCTGCCGTCGCTGAGGGCCGCGGCGTCGAAGCCGCTGGCGACGTCGGGCCGCACCCAGCGGTCGAGCGTTCCGTCGGGCGGGTTCGTGGTGTCGAGCCCGTACACCGCCCGCATCTCGATCACGCCGTCGGCGACCTGGAACGGCTGGTCGGGTGCGGTGAACTGGAACAGGTCGTAGCCGAACAGGGTGCGGTTGTCGCCGACGCCGTAGACGAAGAACTGGGGCGGATTGGCCGGAGTGCTGCCGATCGGGATGGCATAGGTGGCGCCGCCGAAGCCGCCGAGCGCGACCGCCGCGCCGGTGGCCGTGTAGTACTCGCCGGCGAGCGGCAACAGCATCGTGGCGCCGCCGCCGGCCGCGGGCAGGCCGCCGACCTGCTGCGTCATGCAGCCCTGCGGCACCCCCGAATCGGCAAGCACGACGACGTCGCCGTTCTGGAAGCCCAGGGTGTTGGGCAGCTGCAGGTTGCCGCTGGAAGGATTGGCGGTGACCGAGCTCGTCACGACGAGCATCGGCGAGCCGCTGGTCGGCGCGGTACCGGCCATGACCGTGATCAGGTCGCCGCGGATCTCGCCGCCGCCACCGACATCGGCGCCGTCGGCCTGAATCATGACCGGCGCCAGCCGGGGGTTGAGCGCTGCGTTCGCGAACGGGCTCGCGATCGCCGCGGCACGCGGCAGCACCGCGACGCCGGCCTTGGTGGCGTTGAGGACGCAGCCGAAGGCATCGGTCCAGCGCTGCGCAAAGCCCGACCCGGCGCTTCTCAGGTGCCGGTCCATCACGTAGGTGACGTAGGCCGCCGTCTGGTTGATGTCGTTGACCGAGGTCGTGCTGCGCTTGCTCGACTCGCTGCGAACCAGCACCACGGTGATCGCCATCGTCAGGACGAGACCGATCACCATCGAGACCATCAGCTCGACCAGCGAGAAGCCACGGGCGCGCCGACGCGCTGAATGCCAGGGGCTCATCAGCTCACCACCTTCACCTGGGTGACATAACGGCTTTCGGTGTTCGCGACTCCGCTCGCCGCCGTCGGCGGACGCCAGACGATGGTGATCGTCGCCAGTCCGGTGACGTTGTCGACTGCGACCGTGCCGACGCCGTTGGGCAGGCCGCTTCCCTTCGGGTCGGCGACGCGCGCACGCCAGGCGTCGAGCTGGACCGCGGGCAAGGTGAGGGTCTGGCGCGTCAGCATCTGCGCCGCGACTTCGTTGGCGAGCAAGGCGGCGCGGTTGGTGTCTTCGGCACCGGTGGAAAAGCGCAGTGCTCGCGCCTGCAGCCCCATCAGACCGAGCAGGCCGAACGAGAAGATCAGCAGCGACACGAGGACCTCGACCAGCGTCATGCCGCGGGCCTTGCGCGCGCCTGCGCGACGCGGCTTCATGGACATCCGTCCGCCGAGGCGGATGACAGGGCGGGGCGGCCCGGATCGCACATCCGGAGCTGGCCGCCGACACCGACCAGGACACGCAGCCGGCGATCGGCACTGGCCCGGTTGACCTCGAACGCGACCGCGGCCGCCCGACACGCAGCCCCGGCCGGCCCGGGCGCGTTGTTGAGGGTGAGGCGGCCGTTGGAATTGAAGCAGAGCGCGTTCACCGCCGGACCGATCGCGCCGATGGTGACGCCCGAGGCGACGTCGGCAAAGCTTCCGCCCTGCACGAACTCGGCATCGCCGCCGCCGAACTGCGCCACGGTCTGAATCGACCAGTTGGTGCCGCCCGCAACGGCCGGGACGCCGAGCGCCGGCGTGCGGTCGGTGAACGAGAGCACGACCTGGCGATTACGCCGGACGGCTTCGGCCTGGGCGAGCCGGACCCCGTTCTGCAGCGAGTCGGCGACGGTGCGGATACGGGTGTTGTTGATCCAGATCGTGAACGACGGCAGGCTGAGCTGAAGCAGCACGCCGAGGACGGAGAGCGTCGTCAGCAGTTCGATCAGCGTGAAGCCGCGGCCGGGATCGCGGCCGCGACGATGCCGAGGCGACGTGGTCGGCTTCAGCATGCCTGTCCGTTCTTGACGATCCAGCACGTCGCGCCGCTGTTCCAGCCCGACGGACCACCGGTGACGACGGTCGTCCGGTTGCCGATCTGATCGACCGTGTAGACGAATGGCGCGGTGTTGCCGCTGCCGGTGGCGGTCAGCCTGAAGGTCGTCGCATCGACGGCGCAGGTGACGACGAAGGTGCCCTGGGTGCGGGTCGCGACCGGCAGCGCGGCGCTGCACGGCGGGATGTTGGCACCGACCGCTTCATAGGTGCGGTTGTCCTGGAAGTAGCGCTCCATGTTGCCGCTGGTGGTCGACAGCAGCGTGGTGCCGTCGACGAGCGCGCCGCGCAGGATGTAGTTGCGATAGCTGGGCGTCGCCACCATCGCCAGGATGGCGATGATCGCGACCACGATCATGACCTCGATCAAGGTGAAGCCGGAGCTGCGGCGCTCGGATCGGGTCGCCATGGTCGTGTGCAAGTCGTTCTCCATATCGCGGTCCATCGCCGCAGGTCTTGCTACGACTTCGGACGGTCCGGTCGCGACTGGAGCCCCGGCGCGGCAGATTCCGATCAACGGCGGGCGCCGCCCGATGGACGGCGCGGCCCCGGGAAGCGTCGACCCGCCCGCCTCAGGACGGACCGGCTATGACGGCGCTGTCGACGTACAGCTCGACGTGACGGATGCTGGCGACGCGCGTTCCGCCCAGGGTGGCCGGCCTCATGTCGGTTGCCCGCAGCCGCTGCTCGAGGTCGGCACGGATGTCCGGCCGCAGGCCCACGCTGTCGAGCAGGATGCAGGAAACGATGACGCCGCGGTCGCTAACCAGCACCTCGAAGGCGACTCGGTCGAGCCCGAGCGCGTCGAGCTCGTCCAGGTCGAGCGCCCAGTCGGCTTCCGGCTCGGCCGGGGAGTCGACCTCGCTCAGCCGATAGAAGCGAACCGGCTCGATCGATCGGCTCGCGGTCACCGACTCACGCCATGGCTCGAGCAACGGCCGGGCGGGCTGCTCGGGCACGGCGACCGCGACGGTCGGGGCCGCCGATCCCGGATCGCCGCGCACGGTCTCGCCGTGCGGCAACGACGGCCGGGCCGGAACGATCAGCAGTGGGGTTCCCGTCGACCGCGCGACCTTGCGCGCCGGCGGCACGTCGAGTGACGATGCCTGGTCCGCGAGCGCCAGCCCCATGGCGTTGACGCCGATCGCCCCGGCAGTGCACAGGATCAGCGCGACGTTGCGGCGGGCCCAGGCAGCGGCGGACGTGGGTGACATGGCTCGAGGGCGACAGCAATTCGACCGGGCGGCGGGAGATGGGCCGTTATCGGCAAGGCGCGCGTCTACTTGAGCGACGTCACCACCCTTCCCTGCCACTGCCGCCGACGCGTATCAGGCGCCCCGGCGCTCAGCCGATGCAGGTCCGGTTCTTCCCCGTCCGCTTGGCCTCGTAGAGCGCCTGGTCGGCGCGCTCGAGCGAGTCCTCGATCCGCTCGGCGAGGCGATAGCCGGTGACCCCGGCCGAGAAAGTGACGAAGATCTGCTTTTCCTTGTGCATGAAGAGGCCGCCGGTGAGCGAGCGCTGCAGCCGGGTCAGCACCTGCTCGCCCTCGTCGGCGGGCGTCTCGGGCAGCAGCACGACGAATTCCTCGCCGCCGTAGCGGGCAACGCGATCGGTCGGTCGCAGGGTCTTGCTGACGATCGCGGCGAGCGACTTCAGCGCCTCGTCGCCGGCGCTGTGGCCGAGCTCGTCGTTGAGGCGCTTGAAGTTGTCGATGTCGAGCAGGCCGATCGACAGGCTGCCGCCGTTGCGCTCGAGACGGGACCGCTCGATCTCGAACGCCTGCATCAAGCCGCGCCGGTTGGCGATCTGCGTCAGCTGATCGGTCGAGACTTCGTCGGAAAGCCGCTTCATCTCGTCTTCGAGCTCGGTCACGCGCTGCGTCAGGTCGGTCGCCTTGCTGTGTTCTTCCTGCAGCCGCGCCTGGGTGTGCTGGACCAGCGACTGCACGGCCTTGCTCTCGGCCACCATCTCGCGCACGACGCCGGTCAGGCTCTCGAGCGAATCCGATTCCTCGATCACCGCCGCGTATCGGCCGACGCTCTCGTGGAAGTTGCCGGTCTTGGAGCCCAGCTCGCCGAGCTCGGCCAGCATCTGCGTCATCAGCGCCTTGAGCGCGTCGCGTGCCTTCTCGCGTTCGCCGCGCACCTCACCGTGCTGCTTCCTGGCGTGGTGGAGCATGTCGCTGACCGCGCGCACGCCGCGCGCGGACAGGCCCTCGTCGATCTTGGCCTGCATCGCCTCGCACTGGCCCTTGACCCAGCTGCCGTCCTCCGCGAGGTCGGTCAGGCTCGCGGTCAGCTCGCGGCAGAGCTTGCCGAGCTGGTCGAACAGGTGATGGCGATGCTGGAGCACGCGCTGCGCACGCTGCGCCAGCGCCTCGGTGGCGTCGGCGAGCGAGGGCGTCGCGCCCTCGCCTTGCATCCGCGCCAGGAGTTGGGAAAGCTCGCTCGAGAGATCGCGGTTGGCGCCCTCATGCGCCGGCAAGGCCTGCTGCAGCGCCTCGCCGAACGTGCGCGCAACGCGCTCCCAGGCGTGCGTCGCGATGGCGGGTGCGGCAACGGCGTCCGCCACCACGTCGACGGTGGCCGACGCGACGGTGTCGACGATGTCGTTGGCAGCGTCGAGGGCGGCCGGGCGCGTCATCGGCGTCAGCGGCGCATGCGCCGTGTCGGCCACCGCCACGGCGGTCGCCGCGGTATCGCTTTCCCAGCTGTTGACGAGCTGCGAGAGCCGGTGCTGCAGCCGCTTCGGGTCGCCGCGGCCGGCGGACAGGACACGCTGTATCCCTTCCTTGCGGCGCGCCGGCGTCCAGTTGTGGCCGCCCCGCTCGATGCCGCGAATGATCCGCTCGATCAGAGTGGCGAGCGCTTCGCTGGTATCGGCAGCCTCGCCTGCTTCGTGGCGAAAGGCGCGTTCGTAGTTCTCGGGTGTCGGCTCGAGCCGCTCGATCGCCAGGCGCCTGAGCGCCGCCTTGGCGAGCTGCGCCGTCGGCAGATCGGCCGGCTTGGCGAGGGGCGACGGGCGCGTCACGGACATGGCAATGCGATCAGGCGATGGGCAGCTTGCCGAAAGGCTTGGCCCGCGACTCGCGCGCCCGCGTCGCCCGCGCCGGCTCGACGTCGTCGCTGCTCGAAGCCTGGCCGATCCAGGGGGCCTTCTTGGGCAGCACGGTCTGCTGCAGCCAGCGCTCGATGTCCTCCGGCGGTTGCGGCTTGCTGAACAGGAAGCCTTGCATGATGCCGCAGCCCAGGCGGTGCAGGACCTCCATTTGGCGGAGGTTTTCCACGCCCTCGGCGATCACGCGCAGACCGAGCGAGCGAGCCAGGGCGATGATCGCCGTGACCACCGCCGAGCTCTGCGGCGTCATGCCGAGATCGCGCACGAAGCTGCGGTCGACCTTGAGCTCGCTGATGGGCAGCGTCGTCAGGTAGGCGAGCGACGAATAGCCGGTGCCGAAGTCGTCGATCGAGATCTCGACGCCGATCTCGTTCAGCCGATGCAACGACGGGATCACGTTCTGCAGCTGCTGCATCAGGTTCGTCTCGGTGATCTCGAGCTGGATCGCGTGATGCGGCACGCCGTAGGTCGTGACCGCGTTGTGGATGTACTCGACCAGGTCGGTGCGCTCGAACAGGCGGCTCGGCAGGTTGACCGCGATCGATTCGGCGAAGCCGAAGTTGTCCTGCCAGATGCGCGCCTGGCGCGCCGCCTCGCGGATCGCCCACTCGCTCAGCGGGATGATCAGGCCGGTCTCCTCGGCGAGCGGGATGAAGTCGCCGGGCGGCACCAGGATGCCGTGCCGCTTCCAGCGCATCAGCGCCTCGGCGCCAACCATCCGGGCGCCGCGGACGTCGATCTTCGGCTGATAGTGCAGCACCAGCTCGTTCCTCTCGATCGCCTTGTGCAGCGCGCTCTCGAGCTCGAGCTTCTCGCGGCCCTTGCCGGCGAGGTTCGGCCGGTACAGCGACGACGAGTTGCGCCCGGCCGACTTGACCGAGTACATCGCGATGTCGGAGTTGCGCAGCAGGTCGGCGACGCTCGCGCCGTCGCGCGGGAAGATGGCGATGCCGACGCTGGCGGTGACGAAGCACTCCTGCAGGCCGATCATGATCGGCTTCCTCATCACCTCGAGGATCCGGGTCGCGACGCGCTCGGCGTCGGCCTCGTCGACGACCTCCGGCAGCAAGGCGACGAACTCGTCGCCGCCGAGCCGGCCGACCGCCTCGAGCGTGCGGTGCGAGCGGACGCCGACGCTCTCGAGCGAGCTCTCGAGCACCTGGTCGGAGTGGCGCACGCACGAGCGCAGGCGGCGCGAAACCTCCATCAGCAGCTCGTCGCCGGCGCCGTGGCCGAGGGTGTCGTTGATGAGCTTGAAACGGTCCAGGTCGATCAGCAACAGCGCGACCTCGTGGCCGAGACGACGGCCGTGCTCGAGCGCGCGCTCGGCGCGCCAGATCAGCTGGCGCCGGTTCGGCAACCCGGTCAGGGTGTCGAAGTTGGCGAGGTGGCGGATCCGGTCCTCGGCGAGGCGCCGGTCGGTCACGTCCTGGACGATGCCGGTATAGCCGACCAGGTTGCCGTGCTCGTTGAACTCGGGCTCGGCCTCGATGTGGACGATGCGCTGGCGGCCATCGACCAGGCGCGCATGGATGTCGGTCGCGAGCACCGTGCTGCGGTCCATCGCGCTGTGCGTCAGCTCGAGGAAGGCCTTGCGCTCCTCTTCCGGCACCATGCGCAGGAGGCTGCGGAACGACGGCTGCTCGCCCGGGCCGATACCGAACACGCGCAGGCCCTCGATCGAGAACACGGGGCCGTCCTGGCCGCGGCGCCAGTCGAAGCTGCCCATTCGCGCCAGGTCCTGCGCGCGCGCCAGCCGCGATTTGCTGCGCTCGAGCTCGACCCGCGTCCGCGACGCGCGCAGCAGGTAGCGCAGGCGCCCGGCGAGCAGGCTCCACTGGGTCGACTTGACGAAGAAGTCGGTCGCGCCGGCTTCATAGGCGCGGGTAATCGAGGCGTCGTCGTCGAGGCCGGTCAGCATCAGCACCGGCAGCGACTCGTAGCCGGGCAGGACGCGCAGCTCGCGGCAGGTCTCGAAGCCGTCGAGGCCCGGCATGACGGCGTCGAGGACGACGATGTCGGGCAGCCAGTCGGCGAGAACGCGGATCGCCTTCTCACCGCTCGATGCCTCGGTCACGGCGAAGCCCTGGTCCTGCAGCGCGACCGAGGTCAGCAGCAAATTGACCTCGTCGTCGTCGACGAGCAGGACGCGCGGTCGCTCGGGAAGATCGTCGGCTAACGGCTCGGCGCGCAGGGTCATGTCGGCGTGCCCGGGGTGGACAGCATGGGCGTTACCGCTTGTAGCACGGCCTTCAGCTCCCGGTCCATGGCATCGAGCCGCTCGGGCAGCCCGGCGACCGACTCGCTGCGAATCGAAGCCTCGATTTCGGCACAAATTCTCGCCAGTGCCAACGCCCCGATGCTCGCCGACGACGACTTGAGGGTGTGGACGACATGGCGGATCCCGGCCATGTCGCCGCGCGTTCGGGCATCGCGAAACTGCTCGCCGAGGCGCTTGGCCGAGCTCTCGAAGGCGCGCAGGACGCGCTCGAGCAGGCGGCTTCGGCCGTCCGGGTCGAGCTCGAGCAGACGCTGCAGCGCCTCGGCGTCGAGCACCGTCACGCCGTTCCCGTTCATGGGCGCCGACCCTCGCCCTTCGGCAGCCGGCGCGGCGCGGCCCAAGCCACCGACGCAGGAGCGCAGGCAGACGGCAAGGCACGTGTGGAAAGCAGCGACATGGTCCCGGGCCCAACATTGCGACGCCGCCGCGACCGCCGCGCGACGGCGCCGGCAGCCGCGACCGCATGTCGTCTTTTCGGCGCGCCAGGGGCAGACTTGAACCGGGCACACAAGGCGCCGTTCGTCACGGATCGGCGCCCTCGCAGGACGCGGTCGGCAGGGAGGCGCTGCCTACAATTCACGACGATGCCCGGCGCCCTCTTCTCACTGCCGTGACGCCGGCCGCGATTGCCGCCGCGATCGGACTGGCCGTCGCGATCGTCATCCTCGCAGCCGCGGTCGGCGCCGGTGTGGCAACGCTGGTCCTGCGCCGTTCGCAGCGTGCCGCAGCGGCCGCGACGAACGGCATCGAACGGGGCACGCCGGCAGCGGCCGACGCGGGCGCCGCCGCCGAGACCGAGGCCGACCACGAGTCGTTCGGCTACATCGTCTCGCACGACCTGCGCGCACCGATCCGGGTCGTCGACGGCTTCACCCGAATCGTCAAGGA
>Ga0070670_100001941_pt1 | contig 16929 bp, 11 predicted proteins | sample KBSS63metaG_FD_64665 | JGI IMG/M metagenome (GOLD analysis project Ga0070670, IMG submission 64665) | Switchgrass rhizosphere microbial communities from Kellogg Biological Station, Michigan, USA - KBS S6-3 metaG | ecosystem: Host-associated > Plants > Roots > Rhizosphere > Soil ... | reverse complement strand
GCATCGTTCGTGCGGATCCACGTCTTGTCGGGGTTGTAACGCGTGATCTGCTTGGCGAGGGCCGTCGAGTCCGGCCCGAGATCTTTCTGATACACGATGCCGTCATGATTGACGATGAATGTCTGCACGCCGGTGACGCCGTATTCCGCCGGCGTCGCGATCAGCGCGAACCCTCCAATCATGGCGTCACCGATCACGTAATCGAGCTCGCCGAGCGGCGCGGCGGAGCCCTGGCCCGTCAACACCTGAAAGATGTAGCCGTGATACGCGGATGCCGTTTCCACGGCGTAGCCCTCTTCGATCGCCCTGGCCACCGCTTCGCTGATCGGGCCGCCGTCCGTGCCGTCGGCGTTCTTCCAATACAGACCGTCCTGCTTGCCAGGCGTGCTGACGATGCGCCGCGCGTACTGGTGCACGCGTGAGTCATCATGCGGATCGAGGGCGTACTCCTTCTGCGCCTCGACGAATCCGCGACACACCTCGATGGCGTCGAGCTCATTGGCGCCGACGCGGCGAAACAGGATCTCGTCGCGTCCAGCCCGGGCATCGAAATACCACCTGCCCGCAATCCGTACGAGCGGCACGGGAAGTGGCCAGTGCTCCGGGCCGGCCTGGAGCGTGGCCCGGCTGGGATTTGTCGGACTGATGACAACCGCGTGTCCCGCCTGCGCGAGCGAGGCAAACGCGAGAGCGTAGGCCTTGTCGCGAACAGGGTCTTCGGTGCTCACGAGATCCTTGCCCTCGGGACCGAACATTGCGGCGAGCGCCGGTTCGTCGAAGTTCGCCGCCGCCTGGATGAGCGCGCTCGCGGCCGCCTGCGCAGTCGGGAATGCCCTGGCCCCGGGCGGCGGCACGGCGACGGTGGCCGGCTTCGCGGCCGGTTTCGTCGAGGCGGTCTGCGAAAATATCACGGGCGCACTGAATAAGCCGAGGACGACTGCCGTCATGGCGAGGCGCCGCGGCGCCATCCACGGCACCGAGGTCGAGGTCATCTGTGGATTCGTCATGGCCAGCTACCTCCGTCGTCCGCCGCCACCACCACCGCCGCCGCCTGCACGCGACCGGCCTACGCTGGCCGACCCGCGCTGGCTGCTGCTGCGGGCGGCGCTGCTGCTCGGGCGGCTGCTCGCGGCGCCGCCGAAGGCGTTGCTGTTTCGGCTGGAGGAACCCTGGCTGCTCGGGATGCTGCGATTGCCGACCCGGTCGCCGCCGCCCGCGCTTGCCGTGCCGCGGTTCGAGCCCGCGCTGCTCGTGCGGGGCGACGCGCCGGCACGATTCGCACCGGCGTTCCCAGTCCGATTGGCGCCGCTGCCAGACTGTGTCCGCGCCGACGCGCCCGTGTTCTGCCGGGCCGTCGCCTGTCGCGTCGCCCTTGAATCGCCCCGTGCCGTGCCGCCATAACGGTTCGCGGTGCCGCGATCGGCGTACGGCGCGCCGCCACGATGCTGCGGGTTGTGATTCCAGCTGCCGCCGTACCGGTTGTAGCTGTTGTAGCGGTTGTAGTGGTTCACGTACCGGTTGTTCACGTTGATGTTGACGCTGCCATAGCCCCATCGCGGACCGTAGCCCCAGCCGCCGCCCCAGAACGCACCCATCGCGACGCCCACGCCGAACCCGATCGCGACACCTGCAGCGTAGTAGCCCGCGGGCGGGTAGTAGATAGGCGGATAGGGATAGATCGGAGGGCCGTAGACGACGACGGGGTTGTAGGCCGGGACGTAGATCACCTGTGGATTGGCTTGCTGGATCACGATGACTTCCTTGGTCTGGACCACCTGAGTCGTGACCTTCTGCTGCCCGGTGGTCTTCAGGTTTCCCGCATCGGAGGCCTTCCTTCGCATGCGCTGCACGGCGTCCATCACATCGCTTTGCTGGGCCAGGAAGGCATTGCCAAGATCGGTCGTCCACCTGATGTCGTCGCCCAGGCGTTTGACGACGTCGGGCAGCGCCGCGAGCCCTTGAACGGCCGGATCCCAATCTTCCTTTTCGACGGCGGCGGCCAGGGCTTCGCCGTTCAAGTCGGGGTGCCTGTTCATCCACTGTTGCAGTTGAACGATTTCGAGAGGGTACGTCGAGGCGGCAAGCACTTGCGCCAGCAGCGGATCCGGATAAAGAGCGATCGGGGCTACGAGCGAATCGAGCTGGTCTTTGGGAATGGTGGCCGCCGATGATGCCGTTGGCGTCGCGGCCTGTGGATACGGAAACGGGGCAGAGATGACGTGTGCCGGGACGAGGAGCGCGGCGCAGAGCATGGCGATTGCTCGAGTGCCGAGGCTCGCTTGGTACGGGCTCATCGAGAGGCCCTCCACGCCACCATCACAGGTGGCGAAATTCATCGGTGACGTCGAAAGTGCAGGCGTGGGCGCCGACCGTGGGCGCCCCGCATGTTGGCTGTGCTGCAGGAGTCGCGCCGGCCAGAAACGGCAGGAAATCAAGGATTATCGACACTCGTCGCACTGGTGCCCACGGCCGCTCGTGGCGTGCGCCGTCGATTTCTTGAGGGCACCTGCGGTGCCGGGCAGGAGTCGAGAGTCAGCTGCAGCAGAGGTGCACTTCATCGGAGCAGCGACGGAAGCATTCACGGCCATCGGGCGGACTCGCCAAACTGAAGTGCGCGAAACGACGCCTCCGCGATCTGGCGATCCTGCCGCGCCCGCTCGAGCGCTCTCAGCGGTTCGTCGATCCCCTCGGTGGTCAATTGAAATGTCCCGAAGTGCATCGCGATACTCTCCCGGGACTCGAGTTCCACGTGCGCCTGCACCGCCTCCTCCGGATTCATGTGCACCGAGCGCATGAACCATCTCGGCGCGTAGGCGCCGATCGGAATCAGTGACACGTCCGGAGTGCCTAGCCGCTCCCGGATGTCGCGGAAGATCGGCGCGTACGCCGTGTCGCCGGCGAAATAGATCCGCCGGCCGGCCACCGCGATCATGAAGCCGCTCCACAACGCACGGTTCCGGTCGAACGGCGTCCGGGCAGAGAAGTGATGCGCTGGCGTAGCTGTGACCGCGATCGAGGAGGTGGCGGCCGTTGCTTGCCACCAGTCCAGTTCGGCGATGCGCTTGAAGCGAGCCTTTCGCAGCAGGCGGGCATTGCCCAGCGGAGCGATCGCGACCGGATCGAATCGGCGAGCCAGAGTCCGGAGCGTCCGCAGATCGCAATGGTCATAGTGGTTATGACTGAGAAGGACGACGTCGATCTGTGGCAGATCATCGAAGGCGACCGCTGGTCGCCGAACCCGGCGCGGCCCAAAGAGACTCCACGGGCCGGCGCGATCCACGTACACGGGATCGGTAATCAGATTCCCGCCGGGGGTTTGAATAAGGAATGTCGAATGACCGATGAAGGTCAGGACGACACCAGATGCCGCCGCTGGAGGCCTCACCAGCGGCTGTTCGACGTGCGTCGGCCATCTGGTCCGTCGCGAGAGCAGCATGCGCGGCACCGCCGTGAATGGCTGCAGCGCAGGTCCAGAAGGATTGGAGAATCGGCGCCCGTCGAAGTGATCGCTCGGGCTCACTGAGCCGCGGCCGTGAGCGCCTCAGTCAACGTATCGGGATCCCATGAATCGTCGAACCGCACGCCGTTGATGAAGAACGTTGGCGTACCGTTGACGCCGCTGCGGATGCCGCTGACGAAATCCTGACGAACGCGTGCCTGGTGAGTATGGGCACGCAGGTCATGCTCGAATGCCACTGGGTCCAACCCCAGGGCCTTTGCGTAGCCGACAAGATGCTGATCGTCGAGCGCCCGCTGGTGATCGAACAAACTGTCGTGCATCTCCCAGAATCGACCCTGGGCCCCGGCGCCTTCGGCGGCTTCCGCGGCGTGCTGCGCGTGCGGATGGCTCTCGTTCAGTGGGAAGTTCCGGAACACGAAACGCAGCGTCGACCCGAGCCGGCGCTGCACCTCCTTGACGATCGGATACGCCCGCCCGCAGTGGGGGCATTCGTAGTCGCCATATTCGACCAGCGTGACGGGCGCATCGGCAGGTCCCTGCGCGTGGTCGCGCTCGCTCACTGGCAATGTCAGTCGTCCGAGATCGTCGTCAGCCATGGGCGCTCTCCGCTTTGAGCGACTCGAGCGCGCGCAGGATTCCGTCCGCGCCAGGATTCACGCCGACCGGCGAACAATAGCTCCAACGGATCACACCTTCTGGATCGATGACGAACAGCGCCCGCTCGCTGGTCCCGTCCTGCTCGCGATACGCGCCGTACAGCCGAGCGACACCGCCCTTCGGCTCGAAATCCGCCATCAAGGGAAAGCGCAGCTTGCGCTCGTGGGCGAACGCCAGGTGGCACCACGCGCCGTCGACGGATATCCCGAGCAACTCGGCATCGAATCGAGCGAACTCATCGAGCAGCTCGTTGTACAGCGCCATCTGGTCGCCGCAGACCGGACTCCAGTCCGCCGGATAGAACGCCAGGATCACCGGGCGCCCCCGAAACTCGCTGAGGGAGACGACCTGGTCAGGCGTGGTGTGAAGCGCGAAATCCGGCGCCGGCGTTCCGGCGGCAAGAACCTGGCTCGTGTGAGTCATGCCAGCGATTGTCCCGCAATTTTGGCGAGCCTTATCCCATCCTTGCGGTGAACTTGGGCACTGGCGAGCCGGAGTGTCTGCGCAGTCACGGTTGAGTCACACCCGTTGCCGGTCCGGCCGCCCATACTTCAGGTACAGCGTCGGTACGACGAACATGTTGAGCAATGTCGACGTGGTCAGGCCGCACAGAATGACGACGGCCATGGGGGTCTGAATCTCGCTGCCTGCCTTTCCCCCGCCCAGCGCAAGTGGAATGAGCGCGAGGCCTGCCGCCATCGCCGTCATCAGGATGGGCACCAGGCGTTCCTGCGCCCCGCGTTCGACTGCCTCGCGGAAGTCGGTCACTCCCTCCACGTCAAGCAGGTGATGAATGTGCGAGATCAACATGATCCCGTTCCGCGTGGCGATGCCGAAGAGCGTGATGAACCCGATCATGGTAGCCACGTTGAGAATGCTGCCGGAGAGAAATACCCCCACCACACCGCCGATGAGCGCGAGCGGTAGATTTACCATGACCAGCACGGCATCGCGTGCTCTGCCGAACGCCAGCACCAGCAGCATGAACAGCCCTGCCGCCACCACAATCCCGAAACCGAGAAGACGCTGCGACGCGCTCTGTTCGCTCTCGAACTGCCCGCCGTACTCAACGCGATAGCCGGCGGGCATCGGCACCGACTGGACGACCGCCGTTCGGATGTCGTCGACGACACTTCCCAGATCCCGACCGGCCACGTTGCACGAGATCACGATGCGGCGCTGCACGTTCTCCCGCAACACCATGTTCGGCCCCTGCTCGCGGCGTACCTCCGCGAGGACGCGAATGGGAACCGTCGCGCCTGTTGGCGTGTTGATGGGAAGCGCAGCAATGCGATCGAAGTCCGCGCTACTCGACGAATCGAACTTCACGACCAGGTCGAAGGCCGTCCCTCGATCGAAGATCCGACCGACCGTCGCCCCCGAGAAGCTCGTCTCGATGGCTTCGGCCACGGCGGCCGGGCGCAATCCGTACCGCGCAATCGCCTGGCGGTTCAGGACAAAGCGCACGAACGGCACGTCCATCTGCTGCTCCAGCGACAGATCGGCTACCCCCGGGACGCCGGCCATGGCCTCGCGCACCCGTTCGCCCAGTCGACGTAGCGTGCCCAGGTCATCGCCAAACACCTTGACCGCGATGTTCGCGCGAGTGCCGGACAGCATATGGTCGATGCGGTGTGAGATCGGCTGTCCGATGGTCACATTGGTGCCCGGAAGCGTCGAGAACTGACGCCGCAGCTCCACCAGCAACGTCTCGCGCGGCCGCTGCGTCTCGCGCAGGCCCACGTCGATCTCCGCCGCCTCGACGCCTTGCACGTGCTCGTCATACTCAGCCCGACCGGTTCGGCGGGCAGTCGCGACCACTTCTGGCTGCGCGAGCAGAATCTGCTCGACGCGGCGACCGATCTCGTCGGACTTCGCCAGCGAGGTGCCCGGCAAAGTATTCGCCTGGACGGTCAGGCTGCCCTCGTGGAATTCGGGTAAGAACGCCCTGCCGGCGCGGGTCAGGGCCAACCCCGCCACCACGACCAGGCACAGCGCGATACCCATGACAGTGACGGGATGATTCAGGACCGGGGGGAGCGCTCGACTGAACCCGGTCTTCAGGACCCTGGTCAACCATCCATCGTGCCCGCGCTGGATCGACGGCGCGTTCGGGAGGAACGCGAAACAGAGCGCCGGCGTGACGATGATGGCCACGACAAGGGAGGCCAGCAGAGCCACGATGTACGCGAACGCCAGCGGCGACAGCAGGCGACCTTCGATGCCCGCCAGCCCGAATACGGGCAGAAACACCAGCACGATGATCACGGTCGCGAACACGATTGAGGAGCGAATCTCCAGCGTCGCATCGCGGACGATTGCCGAGGCCGGTCGGCGTTCCGACTCGGGCTTGACGTGGTTCTCACGAAGACGCCGTACGACGTTCTCGACGTCGATGATCGCGTCGTCGACCAACGCACCGATGGCGATCGCCATACCACCAAGCGTCATCGTGTTGATACCAACGCCAAAAGATCGCAAGGCCAGTACGGCTGCGGCTAGCGACAAGGGCATCGCCGTGAGGGTAATCGCCGCCGCACGGAGATTGGCGAGGAAGAGCAGGACGACGACGATGACCAGGATGCCGCCGTCCCGCAACGCGCCGACGACGTTATCGACGGCGACTTCGATGAAGTCAGACTGGCGGAAGATCCGACGGTCGATGGTCATGCCCGCTGGCAGCTCGTGCTGCAGCGTGTCGAGCGCGCGATCGAGGCGCGCCGTGACTTCGATGGTATTGGCACCTGGCTGCTTCTGCACGCCGACGATGACGGCGGGTTTACCGCTGCGCGAGCCCTCGCCGCGTTTGAAGGCCCCACCTTCACGCACGTCGGCCACGTCGCGAATCAGCACCGAGCGCGAGCCGTGCGTAACGACGACGGTCTCGCCGATCTCGTCAGGGCTACGGACGCGTCCAATCGCCTCGAGGACGTACTCTTGCGCCCCCTCGGTGTAGACGCCGGCAGACGTGTTCTGACTCGCCTCCTTCACCGCGTCGAGCAACTCGGTCAGCGACACCGCGTTGGCGCGGAGCGCGTCGGGGTGGGCGATCACCTGGAACTGGCGTTCGGCGCCGCCAATCGGGGTCACCTGAGATACACCAGGCACGGCCAGCAGGCGTCGACGGACGGTCGTGTCGGCGAGGGTGCGCAGCGTCAGCGGATCGTCGGTGTCGGACGAAATTGCAAAGAACAGGATCTCCCCCATGATGGACGAGACGGGCGCGAGCACCGGCCGCTCTACCTGCGGTGGAAGGGTTCCGCTGACCAGCGAGAGTTTCTCCGACACGAGCTGCCGCGCCATGAAGATGTCGGTACCCCAGTCGAACTCGACCCACACCACGGCAATGCCGACCGCGGTCGCCGATCGAACCCGACGAACGCCTGAAGCACCGTTGATCGCACTCTCGAGCGGGAACGTCACGAGAGATTCCATCTCTTCGGGCGCCATCCCGTGGCCCTCGGCCAGGATCGTCACGGTGGGGGCCGTCAGATCCGGAAAGACGTCGATCGGCATCTGTCGAGCCGTCCACGCTCCTGCGACAAAGAGCAGAAGCGACAGCCCGATCACGAGCCAGTGATGCTGAACGGACCATTGAATGATGCGTTTCATCGGGGCCTCAGTGGACGTGGCCTTCGGCCGGGAGACCCTTGGCCGCAGACGCCAGCTGGATGTCGTAGGCGCCCTTGGTCACGACGCGATCACCGGGGGCTACTCCACTCTTGAGACCGACGAGATCGCGGTCGCGCACGGCCACTTCGACGAAGCGGCGCGCGAAACGCTCGCCGCCGCTCTGGACGAAGACGTATGGCCGGCCGGCTTCCATCAGCACGGCTGCCGCGGGCACGGCTGGCAGCCGCACCTGGTTGCGGGAATACAGGATCGCCGTACCGGTCTGGCCCACCAGCAGCCGGCCGCTGGGATTATCGACCTCGAATTGCACCGTCAAGGCATGCGTCTCGGCGTCAATGACACCGGAGTCGTGCATGTGGTGCATCCGCAGTGGCACCGCATCGGGCTGCCCGGGAATCTCGAACGCCACCGCATCGACGCTGCGAGTCGCCGCGACATCGGCCGACGGCACCAGCGCTTGAAGTTCGAGCTCGTCGGTCTTGACGATACGAAACAGTGCCGCGCCTTCGTCATAGGCGGCGCCGAGGGTGGCCGACACTTCCGAGATCCGGCCGGCGATCGGCGCCCTGAGCATAAAGGCATTGCCGGACGCTGCACCTCCGCCGCTGCGGAGTGTCTCGTCACGCTGTGCCAGCCGGGCCTGCGCCGCCGCGACCCGCGCCTGTGCCACCGCGACGGCCCGTTGCGCATCCTCCACACGCCGGGCCGGAACGGCCCGCTCGGCGAGCAGCCGCTGTGCGCGTTCGCGCTCGGCGAGTGCCGCGGACACCGCGCTCTCGGCTTCCGCGACATCGGCAGCAAGAGTGGCCCGATCGTCACCCGCGTTCAGCCGCGGCTCCAGCCGGCCGAGCACCTGGCCGGCCCGCACCGTGGCACCGATGGACACGAGCGTTTCAGCGATGAATCGGCCCGCCGCCGGCGCGGCCACGACGGCTTCGCCGCCCGTCACCGGCTGCAACTGGGCCGGCACGCGAACCGCGGCGCGCATCTCGGCCTCGCGGACCTGGGAGGTGGCAAATGGATTCGTCCACTGCTGCTCTTTGAGATAGGCAATGGCTGCCGGGTCGTCTCCCGGCTGCTTCTCGGCATCAGCGGCGGTGGCGGCATCCGCAAAGACCGTCGTCGTCCCCAACTCATGCCGGTCGGACAGCGTCGGCGCATCGACGACGAGCGCCCAACGATAGCGACCCGCGGCTGGAAGCTTTCCCTCGACGCGAAAGGCGCCGGGGCGCAGCGCCTCCGAACCGGGGAGCGTCGCGGGCGCACCCCCGGCCTCCGGCGTCATTTCAATGTGGGGTCGCCCCTCGTTCAGGGCGCTGAAGTCCGATAGACGGGTCAAATGCACCGCGAAGCGCACCGTTTGGCCGGCAACCAGCGGCGGGTGTTCCATGAACAGCTCCGACTTGTCCGTCCAACTGGTGGCATCGAGTGTCGGAGGCTCGACGGCAGCAGGCGCGCTCTTGCTGCTGCACGCCCCAGCACTCAATCCGGCGACGATGAGCGCTGCGGCGAGGTGGTGTTGTTTCGTCGTCATCGGAACTCCCATCCGCTGCTGTATTCCAGTTCGATTTCTGCCTGCCGGACCGCCGCGTCCAGGACCGTTTGACGGATGCGAGCTGCGGCGCTGACGCGATACGCGTCAAGCAGCTCCAGAATCCCGCGCTCGCCCGCGTCGTAGCTGACCTGGGCAATGCGCTCGATCTGGTCGCCGCCGGTCGACGCGCGGTAGCGATCGGCTGCCGCGCGACGCTCGATGAGCACCGCACGCAAGCCCGCAATCTGTGCGCGGAGCGCTGTCGTCAAGGCCGTCGCGCGTGCCTCGGCCTCCGTAGCTCTGGCGGACGCGATCGCGTGCTCGGGGCGCCCGCGATCGAACAGCGGCAACACCGCCTGAAGGCTGATCACGCTGCCGACGTCGCCACCGGCCGCCGTTGATCTCTTGGTTCCGGCGAGCAACTCCGGTTCGGGCACACGCCGTCGGTCTGCGGCGCGGACCAACAGCCGGGCCGAGTCGGACTCCCGCCGCAGCGCCAGCAACTCGCCTCGGGTGCTCTCGGCCCGCATGACGAGCACCTCCGTGGGAGGCAATTCGGGACGGGACGACGTGAACTGATCAGACACGACGATCGTGCTTGGATCGACTGGACCCTCGAAAAACCCGGCGAGGGCACCCTGTGCTCGGGCGCGCTCGCTGGCCGCCACGGCTCTGTCGGCCTCGGCGTCGAGCACCTCGCGATCGGCTCGAAGCCGGTCGAAGCCAGCTGCGTCCCCAGCGGTCTCGCGTTTTGCAAGGATTTCTGCAAGACCTTGCAGTCGGTCGCGTGTGAGCTTCAACTGCTGCTCACGTGCTTGCGCCGCGGCCAGCTCGGCGTAGGCAAGGCGCAGATCCGCACGCGCGCGGCGTACGGCGTCGTCTGTCCGGCTTTCTGCCGCCGCCGCGAGGGCCGATACTGCGCTCCGCTCCAGGCCTCGCCGCCCGGTAATCGGCAACGGCTGCAGAACGGTCGTCATCGTCTCAGACACCCCGGAGACGGCCTCCCTGTCGATCGTCAGGCGTGGATTTGGCCAGCGCCCGGCGGCGAGCACCTCGGCGCGAGCCACATCCACGGCCGCGCGAATGGCACGGACTCGGGGGCTCTCGGCAGACAAGCGCGCCAAGGCGTCGTCTTCGGAAAGGACGGTCTGACCCGCAGCCGAGACACTGGTTGACACCAGCGCCACAGCCACGCACCACGTGCGTGCCCGCATGCGAACTCCTTTTAGATAGACAGATATCGGGAGCGCGGCCTGGAACAGGCCTGCTTAGCTGGCGAGGGCGGAGGGCGGGGCGCGCGGAGAGGCGGGGGCTCTGGGAGGCCCGTGAATCAGTCGTTCGACATAGTGAGCCGCAGGGTGAAAAGTCCTGGCGACGGGCGGTTGGATGGTGAGGAAGGTAATGTCCGGCAGCGCAGCAAGAGTCGGCGCAGGGCCAGGCACCACGTAGGCCGACGTCGAACTGAGGACTGGTAGCTCGTTCTCATCGAGAACGTTCTGATGCTCCGGGGAATGATGGAACGCGTGATGGGCCTCGGCGTGCCGATGGATCAGGAGCTGATGGTGACCGTGCTCCTCAACCTCGTGGGCGTGCTCCGGCGGGGCGAGCGGCCTCAACCCGAGTGCAGCCGTGAGCACGACACCGAGAACGCCCGCCCCCCTCACTCTGGGCATGCTACGTCACACGGCGGCTCGCCACCAACTGAAGAGTCTCTGAATTCCCTGTCAGGTGGCCCGGCCGGCGCAGTTCAACGGAGCCGTCCGACCCGGACGAGGAGCGCCACACCGCCAGCCATCACCCCAGCCGCCGCCAATTCGCGAGCTCCCATCCGTTCGCCGAGCAAGGGGACCGCGACGATTGCGCCGGCAAAGGGAGCCGTGGCAAAGAACGCGGCTTCACGTGCCGCCCCGACGTACCGCAGCGCGTAGACGTCGAGCACGATACTGAGGCCATAGCAGACGAAGCCCACGGCGACAGCAGCCCCAATGGTGGCACGATCCGGCAGGGGTCGACCCGCTGCCAGTGCCAGGGCAAGATTGCCGATGCCGGCCGTCGTTGCCTTGAAGCGCACCAGGTCGACCGCATTGCGATGCGACAAGCGAGCCGTGAGATTGTTGTCGAGGCCCCACGCGAGGCACGCGCCGGCCACGGACGCAATACCTATCAGTTCGGTCGCCACTCGTCCACCACTGAGGCTGAGGAGAAGGGCACCACCAAGCACGACCGACGCGGCGGCGGTTTCGCGCATTGACAACCGCTCGCCGAAGAACAGGACGGCGAGCAGCATGGTGAACACCGCCTCGAGGTTCAGCAACAACGATCCAGCGACCCCGGACAGATGGCCGAGGCCGAAAAGCAGCAACACCGGGCCCGCGCCGCCGCCGATACACGCGATCAGCAGCAGGAGCGGCACATCGTCTTTCTTCAGTGGGACCCCAGTGGCCCTGTCGCCTTGGATGACGCGTTGCACGACGCGAAAGAGCCCGAGGCCGGCGCCGGCGCCGATATAGAACAGACCCGCAAGCACCCACCCATCGACTCTCGGCAGCAGCAGTTTGCCGAGGGGTGCGCTGACACCGAACAACCATGCCGACCCGAGACCGCACAACGCTCCAGCCAGCGCTGCAGGCCGCTTAGGCGCTGGATTGTTCGCAATCGGTCGTTCGCGCGTTGTTAGTCTGTAGTTCTCCCCGCCTACGATCTGCCGCACGAGGCCAATCATGCCGCAACTGCTGGGCTCAGAGTCCACCACTTTCACCCTCGACAACATGGGTCGATTCCTGTGCAACACGCTCCGGGAAGCCGTGGAGAGCATATCTACCGGTGTGGCCGGGCGGAGGCGCGACTTCGATGTCATCGTCGTTGGCGGTGGCACTTTTGGAGCCGTAATCGCCGAACATCTTTTCGTCGCCGATGCGACACGCAGCCGGCGCATTCTCGTGCTCGAGGCCGGTCCGTTCGTGCTGCCCGAGCATGTGCAGAACATGCCCTATATGGGCGGCGCTCCGGACCTCCGAGTGCCGTGGGTCAATCATCCCGCGCTCAGCTACGCCGGACTCATTTACGCGGTCGGCGGACGCTCGCTGACGTGGGGTGGTTGGTCGCCAGAACTGTTGGACGTCGAGATGACGGCTTGGCCGCAAACAACTCGCGACGCCCTTCGTCCGGCAGCGGGCGAGGGCTACTTCGCGCAGGCGAGCCGCCACATCGGGGTCAAAGAGACCAACGATTTCATTTACGGCCCGCTGCATGTCGCGCTTCGCAAGCAGCTTCATCAGGGTTTGACAACGGCGGGCAACGAGACCGGCTTTACGTTTGCCGATCTGCTCGAACATCCGGCCGTGCGCTATCCGGATCCCGGTGAACCGCCGCTGACGGCCGCGATCCTTCGCGACTGGCTCGGGCTGCCCGCCTCCGACACCACGCCCGAACCGCAGCTCCATGACCTGTTCAAGCTCGAGGCTCCACTCGCCGTGCAGTCCACGACGCTTCCGGGCTTCTTCCCCACCAATAAATTCAGTCCAGTGCCAGCCTTGATCCGCGCCGCGCGGCTGGCCGGCACCGACGCTGACGGCGTCGGGCCGGGCGCCGACGCGCGGAAACGCCTGATGATTGTGCCGAACTGCCACGTGCAAGAGCTCATCACGGAAACGCAATCGGACAACTGGGTGCGCGTCACCGGCGTGCGAGTGTGGCAGAACGGCGCTTCGATGGACATCCCATTGGCACCGCCGCGTGATACGCGCGAGAGTGCCGTCGTCATCGCCCTCGGCACCATCGAGACGACACGACTGGCGCTGACGACGTTCCAACAGTCACTGGCCGGCCGCGCCGCACAGCGGATGGGCACCAACCTGATCGCGCACCTGCGCTCGAACCTGAACATCCGGGTGCCACGCGCGGCGATTGCGGCGAACCTGCCGGCAACGCTGATCCCGAGTCTCCAATGTTCGGCTCTCTTCGTGAAGGGCAAAGCGCCCAACGGGAGAACCTACCACTTCCAGATTACCGCCGCCGGCTTGGGTAAGCTCGGTGGCGATTCAGAAGCCGAACTGTTTAAGAAATTGCCCACACTCGAGCACATGCAGGACATGCTGCGCGCAAACGACGACACCGTCGTCATTACGATTCGCGGCATCGGCGACATGACGCCGCGCAATTCCGACAGCTTCGTCGATCTCTCAACGCTCGAGACAGACTTCAACCGCCCCAAAGCGGTCGTGCACGTCGGTAACGCCAAGGCTAGCGCTCTGGACTTCCCCGGCAGCGCACAGACGCAGAACGATCGGGCGACGTGGGATGCGATGGACGCTGTATCCGACAAGATCGCCCTGATCTTCGCCGGCAGCGAGCCGTTCGACATCCTGGCAAGCGCGAACACCATCATTCCAGTCCCGGCAGGCACGAGGGCCCAACGCCTGGCGACGCTGGGTGCATTCAAGAACCGGCGCGATGATTTGGGCACCACGCATCATGACGCCGGCACCATGCGGATGGGCGACAACGTCGCCGACTCTGTCACCAACGACTTCGGCCGAATTCACGACGTCACCAATGCGTACGTCGCCGGCCCTGCGCTCTTCCCCACTGTTGGCTCACCGAATCCGATGCTGACAGGCGTGGCACTCGGCCGCCGCACCGGCGATCTCTTGAACTCCAAGGTCTTGCCGGTTCCGGACCACATCATCAGTCCTCAGAGCGAAGCCGGATTCAGACCGTTGTTCGACGGTACGGCGGCGACATTCAAGAATTGGCGGCTTGCCGGGCCCACCGGCGGGGGCATGGCGCATATCAATGGTGAGATGGTCAGCTACGGTGAGGGCGGCCTCCGACTCTTCTACTACGCCACCGAACAATTCTCTGACTTCACCCTGCGGCTGCAGTTCAGAATCGTCAGCCGGGCCGCGCACAACAGTGGGGTGTTCCTCCGCTTCCCCCGCCCAACGCTCGATCTGGCCGATGCGCTCAAGCCGAGAATCGGGTCGGAGCCTGCGTTCGACGGCCAGAACCCCGCGTGGCGGCCGGTCATCTCGGGCTTCGAGGTCCAGATCGACGACACCGCGCGCGGCGATTCAGGGAAAGACTTCTACGGCATCAGGCCAGAACCGGACGGAAAATTCAAGAACCGGACCGGCGCGATCTACAAGATCCAGGCGGGCGATCGCGTCTGGCACCTGAACTTCAACGAGCCGGCGGTTCAGCAGTACACGCCTGGGCCACCGCTCGTGCCCGGGGTGTGGTTCGAATACGAAATCGTCGTTCAGGGGGACGACTATACGGTCTTCCTGACGAACACGCAGAACGGCACGCGCCAGCAGACGACCGCCTTCCACAACACGGACCCGCTCCGCGGACGGGCGCCGGGCTTCATCGGCGTGCAGGCGTACTCCGCGAACACGGTGGCTTGGCGCCACGTCCGGATCAAGACTTAGCGGGCGTCAGCACCTTGCGACGCATCACACGGTGCGCAAAGTGGGCTCAAAACGGCGCAATCGGGATGATGACCAGACACGAGGCCGACCATGGGCTAGCGGAGTCGAGGTAGCGCGACCCATCGGGGAACACGTCGCCCGCCTTCGGCCTGCCCGTCGCAAGGAAATCGAGGGACGTCTCGAACTCCACGCCACGCAGCCAACGCCCCTTGGGCAGGCCGTTGAACACGTGAAACGCGGTGTCGAGTTCGAAATCCAACTTGTGAGTGTAGGCGCGCCGATCGTGCGGTCGAGCGGCCGCACTGAACTGGTCCACGACGTCGAAATGGGACGTCACCCAGCCGCGAGTCATCGACTCCGTCAGCCAGTGGAAGTTGCTTTCGAATTCGAGCTCGACCTCGTTGTCGTCAGCGAACGGTGTCGCAATGGCCTCGGCGGTGAAGCCGAGCCAGGGCACCTTCGTCTTCATATCAAGAGCGAGCACTGTCTCGAAGACACGCTCTCGGGGTGCGGGTTCGGTCACACCGTCGGCGGTTACGACACGATGTCGCTTCGCGAGGTTCTCCACCGTGAATGTCGGCTCGAACTTCCACTCCAGCCCGCAGATGAACCGGCAGGCCTCGGGCTCCTGCGCGTACGCAACCGACGTGAGCAGGAAGGGGGTTAGCGCGAGGGCACCGACTACCGCGAGGCGCATGCGCTACTCGACCCGCCACGGCGAGACGTTGGACCACCCTTTCAACGTCTGTCGAACCCACACCGTCGACTTGTCGGCATGGCAGCCTGCCATGCATGAGTTCGGCATCTTGAATTGCTCGGTCATGGCCGGCGGGACGAACGCAAACGTGTGGCTGCGCACGTTCACGTCGGCAATCGTCTGCTCGATCTTCGGCATGTGGCAGGCCACGCATTGCGACCCGGGGCTGCCGGCCGCGTGGTGGGTGTGCGCCTCGAGCGTGGCCCCGCGCGGACCGTTGGGCGATGACGGACCGTGGCACGTCAGGCACACCTGTCCGGCGGGCTTGATCAGATCGGCATTATTGGCCGTGCCGTGCACGTCGTGGCAGCTGAAACAGGTAACGCCGCGCTTGTACATCGCGCTCCGCACGAAGTCGTTCCCCTGCATCCGGTTCTTGTGCGCGGTGCCGTCGGCGAAATGCGTGAACGTGGTCTCGCCCAGCTTGTGCTCTTCGAGCTTCCAGAACTTCTTCAGCTCGTCGCCCTGGTGGAAGCCCACCGGCCAGTCGTAGTACTTAGCCTGGATCGGATTGCTGAGCGGCTGCCCCTGTGAATGGCACTGAATGCAGGTGTCGTTGGCGCGCACGAAATCGAGCTTGGCGGGATTGACGATGTTCAGCGCTGAGGGCCTGGCGATGTGCTCGCTTCCCGGCCCGTGGCATCGCTCGCAACCGACATTCCATTCAGTGACCGTCTTCGTCTGGATGTTGTAGTTGACCGAATGACAGCCGTCACAGAGCGGTCCCGTTGGCCGCTCCGCATTTGTTGAACCGTAGTGCGGCACCCACCAGTCGGTGTTGTCGGCCACGCGATAGGGGCGCCACTGCTTGTGGCTGACGTCCCACTGCGCGCCGAGCGGAAAGTAGTCGTCGCCGACCTTGGTGAAGTACCGCTGCTTCCACTTCGTCCCGTACACAAACGCCACATCCGACAACTTGAACGTGAGCAGCGGATCGGGTTTGTTGAAGTCCGGAATCACGAGCTCGGGGTGCTCCTTCGGGTTCGTGACCACGTTGGCCATCCGCGTTTTCGACCAGCGCTCGTAGGTCGCTTCGTGACAGCCTTGGCAGGCGAGCGAACCTACATACGTGCGCGCAGCCGCGGCAGCCTGCACCGCCGAAGGCGCTGCAGCCTGGGGCCCTCGCGACGCATTCGCTACGTTTGTCTGTGCACTCACGGTGGCCATGACGGCACCCGCGAACGCAACGATCGCGGCCCCGATCAGGTAGGACGACTTGATCACCACGCGCTCCCTCTATCGTGCCCTCTTTCGCCGCACGCTCTTGTCGCTTGCGAACGATCGATACAGCGCTTCCATCACCACGATACCGTGCTCGAGTAAGGCGGCGTCATCGCTGTAACTGGCTCTCAAGCCCTCGACCAGGCGCCCGACCGCCGGCGTCTCCGCCATCGCGAAGCGCGACTCTTTCAGGTCAAGGTCGTGCACGACCTTCGACAGCGCCAGCACGCCAGCG
>Ga0070670_100001940_pt1 | contig 16932 bp, 3 predicted proteins | sample KBSS63metaG_FD_64665 | JGI IMG/M metagenome (GOLD analysis project Ga0070670, IMG submission 64665) | Switchgrass rhizosphere microbial communities from Kellogg Biological Station, Michigan, USA - KBS S6-3 metaG | ecosystem: Host-associated > Plants > Roots > Rhizosphere > Soil ... | reverse complement strand
CCTCAAAAGTCACGATAATAGGGCTCGCATTTGTAGGGGCGGCCCTCCGTGGCCGCCCCTGGTCTAATAACAAGTGTTTTCCGCACAGGGCGGCCACGGAGGGCCGCCCCTACAAAGGCGCAATCAAAGAATTTAGACTTTTAGGAAAGCCGACCATTCCTATGTTTTGAACTCTTTCTGTGAAAGGACTTGGGACTCGATGAAAAAGCTATACAAAGTCTGTTTGTTTCTTACGGCGATGATCACTCTCGCCGTCTTTCAAGTAAACGGTCAGGAATCACAAAAGACGAATGCAGAGCAGGAAGTCAGGAGTCTGGAACGTCAATGGCTGGACGCGTACGAACAACGTGATACGGCGGCCATGGACAAGATTGTAGGCAACGATTGGATGATTACTTACCCCGACGGGCGCACCCAGACCAAAGAGCAGATAATGACATTTATCAAGTCGCCGCGCAGACCTGGAATGGCTGCTCCGAAGTTCTTCAGCGAAGATGTGCAAGCTCGCGTTTACGGCGACACGGTAGTTCTTACCGGCCGGCTGGTAACGCAATGGCCAGGAGCCGACGGTCAGGCCGGTAACAAAGAAGAATCCCGCTATACGGATACTTATTTAAAGCGCGACGGAAACTGGCAGGTTATCGCTTCACATATGTCAAGTGGAGCGGCGCGAAAGAAACCATAAGACCCTTCAAGCTAATCCTCCTCCGCTCATTAATCGTCATGGTTGATGACAGGCGCTTAATAGCCAAACTCCTCCCGCTGAAACTCATTGAGTAGTCTCTTCCGGTTGCCTTCCAAAACAGATGAGTATCGCCATAGATCCATATTCTCAGGTTCCTGAGAGCGATTGTGAATTCCTGACCTTCATTGACCTCCTTCGGTGGAGAGCGGTGAATCAACCAGGTCAGCTCGCTTACACGTTCTTGCCGGACGGCGAGACCGAGGAGGAGCATCTGACTTATGGCGAGTTGGATCGACGTGCTCGGGCAATTGGCGCGTGGCTCCAATCGCTCGTCGCGCAGGGCGAGCGAGTGCTGTTGCTGTATCCGCCGGGTCTCGACTACATCGCATCATTTTTCGGATGCATTTATGCAGGAGCAATTGCAGTTCCAGCTTACCCACCGCGAAAAAACCGCAGCTTGCTCCGGTTGCAATCAGTGGTGGCTGATGCAGACGCCACCGTCGCCCTGACAACGACATCCATCCTGGCTCGCATCGTGCCTCTGTTTTCTGAAAATCCGTACCTGCAACCTCTGCGCTGGCTTGTAACCGAAAGCATTGCCGAAGGTAGTGAGCTCAAATGGCAAGCTCCTGCATTAACTGGCTCCTCATTAGTGTTTCTGCAATACACGTCGGGCTCTACCTCGGCGCCAAAGGGAGTCATGCTGAGCCATCAAAATTTGCTGCACAACCAGCAGGTGATGCAACACTCTTTTCGGCAGACTCAAAAGTCGGTCATCGTCGGATGGTTGCCGCTTTACCATGACATGGGCCTGATCGGCAATGTTCTGCAACCTCTCTTTCTGGGAGCTCGTTGCATCCTGATGTCGCCGGTATCATTCCTTCAGCAACCATTCCGTTGGTTGAGTGCCATTTCGCGCTTCCGGGCGACCATCAGTGGTGGGCCAAACTTTGCGTACGACCTCTGCGTGCAAAAAGTCACCGCCGAACAACGGGCCACCCTCGACCTGAGCAGTTGGGAGGTAGCCTTTAACGGTGCGGAACCCGTTCGCCATACCACCGCCGAGCAGTTTACGAAGACATTCGACCCGTGCGGCTTTCGCTCTCATGCATTTCAACCGTGCTACGGGTTAGCTGAAGCAACCCTGCTCGTTTCCGGGCCTATTTGCAGGAGGTTACCGGTCGTCAAGACGCTTCAAGCCAGGGCCTTGGAGAACGACCTGGTTGTTGAGGCGGCAACTGATGAGGAAAATGCACGCTCGGTCGTCGGATGCGGCCAGCCACTGATGGGACAGCGGCTCCTCATTGTTCATCCCCAGAGTTTACTTCAGTGTAAGCCTGGTCACGTTGGCGAAATCTGGATTTCAGGCCAGAGCATTGCTCAGGGTTACTGGAACCGAACAGAGGAGACAGAAAACACTTTTCAGGCTTCGCTGGCAGATACCGGCGAGGGGGGATTCTTGCGCAGTGGCGATCTCGGTTTCATCGAGAATGGCGAACTGTTTGTGACAGGCCGGCTCAAGGACCTAGTCATAATTCGCGGCTTGAATCACTATCCACAGGACATTGAATTCACAGTGCAATGCTCCGATCCGTCTCTGCGCCGGGACTGCGGAGCCGCGTTCTCCCTCGAAGTCATGGGTGAGGAACGGCTCGTCGTTGTGCAAGAGGTTGATCGCCGCAAGCGCGCCAAATGGGAGGACATTTGTGAGCGGATCGTTAAAGCAGTTGCAGACGAGCACGAGATCGAGACCTATACCGTAGTGCTAATCAGAGCCGGCAGCGTGCCAAAGACCTCGAGCGGCAAGATTCAGCGCCACGCATGTCGTTTGCAGTACCTGGATAAGAGTTTGAAAATTGTAGCGGAGTGGCGCCGACATATCGCGGCCGACAGCAAAATAGACGTGCCGGCTTCACCTCTTTCTGCCCATAGCGCGCAATCCATACAAACCTGGCTGCGTTCACTACTCGCCGTCAAGCTCGGAATGGAGTTGGATCGGATAGATGTAAATCAGCCTATCTCTAGATATGGGCTCGACTCGCTCACAGCCATCGAGTTGATGCACGGTATTGAAGCAGCCTTCAACGTAAGAATACCACTGACAAGCTTCCTCGAAAGCCCCACCATCTTCGAACTCTCGGACATGGTCGTGACTCAAGTCAACACCGTGGCGCGACCGCCACAGGGCATTTCTGTTGGAGTTGATGAGAAACAATCCGAACATCATCCGTTGTCGAGAGGTCAGCAAGCTCTCTGGTTCCTATATGAAATGTCGCCAGCCAGCGCTGCTTACAACATAAGCAGAGCGGCGCGCATAGTTTCGGAGTCTGACCTGTCGGCTCTCCAACGTGCTTTCCAATCTCTAGTCGATCGTCACTCGTCCCTACGCACCACTATCTCTTCGGTTGATGGAGTGCCCGTCCAGCGCGTGCACGCGCACATGGAAGTTTGCTTTCTGGAAGAGGACGCGTTGATGTGGGCTGATGAACTGCTGAGAGAGCGTCTTGATGAAGAAGCTAACCGTGCTTTTGATCTCGAACAAGGGCCGCTGTTTCGCGTAAGTGTCTTTCGCCGCCCGGATGCAAAGCATGTCCTTTTAGTAGTCGTGCATCACATGATTGCGGATTTTTGGTCGCTTGCTGTGCTGGTAGATGAATTGAGTATCCTCTACCACGGAGAAAGGGTGAGCGCTTCAGCGCAGCTCGCTCCCTTGGCTTTGCAATACTCCGACTACGTGCAATGGCAGGAGGTGATGCTCAAAAGCGCAGACGGAGAGCGGCTATGGGCCTACTGGGAAAAGCAACTGGCTGGTGAATTGGCACCGCTCGACCTCCCCGCCGACCACCCACGCCCGGCACTACAAAGCTACCGCGGTGGTTCTCACGGGTTCGAGCTGAGCGCCGAGCTTTCTGAGCAACTCAAAGCCTTGGGACAGAGCAGTGGCGCAACCCTTTACATGGTGTTGCTGGCAGCGTTTCAGACACTTCTCCATCGCTACACGAGACAGACAGACATCATAGTCGGCTCTCCAACCTCAGGGCGTAAATGGAGCGCGTTGTCAGGTGTGGTGGGCTATTTCGTCAATCCAGTTGTAATACGAGTGCAGATAACCGGGGAACTAACTTTCACAGAGTTTCTGAGTCGTGTTCGGCAGACTGCGCTGGATGCCTTTGAGCATCAGGACTACCCCTTCACGTCGCTGGTTGAACGTCTCCAGCCGGGACGAAATCAGAGCCGCTCGCCGCTCTTTCAGGTGATGTTCGCGCTCCAGAAGGCTCCTCAAGTGGGCGGAGAAGGGCTCGCTTCATTCGCGCTCGGTGAAAACGGAGCCCGCTTGGAGTTGCAGGAGCTTGTCCTTGAGTCAATTGCACTTGGCCAACGCGTGTCACAGTTTGATCTCACGCTGATGATGGCTGAAGCAAACGGCGCAATAAGAGCCTCATTGGAATATAGCGAAGACATGTTCGAGGCAGGCACGATCGCGCGCATGGCGGGCCACTTCAAGACATTGTTGAAAAGCATTGCAGCAGATCCTGACCAACGCCTCTGTGAACTGCCATTGCTCACTGCGCGAGAACGAGAATGTCTGCTCGTGCAATGGAATGCAACCGGACGCGATTACCCGGAAGGAATTTGTCTGCACCAGTTGTTTGAGCAGCAGGCGGCGCGCTCGCCAAATGCGACAGCTTTGGTACATGGCGCGGTGCGACTTTCCTACGCAGAACTGGACCAGAGGGCCACACGTCTTGCTCAACAACTGATTCGATTAGGGGCGGGCCCCGAATCGTTGGTGGGTCTGCTTTGTTACCGCTCGGCTGAGTTAATTGTTGGGATACTCGGAATCCTTAAGGCCGGAGCGGCCTATGTCCCGGCAGATCCGGACTATCCGCTGGAGCGCCTCCGTCAAATCTTCGCTGGCTGCCGTCTGCTGGTAACGCAGCAGAAGGTGATGGATGACACTTCCGAAATTGTGGCTACTCTCGAGCAGGTGATCTCCCTCGAGGAGCTATCGGACGTCAAGCCTGAAAGTGGCGATCTGAGCGAGGCCGGAGCGATCATCACGGTTGAGCCTGACAACCTTGCCTATGTCCTTTATACGTCAGGCTCGACAGGCTTGCCGAAAGGAGTAGCCATCACCCACCGCAGTGCGGTTGCCATGGTCCGCTGGGCGCTCGAAACATACAGTGAAGCACAATTGTCTGGAGTACTGGCCTCAACTTCGATTTGCTTTGATCTTTCAGTCTACGAAGTCTTCGCGGCACTGTCCTGCGGAGGCAAGGTCATTTTGGCAGAGAACGCGTTGCAGTTGCCACGATTGCCATCCGCAAGCGAGGTGACATTGATAAACACGGTGCCTTCGGCAATGGCGGAGCTGGTGAGAATAGCGGGCGTGCCGGGTTCGGTGGAGGTCGTGAATCTGGCGGGAGAGGCCCTCTCGCGCGAGTTGGTCCAAGCGGTCTACGAGCAGACCTCGGCGCGCAAGGTGTGGAATCTCTATGGGCCCACCGAGGATACAACCTACTCGACCTTTGCGCTCGTGAGCGCGGCTGGTAAGGAGAAGCCGCTGATCGGCCGCCCGATCAACAACACGCGCGCTTATTTGCTGGACGGGCAAATGGCGCCGGTGGTCCAGGGAGCGGCAGGCGATCTGTACCTGGCAGGAGCGGGACTGGCGAGAGGTTACTTAGGGCGACCGGAGATGACCGCGGAGGTTTTTGTGCCGGATCCGTTCGCTGTTGAAGGGGGAGGGCGGCTGTATCGTACCGGTGACGTGGCGAAATACCGGGATCGCGGAGAACTGGAGTACGTCGGTCGAGTGGACCAGCAAGTAAAGGTGCGCGGTTATCGCATCGAGCTGGGAGAGATTGAAGCAGCGCTTTTCCAACATCCTTCTGTGCGTGATGTTGTGGTGGTCGCCAGGGAAGACTCAGATGGTAGCAGCGCTTTGGTTGCATACACAGTTCCAGAGCAGGGACATGCTTTATTGACTAGTGAACTGCGCAGCTTTTTACGTCACAGGCTACCTGACTATATGGTGCCGTCACTCTACGAGACGCTCGAAGCGTTGCCACTCACGAGCAACGGCAAAGTGAATCGTCGTGCATTACCTGAGCCGCAACACAAACGAGGCGAGCTGGAGGTTGGCTATGTCGCGCCACAGACGCCGGTTGAAGAGATGCTGTCCGATATTTGGTCGACAGTCTTACGTGTCGAGCACGTCGGTGTGCATGACAACTTCTTCGACCTTGGCGGACATTCGCTCCTCGCCACACAAGTTGTTTCACGAATGAGAACAGCTTTCTCTGTGGAGATCGAGCTGGCGTCGTTGTTTGAGACGCCGACTGTCGCGGGCTTAGCCCGCAGAGTCGAGCAGGCGATCGGTGCGGGGGATGGAGCGCGGGGGTTGCCGATGGACCGGGTGACGCGTGACGAGCCCCTGGCACTCTCATTTGCGCAGCAACGATTATGGTTTCTCGATCAGTTGGAGCCGGGCCGTTCTGATTACAATATTCCGATTGCCGTCCGCCTCGAAGGCACACTCAACATTGCCGCGCTTGAGCAGACCTTAAGCGAAGTGGTCCGACGACACGAAGTTTTGCGCACAACCTTTGCTCTCTCTAACCAACAGCCGGTGCAACTCATTCATCCTCCACAACCATTGGCACTGCCTTTGGTGAATCTCGGTGACATGGCCCAACCCCAGCGCGAGCTTGAGGTACAAAAGAGAGTTGAAGAAGAAGCCCAACGGCCTTTCAGTCTGTCAACGGGCCCCCTGATTCGCGCTACATTGTTGCAACTGAAAGCAGACGAGCATGTGCTGATGTTGACCATGCATCACATCGTCAGTGATGGCTGGTCGCTGAGGGTGTTGGTGAACGAACTGGCGGCGGCGTACGAATCATTTACTTCCGGAGCAGCCTTACGATCGGACGAACTGCCGATCCAGTATGCAGACTATGCAGCCTGGCAGCGGAAGTGGGTGCAGGGTGCATTGCTCGATCAACAGCTCTCGTATTGGAAGCGGCAGTTAAGCGGTGCTCCTCCCGTGCTGGACTTGCCCACTGACAGAGCACGTCCTTCTGTCCAGACGCATTGCGGTGCGGTGGCGACCTTTCAACTCAATGCCGAACTAACCGGGAGTTTGAAGCAGCTAAGTCGTCGTGAAGGTGTGACTTTGTTCATGACGCTGATGGCAGGCTTCAAGACCTTGTTATATCGGTATAGCGGACAAGATGAGATCGTGGTGGGTGTTCCTAGTGCGGGACGCAACAGAGCAGAGGTCGAAGGACTAATAGGGTTTTTCGTGAATACATTGGTGTTGCGGACAGAGTTGAAAGGAGACCCGACGTTTCGTGAGCTCATGGAACGAGTTAAGCAGGTGGCGCTCTCGGCCTATGCACATCAGGACGTGCCGTTTGAGAAGTTAGTAGAAGAGTTACAGCCTGAGAGAAACATGAGCCACTCGCCTCTCTTTCAAGTGACGATAGCCCTGCAAAACGTCACCGGAGAAGAATTGGCATTGCCGGGATTGAAATTGACTTCGCTGAGGCGAGACCGGATAAGCGCGAAATTCGACCTCACGCTTGAGATGATTGAAACGCACGGTGAAATAGCGGGGTCACTGGAATACAACACTGATCTCTTCGACTCGATTCGTATAAAGCGCATGCTGTCTCACTTCGACAATTTGCTCCGAGCGGCTGTCGCCAATCCTGAGCAGCGGGTTTCAACCATCACGTTGCTGACGGATGCGGAACAGGAAGAGCAGTTGATCAAGTGGAACGACACCAGATGCGATTACCCGCAAGACAGAGGGATTCATCAACTGTTCGAGGCACAGGTAAAGCGCACGCCTAAAGCGGTGGCATTGGTCTTTGAGGACGAGGAGCTTAGCTACGATGAGTTAAATAGAAACGCCAACCAGTTAGCCCGTCATCTGCAAGGTTTGGGTGTGGGTCCGGAAGTGCGCGTCGCTATACTGATGGACCGTTGCATAGAGATGGTGGTCGGCCTTCTAGCGGTGCTCAAGGCTGGTGGAACATACGTGCCTCTCGATCCCGCCTACCCGCGCGACCGTCTGTCCTTCATGCTGGCAGACTCATCTTTCTCTCTGCTGCTGACTCGACAATCGTTGTCTGAAAAACTGTCCCTCCAGAACAGCCCGCCAATCTGCGTGGATATGGCACACCGTCACTGGGAGCATGAGAGTGAGAATGACCTCGAAGTTTCGCTCCATGCGGACAGCCTCGCCTACGTCATTTACACTTCCGGCTCCACCGGCCAACCCAAAGGCGTTATGAATTCTCATCGCGCCATCGTGAATCGTCTCCTCTGGATGCAGGGTGCTTTTTCTTTGACGATTGCGGATGCAGTTATGCAGAAGACTCCCTTCAGCTTCGATGTCTCGGTGTGGGAGTTTTTTTGGCCCCTGATGACCGGCGCGCGGCTTGTCATCGCACGCCCTGGCGGCCATCGGGAGCCGGCTTATCTGGTGCAACTCATCGAAGAACAACAAATCACCGTCCTGCATTTTGTGCCGTCGATGCTGCAAACGTTTATCGAGGAGCGCCGAGTTGCAACAGCGTGTTCCAGCCTGCGACAGGTGATATGCAGCGGAGAGGCGTTGAGCTACGCGGCACAGCAGAGATTCTTTGAGCGCCTGCCGGCGGCACGCCTGGCAAATCTGTACGGGCCGACTGAGGCGGCGGTGGATGTCACGTGTTGGGAGTGCGAGCGGGAGACGCAGAGGCAGGTGGTGCCGATTGGACGGCCTATCGCGAACACGCAAATATATATCGTCGATAAGCAGATGCAGTTGGTGCCGATTGGAGTAACGGGAGAAGTATTGATTGGAGGCGTGGGAGTGGGACGAGGATATCTGGCCAGGCAGGAATTGACGGCGGAGCGATTTATTCCTGACCGGTTCAGCAAGGCAGCAGGGGCGCGGGTATATCGTACAGGAGATGTCGCGAGGTTTGCAGAAGATGGAGCGATCGAGTATCTCGGGCGGTCAGACAATCAAGTGAAGGTGCGCGGCCATCGGATCGAATTAGGAGAGATCGAGGCAGTGCTGCTGCAACATCCCGCGGTGCAGGAAGCAACAGTGCTCGTCGTTGATGACTCCGCAATTGGACCACACCTGGTTGCTTACATTGTCCCAGATCCACAACGCGCCGGTGTCTTGCGGCGACTGCTTGGACTACATAAAGGGGGACGATTCGCGGGCCAGCTATATTACGAATTACCTAACGGACTGACTGTCGTTCATCAGAACAGGGGAGAAACGGAGTTCCTTTACCAGGAGATATTCGTCGAGCAGTCATACCTCAAGCATGGCATTGCTTTGGAAGCAGGCGATTGCGTCTTCGATGTGGGAGCCAATATTGGAATGTTCTCGCTGTTTGTGCGGCAGCAGTGTCCGACGGCCAGGATCTATGCCTTCGAGCCCCTGCCGCCTTTGTTCCGCGTACTGAAGACCAACATGGCACTCTACGCCGAAGACGTAGAGCTGTTCGAATGTGGTTTGTCGGATCAGACGAAAAGTGAAACCTTCAGCTTTTATCCACACCTGACAATTATCTCAGGGCGGCACGCAGATGTGACGGAAGAGCGAGAGGTAGTCAGGTCATTTCTCTTGAGCGGTAGCACGGACGATGCGACAAGCGAGGAGATGGTGGAAGAGTTGTTGAATGCGCATCTGGATCAAGAAAACTATCTATGTGAGCTGAAGACGCTGTCGGATGTAATTGCAGAGCAGGCAGTGGAGCGTATAGACCTGCTGAAGATAGATGTCGAGAAGAGTGAGATGGAAGTCCTGGCGGGCATAAAGCGGGAAGATTGGCAGAAGATAAAGCAGCTTATTGTGGAGGTTCATGATGTTCAAGGGCGGCTGGACCAGGTGAAGTTGCTGCTTAAAGAGAATGGGTATGCACTGGTAGTTGAGCAGGATACCACGCTGAAGCAGACCAACCTCTTCAACATCTATGCGACGCGGGAAGCAAGTAAGCATTACAGGGCTGAGAAGGTTGGCGTTGGCCAGCAACGCGCCCAGTCAGAGCGCCAATGGAATGGGCCGCTTCAATTGACAAACGACGTTCGCGACTCTCTGAAAGAAAAGCTGCCGGCGTACATGGTGCCATCCACTTTCATCGTGATTGATGAGATGCCGCTAACTCCGAACGGCAAGATCGATCGACGCGCGTTGGCGAAGGAGCAGGGATTAGGAGGTGAAGCGGAATATGAGAAGCCGCGCACCGCATTGGAACAATGGCTCGCCGAGACTTGGGCGGCAGTGCTGGGGTTGGAGCGGGTGGGCGTGAATGACAACTTCTTCGACTTGGGCGGTCACTCCCTGCTCGGCACGCAAATAGTTTTTCGGCTCCGCGACTCGCTTCAACTGGAACTGCCATTGCGCAGCCTGTTTGAAGCTCCAACTGTGGCTGGTCTGGCCGCACACATCGAGGACATTCGTCGATCTAACTTGTCGTCAACAGAAGAGCGATCCTACCCTCAGCCGGATCATGGGTTATTCCACACGGGAGTGGTTGCCGGCGGCAATGGTTCGAGCAGTCGCCCGGCCCGTGATATTCCGCGCCGTCGAAACTCGGCACCACCGCCAATTCGTGCGACCCCTCGGGATTCCCCGTTGCCTCTATCGTTCGCGCAGCAGCGACTTTGGTTTCTCGATCAATTAGCCGGCGCCAACTCTACCTACAACATGCTTGGCGGTATGCGGCTTAGCGGTCACTTGGACACAACCGCGCTGCAGGACACCATCAATGAAATCGTACGCAGGCATGAAGCTTTGCGGACCAACTTCGTGAGCGTTGACGGACGTCCGCAGCAAATAGTTGACGCGAACCGTTCGCTAACGGTCGAATTGCTCGACTGGAGATCGATACCCGCGGACGCACATCAGGCGGCCGTGGAAGAATTGGCTAGCAAGGAAGTGAGGAGCACCTTCGATCTCACGAAAGGCCCGCTGTTGAGAGTAAAACTAGTGCGACTGAATGATGACGAACACGTCGCACTCGTGGTGATGCACCACATCATTAGTGATGGTTGGTCCATCGCAATTTTTCTTTCTGAGGTTAAAGAACTCTACGAGGCTTTTCGCAACGGTAGGCCATCACCGAGGAAGGATTTGCCGATTCAATATGCAGACTTTGCGCGGTGGCAGCGCGAATGGCTGCGCGGTGATGTCCTCGAGGCGCAACTCGATTACTGGCGGAGTACGCTTGGTGGTATTCTTCCGGTGCTCGAATTGCCAATTACGCTTCCGCGCCTTGGGCAGCCCACGTTTCGCAGCGCCAGACTCGCCACACTATTGCCTGCCGGGTTATACGAACAACTGCAAAGATTGAGCCGGCAACGGGGAGTCACTCTCTACATGGTCTTGCTGGCTGCTTTCAACACACTACTCTATCGCTACACAAAGCAGGATGACATCATCGTGGGCACCGCAGTTGCGGGCCGCAACTACGCTGGGGTGGAAGAACTCATCGGGGTCTTTATCAACATGCTCGTAATGCGCACAGATCTCTCCGGCAATCCCCGTTTTGGCGAGTTGCTCAATCGCGTCAAGGAGATCGCGCTGGAAGCTTACGCGCACCAGGATGTCCCTTTTGAAAAACTGGTTGTCGAGCTGCAACCACAACGAGCTTTGTCACAGACACCGATCTTTCAGGTTGCTTTTGGTCTGCAAAATGCTCCAGTCAAAACTGTTCATTTGCCGCACCTGCAACTCACGCCAATAACATTCAACATCGAGTTGGCCCGATATGATCTGACGCTGTGGATGATCGAAGGCGAAAATGGTCTGACTGCTTCGTGGACTTACAGCACGGAGCTTTTCTCCGCTCCCGCCGTGACCAGAATGCAAACCCATTTCCAAACTCTGCTGCACAGTATCGTGTCGGATCCTGAAACGCAGCTAAGCGCGCTCGAAATGTACTCCGAGTCGGAAAAGACCGAGCAGGCAACTCAAGATGAAGTGTGGAAACAAGTCAATGTGAAGAAATTAGTTTCCGGCCGGCGACGAGCTGTCAATCGTGCGGCTCAGGATTTAACCGGTGCACCTGCGGAGTTATGCAATGACTGATAACGGGAGGGCGGCAGCGGTTGATGGTCAATTCGCGCCTGGCCGCCGCAAGCAACCCCTCAGACTCTCGCGAGCGACACTCGTTAGGAGCAGCTATCTGGACGGTGAGCAAGGCTTCCCCCTGGTCCTGGAGCCGATGGCCGAGAACGTCAACCTCGTGGAATGGACGCGCGGGCAACGGGAAGAGATCGAGCAAGAGCTGCTGAAGCACGGCGCAATCCTGTTTCGCGGCTTTGAAGTTGATAGCCCGTCACGCTTTGAACAATGTGCCAGAGCCGTCTCTCCCGATCTACTTGACTACTTTGAGCGCGCAGCCCCACGTATTGAGGTGGGAAAGAACGTCTACACTTCCACCGAATATCCAGCCGAACAAATCATCCCGCAGCATCATGAGATGTCCTACTCGCACAATTGGCCCACCAAGATTTGGTTCTATTGTGCACAGCCGGCAAGACAGGGCGGCCGAACTCCCATCTCGAGTGACCGCAAAGTCTTCGAGTTGATTGATCCGAAGGTCAAAGAACGATTCATGGAAAAAAAGGTGATGTATGTCCGAAACTACGGTGAAGGGCTGGATCTTTCATGGCGGGAGGCCTTTCAAACGAACGATCCGGCGACCGTGGAAGAATATGCGCGTAAATCTCGCATGACGTGTGAATGGAGAGACGGGGAACGATTAAGAACACGCGCGGTGCGCCAGGTTGTGGCAACACACCCGCGGACCCGAGAGACGCTCTGGTTCAATCACGCGCACATGTTCCACATTTCCAATGTCGATCCGGTGACGCGCGAGGCGCTCCTGGCGCAATTTGCCCAGGACGAACTGCCGCGCAATGCCTTCTACGGAGACGGTACACCGATTGAGAATTCCATTCTGGATGAAATACGCGCAGTGTACAGTCAAGCGGCAGTGAGATTCCCCTGGCAACGCGGTGACATCCTACTGCTCGATAATTTTCTAGTTTCACATGGGCGGGAGTCGTTCGTCGGGGCGCGAAGCGTCCTGGTCACGATGGCGGAACTCTATACAAATCCAGATCTGTAAACCAGCGACCCGCAGTTAGCTCACACCCTCGCAAATTACTGAACACAGGAAGGTATTACTTACCTTACTACTCGGCGAAGTTTTCAAACCGGCCGGAGCAAATAAATGCAACAGGAAGTGGTCGAAGGCTTTCAGCTTTCGCCTCAGCAAAAACACCTCTGGTTATTGCAGCAAGAGGGCATGCCTTTCCTTTCCAAGTGTACCGTGCTCATCGAAGGGGAACTTGATCGCGAGATTCTCCAGCAGAGTCTGCGGGTTGTGATCGAGCGCCACGAGAGTCTTCGTACACATTTCCAGTCCCTGGCCGGCGTTGATGTTCCGCTGCAAATTCTGACCGAGAAGGCGGCACCACGATATCGCGAGATCGATCTAAGCGACCTCGATGCTGTAAGGCAGCAGAACAGAATAGAAGAAGTTTTTACCCGCATGGGTCAAGTCGCCGTCGATTTCGAGCACGGTGATCTGGTTAGCTTCGTACTACTGACGTTGTCGAAGAACAGCCATGTCTTATGCATGAGTTTGCTCGCCCTCTGCGCTGATGCAACATCGCTCCTAAATCTTGTCACGGAGATTGGGTACTCGTGCGCTTCAAGCCTGCCGCGTCCGACGCCGTCAGACGAGCCGGTGCAATACATTGATTACTCAGAGTGGCTCGATGAATTGGTCCACTCCGACGACAGTCAGGCGCAAAAGGATTATTGGCGCAGGTTGATTGATGCGGGAGCAATGGAATTGTCGCCAATGCTGCCGTTCGAAAACAAGCCCTCGGACAAGAGTCAAAGTTTTACCCCCTCATGGTTATCCCTGTTGCTTGATGAGCAGACTACCAAACGCCTCGAAGCCGTCGCGCGGCAGGCGCAGACATCTATTCCTACGCTTCTCCTGGGCACTTGGCAGACCCTGCTTTGGAGGCTTACGGGAGAGCCCGAGATCGCGGTCGGTTGTCTCTCCGATGGCAGGCGCATCGAACACTTGCACAAAGCCGTCGGACTCTTCGCTAGCTTCCTTCCTCTCAGCCTGGGTTTCAAAGAGGGCTACTGTTTCAGCAACATCCTTCCTCTGTTGGATGAAGCTATCGTCGCTAATTACAACCGACAGGAATATTTCAGTTGGGGAACAGACAAAGTGGGCCTGCAAACAGGCGCGGGCAACACGCTTCTACCCTTCAAATTTGATTATCAACAGTGGCCGCAGGTGCGCCAGTTCGGATCGCTGCGCTTCTCGATACAGAAGCTCTCCAGCTCTATAGACAGCTTCAAGCTCCGTTTGTCGGCATCCCGGCGGGCTTCTAAGCTCGTTTTGGAGTTTCACTACGAACCGTCAATCTATGAAAAAGCAGACGTGCAACGTCTGATGGGCCAATTCGAGGCGTTGTTGCATAGCATCATCGGAAACCTCGATACGCCAATCAATCGACTGAACATTCTGTGTGCGTCCGAACGGCAGCAACTCCTCGGCGAGTGGAACAATACAAGAGTTTCATATCGCGACGAAGCATGCCTTCACGAGTTGTTTCAAGAACAAGTTGAGCGAACGCCCGCCGCCGCCGCCGTCACTTTTGAATCCGAGTTGCTCAGCTTTCGCGAGCTTAATGATCGAGCAAATCAACTGGCGAATTACTTGCGGCAACTCGGTGTCGGCCCTGAACAGTTGGTTGGTCTCTACCTGCCACGCTCAGTGGAGATGATTGTTGCTCTGCTGGCCGTCTGGAAGGCTGGTGCTGCTTACGTCCCATTAGATCCGCTACTTCCCAAACCGCGTCTGGCATTTATGCTCGCCGACGCGCAGATAACGATCCTGCTCACACGTCAGTTTCTGCTTGGCTCATTACCGGAACACGCGGCGCGCTGTGTCTGCCTCGATGACGCCGCCGCCTTTGCGCTCGAAAGCATAGCCAACCTGCCGCTTAATACGCGACCGGAAAACCTGGCTTACGTCATCTACACGTCGGGTTCCAGCGGCCAACCGAAGGGCGTGATGATTCAACACCGCTCGGTGGTAAACCTTTCAGATGCGTTGTGCCGCACGATATATGCCGGACAGGGTGGGCCGCTGCGAGTGACCGTTAATGCGCCGCTGGCTTTTGATGCTGCCGTCAAGCAGGTCATCCAATTAATCAATGGACACACACTCGAGATCGTACCTGAAGAGATGCGCATTGATGGGACCGAGTTCGTTGCATTCATCAGAAGACGGGGAGTTGACGTGGTGGATTGCACGCCCTCGCAATTGAAGCTCTTACTTGCAGGCGAAATTGCCTCCGGGACAGAGTCGGATTCAAAACTGATGTTGATCGGCGGAGAGGCACTGGATCAGGAAACCTGGAGTGCTTTACTCGGACATGGCGGGACGTACTTCTACAATGTTTATGGACCAACCGAATGCACGGTTGACGCGACGCTGTGTCGTGTCGACGATGCACACCCAGTACCGACTATCGGCAAACCACTCTCCAACGTAGAAGCTTATGTTTTGGATACCCGGCAGGAGTTAGTGCCGGTCGGAGTAGCCGGTGAATTGCACCTTGGCGGGGCGGGAGTCTCGCGCGGGTATCTCCGCCGTCCGGATCTTACGGCTGAGCGGTTCATACCAGATCCATTCGGTGAGGAACCGGGAGCGCGCCTGTATCGCACCGGCGATCTTGTGCGCTTGTTTCCCGACGGTGACATCGAGTTCCTTGGAAGGCTTGATCACCAGGTCAAGATTCGCGGCTATCGCACTGAGCTGGGTGAGATAGAAGCCTCCTTGTGCGCGCACCCCGCGGTGCGCGAAGCCGTAGTGATGGCGCGGGAAGACGAGCCTGGTGGCCCTCGCCTGGTGGCTTATGTGATTCCTCAACGCTCACACATGGCCGAGATCGATGGCCGCGCGCGCTACCAGTTGCCGAACGGAATGGCGATTGTTCATCAGAACCGGCATGAGACTGACTACCTTTATGAAGAGATATTTGAGAAACAGATTTACCTCAAACACGGACTCAGTCTCCCCGAAGACGCATGTGTATTTGATGTGGGAGCTAACATCGGTATCTTCACGCTTTTCGTTACCCAACATTTCCCGCGAGCACGCATCTATGCGTTCGAACCGATTGAACCCATCTACGAGAGCTTGAGCCTCAATAACGAACTCTACTGCACAAACGTCAAGACGTTTCCGTTCGGGCTATCTGATGAAAAAAAGACTGACGCGTTCACCTTCTATCCTCAGTATTCGATGATGTCCGGCCTCAGCGCATACGCCGACACGAGCGGCGATGTGGAAGTCGTCAAAGAGTACATGCGGAACCAGGAGCACGGCGGCGCAAGTGAGATGTCTGAGTTGCTCGAACACGCCGACGATATTCTGGCTGACCGCTTCGCAATGCAGTCATACCACTCTCAATTGAAGACACTCTCGGAAGTGATCACCGCTGAGAAGGTCGAACGCATCGACCTGTTGAAAATCGACGTGCAAAGAGCCGAGCTTGACGTCCTGCGCGGAATCGAGCAGCAAGACTGGGGAAAGATCAGACAAGTTGTCATGGAGGTCCATGACGGGCAGGGGACGCAGAATGAAGGACGCGTCGGCAAAATAATCGCTTTGCTGGAGAGTCAGGGGTTTACGGCGTTTGCGGAGCAAGAGGAAGAACTCAAAAGCACTGATCGTTACAACCTCTACGCCGTTCGCACGGAGCCAGGCCGCCTGACTGCAAATGACACGCAACCCGCGACGGATGCCGGGTTGCGGTCCGCGTTTGACTCCGCCGCCCTGCTGACAGAAGGAGCATTGCGCCAATTCTTACAGGAGCACCTGCCGTCATACATGATTCCGGCCGCGTTCGTACTGCTGGATAAGTTGCCCCTGACGCGCAACGGCAAAGTTGATCGTAGCGCTCTGCCGGCGCCGGAGAGCGTACGGCCTGATTTGAAGGCAGGTTATGTGGCTGCGGAAACACAGGTTGAACGAACACTAACGGCCATTTGGCAACAGGCACTCCACGTTGACAGCGTTGGTGTGAACGACAACTTTTTCGAATTGGGCGGTCACTCGCTGTTGATGGTCCAAGTTCATAGCAAGCTGCGGGCGACCTTCAAAAGGGAAGTGTCGATCGTCGAGATGTTC
>Ga0070670_100001937_pt1 | contig 16936 bp, 11 predicted proteins | sample KBSS63metaG_FD_64665 | JGI IMG/M metagenome (GOLD analysis project Ga0070670, IMG submission 64665) | Switchgrass rhizosphere microbial communities from Kellogg Biological Station, Michigan, USA - KBS S6-3 metaG | ecosystem: Host-associated > Plants > Roots > Rhizosphere > Soil ... | reverse complement strand
GTGCGGTTCGTCGGGGGCAGCACGACGCTGGCCGCGGCCGCGAAGTTCGACGACTGGGGCCCGTACGACTACTACCGCGACTTCAACCTCACGTACCCCGTGCAGCTCACCGGCGACCTGTCGCGCTCGCTCGGCATGCCGCAGTGGTTCGACACGACGCCGCAGACGCGGCTCGGGTTCCGCGCGACGTGGCGCTCGCTCGACCAGTGGTCGCCGCGCTACACAGGCGTCGCGGGCGACGCGAACGGCAGCGAATGGGAGTTCCGGACGTACCTGAAGCTCGCGATGTAGTTCGCGCGGGGTGAGGGGTGGGGGCCCGGGTGGCGGGAGGCCGTGAGCGACTGTGAACACCAACAGCCGCTCACGGCCTCCCGCCACCCGGGCCCCCGCGCTCCGGCGCCACGCCGTCCGAGAACCGTGCCGCAACGGTACGTGAGTGGAAACGGGTGGCGAGGGGCTGCGGGGCTACGGGGCTTCGAAGCAGGCGGTGGCGTGGGTGGGGGTGCGGTCGCGCAGGGGGGGGCGTTCCGTGTGGCAGCGCGGGACCGCGATCGGGCAGCGGGGGTGGAACCGGCAGCCGGTGGGCGGGCGTTCGAGGCTGGGGGGTGTGCCGGGGATGCTCTCGCGGCCCTGGGTGGCGCCGTCGAGGGTCGGGAACGCGCGCAGCAGGCCCTGGGTGTACGGGTGCCGCGGATCGGCGGCCAGTGCGGCGGCGGGGCCGAGCTCGACGAGGCGCGCGGCGTAGAACACCGCGACGCGGTCCGAGAACTGCAGCATTCGCCCGAGGTCGTGGGTGATGAACAGCACCGCGAACCCGAGCCGGGCCTGCAATGCGCGGATCATCTCCAGGATCTCGCGCTCGACGATCACGTCGAGCGCCGTCGTCGGCTCGTCGAGGATCACGAGCGCCGGCTCGAGCGCCAGCGCGAGCGCGATCCCGACACGCTGCCGCATGCCGCCCGACAGCTGGTGGGCGTATGCGCCGAGCCGCGCCGCGGGGATGCCGACGCTCTCGAGCAGTTCCGCCGCCCGGTCGCGCGCGGCGCGCGGCGACAGGCCGGTGTGCGCGTGCAGGGTGTCGACGAGCTGCTCGCCGACCGGGATCACCGGGTTCAGCGCGTCCATCGCGCTCTGGAACACCATCGAGATCCGCTGCCAGCGCACGCCGCGCAGCTCGCGCTCGCCCATCGCGAGCAGGTCGCGGCCCTCGAGCCGCACTTCGCCGCGGGTGATGACGGCCGGCGCCGGCAGCGTGCGCAGCAGCGCCTGCGCGAGCGTCGACTTGCCGCAGCCCGACTCGCCCGCGATGCCGAGCACCTCGCCGCGGCGGACGTCGAACGTCACGCCGTCGACCGCGCGCACGGCGCCACGCTCGGTCACGTAGTCGACGCACAGGTCGCGGACGTCGAGCAGCGGCGCGGTCATCGCGCGGCCCCCGCCGGCTCGGGCGCACCCACGCCCGCCGCCGGGTCCGCCGCGGGCTCGCGGACGACGGGCGTCGACCGCGCGGGCCGCGCGCCGCGGCGCGCGAGCCACGCCTGCCACGGCCGCTCGACCCGCAGCCGCGGGTTCGAGATCTCGTCGAAGCCGGCGTTCAGCATGCTGAGCGCGAAGCCGACGAGCGCGACGCACAGCCCGGTCGGCGCGAACGTCCACCACGCGCCCGTCAGCAGCGCGGCGTCGTTCTGCGCCCAGTACAGGTTGGTGCCCCACGTCACCGCCGACACGTCGCCGAGCCCGAGGAACTCGAGCCCGACCTGCGCGCCGATCGAGTAGATCGTGCTGGCGATCACCTGCGACACGAGCAGCGAGGTCATCACCGGCAGGATCTCGCGCGTGACGATGCGCGCGTCCGATTCGCCCGTGACGATGGCCGCCAGCACGAAGTCGCGTTGCCGCAGGCTCAGCGTCTGCGCGCGGATCACGCGCGCGTTCCACGCCCACCCGGTCAGCACCAGCACCAGCGCGAGCGTGAACGAGCCGGTCGGCAGATAGGCCGCGATCACGATCGCGAGCGGCAGGCCGGGGATCACGAGGAACACGTTGAACAGCAGCGACAGCAGCGCGTCGGCGCGTCCGCCGAGGTAGCCGGCGGCGACGCCGACGAGCGCGCCGACCAGCACCACCGCGAGGCCGACGCCGAACCCGATCGACAGCGAGATGCGCGTGCCGGCGACGAGCTGCGCGAGCACGTCCTGGCCCTGGCCGGTGGTGCCGAGCCAGTGCTGCGGCGACGGCGGCTGGAGCGGGATGCCGACGAGCGCCTGCGGGTCGCCGACGAGCGCCGGGCCGAACACGGCGACGAGCGCGAACACCGCGAGGATCGCGGCGCCCAGTGCGGCCATGCGGTCGCGCCGGATCGCCTCCCACCACGCCGCGAGGCCGGCCGCGCGCGCGGCTCCGGGGGCGCTCATGCCGCCGCGTCCCGGATGCGCGGGTCGAGCCACAGCGACACGACGTCGACCAGCCAGTTCGCGCCGAGCACCGCGAGCGTGATCACGAGGAAGATGCCCTGCATCAGCGGGTAGTCCTGGTTGCGCACCGCCTGGACGAGCAGGTAGCCCTGGCCCGGGTACGAGAACACGACCTCGGTGAGCAGCGAGCCGCCGAGCACGAACCCGAGCGCCATGCCGAACCCGGTGACGCTCGGCAGCAGCGCGTTCCGCGCGGCGTAGCGCAGCACGACGCGGGCGGGCGGCAGGCCCTTCGCGCGCGCGAGCGCCACGTAGTCGGAGCCGAGCACCGTGATCATCGTGTTGCGCATCGACAGCAGCCAGCCGCCGAGCGTCGCGATCACGATCGTCCCGACCGGCAGCGCGGCGTGCGCGGCGACGTCCGCGGCGAACGCGGGCGACCAGGACGGCACGAGGGCGTCCGAGTACGCGTGGCCGAGCGGGAACCAGCGCAGCGTGAACCCGAGCACGTACAGCACGACCATCGCGAGCCAGAAGTACGGCAGCGCGCCCGCGAACACGAGCAACGGCGGCAGGATCGCGTCGACACGGCCGCGCCGCCACCACGCCGCCGCGACGCCGAGCAGCGTGCCGAGCGCGAAGCTGATCACGACCGCGCTGCCCGCGAGGAACAGCGTCCACACCAGCCCGCCGCCGATCACGTGCGCGACCGGCGCCGGGAAGTACGCCACCGACAGCCCGAAGTCGCCGCGCAGCGCGTGCCCGAGGTAGGTGCCGTACTGTTGCCAGAGCGGCGCGTGCGTGAGCCCGAACGTCTGGCGCAGCGCGTCCATCGCCTCGGGCGCGAGCCGGCCCTTGAAGCGCGCGAACAGCGCCGTCGCCGGGTCGCCGGGCATGAGCCGCGGCAGGAAGAAGTTGAGCGTCACGGCGACCCACGCGGCGACGCAGTAGAAGCCGAAACGCCGCAGCAGGAACCTCATCGTACGGTCCGCCTCGGCTCGAGCCGCGTCAGCACCAGCAGCGTTTCACCGCGGTCGAACTTGTTCGGCGACGCGTCGGCGTACGGGTCGGCGGCCGACGGGAACCCGGTGACGCGGCTCGTGTTGTACTCGGCCCACGACGGGTTCGGGTAGAGCGGGATCGCGGGCGCGTCGGCGACGAACACGCGCTGCATCGCCGCGCACAACCGGTGCTGCTCGGCCGGGTCGGCCGCGCGCTCGAACGCGGCGAGCGCGGCGTCCGCGGCAGCGCTGTGGTAGCGGTGCCAGTTGCCCATCGATGCGGTGCCGACCGGCTTCACCGTCGACGAGGCCATGAGCCACTGGTAGAACGTGTACGGCGTGGGGCCCTCGAACGACCAGCCGAGCGTGAGGTCGAAGTCGCCTTCCTGCACCTTCTGGAACCACGCGCTGAAGTCGTACGTGCGGACCGTCGCGTCGATGCCGGCGTCGTGCAGCCCGCGTGCGATCACCTGCGCCGCGCGCACCCAGTCCGACCAGCCCGACACGGTGAGGATTTCGTACCGCAGCCGCCGGCCGTCCGGCCGCACGCGGATGCCGTCGGCGCCGCGGCGGCAGCCGGCGGCATCGAGCAACGCGGCCGCGCCCGCGACGTCGTGGCGCACCCACGTGCCGGCCGCGACGGCGGCGGAGTCGCGCCACGACGCATACGCGTCGCTCAGCCCCGTCGCGTCGGCCGGGCGCGAGTAGCGGTACAGCGCGACGTCGACGAGCAGGTCGCGGTCGATCGCCATGCTGAGCGCCTTGCGCACGCGCGCGTCGCCGAACGGCGCGCGCACCGTGTTCGCGTACAGGAAGATGCTGCTGCCCGTGAGCGGGAACCAGTAGCCGTGGTCCGCCGGCCGGCGGTCGACGAACACGCGGCCGATCGCGGGCACGAAGTTGCCGGCCCAGTCGACCTCGTCGAACACGAGCGCGAGGTTCGCGCGGTCGTTGCCGGGGTAGGCGGGGAACCGCAGCGCCTCGAGCTTCGGCCGCCCGCGCCAGTAGTAGGGGTTGGGCCCGAGCTCGTACACCTGCGCCTGGAACGTGCGCACCTCGGTGAACGGCCCGGTCGCCACCGGCTGCTCGTTGGCGAACGTGACCGGGTCCGCGACCTTCGACCACACGTGCTCGGGCACGATCTGCTGCGGCGCGATCTCGTCCGCGCCGGGGATGAACACGCGCTTGAAGTGGAAGTCGACCGTGCGCGCGTCCACTGCCGCCACGCCGTCGAGGAACCCCCACACGCCGCGGCGGTCGAGCGCCGGGAAGCGCCGGATCAGCCCGAACGTGAACGCGACGTCGCGCGCCGAGAACCCCCGGCCGTCCGACCACCGCACCGAGTCGCGCGTGGTGACGCGCAGGACGCGGTTGGCGTCGCGCCACTCGCGCGCGGTCGCGAGCCACGGCACCGTCTCGCCCTTCACGCTGTTGAACACGAACAGCGGCTCGTACACGCCGGCGAGCGTGGGCCATCGCGCGGCGGTCGCGGTCGTGAGCGGGTTGAAGTTGCGCACCCACGACGACTGCTGCTCCTGCGACACGACGAGCACGCCCGGCGGCGGCGCCACCGGCCCGCGCGCGCAGCCGCCCGCGAGCAGCGCGAGCCCGAGCGCGACGGCGGGCGCGCGCATCAGTCGCGCCGCGACACGCGGACCCAGTCGACGAGCAGCCGCTGCGGGAACGTCGTGGCCGCGTCGGGCGCGCCGACGAACCCGCCGCCGACGGCGAGGTCGAGGATCACGAAGAACGGATGGTCGAACACCCACGCGCCGTGCACGTCCTTCGGCGTCGCGGTGGCGTACACGACGTCGTCGATGCTCCACGTGATCTTCGACGCGCTCCACTCGACCGCGTACACGTGCCACGTCGAGTCGAGCCGCGTGGTCGCGCCGTACACCCGCGTCCACGCGGTGCCGCCCGAGTAGCCCGGGCCGTGCAGGCTGCCGTGCAACAGCGTCGGCTCCTGGCCGCGGTACTCGAGGATGTCGACCTCGCCGCAGCCGGGCCACCCGGCGTCGGCGAAGTTCGAGCCGAGCAGCCAGAACGCCGGCCACAGCCCGCGGCCGGTCGGCATCATCATGCGCGCCTCGAACCGGCCTTCGCGCTGCTCGAACCGGCCGTTCGTGTTGATGCGGCCGGACGTGTACTCGCGGCCGAGGTAGTTCTCGCGCCACGCGGTGATCGCCAGGTGGCCGTCACCGTCGAGCGACACGTTCTCGGCGCGGTTCGTGTCGTACTCGAGCTGGTTGTTGCCCCAGTCAGTGCCCACGTCGAACTTCCAGCGGCTCGAGTCGGGGAGCTGCCCGACGGGGCCGGCGAACTCGTCCTGCCAGGTCGTCACCCACTTCACCCGGGTGGGGTGCTTCGCGCACGCGGCCGTCGAGGCGACGAGTGCGAGTGCGATCGCGCCGAGCGCGAGGCCCATGATCGATGCGCGCCCGCTCATGCGGCGCTCGTCGCGGGCGCCGGGAACAGCGTGGCGTCGTCGAGCGCGGCGTCGAGCACCAGCGTGGCCGCGCCGATCGCGATCGAGCGCGGTCCGAGCGCGCTCGTCGTGACGTCCGCGGCCGCGAGCGAGCTGACGAGCGTGCGGTGACGGATCACGTCGCGCAGCGGCGTGAGCAGCTGGTCGCCGAGCCGCGCCAGCCCGCCGCCCACGATGACCAGCCGCGGGTTCATCAGGTTGAGCATGCCCGCGATCGCGATGCCGAGGTGCTCGGCGGTCTCCCGCACCACCTGCAGCGCCAGCTTGTCGCCGGCGAGCGCCGCGTCCTCGATCGCCTCGATCGTCGGCTCGCGCTGCGCGAGCACGGATTTCGGGTGGCGGCCGCGCAGCTCACGCGCGCGCTCGACGAGCGCCGGTGCGCCGACGAGCGTCGCGAGGCAGCCGCGCAGGCCGCACATGCACGGCTTGCCGTGCGGGTCGATCGCGACGTGGCCGATCTCGCCCGCGACGCCCGTGGCGCCGCGGTACACCTTGCCGCGGATGAAGTGCCCGGAGCCGACGCCGGTCGCGACCTTGACGTACGCGAAGTCGTCGACGTCGCGTGCGGCGCCCCACCAGTGCTCGGCGAGCGCACCCAGGTTCGCGTCGTTGTCGACGAACAGCGGCACCTTGAACCGCCGCGCGAGGGCGCCGAGCCCGCTCCGGCCGCCCCAGGCCGGCAGCACGAGCTCGCTGAACCGCTCGGGGTGGACCGGGTCGATGGGGCAGGGCGCGGCGACGCCGATGCCGACGAGCCGGCGGCGGGCGCCGGGCTTCTCGGCGACGCACGCGGCGCACAGCTCGGCGATCAGCGCGCGCGTGCCGTCCGCGTCGCTGCGCACCGGGAACGCCCGGTCACGCCATGCGAGCACGTTGCCGCGCAGGTCGGTGAGCGCGACGGCGACATGCGCCGCGCCCATGTCCACGCCGAGGATGCAGCCGGCGTCGTAGTCGAACTCGAGCACGATCGGCGGTCGCCCGCCGCGCGACGGGCCGACGCCCACCTCGGCCACGAGCGCGGTCGGCAGCAGCTCGTCGACGATCTCGGTGACGGTCGAGCGCGACAGCGACAGCCGGCGCGCGATCTCCGCGCGCGAGATGCGGTGCTCGCGCCAGATGAGCCGCAGCACCGACTGCGCGAGTGGCCCCACGCGCGGCGCTGCGTGTTTCGCGACCCCGCTGCCGTTCACGGCGTCCGGGCGGTCGTCACGGCTGGTGCGCACGCGGGCGATCCTCCAGAGGGTCCATGACGCCACGCTACTTGTGGAAGTACACGTTGTCGACGAACACCGTCGGCACGTCGCCGGACAAGACGAGCTGCGCCAGATGCGCGTGCGCGAGCCCCGCGAACGACGTGAACGGCAGGTCGAAGCTCGTCCACGCGCCGGTCGCGAGCGCCGGTGTCGTGGCGGCGGTGAACGCCAGCTCGGACTGGGTGTCGGCGTTCGCGCCCGCGCCGCCGAACGCCCCGTCGGCGCCGAAGTCGACCAGCTTGATGCGGAACGTCGTGCCGCTCACCGCCCACACATCGACGTGCAGCGCCGTCATCGTCGTGTCGGTGATCACCGGCGCGGCGAACTGGACGCCGACGTACGTGTTCGCGAGCCCGGTGTAGAGCTTCGCGTCGTCGCCCGCGATCCGCACGTCCTGCACCTGCACGGCGCCGCTGCCGGCGAACTGGCGCCAGCTCTGGACGGGGTAGGCGGGATAGGCGTTGCTGAACAGCGCGATGACCTGGCTCGCCGCGAGCGTGGGCACCGGCGCCGGCGACGGCGGGGGCGCGGTGACGTTCACGGTGACGGTGCCCGTCGCCGCCGTGCCGCCGAGCGTCGCGGTCAGCGACGTCGTGCCCGGCGCCCACGCGTGGATCACGCCGTCCACGACGGTCGCGACCGTCGGGTCGCTCGACGTGAAGTCGAAGTAGCCCGCCATGTGGTTCACGGTCACGTCGGCGCCGGCGACCGAGAACGTCGTCCGGGTGACGCCCGACAGGGACGCCGTGCCGCCGGCGATCAGGCCGACCGTGCCGGTCGTCAGCGCGGGCCGCGGGTTCGTGATCGTCGGGTCGTGGACGAACGTGATGTCGTCGAGCCAGAACGTGAGCCCCGCGTTACCCTGCGGACCCTCGGCGAAGTAGAACAGCCCGCGTTCGACGCCGAGTCGCGAGGCCAGCGGGATCGGGATCACGACGTCCGTCCACCAGGTCTTCATCGGGATCGTGGAGCGCGACACGGTGAACTTCGACGTGCCGGTATTGTCGTTGCCGAGCCCGACCTCGTTGAGCCCCGTGATCTTGCTCGCCTTCACGCGGCAGCGCACCGCGTTGTAGCCGCCGAGGTCCCGCGGCCGCTGCGCGACGAACGCGCCGCCGACGAAACCGCCGGACGGGTCGCCGGGGTCCGGCACCGCGAACCGCAACGACATGGCGCCGCCGTCGTGCTCGGTCGAGTCGATCGACATCGCGTCGTACTTGGAGCCGCCGAACGCCTGGTACTCGATGCCGTGGACGCCGAAGTCGGCGGCTTCGCCGAACACCATCGGGTCCGTGTTCGCCGGCCACGGCCGGGTGGGGGCGTCATGCGAGCAGCCCGTGGCGGCGAATGCGCATGCGGCGAGCGCGAGGAGGATCCGGGCGGGGGTGCTGGGGTTCATTCCATGTCTCCGGCCTGCGGCGAACGATCGCCGCGGACGCACGTGCGCCGCGCTGCGCGCGGCAGGAACGCTTTGTCAGGCAACCGAACAAAGCATGAGCCCGCAGGCGCGCGGTGTCAAGCGCCGCACGTGGAGCGCCGCCGCAAAAACGTCGCGGCCCCGCATGGGGCGGGGCCGCGGTCGAGCGATCGAGTGCGTCTAGCGGAAGCGCGTCTTGAGCTCTCCCCACGAGTGGCGGCGCGCGTCGACCGAGCCGTCCTTGCGGAACTTCACGTTGTCGTAGAACACGCCCGAGCCCTTGTAGTTCCCGGCCGTGGAGCTGAAGCCGAACTGCAGGATCTGGCCGACGAGGATCGGGTCGTTGACCGTGAAGGTCAGCGTGTACGCCGCCCAGTCGCCCGCCAGGTTCGTGGTGTCGAGCGTGATGAAGTTCGTCGTCGCGTAGCCCCACGCGGGGTTCAGCGTCTTGATGAACGCGAGCGCGGTCGTCGGCGACTCGAGGTTGCCCTTCTTCGCGTCGAACTGGAACACCCAGGTGCTGCCGACGTCGCCGGCGCCGATCACCTGCTCCTGGAACACGTTCGCTTCGATCTGGTTGCCGTTCGCGTGGTCGCCGTTGTTGTAGTCGCTGTAGACGACCATGTCCTGCGTGCCCTGCGCGCCGCCGCCGGCGAGGTCGATGCCGCAGAAGCCGCCCGAGTTGTTGGGCGCGGGGAACACGCCGTAGCCGTAGTAGTACGCGGAATGGTCGGGGCTGAACACGTTCGCAAACACCTTCCAGCCGTTGTTGCCGAGCGCCTGCGGATCGGCCTGCACGAGCGCTTCGAAATCCTGGTCGTACGTGACGAGGTCGGCATGAGCCGCCGGCGCCAGGAGCAGGAGCGCCGCCGCGGCGGCCATAGTCACACGTCGGATCATGTCTCGGACCTCCGAGTTGGGGGTGGCCCGTGGCGACGGGACCGGGCGATGCAGCCGCCGTGTACACCACGGCTGCTCCACGAGCCGGAGCATAGACTATGTTCGTGCGTCGAACAAAGTGGAATTACGCGGCGGCGGATCGGGGTGAAAAGACGCTTGCGGCGGCCGACGCGGGCGGGCGGCCGGAGGCGGTCCCGGCGCGCGGTGCTATAGCCGTCCGGCGAGCCCGACCGGCGCCTGCAGCAGGTGGATGCCGGCGACGGCGCCGCCGCCCCGCACCTGCAACAGGAACAGCCCGGCGGTCAGCCCGCGCACCCGGATCCAGCCCGGGTACGCGTTGACGCGCAGGCCGTAGCGCGAGTTCTTGGCGGTCGTCACCGACACGAGCAGCGAGCCGTTGCGGTCGTAGAAGACGCCTCCCGACGGCACCAGCGCGGCGGTCTGCGACCCGCGGCCGAGGTCGATCAGCTCGCGCGCGCTCATCCCGGCGCCGGCCGAGAACGCCGAGCCGTTGCTGCGCCGGTAGCTGAACCCGGCCTCGCCGTGGTTGCCGAAGTAGTAGAACACGCTCCAGTGCTCCGACCGGGGGATCGCGACCTTGATCGAGAAGTTCTGGCCATTGTTCTCGACCGCGCCGGTCGCCGGGTCGATCGCGGGCTGGCTCGACCAGTCGCGCAGGTGCATGCGGCGGCTGAAGAACCCGGCGACGCCCTCGTGGCTGAACAGCCACGCACCCGCGGGGTCGAACACCAGCAGGTCGGCGATCGCGTCGGTCGACGGGCCGTTGCGCCCGCCCGCTTCCACCGTTTCGTTCAGCACGTAGTAGGTGGTCATCGTGAGCCCGGCGGCCAGGGCGGGGTGGCGCGAGCCGTGCTGCTGGAACCACTCGCGCATCATCACGCTGCTCATGCCGCCGCCGATCAGGTGCAGCGTGTAGTTCGGCCAGTACTGCGCGTGCTTGCGGTTGACGGCGACCGGCAGCATCTCGCTCGTGAAGAAGTCGCCCCAGCCCTCGACCGCGATCGTGCGGCCGGGCGCGCGGAGGTCGTCGCGCAGCCGCGTCCAGCCGCGGCGGAAGCCCACCTCGCCGAGCCGGTTGCTGCGGTTGTCGAACTGGAGCGCGCCGAACCCGCCGTTGAACACGAGGCGCAGCGGATGGATGAGCGCCTCGCTCCCGTAGGGCAGCCCGGAATAGAACCAGCGGCCCGGCCCCGTCGTATCCGGCGACCGGGCGACGTCGTGAGGCGACGCGGCGGCGCGCGGGGGCGGGGTCGCGACGCTGTCGGCGCCGGCCGCCGCGCGGGCGGGCGCGGAACCGATCGCGAGCGCGAGGCAGATCGTGGTGACGATCGCCGCGGGTCGACTCACAGCGGGGGTTCTCCTGGGGGAACTCACGGAAGGCGATCCGGTTCGTTGGGTTTCCGGGGCCCAGGATCGGCGCTGGCAGCGACCGGGCGCAGTCGCGCGTCCGTTGCGAGGACCCCGCGTACGATGCATCGGCACGCCACGGAACGCAATCCCGTGGAGCGCGGACGCGTCGCCGGCACCGCCGCGATTCGCCGTACCTCGCGACGCGCGCAACCACTATGCTGCGGCCGGTCCTCTCCACTCCCGCGCGGTGGCGCGGCCGGCGCGCGGGCCGGCGTACCACTCCCACGATGGGAGCGCACTCCATGAGCCGTCGGCTGTCGCTGGTCCTGCTGGTCCTCGTGTTCGCCGTGTTCGCCGCCACACCTGCCGCCGCCGCGAAGAAGGTGCTGTTCGACAACGCGCACGCCGAGACGGCGGGCAACGCCGACTGGCAGGTCGACATCGACCAGCCGACGCCGCTCCCGGCGCAGAGCGGGATCACCGCCGGCACGGCGGAGAGCTACTGGACGGGGGCGATCTCGGCGTGGGGGGTCGCGCTCGTGAAGCGCGGCTACACGGTCGAGACGAACACGACCGCGCTCACGTACGGCAACGGCGGCAACCCGCGCGACCTCGCGAACTACGACCTGCTGGTGATCGACGAGCCGAACACGTCGTTCACGACTGCCGAGAAGACCGCGATCCTGAGCTTCATCCAGAACGGCGGGGGCATGGTCGCGGTGTCCGATCACTCGGGCTCGGACCGCAACAGCGACGGCGTCGACTCGCCGATCGCCTGGAACGCGCTCGACCCGGGCCATGTGCTCGGCGTGCACTTCGCCGCGAGCGGCGAATCGAACAACAACATCGTGCAGACGAGCTCGAACGTGAACGCGCTGGCGACCGACGCCGTCACGCGCGGGCCCGTCGGCAACGTGACCGCGCTCGCGTTCCACAACGGCAGTACGATGACGCTGTTCCCCGCCGCGAACCCGTCCGTGCGCGGCGAGGTGTGGATGACGGGCGTGTCGCAGTCGAGCCTGACCGGGGTGATGGCCGCGTCCGCGAGCTACGGCAGCGGCAAGGTCGTATGGGTGAGCGACAGTTCGCCGGCCGACGACGGCACGGCGGCGCCGGGCAACAGCAACATCTTCAACGGCTGGGGCGAAGCGACCGACAGCACGCTGTTCCTCAACGCGTCGCTGTGGGCGACGCGCAGCACCGCCGACGTCACGCCGCCCACCGTCAGCATCACGTCGCCCGTCGGTGGCGAGACGTGGAAGGCCGGCTCGGCGCACGCGATCACGTGGACGGCAAGCGACAACGTCGGCGTGACGTCGGTCGACCTCGCGTGGTCGACCGACGGTGGCGCGTCGTACCCGACGACGCTGGCGAGCGGGCTCGCGAACTCGGGCAGCTGGAGCTGGACGGTGCCGAACACGCCCGGCGCGGCGAACCGGGTCCGCGTCACGGCGCGCGACGCCGCGGGCAATCCTGCCTCGGCGGCGAGCGGCGCGAGCTTCACCATCGACCGCTGGACGATCACGGCGAGCGCCGGCGCGAACGGCACGATCAGCCCGGCCGGCAGCGTTGCGGTCGTCCAGGGCGCGAGCCAGTCGTTCACGATCGCGGCGAACAGCGGCTACCACGTGTCCGCCGTCACGGTGGACGGCGCGTCGGCCGGCGCCGTCGCGAGCTACACGTTCGCCAACGTGGCCGCGAACCACACGATCAGCGCGACGTTCGCGGCGACCAGCAGCACGGGGCCGTGGCCGATGGCCGCCGGCGACTACTTCGAGGGCTTCTCCGACATCGCCAACTGGTCGAACGGGTTCACGAGCGGGATCGGCGCGACGCGCTGGGGCGCCGTGCCGGTCGAAGGCGCGGGCGCCATCCCCGACGGCTTCCGCACGACCGCGAGCACGGCGACGTTCGTCACCGGGACCACGGGCGGCGTGCAGAAGGGGACCGGCACGATCGTGCTGCTGTCGACCGGCACGACCGACAACACGAGCGCCGACGCGATCGACGTGTTCCTCGACCACACCGGCGTCGCCGCCGGCACGCTGAGCTTCGACTGGGCGACCGTGTTCAACTCGACCGGTGACCGCAAGGGCTCGCTGCGTGTGTATACGAGCACGAATGGCACGACGTTCACCGAACTCACGGCGGCCGGCGTGCTCAACTTCACCAACAACGTCGCGGGCTCGGGCCACGTCGGGCCGGTCACGCTGCCGGCGGCGTTCGGCAACTCGGCGACGGCGCGGATCCGGTTCTACTACCACAACGGCTCCGGCGGCACGACGGGTTCGCGGCCCAAGGTGAGCGTCGACAACGTGTCCGTGACCGGCGGCGGCCCGGCGCTCGTGTACGGCGGCGGCGCCCCCGCGGCGAGCGATGCGTCGCCGGCCGCGCTCGCGTGGTCGCGGATCGTGCCGAACCCGAGTCGCCGCGAATCGCGGCTGGCCTTCACGCTCCCGGCCGGCGGACGCGCCACGATCGAGCTCATCGATCTCAGTGGGCGGCGCGTCTGGTCGTCGTCCGGCGAATACCTCGCCGGCGCCCACAGCGTCCTGTGGGACGGCCACGCGTCCGATGGCCACCGGGCGTCGCCCGGTGTGTACTTCGCACGGCTGAGCGCCGCGCAGGGCGAAGTCGTCACGCGGGTGCTGCGGATCGAGTGAGGGCTGACGCGCCGGCGGCCGCCTCACGCAGGCGGCCGCCCGCGCCGGCCGCGCAGCGCCCCCGACCGACCGCGGCGCGAGCCGTGCCCGGCGCCTCGCGGGGGGACGCCCGTCCCTCCGCAGCCGCACCGCGTCGTCGCGCACCGCCAGCCGCTTGTTGCGATGGCGCCCCGGTATTCACCGCAGCGTGGTCACGGTCGCCGCCCACGACCGACGTACGGTATGCGGCCGCCGTCAGGTGACGGTCCGGCGCATGTCACCAGCCACGCCTGCCTCACGCGCGTCGTGCAGGCCACGACCGTGCGTTCCGGCGAGCGCTCGGAGGTCTCATGTCCGCCACAAGGATGCACGCATGCGCAATGGCCGCGGCAATCGCGGTCATCGGGGCACTGGTCTCGACCGTCGCCGTCGCACAGGTCGGCCTGACCCCTTCCGAAGAAGTCGTCATTCGCTCCGGCACGATCGGCCTGGGTTCGCGCGACAGCAGCGTGCATTGCTGGCGCGTGCCCTCGTCCGGGTTCGTGATACCGGTGACGCCGGCGGAATTCCAGTCGGCGCGTAACGGATTCCCCGCGTACGTCCTGGGTTCGATTCCCGGCAGCTACATCCACCCGTTGCCCGCCGATCGCTCGGCGCGCTGGATCAACGAGACGGGCTCATCGAGTTCCGGCAACTCCGTCCTGTACGCGATCCCGTTCGACCTGAGCCGCGCGTTCGGCAGCGCCACGCTCGACATCGATTTCGCCGTCGACAACACACTGGGCTACCTGACGGCACCCGGCGTGTACCTGAACGAGTCGCCGCTCGCCGGCTCGATCGGCGGAGATCATCCGGTTGCCTCGCATCTCTACTACCCGCGCGTCGATTCGCTCCTGCACGTCGGCCACAACACGGTGTACGTGCTGATGCGGGATACGGGACTCGACGGCGGCATCATCTTCTCGCTGCGCCTGCGCACCTTCGTGGAGGTCGCGCCGCCGCTGCTCAGCGCGCGCATGATCGGGCCACCGGTGGTGAGGAACGGACGCGTCGCCGACTACACGCTGGAGTTGACCAATTCGGGCCCCGATACCATCTCGAGCGCACTCGTGGGCGTGTTCGTCAGCGACACCGCGGCGTCGATCGCCCCGGCGTTCGTGATGCCCGCGCCGCTGCCGGCCGCGGACACGACGGTGGCCGGAACCATGGAGGGCCAGGTCGTCGACGGGCAGCTGGGATTCGTCTTCCTCATGCTGAACATCCCCCCGCACGCGACCGACCGTTCGCACGTGTTCCACGTGACGTTCCGACTGGGCGATCGACCGGATGCACGCTACGTCGTCACCGCCGTCGCCATTCCGCTCGATGGTGGTTCGGAGCCACCCGACGTCGGCCTGAGCTCGTCGTTGTCGGCCGCATACCCGTATCCCCTGCGGTGCGTGGCCGACATGCTCAAAGCCTGGACGACGTGGTGGTGGAATGGAGCCGCGGCCGGTGTCCGCTGCATCGCGGCCGGGAGCACCGCGGTCCTGCAGGAGTTGATGAACCCCGGCGCCCCCGTCTTCTATGCACGACCGTCCGAAGACTTCGTGCACGCGGGGACCGAGGCCCTGTCGCGGTGCGGCATCGTCTACGGTCTCAAGTACGCGCTGCGACGCGGAGCAACGGCCTCGCTGTTTCGTGTGATGGGTCACATCGGCCTCCTGTGCTCGGTCGCCTCGGTGCTCCACGATTGCGATTCGCGCATCCAGAATTGCTCGCAGATCTGGGATCAGGCGCTGTCGGTCTTCGTGGGGCGGTCGATGGATCCGAACGAACTGGTGGGGCCCCACGACGAGGCGCAGGGCCCCTACGTCGACGGCGCGTCGCGGATGCGCTACACGACCTTTTTCGAGAACCTGCCGACGGCCGCGTTGCCTGCCCAGAGCGTCCTGCTGGTCGACTCGCTCCGGACCGCGGCGAACTTCGACTTCGCATCGCTGCAGCTGGAACGGGTGACGTTGGGGTCGCGATCGTTCGACCTGCGCGGAGCCGATCTCCGGGCGCCGGTGCTCTACGACATGCGGCCCGACGTGAACCTCCTGCTCCGAGTCACGTCGACGTTCGACTCGCGGCGCGCCACGGTGTCGACGCTGCTCGAAGGGCTCGATCCGGTCACCCAGCAGCCACCCAACGACGCGCGCGGCATCCTGCCTCCCGACGCCATGCCGCCGGCAGGCGAGGGCGCCTTGAGCTGGGCCATCCAGCCGGTGGCCGGCCTGACGGATGGCGACGCGGTGACCGCCTCGGCGAGGATTCAGTTCGACGCCGAGAACTGGCTCGCGACGAATGCCTGGACGAATACGGTGGATGCGTCCGCACCCATCGCTTCGATCGCCCGCGTGGCGCCCAACGGCGACAGCCTCGGCACCCAGGTCACGATCGTCGGCAGCGATGAGCTCAGCGGCGTCGTCTGGCGCGGGCTTCGCGCGACCGACTCGCGGTCCGGCGAGATGGTGTGGACCGCCGGTGACAGCGGCCGGGTCGTCCATGAAGGAACGGGCGAAGGCTCCGTGTCCCTTCAGGCGATGTGTCGCGATGCGGTGGGGCACGTCGTGTTGGGCGACAGCATCACGATCGTGCTGCCGTGGCCGTGGGGCATCACCGGAGCGCCGGTGACCGGTGAACCGGGCGCCGCGAGATGGTTTGCGTATCCGACCCCGTCGCGCGACGGCGTGCTGCGGTTCTCGGGTGTTCGTCCGGGCGAGCGGATCGACCTGTCGCTCTTCGACGTGCTGGGTCGACGGGTCGCGGAATTCTCGGTCGGCCCGGGCGACCGGACGCGTGAGAGTTCGTGGCGGCTCGTCGGCGCGCACGCGCGCAGCCCGGGGCCCGGCATCTATTTCATTCGAGGGACGGTCGGGGCACGGTCGGTTGGACAGAAGATCGTGATCCTGGACCGTTGACCGACGGCAGGATTCATCCCGCGCGCGGGCGCATTCGCGGACCGATGTGGGCCGTCGATGTGCGCCCCGCGCGTCGGGGATCCGCGCGGCGCGTCGAAGGGGTTCCGGTTTGACTCCGCTTGGAGCCCGGGTCCAACATGGCCGCGTCGGGCCGCGCCCGCTGGGGTGCGTGAGTGTCCACGGGATGACGTGATTGGGTTGGGAGGGGACGGCTCCGCTCAGGGGCCGCTTGCATGGTCATCGGAGCCGGGTCGCAGCAACCTGCCTGTCGTATCGCGCGCGTCGAGCGTTCGCTCCAGCGCGACCCCGGCATCGCTTTCCCGAGTGTCGTTCCACGGCGCGTTCCGTCGGCAGTCTCGACGGGACGCGCATTGCGTATGGGGAGACGTGCATGGCATTGGTGATCGGTGTCCCGACGGAGACGGCGCCCGCGGAGAAGCGCGTGGCGACCGTGCCCGAAGTCGTCGAGAAGCTGATCAAGCTGGGCTTCTCGGTCGCGGTGCAG